>JGI26055J44792_1000385_pt1 | contig 10825 bp, 10 predicted proteins | sample HigsolmetaGSP17D_FD_44792 | JGI IMG/M metagenome (IMG submission 44792)
CACCCCGGCCGTGTTCTGGCTGGACCCGGCGCGTGCTCACGACGCGGCAATGATCAACAAGGTCGAGAAGTACCTGAAGGATCACGACACCAGCGGTCTGGACATCCGTATCCTCGCCCCGGTCGAAGCCATCAAGTTCTCCCTGGCGCGCATCCGCGACGGCAAGGACACCATCTCGGTGACCGGCAACGTACTGCGCGACTACCTGACCGACCTGTTCCCGATCATGGAACTGGGCACCAGCGCCAAGATGCTGTCGATCGTGCCGCTGATGAACGGCGGTGGCCTGTTCGAAACCGGCGCTGGCGGCTCCGCGCCGAAGCACGTGCAGCAGCTGGTCGAAGAGAACTTCCTGCGCTGGGATTCGCTGGGTGAGTTCCTGGCTCTGGCTGCTTCCCTGGAGCACCTGGGCAACACCTACGGCAACCCGAAAGCACTGGTGCTGAGCAAGACCCTGGATCAGGCCACCGGCCAGTTCCTCGACAACGACAAGTCGCCAGCGCGCAAGGTCGGCGGTATCGACAACCGCGGCAGCCACTTCTATCTGGCGCTGTACTGGGCCCAGGCCCTGGCAGCACAGAGCGAAGATGCCGCCCTGCAGGCGCAGTTCGCCCCGCTGGCCAAGGCACTGAGCGACAACGAAGCGAAGATCGTTGCCGAACTGGGCGCGGTACAGGGCAAGCCGGCCGAAATCGGTGGCTACTACGCACCGGACAAGGCACTGACCGAAAAGGTCATGCGCCCGAGCGCAACCCTCAACGCTGCTCTGGCCGCGCTGGTCTGATCACGCGCTGATGTAGCATCGACAGCCCCGGCCCCGTGCCGGGGTTGTCGTTTTCAGCCCCCAAGAAAAAGGAAACCTCATGGATTGGCACGCCCACGTCACCGTCGCGACGATAGTCGAGCATGACGGCCGTTTTCTGTTCGTCGAAGAGTTGAAAGGCGGCCGTCTGGTGCTCAATCAGCCCGCCGGCCATCTGGAACCCCGGGAAAGCCTGCAGCAGGCGGCGATTCGTGAAACCCTGGAAGAAACCGCCTGCGATGTCGAGCTGACCGGTGTCACCGGCATCTACCTGTACACCGCGCCGAGCAATGGCGTGACCTATCAGCGCATCTGCTTCGTCGCCAAGCTGCTCAAGCACCACCCCGAGCGCGCACTCGATAGCGACATCAGTGGCATCCGCTGGCTTACCCCCGAAGAACTGAAAGGCGAGTCCCATCGCCTGCGCAGTGAGCTGGTGCTGCATTGCCTTGACGATTACCTGGCAGGCGAGCGCTATCCGCTGAGCCTTGTCCACGACCCGATCTAGCCTGCGGCCAACACCTCGGCGCTGGCTGCGCTGAAAGGTGCTGCGCATCCTGTTAGAATCTCGCCCCTTTGAAGCCTGTATTGATCCCGACCATGCAAGATCCAGCCTCCCAGCGCGTAATCGTCGGCATGTCCGGCGGCGTAGACTCCTCCGTCTCGGCCCTGCTGCTGCTCGAACAGGGCTATCAGGTCGAAGGCCTGTTCATGAAGAACTGGGACGAAGACGACGGCACCGAATACTGCACCGCCATGGACGACCTGGCCGATGCCCAGGCGGTGTGCGAGCGCATCGGTATCAAGCTGCACACCGCCAATTTCGCGGCCGAGTACTGGGACAACGTGTTCGAGCACTTCCTGGCCGAATACAAGGCGGGCCGCACGCCCAATCCGGACATCCTCTGCAACCGCGAGATCAAGTTCAAGGCGTTCCTCGACTACGCCCTGATGCTTGGCGCTGACCTGATTGCCACCGGCCATTACGTGCGCCGCCGCGATGTCGACGGGCGCAGCGAGCTGCTCAAGGGCCTGGATGGCAACAAGGACCAGAGCTACTTCCTGCACGCCGTGGGCGGCGAGCAGATCGCCAAGACCCTGTTTCCGGTTGGCGAGCTGGAGAAGCCCGAGGTACGGGCGATCGCCGAGAAGTACCAGCTGGCCACCGCGAAGAAGAAGGACTCCACCGGCATCTGCTTCATTGGTGAGCGGCGCTTCAGCGACTTCCTCAAGCAGTACCTGCCGGCGCAGCCAGGCACTATCGAAACCACCGCCGGCGATGTCATCGGCAAGCACCACGGCCTGATGTACCACACCATCGGCCAGCGCCAGGGCCTGGGTATCGGCGGCCTCAAGGATGCCAGCGACGAGCCCTGGTACGTGCTGCACAAGGACCTGGGCCGCAATGTGCTGGTGGTCGGCCAGGGTAATGAGCATCCCTGGCTGTTCTCCCGCGCCCTGCTGGCCTCGCAGATCTACTGGGTCAACCCCGTGGAGCTCGCTACACCCCGGCAGCTGACCGCCAAGGTGCGCTACCGTCAGGCTGACCAGGCCTGCACCCTGGAGCGCACGGCCGAGGGGTATCGCGCCACCTTCGAGCAACCGCAACGCGCCGTCACACCCGGCCAGTCCGTGGTGTTCTACGACGGTGATATCTGTCTTGGCGGTGGCGTGATCGAAAGCGCCGAGCCCTGGAGCGAGGGCGCCCCGCGATGAACCCTATTCAGGAACAACTGATCGCCCTCGGCGCAGTGTTTCAAGCTGCGGTAATGGTCGACAAGATCGCCAAGACCGGCCAGGCCGGCGAAGGTGAAGTCACCTGCCTGATCGGCAGCCTGCTGGTGCGCGATGCCAACGGCACCCTGGATGTTTATGGCGGCGATGACCTCAACCTGCGCGACGGCTATCGCGCCCTGGTCAGCGCCCTGGAGCGCGACCCTGCCAGCCTGCAGCGCGAACCATTGCGTTACGCCCTCGCCCTGCTCGGCCTGGAGCGCCAACTCGACAAGCGCGGCGACCTGCTGCAGCTGATGGGCAATCGCCTGGACCAGATCCAGAGCCAGGCCGAGCATTTCGGCATTGGCCACGAGAATGTCATCTCCTCCTGCGGTGCCCTGTATCAGGACACCATCAGCACCTTCAAGCAGCGCATCCAGGTACAGGGCGACAGCCGTTTCCTGCAGCAGCCTGCCAATGCCTCGAAGATTCGCGGCCTGCTGCTCGCCGGCATTCGCTCGGCGCGCCTGTGGCGCCAACTGGGCGGGCATCGCTGGCAGCTGGTGTTCAGCCGCCGCAAACTGCTGCGCGAGCTGTACCCGATGCTGCGCGGCTGATTTTTCACGATCGACCCCATGCGCATCTCACTCGTCGAATGACTGGGCCGCGGCGCTGAAAGCCGCCCCAATTCGTGTATGATATGCGCCCTTTTCATCGCCCGACTGTCCGAGAACGCCTCCCATGCAGCTTTCCTCGCTCACCGCGGTTTCGCCCGTAGATGGCCGCTATGCCGGCAAAACCAGCGCCCTGCGCCCCATTTTCAGCGAATATGGCCTGATCCGTTTCCGCGTCCAGGTGGAAGTTCGCTGGCTGCAGCGCCTCGCTGCCCACGAGGGCATCAGCGAAGTGGCGCCCTTCTCCGCCGAAGCCAACGCGCTGCTCAACGAGCTGGCCGAGAACTTCGCGGTCGAGCACGCCGAGCGCGTCAAGGAAATCGAGCGCACCACCAACCACGACGTCAAGGCCGTGGAGTACCTGCTCAAGGAGCAGGCCGCCAAGCTGCCGGAGCTGGACAAGGTCAGCGAGTTCATCCACTTCGCCTGCACCAGTGAGGACATCAACAACCTGTCCCACGCCCTGATGCTGCGCGAAGGCCGCGACAATGTGCTGCTGCCGCTGATGCGCCAGATCGCCGCTGCCATCCGTGAGCTGGCGGTGAAGTTCGCTGACGTGCCGATGCTGTCGCGCACCCATGGCCAACCGGCTTCGCCAACCACCCTGGGCAAAGAACTGGCCAACGTCGTCTATCGCCTCGAGCGGCAGATCAACCAGATTGCCGCCGTGCCGCTGCTCGGCAAGATCAATGGCGCGGTGGGCAACTACAACGCTCACCTGTCCGCCTACCCGCAGATCGACTGGGAAGCCAACGCCCGTCAGTTCATCGAGAATGACCTGGGCCTGCAGTGGAACCCCTACACCACGCAGATCGAGCCGCACGACTACATCGCCGAGCTGTTCGATGCCATCGCGCGCTTCAACACCATCCTCATCGACTTCGACCGCGATGTCTGGGGCTACATCTCCCTGGGCTACTTCAAGCAGAAGACCATCGCAGGCGAAATCGGCTCGTCGACCATGCCGCACAAGGTCAACCCGATCGACTTCGAGAACTCCGAAGGCAACCTGGGTATCGCCAACGCACTGTTCCAGCACCTGGCCAGCAAGCTGCCGATCTCCCGCTGGCAGCGTGACCTGACCGACTCCACGGTACTGCGCAACCTCGGTGTCGGCTTCGCCCATAGCGTGATTGCCTATGAAGCAAGCCTCAAGGGAATCAGCAAGTTGGAGCTCAATGCTCAACGTATTGCTGAAGACCTGAACGCCTGCTGGGAAGTGCTCGCCGAGCCGATCCAGACCGTCATGCGACGCTACGCCATCGAAAACCCCTACGAGAAGCTCAAAGAGCTGACCCGCGGCAAAGGCATCACCCCAGAGGCCTTGCTGGCCTTCATCGATGGCCTGGATATGCCGCAGCAGGCCAAGGAAGAGCTCAAGCAGCTCACCCCGGCCAACTACATCGGTAATGCCGTGGCCCAGGCCAAGCGCATCTAAACGGCCTTCGGCCCCAAGGACGCCCGGCTGAAGCCGGGCGTTTCTTTTTATACGCTTCGATAAATATCAAGGACTTACAGATGAATCCTGATGCTCCTCTTCAGCTGTTGGGTGGCCTGAGCGCACGTGAATTCCTGCGCGACTACTGGCAGAAGAAGCCCCTGCTGGTGCGCCAGGCCATTAGCGATTTTGAAAGTCCCATTTCTGCGGACGAGTTGGCCGGCCTGGCCCTCGAGGAAGAAGTCGAGTCGCGCCTGGTGCTCGAGCACGGCGAGACGCCGTGGGAAGTGCGCCGCGGCCCGTTCGCCGAGGACGCCTTCGCCGAGCTGCCGGAGCGCGACTGGACGCTGCTGGTGCAGGCCGTCGACCAGTTCGTGCCCGAGGTCGCCGAGCTGCTGGAGCAATTCAAGTTCCTGCCCAAATGGCGTATCGACGACGTGATGATCAGCTTCGCCACCCCTGGTGGCGGCGTTGGCCCGCACTTCGACAACTACGACGTGTTTCTCCTGCAGGCTCATGGCCGCCGTCGCTGGCAGATCGGCCAGATGTGCGACGCACAGAGCCCGCTGCTGCCGGATCTGGACATGAAGATCCTGGCCCAATTTGATCAAACCGAAGAATGGGTGCTCGAGCCCGGCGATATGCTCTATCTGCCGCCGCTCCTGGCCCACTGTGGCACCGCCGAGGACGATTGCATGACTTATTCCGTGGGTTTCCGCGCACCCAGCGCGGCCGAAGTACTGACCCATTTCACTGATTTTCTTGGCCAGTTCCTGCCCGACGAAACCCGCTACAGCGACGCCGGCACTGCGCCGGTCAGCGACCCCAACGAAATCCAGCGCGACGCCCTCGATCGCCTCAAGGCCCTGCTCGCCGAGCACATGAGCGACGAGCGCCTGCTGATGACCTGGTTTGGCCAGTTCATGACCGAGCCCCGTTACCCGGAACTGATCGCCGGTATCGAAATCGACGAAGACGGCTTCCTCGAGCAACTGGAAGACGGCGCCGTGATGATCCGCAACCCCAGCGCGCGCATGGCGTGGTCGGAAGTCGGTGAAGACCTGGTGCTGTTCGCCAGCGGGCAGAGCCGCCTGGTTTCCGCCAGCCTGCGTGAGCTGCTGAAATTGATCTGCTCGGCCGACGCCCTGCACCTGGAAAATCTCGGCCCGTGGATCGCCAACGACGAAGCCCGGGAACTGGTTCTCGAGCTGACCAAACAAGGAAGCCTGGAGTTTGCCGCCGATGAATGACCTGCACGTACGCATCGCCGACTGGCACAAGGATTACGAAGAACTGCGCCGCATCCGCGAAACGGTCTTCGTTGCCGAACAGGCCGTGCCGCCTGAACTGGAATGGGACGCCGAAGACAGTGATGCCGTGCATTTCCTCGCCTGCGAAGGCGACTACCCGATCGGTACCGCGCGCCTGCTNGCCGACGGTCAGATCGGCCGGGTCTCGGTGCTCAAGGACTGGCGCGGCCTCAAGGTNGGCGAAGCGCTGCTGCAGGCGGTGATCGCCGAAGCGGAGAAACGTGGCCTGAATCAGCAAATGCTCAGCGCCCAGGTGCAGGCAACGCCGTTCTATGAAAAGCTGGGCTTCACTGTAGTGAGTGACGAATACCTGGAAGCCGGCATTCCCCACGTCGACATGGTGCGCAGCAGCTGATTCGAGCTGTGGCGCCCATGGATGCCACAGAGGTCAGCATGAACGATGAACAGATGCCCGATGACGGCGCGCTCGAGCCGATCGAGTTCCAGTCACCCGGGCGTTTCAGCCTGCACAACCCGGACAGCCAGCTGCCAACGCCGGCTGCCTGGGAACCCGCCCCCTTCGTACTCGGCAGCGAGCAGGCGTTACAGCGCTTCAGCCTGCCCGACCAGGCGCGCAGCCATGCATTGGCGCTGATGCAGCAGGCCCGCCGTACGCTGTGCCTCTACAGCCCCGATCTCGAACCCTGGCTTTACAACCACAGCAGCATTGCCCAGGCATGCACGCAGTTCGTGCTCAGCCATCGCCACAGCACGCTGCGCATTCTGCTGCGTGACAGCAGCCGCGCCGTTCGCGATGGGCACCGGCTGATCGGCCTGTCGCGCAAACTGGCCAGCCATATACAGATTCGCCGCTGCCATGCCGATTATCCCGTGCCCGATGGCGCCTTTCTGCTGGCCGACGATCACGGCCTGCTGATGCGCCCCGAGCCCGATCAATTCGGCGGCTATGCGCACTACCAGGACGCCGCCCGCGTGCGCCAGTTGCAGCGGCTATTCGATCAAACCTGGGACACCAGTATCACCGATCCTGATTTGCGGAGTTTTCTGCTATGAAGAGCGTTCTGCTATGAAACGTCATGTTCTCGGCGCGGCCCTGCTCGCGCTCAGCCTCTCGGCGCTGGCTGCCACCGAAGTCATTCCGCTCAACTACCGAACCGCGGGCGATCTGTTGCCCGTGGTGCAGTCGGCGTTGGGCAACGAAGGGCGTGTCAGCGCTTATGGCAACCAGCTGATCGTCAATGCCCCGCCGGGCAAGATCGAAGAGGTTCGCGCCCTGCTCGGCCAGCTCGATACCCAGCCGCGGCGCCTGCTGATCAGCGTCGACACCAGCGAGTCGACCTACCGTGACGACCGCGGTTATGGCGTTGACGGCAGCATCAGCGCCGGCAATGGTCGTGTCGAGATCGGCCGTGGTGAGGTCGGTGGCCGTGACCAGGCGCGCATCATCCGCCGCAGCACCGACAGCCGTGGCGGCGGCACTCAGCAGGTGCAGACCAGCGAAGGTTATCCGGCGCTGATCCAGGTCGGCCAGAGCGTGCCAATCACTACCCGCAGTCGCGACGCTTACGGCCAGGTGTACAACAACACCGAGTACCGCAATGTCACCCAGGGCTTCTACGTCACCGCCAGCCTGGCGGGCGATACCGTGCACCTGGACATCAGCAGCAACCGTGACCGCGTCAGCCAGCAGCAGCCCGGGGTGATCGACATCCAGCAAGCCGACACCCGCGTCAGTGGCCGGGTTGGCGAATGGATCAGCATTGGTGGCAGCAGCGAACAGAGCCAGGCCGACAGCAGTGGCATCCTGCGCCGCTATTCGACCGAAGGCCGCGACGACATGAGCATGCGCGTGAAAGTCGAGGTGATCGACTGAAAGCCCCATAAAACGTGACTGTGCGGTCGATCTAAGACTTATGTAGTACTCCTAAAAAAACACTACAAAAATGATTGACGAACATTTTCGTCGGTCGCATGATGGCCTCGCTCCCGCTAATCAGGGGCTCTGGAAACGGAGTCTCCGGGTTGTATCTCCGCTTACCGCAGGGATCGATCCGTGTTGTTAAGCCCACAAGGCAGTTCGACGAGATGGCGACTGGAACGAGGTTGTCCTGAGGGACGGGGAAGCGTTTCACGTATCGAACTGCAGCACAGTGCCAAGGGCGTCCACGGGCCTGCACGCACAGCAGCTCACCTATCCGGTGGGTAGCAGAACGATACGCTTCGTCCACCCGGCCCAAGTGCCCTCCTCATTCCGGTTTCCTCTCAACGTCTGCGGTGAGCTCGCACCGAGCGCTGCGCCCCTGGGCGCGACGCTCGGCGCTCGACCAAACACACACTTGAAGGATTGACCATGTCAGCTTACGAAAACGACATCAAAGCCGTTGCCGCCCTGAAAGAAGCCGCTGGCAGCAGCTGGAGCGCCATCAACCCGGAATCCGTCGCTCGTATGCGCGCCCAGAACCGCTTCAAGACCGGTCTGGATGTAGCCAAGTACACTGCTGCCATCATGCGCAAGGACATGGCCGAATACGACGCCGACTCGTCCGTCTATACCCAGTCGCTCGGCTGCTGGCATGGTTTCATCGGCCAGCAGAAGATGATCTCCATCAAGAAGCACCTGAAGACCACCAACAAGCGCTACCTCTACCTGTCCGGTTGGATGATCGCCGCGCTGCGCTCCGACTTCGGCCCGCTGCCGGATCAGTCGATGCACGAGAAAACCGCGGTCGCCGCGCTGATCGAGGAGCTCTACACCTTCCTGCGCCAGGCCGACGCCCGTGAGCTGGACCTGCTGTTCAGCGCGCTGGATGANGCACGTGAGTCGGGTGATCGCGCCAAGCAGAGCGAGATCCAGGCGCAGATCGACAATTTCGAAACCCACGTGGTGCCGATCATCGCCGATATCGACGCCGGCTTCGGCAACCCCGAGGCGACCTACCTGCTGGCCAAGAAGATGATCGAAGCCGGCGCCTGCTGCATCCAGATCGAAAACCAGGTGTCCGACGAGAAACAGTGTGGCCACCAGGACGGCAAGGTCACCGTGCCCCACGCCGACTTCCTCGCCAAGATCAACGCGGTGCGTTATGCCTTCCTCGAACTGGGCGTGGACGACGGCGTGATCGTCGCCCGTACCGATTCCCTGGGCGCCGGCCTGACCAAGCAGATCGCCGTGACCAACGAGCCGGGCGACCTGGGCGACCAGTACAACGCGTTCCTCGATTGCGAGGAAATCAGCGCCGCCGAACTGAACAACGGCGACGTGGTGATCAACCGCGAGGGCAAGTTGCTGCGTCCCAAGCGCCTGCCGTCCAACCTGTTCCAGTTCCGCAAGGGCACCGGCGAAGANCGCTGCGTGCTGGACAGCATCACCTCGCTGCAGAACGGCGCCGACATGATCTGGATCGAGACCGAGAAGCCCCACGTCGGGCAGATCAAGGCCATGGTCGACCGCGTTCGCGAAGTGGTTCCCAACGCCAAGCTGGTCTACAACAACAGCCCGTCGTTCAACTGGACGCTGAGCTTCCGTCAGCAGGTCTTCGACGCCTTCGTCGCCGAGGGCAAGGACGTGTCGGCTTACGACCGCGCCAAGCTGATGAGCGTCGAGTACGATGAAACCGAACTGGCGCAGATCGCCGATGAGAAGATCCGCACCTTCCAGCGCGACGGCTCGGCCCATGCCGGCATCTTCCACCACCTGATCACCCTGCCGACCTACCACACGGCGGCCCTGTCCACCGACAACCTGGCCAAGGGCTACTTCGCCGACCAGGGCATGCTCGCCTACGTCAAGGGCGTGCAGCGCCAGGAAATCCGCCAGGGCATCGCCTGCGTCAAGCACCAGAACATGGCGGGCTCGGATATCGGCGACAACCACAAGGAGTACTTTGCCGGTGAGGCCGCGCTCAAGGCCGGCGGCAAGGACAACACCATGAACCAGTTCCACTGAGTTCAGACAGCGCTTTCGAGCCTTGGCCCCGGCAGCAATGCCGGGGCTTTTCTATTGGGCCGGTAAAGCGCCCGATTGCAATGGCTTGGTTTTATTCAGGCGCAACACCTGGGGATGCTCAAAGAATAAATTCTCAAATGATATAAATTCTTATTTATACCCCTTCCAGTCTCGCTACATGCACTTGCCCAGATCCGCCAAGTTTCCAGCTTGTTTCATAGTGCCTTGATTTGCGTGGGGTTCTGCAAAACTGATCAATTGCAGGCATGCGACGTTTTATTATTTTTTAAGCTGAAAAATTTACTTACACCCGATACAGGCATAACATTATGGCAATTGATTCAAGGCGCTTAATGCCTTGCCATAATTTTAAATCGTGCGTTAAGCCGTTCCTTGCCTGAGGAGCCCCGGATGCTGGAAGCAAGCAGTTCCCTGTCCCACAACTGGGCGTTGGCCGTTTTTCTGCTGGGCGTCGTTGGGCTCTGTGCCTTCATGATGGGTCTATCCAGCCTGCTGGGCAGCAAAGCCTGGGGACGCAGCAAGAACGAGCCCTTCGAATCGGGCATGCTTCCCACCGGCAGCGCGCGCCTGCGTCTGTCCGCCAAATTCTATCTGGTCGCGATGCTCTTCGTGATCTTCGACGTCGAAGCCCTCTTTCTCTTCGCCTGGGCCGTCTCCGTTCGCGAAAGCGGCTGGGCCGGCTTCATCGAAGCAGCCGTTTTCATAAACATTCTGTTGGCAGGTCTTGTCTACCTTTGGCGTATCGGTGCGCTGGATTGGGCACCCGAGAGTCGTAAGGCTCGGCAGGCGAAGCTGAAACAATGAGGCTTTGGCGATGCAATACAAGCTCACTCGGATCGATCCGGATGCTCCCAACGAGCAATACCCGATCGGCAAGCGGGAGGTCGTTACTGACCAACAGCTAGACGATGAAGTGCACAAGAACATCTACATGGGGAAACTCTCGGATGTTCTCAG
>JGI26055J44792_1000393_pt1 | contig 10759 bp, 6 predicted proteins | sample HigsolmetaGSP17D_FD_44792 | JGI IMG/M metagenome (IMG submission 44792)
CTCCAGGCCGCGAGTTGTCGCGCTCATTGTCCGATAACCATGAGGAGCTTGCGGTCGGGTCGTATGAATGTAAAGGAGGGCTGGAGGCTTTCCGTGCGATTTGGCGGAAGGGCCCTTATGCTCGTCTTCCCCTGCCCTCTTCGCGCGCGATGCTTTCTCGGTACGGTCTCTGCGTGCAGCTCTCTTCCGTCTGCCGGCACATGCGCATCGCCTTTCAATTCATGCCACAACCATCAGAATATTCCAGCCTCTTGTCCGGGTATTCCGATCGGAGCAGGGCGACGACCAACAAAAGGAGGAACGGCGCAATGGTACCGTCACGGTCTATTAAAAGACTTGCAGTGAGGACCGTGAGAATGGTGGGAATGAAGACTCGGAGAACAGATAGCACGAGCAGTTCCACACAACGGATGACCAAGGGAATGTACGACCGTTCCGCCGGACGGGCAGTGTCTGTGCGATATATGCCAGGCAGGCTGTTGATCCGGAGGTTTCTCGGTTCGTCAAGTGGACGTTCCCCGGATCGCAGCAAAAGGAGGTTGATAATAAGGAGAGGACGGATGCAGCAGGAAAAGCACCAAGGTTCCCTGGGGGTTCTAGGGAGAGCAGGCCCGTTGAGAAGAGAGATCGAATGAAATAATAAGAACAGGGAAGGGGTCAGAGGGTGGGGAAGGGCAAGCAGAGCGGCTGGCGGAGGGAAAGGGGGCGAGCACTCCTTGCTCTCGCATGTCCTGTTTAGCAGCACGTCGCTGAGAGTCTGGAGCGGGTGTCGCGCCGTCGGAAGCGGCTCGACCTCGCCCCATCGCACCCGTGCCCCCCATCCCGCGGCGCGCCATGCGGTGGAGAGGACGGGGCGTCCAGAAGACAAGAGAAGCCTCCCCCTTCGAGCCCCTGGATGCGGCGACGCGGCGGAGGCATGGCGCACCCAGCACGCCCGGGTGTCCGGTCCATGCCTGCTGGACATGTATCATCAGGATGGGTGTCGACCTTGGGAGCCACCCATGAGGTACCTAGGCCGTAACCCGATCCGAGCGGTCGATCACGGCAGAACCGCCCCTCCCCCTCCCAGATAGGTACATGTATGAGCACGTTTCAGCCGCTATAAGGTCCGAGAAGCTGCTATCGGAGGGGCGAATTCAACGAGAAGCGCATCATAGATACGCTCTACAGCGAGCCCGCCAAATATCCAGACTGCAGTGGAACGAACTCATGTCAGCCTTGATTAAGGAACATGACGAAAACGCCGTCCGGTTTTACATGAGGAATATTCAAGGAAACACCGAATTGAGTGTAGGGAATCCTTCGAACTAGGTCAGCGGGACGTTCGCCGGACGGGATCTCAGTGCCGTTGATTACATGAACGATTAAACACATCAAGTGGCTTTAATCGGAACTAGGGATGCAGGACTCCAGACTCTCCCGGTTTCATGAACATCGGTTCCCACCTCCTCTCACTCATCCTCCTCGCTTGTGGCTTCAATATTCTTCTTTGCTAAAGTTGCATTCCTTTGGGTCTCCTGTGGACCTCCATGGTCGGCATTTCTCCCTCTATCAATATCACCCTTGTCTCTAGGTTCGCTAGCAGTCCTGGAGTAATCTGGACGAGGTAATGACTCTCCCTTCTTGCCGAGCGCAGACTCAATTTCAGGAAGCAGACTGACAAGTGTAGCGAACTGGTCTACTGGCATGGAGATTCCCTGAAGGAGAACACGATGGTTAGAATCAATTTCCCTACATACGGCAAATTCATGAACGTGAGATAAACCAGTCTAACCTTCTTTCCAGGTAGCTCATTTCCGTCTTTTTCATAATATTCTCTGATATTGACCATAGTCCTCCCCTTAAACGAGGAGACCGTAACCCGCCGGAGCCTTGATATTTCCCAATATACGTCGCCGTTTGAATCTATTTTGCCGGCTCCGCCCGACAAAGTCCGCAAGGTTTTATTGTCTGAGCAATTCGTGGAGCTTGGTTTCACTTCTGTCCTGGCCTTTTTTGGGCGGCTATGGTCGTCGCTGTCGTCGATGAAACCATCATCTGACTCATCGACAGCTTGAGATTGGCGTTTCTTGGATTTCGAAGCCATCGCTGATGAAGAAAGCCCGTGAAGGATGAATTTGGCGACAATTGAACTATACTGGTAGAGGGATATATGAAGGGATTGAGGAGAAGATGTCCTGCAAGATCACAACAAAAAGGAGATGACCGTTGTTAAGGGTGGTCAGGCAGAGTTCAGTCTCATTGAATCACGACACGGGACGCGATGAGCGCGTCACTGGACACGTGACGATAGAAGTGATAAGAGAACTTTACTATTAGGTAGCGGACGGCCCCGCCTGGGCCTCTTGATAATATCTCAAGTGGACCTTCCAAGAACCTTATCACAAAGGCAGCCAATGCTCCCCATCTTTGACTATATCTAGCAACAGATATCTGATGCTAGATGTCTTGCTGATTCTACTAGTAAAAGCAGCTGTGGGAATCTGAGGTCTGAAGGTGCACAATAGTGCATTTTGAGGAACCCCGTATTCGAAGTCTGAGTTCAAGGTATGCAATTTTGACCTCTATTTTCTCCAGCAAAGCATAAACACTTGACATGAGTCTACTCTTAGATACTTTGTATGACTATTTCCAAAGTCCATGTTCGACATACAAGCCCTGTAGCAACTGTTAAGTCAAAGGAGTAAGCTCTTTGGAAGTACCCGCTGCAGTGAAGATCATTAAAGTTGCACACATAGCAGCGAAGGCTTTGCTTCTCCATTGTCCAAGGTGCCCCTCGAAGATCATCGTTGAGCGATGACCATCTGGAATAATGACGCGACAATGAAAAACCGTAAGAATAAGAATTTCGGTCGAGATGTACATACATTGACAAATACAAATAGCAGCATTTGTCCCTTGAAACCCGACGCGTGACGGAACTCCAGAAAAGAAAGCCGAGAGACGGTTGAATGGTTAGAATACTGAAACAGAAGACATTATGTATCTAAGTTCCTGCAGGTTCTTCCGGTAGTCTGAATTTTATTGCATCATGTCAAATTACTCGAGATGCAACGACCTTTATGCTGCGATCGCCATCTGGGAAGAATATTATTACCACCGTGGAATAGAACGTCTATTATAGAGTAGCCGCCTTAATAGCCTGTAAAAGAAGGGCAAAGATGAAGCCCCGAGCGACTATATCAACTTGAAGGCAGTCAAAAACTTTTCCAAGTGCTTCCCCACTTGCAGCGGCCCCCATAACGCTCCGTAGAGCCTGGGGCATGCCCCTCTGGACAAGCAGCTTTCGGGCAGTCACCCTCAGCTTCTCTTTCTCGGCTTCTGTCGGCGGGGGAGGCCATGACTTTAGCTCCTCTTCTGTAGGTAGAGAACTCTCGCGCAGTTTCCTAAGATGAGCTGCAATTGCTTCATCAGACGTGTAGGCGTCAATCATGGATTCCTGAAGCAGAACACGAATCGCCTCTAGATTGGGATTCCCAGGACGAAGAATGTACGATTTCGCAGCGTTCAAAATTGTCCGTCGAATGTTCCAGGCAGAGGATAAAGTATACAGTTCGTTGATAACTGCGAATATCAGCTCTACTGCCATTCGAGTCTCTTCTTCAGTGATAGGACTACTCGGTCCTCCTGCAACATTCGGTGAAGTGGTTGGTTGTGGAGTCGTCAGTCTTAAGTCATTCTCGTAAGGGCAAGAACTGGCTTCTATAGGATTTTCTGGCTTCGCTCCACTGACCGAATGAGGATTTTTTAAACCAGCATAATCATCCGGTATAGAGCTTGGGGGTGGCGGAAGATTCATTGTCTCCGCGTCCAATTCAGGCAGACTTGTATTGCCGCTTATAATAGCACTTTGACATGGAGTTTGTCCCATTCTGACCTCCTCGTAGCTCGATGGCGGAAATGAATGTGATCTATTCGAGAGCGAGCCTTGTTTGTCTCCTAGCAATCGCTGGGATATCTGAGCCTCGTTTATTCCTCTATCCAGCTCCGACAGGGTCGTAGAGCTCCCAAAGGTTTTGCCGTCCTCAGATGCTCGGCGAAGTTCTTCCTGTGAGCTGTTCCCGATCGATGCATCCCACAAGTGCCAACTCTTCACTCTCCCTGTAGACGAGCTAGATTTCTTGTTTGCCCCACCAACACTGCCAAATACGCTACTGACTCCGCCGAATACGGCCTTGCTACTTTCGGCTACCCCCTTGGGGGCGCTGGTTAGAACATCCAGAACACCTTTCCCCACAGTTTCCAATGAAGTGTGGCCTGGGAATGAAAATGTAGCTCTTGCGGGAACTCCTGCAGGAGGGGGGCCTACACTTCTGTCCTTTTCGAGGAATCGCCTCATACGCTCACTTTCCGCGAGTGGTTCATGTTGAAGAGCATCTCGAAGGTATCGTTCGAGGTTTTGCCTCAGAACCTGCTTTGTCTGTCCTTTCCACACAGGCAACGTGGGATACTTGTCCATGAAACTATGGATGTGATGGAGTCTCGAAATTGGTCCCAACGCGTCATGGAGGGATTCGAAGTCGGCATATTTCCTGAAAATCATCCACCCAGGGTGACGTGAAGAAGCCGGCTCAATCTGGAGTGAGTAATCTATTGTAGGCTTTGTGCGAATGATCCCTTTATCGCCGGGTTCGGACCCATCGTCTATCAATACAGAAGCACCGTGAAGAGTCAAGGGCGGTGTGGACTCTGGTGTCGGTGCAGTTGATTGGGGCTGCAGAGCTGTGGGCGTCGGCGATGATAGAAGTTGGTCAAAATTTGTGAAACTCGTCCTCTCCTTGTAGACTGGCCGATCGCTTTCTCGTGGGCTTGGCATCGTTCCAGCAGATCCAGTATCACCTGTCTCGCTTTCGGCAGGATCTCCAATCTTCCCACTGTCTGAAGATGTCGCGGTAACGACCCCTTCTGTAGTTGTATTGGAAACTGATTCTCCACTTTCACTCCGTGTTACCTGCCGCTCACTCCTTCGCAGCGCATCTTCATTGGCGATCATCTCACTCAAACGCTTTGTTTCGATAATTGCCTCTATCGTGGCTTCATCTGGTTGTGCGGACCGTTCCTTTTGAGTGTTTGAGGGAAACTGGAAATCGCAGTGAGAACTTTCCGACGATCTCTGTGGCGCAATGCCTTCGCTAACAGAAGCTGAGTCAGAAGCCTTATTCTGGTCCTTACGCGCCCCTTCAACACCAGCATCGATGGCATTCATTATTTCAGGTTCGCCTTCTTGGAAAAGAGAGATAATCCAACTATTGATGAATTCAGGACGCGAACAGCTATTAATGGTAGATTCCAAGACAACCCCTGAAAATATCTCTCGAAGGAAGTTCCTCACCGGTTGACATGCATAGGCTTTAGAGTCAAGGAAGTTAGACAGAATATCGTCTGCGATCATGTTGAGCTTCTTCCGCTGCTGCTTCACAGACAAGACATTGGCTAGGCTGCTTTCTGGAAAATCTTCCAGATACTTTTTGATAGCTCTTTCGGGTGTCACCAGACTTGAAGTTGTCTCAAGAGCCGTGGAGAGTTCGCTCAGAAATACAATGACCATTGACGAAGAGTTCGTGAGGAATTGTAAGAAGGTATCCGCAGGTCGTTTACGAGAGAGATGAGACGATACAGAGACGATAAAGCCAGTCAAAATTCTCCGACAAGAGAGAGGAAAGGTTGATTCCGAAGGTAAAATCCGCGCATACCAACAACTATTCTCCCGGTCAGCCCATGACATGCCATGAGAGGTGCAAACTTACTTAACATAGTTATTGATTATTGCATCCGTGAGCGACGTTAGAGCAGCGGCTGTCGCAGGCCGAAATCTGGAGTAATTCAAGTCGATATCTAATTCCTCCTCTGCCGCCCTCGGACCAGTGGTGTCATCAGCACCGTCTTTAGCAGACCTCCGAAGCTGCCAATCAAGTAATCTGTTGGCTACCTCCAGGCCCAGCTCTTTCCTCCTGTGTTTTCTAGTATCTGAGCCATTATCCGGTGAGCCACTGTACGTTCCTTCCCAAGAAGCATGTAAGACGATGCCCGCGACAAGTCCGATCAGTAGCAGTCCAAATCTGCCAAGTAGGACAAACGTGGCAACTGCTAAACCAGCAAAGACGGCAAGAAGGGCTTCATTGCTGGCATTTGAGAAGAAGTGGAGGATATGGTCGGCAAGGGGTTGGGGCCGTGCGGAATCAGATGTTTGCTTGTTGAAGTGCTCACTGTTCTGCCTCGTCAAGTCGGTTTCAGGGGCGGGTCTCTCCGTCTGTCGAGCCTGGCCGGACAGAACGGCGGCCTCAATGGAGCCGTCCATGGTCGTCGCATCGGAAATTATTTTCAACTGTAGCAGGATCAGGTCGGATAATTCATATTAAATCAAAAGGGATTGGGTATTCCGCGGCCCTGAATTAGGAGCGTTGGGCAAGGCGAGGTGACGTTGGACTGCGCGAGAACATGTAAATGGAAAGTTGTCGATGTTCCAGAACTTTGGCGGCTCACCCTCTCCTTGTTTGGGTGCAAGTCGCATTCGCCAAACTTCAGACGGCAATGAGGTGACTGCCATGCCTTAGTGCAAGCAAAGTTTGATTTACGTCAACTTTTTCTCTTTTCTCCTTGGGGAAAAGAAATCTTTCTAAAGGCAGCTGTTCTCATGGCTTTCTTTTTGGCATTATCTGACCGCTAACCCGTACGTCTCCTGGTTGCTGCCATCTAGGCTGGCGGTCCTACATAGCTAAGTACCTTGATAGTAGATAGTCGTTACATACAAGCTCATGATAGTACGTTACTGCCATAGATTTGAATTTGAGATGCAAGAAATGCTAGTCTATATAGAACACGGAAATAATTGATAAGATCATGAATGTACCCATTCATCATTTCCTCGCCTGCTTTGTCAGGTCGGCGAGGCATCTAAAGCAACCTGAATGGGGCTTAAATCTCCGCTATCCGAGTGAATCCAGGCATTCAAAGAGCATGCATTCATGCCAGATGCAAAGAAGATGGCGGGTCCTGAAACTGCGGCAATCCAAGACTTCAGAATGTCACCATAGATCAGAATTTCGAGCACGTCATTCTCCGGACTCCCTTAGTATCAAATTACTGAGAGACAACAAAGGACCCCAGACTCGGTCCTTTCTGAAGCGATTCCAGTCAATGCCGGGGTCTTGCCAATCTTACCTGTCGACTTCGGCCTTCAATTTCGAGCCAGCCCCAATTGGTTCAATGAGGATCAAAGATCTCAATTGTTGCGTTTTATATATGAGATAGTTACAACCATCCTGGAGTCACTTAAAATCAACGCATGAGGTGCAATTACCACCCCGTTGCATGAAGTTGAGACGCCATGAAAAGTAAATTTTGAATTTAAATAACAGGGTGCAACCTCGCACCTACAACTTCTTTCTCAGTATCGTAAATTGCAAACTTTGTTGGGGGGAGGGGGAATGTACAAGATAGGACTTTGTCGTATTCCCCTGGGCCTTCGAACCTTCTGCCCTACTGGAGTTTTGGAGCATAGCAATCAATAGTTGTCGATGACAAGTACTGGACAGATAATTGAACCATAAGCAGGCCAGGCAGAGCATGATTTGTAACACATTGTCACATTCGTAGTATTATTATTATTGGATGGCCGATGTGACCAAGATGCACAAGGGGAGACGATTAGGAGAAAATTTTTCAGTAGTATGGAGTACACTGGCAGAGAATTCTGTAGTTAAAGTACTGAAAACGCTAAAGCACCTCAGCGAGCCCCCGGGCCGGGTTATCCTTTAACCGAACGATAATTGTCACTATTCCTGTTTAAGCTCACCCCCTTTTTCCAAGCCACTGGACAGTGCCCAAGTGGAGAGTACGGAGTACAGTACACTCTCTACTAAGGTAACAGTATGTACCTACTGCATCGCGACTTGAGAAGAAAATATAGCGGCGTCATAGATGACATCGGATAAGAACAGTTGATATAATACGTAGTAGGTGAACCTCCAAAACTTGGGAGCCAGATATCGAGTTGAGTAAGAACGACTGGTGCTATGTTCTATATTTCAGATCTTGTTTGCACACCCAACTCGATGACCAACCCAGGACCTGACAAATCCATAGCCGTATCTGTTACGACAACTGCCGTCAAGAAAAGCATATATATAAAATCTTTTAGAACCAGTTAAAATTGACTTCATTATTTCAAACGATCCTCTCTCAATAATACCCAATAAATATTTGGGGAACAACTACCACTTACAGAAGGGCTTCTGATGAGAACGGGCTCCAGTACGCATATCGCTTGAACATAATGACCCGTTTAAAAGATCATATCGAAGTCCTTCTTCTGGATACTGGATAGATCATCAAAGAAGGCTCAATAGGTTCAATCCTATAGGGATAGCCAGATTGTACAGTACATACGCCTGTGCTACAGCCATTTTCTTCAGTCCTTGTTAAAATGCTTCTCTAACAAGTCTGCTACTGTTCTTTCGTCTATGACGGACAATTACCGCACATTTTCCAAATTCAAAAGAAAATTTGCGGACTATGGTAAATCACACAAACAATCATCGTCATCCGAGTAACGAACTTGAAAATAGAGGGGGAAAAAGTTGCCTCAAGGACCACAGACATACCAAGACAGAAAGGGAAACTGAGTTAACCGCGGCGCCTGCGCCTGCGCGTCCTGGACAGCATTTGGGAGAGCATAAAATGGTTCACATCCTCGTCAGCCCAGTAAGAAAGATGGCTGGCGATGCTAGCAATCAATGATATATCGAAAGCCCCCCTGCAACTCATCTAATCAGCAGTCCATCCTCCAGAAATGATACACCTACTTAGGGATCTGGAGCCTGCTCGGAATATGCAGGATAGTCTCTTACTCTTGCACGCTGTAGTCCACTCGCCCATTAGAATTCAAGGCCCTCACTTTGGCCTCCTCATTTTTGATTTTTTTCGCACGCTCTTCAGCTTCCAACCATTCAAGAGCATTCTCGGAAGCTTCTGAGGCCCCCCTCCTTTGGCTAGTTCTCTTTTTCCGGAAGCCTTCAAAAAGCGTCTCCAATTCCGTGTCAATCAGGGTCTGTGAGTTTTCTTCGTCTTTCCTGGAATTAACCTCCTTGGAACTAGAATGGTCGCGTCCATTGCTCGAGGGTTCTGAATTCGTAGTGACTTTAGTCTGTTGTGAATGCGAAACGCTAGAGCTTGACGATGCCTGAGATGGCGTATCCTCCGCGCTCAGCCCCAGACTTCGGTTCAGCAGACTGCTAGCGACGCCAGACGTGAAATTGGTCCAGAGAGATCCCACACTTTGACCAACACGAGTGCTAATATTCGAAAGGCTTTGACCTGATGCTGTCCATATACTCTTTTTGACAGATGGCAAAGGCTGTGGCTTGAGCGCAGCCATAGCAGGCGATATCAGCGGCTCAAGACGATAACTTACCGGATCAGAAGGATGAAAGATATTATACAGCTGTGCACACTTGGGGGAAGACACAGTGGGGGACACACAGTCAAAAGCACGCCCCGAGGCTACATTTGTGGGACGATCTGCAGAAGCCGGTGTGCCAATAAAGGACTGACGCTCACCGTCGAAGTCAAGAGGATTTTGAATAGACTCTGCGCCCACAATTGAGCGCCCAGCGATAGTTTTCCCTTTTAACATTTGAAAGAGAGCAATAGGTGAACCCAAGCAGAAGAACTCCTCGCATTCAAAATCGAGAGGGAAGGAGCCTACCTCTCGTGATTGTGTATCGGATTTGTTTCTAGTCGTAGTACCCGTACGTTGAGCGGATGCCGGATTGCTCGGTTGCTGACACAGAATGTCGAAGAGGATGGCACTCCCAAGTGAATGGCCACAAAGACTGACGGAACCTCGGAAAGATGGGTTGCGTTTCTTGAAAAGGTTATAAATCCGATTGCATTCCTGTTGGACTATAGCTGCAATATGCTCACGATAGGCACTTTGATAGAGGAGCACATCCATTGCCAAATCAGAAATGAGATTTCGAACTGCGGGAACACCCTCGAGCGTGATATCGGCTAGACTGGGGTACTGGTCATCTTCAGCGGCAAGGTTATCGGCGTCAGCAAGGTCAAGCTCCCTGCGGCTCTGCCTAATTTTTTGCATCGGAAAATCAAGCAGATGCCGCCAACACCTAACTCGTATCTGTTTGTTAGCCAGCTGTCAGAACGGGAAGATATCCAAAATAGATGCTGGACAAGATCAACGTGAAAAAGTGAGGTTCTTACACAGGCAGAACTTGGACTCGACAGTTTTTGCTGCTGTCGGCAAATGAGGAATTAAGTGCCTGTAAATCAGGCGAAGCAGCATACACGCTCTTCATGGTCTTTCGCAAGACATTTACATCATGCACAAAATTCATACTCTCTAGTCGCAGCCCGAGCCGCTGACCGATCCCATGTGTGACAAGAACTAGGTGATCGATCTCCCTTCCTCTTTCCTCGCCATCGGCCTCACTTGAGTCCTCCATCTCCTTTTCCTCCTGCCTACGGGCTGCTTCTTCAATCTCGGCGGTATCACGTTGCTCACCAGTCAATGATGACATTTTCTCAAACGTTCTATGCTGTTCTTCCGTAGCATTCTCTATCTGTGACACTTGGTCACCGGGAGTAAAGGCAGACAGAGAGTCCGGCGCAGACTTCCGTTTGGGCTTTGCAGAATCTCTTTCAGAAACCCCAACCGAAAACCCTTCCCTTGGTTTTCCCTGACCATGAGACTTCAGGTCACTACCTCTAGTTTCAGTCGTCTCTTTAGGCCGCTTCACCT
>JGI26055J44792_1000401_pt1 | contig 10689 bp, 7 predicted proteins | sample HigsolmetaGSP17D_FD_44792 | JGI IMG/M metagenome (IMG submission 44792)
CTTCTCTAATCACAATCGGATGTCCTTCTTGTAGAACCTTGTGTATTGTTATGAGAGCTTTGAAGGTTTGGACTTCGTCAGCGAGGATGGGTTGCCTGTAGAGACAAGTTGCAGTTAGCGCGATCAAGGATACAGCAAAGTAACAAAACAAGAAAAGCGAAGGCGTACACTTTCATGCCTGCCCAAAATGCACTCGAGGACTTGTGGTCCCATGTGTAGACAATACAACTGCGGACATGTTTCCCTGGTGGGCGGCAGGTCAGTTCTGAACTCGGACTAGTGATGATGAACCTGAGTTGTACAGGTATGGCATACGTTTGGGTGCCGTTTCCTCTGTCGATCACCAGAACGTCAGCATTCAAGGCGTAGGATGCTTTGAAAAGTCTGGTGTAAGTATCTCACCGATGCTGGTGGCTTTGCGGATGTTGATGGCGAGATCCGCTTCCGTCCTGGGCGCACATCATTAGCCCCTTCACGGGTGAGGTTGTAGAAGGCGACTCCAGGACAGCTCTTACCTGCTCATATCGATGTTGTGTGCCTCTCCCGCGTTGTATCCGTACGGTCTACAGTGCTTGCTCGGGGAATCCGGACAGCGCAGGAAGCCGGAGAGGAGAGAGAGTTGAGCTTGCGCCGACCGGAGCGTAGCAGCGCTCAAAAGTTAAGCAACGTCTGTTGGAGAAAGCAAGCCAAGACCTGTCCGAGATAACTTATCGAAATCGTTGACCGAGGCTTGCACTTGGCTAGCAAAGATTGCTGCTTTGTTGTATTCAGTATGTTGGAGCCTGCAGTACATGGGCCCTCGTGAACCCCGGCGCGTCGAGTCGCAAGCTCCGGGTCTTGGCATCTCCTATTTCGCCGCCCGCGGTCCACAAGACACTAGTGCGCTCCACTTGCAGCCGTCAAGGAGCTCGCCTGTTAGGACTTGATCCTCCTTTACGCTGCGACCTCTTACGCGGAAGGCCGGTAAGCCTTTGCTCTTTTCCTGTTAACGGATTTACCATAGGTTGCGCTGGGTGTCTACTGCCGGGCGTAGAACCGAAGTCCGTATCAGCGGGTTATGGAGCCTGTGCAGAACAGGGTTGTCGAACCTGCTCCGTCTGTAGTCGATAATCATTTCGGACTGTCAACGAAATCAGCTGTGCAGGTTAGTGGAATCTCTTTGATGCCTATGTATTTACTTCAGGAGAAGGGGAAATTTGATTTGTGATGGATCGCGAAGCATGTTTGATGCTAACATGCCCATACTCCCTTGGAAAATGTCACGAGTTTAGATTTGACGCCCTCACTTCAAAGATGAAGGGTGAAACACCATACCCATGACCTTTCACGATGGATTAAATCCGTAGTCTTGATTATGATTTTTCAACTATCAAATCGAGTATAGTACGAATCATGCCTCGCCACAGGGTTCATATTTTCAAGTCTATGCAGCCTTAACAATCGCGTACGCTTACAGAGAATGACGAAATTGCTGCGACGGACAAGACTTCTCGGCTCATGACAACCTGATCTAGTTAAGGAATTCGATTCTACTTCCTCTTCTTCTTGTATATCCCTTCATATAACATCTCACCGGTAGCAAATTGAACTATTCGTTGAGCGCCGCGAATATAGGCAACTAGAGTGTTCGAGATTAAACCAATTCAAGAGATGTAAATCCGATCGATTGATGTGGAATACCCGCAAGCAGCATGCACAGGCCCCTCACTAATTAATGCCGCGATAGAGACGAGTTATAAATAAAGTCACCCGACCCGACAGGCCCTGCCTTGTTTTTATCAACAATTTTCTTGGAAAGGATTGCACAAAAGAAAGGTCGGGACAAAAGAATGTGTCTGCATATGTGAGCAAGTTAGAGAGAGTTGAACAAAAGCCAACATAGACGTGGAGCAGGAAAAAATTACAAATCCCTGTCCTACAAAACTTGCAACATGCAATCTTTGCAATCTTCGCTACTCCTCCCTCATATGAAGAGGCCTGGGAAGATTTGATGCCCAGCGAGAGACAGATCAAAATGCTAAATTATTCTTTCTTTAGACTTTGATATTTGCTGCCTTGTGAAGGAGTTTGACTATCCTCATACATACTTTGCGAAACCCGTTAAGGAGATAGTTGTCTTATTGTGAACCATTCTTTATCTTAACAACCAGCAACTCATGAACGGAATTCTCTTCTGTTCTGTGAATTACACACTTTTCCGTTTTGCATATGATGGTGTCAAGGCTGGTCTTCTGTTTTTCCTTGCGGAGAATCAGGCAGCAGTGGGGATGGTATAGGATTCTGTTTTGGCATGGAAATAGAGTTTACCCTGGAACCTTAGAAGGAAGGGCAGTGTTAGTAGGGTCAAGACCCAATAGCATCTTCAGGAGTGTTTGATTGTCCAGAGGTGTCGAGGCCTTTGCCTTTGATCTGATCTTTTTTACCAAGCACGTCCCACACCCACCTTTTGACCACTGTGGAGGCGTGCCCTATCGACTCTGTTCTCTTGGGTTTCTCCTCTAAGGACCTGGAGAAAGTTGGGGAAAATGTAGTGGTTTCAAGACTGCTGCGTCGTCTGGGTTCTTGGCTGGAAAATGATGTCCCAGAGCTGCGTTCGGAATCTTCCAACGTTGCAAAATCAACTCCAGCAGGGACAGAAAAAGTCATTCGAGGAACGTCTGGTGAGCTTTTCCCGTTGTCTTCGCTATGCGCTGGGTCAGTAAAATATAGATCACAGCTGTGAAGTGTCCTAATCCGAGCGGTATGATCTTCTGCTGTCCGTGGTGAACTGAGAAGTGTGCCTATGGGTAAAATTGGGTGGGAGCGACCCGAAATTTCAAACATAGTGCTGATAGCATTCTTCTTCTCAGCTTTTTTGGACTCAAAAATCATCTTATTCACATGACTCGCAGTGACCACAGGGTCAGCGGCATTGGAGAAAGTCTGAGATCGAATAGTTCGCGGTGGATTTGGATTGCTTATTTCCTCTGTAGCAGAGGAAATAGCATTCTCGTCAGTCCAAGACTTCAGGATCGACGACTTTGAACCGCTGCGGGATCTCAAGACAGCGGGGGGAGATTCAAGAGACATAGGTGTACTTATGGCACGGTCATCCTTCTTTCGGACAATCTCGACAGAATTTCGTTCGATCACTGAAACGGCTTCGGTCAGCACTTCAAACTTATCCGGAATCTCTGTCCTGTATTTCTGCTGAAGGTTGTCCTGCTGCCATATCCCACCACGGAATAACTGGGAACTCGTGTCAAAGAATGGTATATCATCCCAGAATGGAAGTACAAGTGTTTCGGCAAAAACTTCCCGTACTCTGCTTTCGATGGCACGAAGGACAATCCCATAAGTTATCTGCATTGAGCTGACAATTGGTTCGATGGCCATTACTATGTCTGGCATCGTTTCGAATGAAAACCAAATGCGATTGCTTGGAGGAGGCTTGAGTCGAACCAGACAATGCCCATCGAGTTTCTTGAGCACTACCGCAAGGATGAGATCCACTTCCCTCGCTTTGAGTCTTGTTCCTAAGTCAATCCGCGCTGTGGCAGAGATTTCCAACCGGAAATTACCGCTGTAATTGACGTCTGCCTCTATCGTGCAGTCTCCGTCAATCGTCAAGTTTTTGAGTCTAGGTTTTGTGACGAATGGAGCTCCTTCGCCTATATCCACCTTCTGTAGCTCGAGTTTTGTGATAAAGTTTGGCTTTTTGACTCGTGATATCTTTTTTGTGATCTTTTTCCTTATAAATTGTTCCATTTCTGGAGTCTTGTACAAGGCGAGGAATAACCTTCCCAGAATAGCATTTATCCATTGCGTTTGTAGCTGCTCTTCGGTGGAATGAAGGCGCTGAATCAATATTGTCATATGTTTGACGTCGTAGTTTTGGTGCTTGGGTGGACGGTTCCGTAAATTAGATATCTTCTCCTGGTTTTTCAGTAATGCAAAGTAAAAGTCCTCTTTTTCAGACATGTTTCCTGAAAAGAGATAAAAAGGTTGCGTCGAACCGCGAAGATCCGCAATGGAGTCCTGCCTGCGAGTGAGACAGATCGCGTTCCTCTTGATCCACAACTCTCCTTCTGGTATTTCACTCCCTCCGCCGTAGATACTAACATTATGATGAGCTAGGGATATGACGTACCGAACCTCAATCTGTTCGGAGTCGTCATAGAGAATCAGATGGCCGTGTCTGCAGCCACATCAGTTGTCTCTTCCAAGGTAGCAGAAAACCGTAGATGTACCTTAGCACGATAAAGAATACATTTCTTGTCCTTTTAACGCCCTTCCCATTGCCCTTCACGGATGACTGTTTCCAGTCGAATATGCTCCTGTACATGGTCTGATATACACTTGGGCTTTCTGCAGCTACCATTTCCCCCGTTGGCGTGGTCATCTCGGGTAGCTTTCCATCAATCCAATCTGGCATATATTCCCTGAAGACAGCAAAATATCCCGCAGCGACATCAGAATCATGAGCGCATTGTAATTTCTCCGCCAGTACATCGGTGCCACTCTTGAGACTGTACTGGTCATCAGTACGGCGCAAAAGAATATCCTTCGCATCTGTATCCTCCTTCTGGGCCGAGGACTGGGGAAGCATCAAATACGCATATAGAAGGACCAAGAAGAGGAGAAGTGGTATGAAGGTGACTCCGCCAAGGATGTATATGAAGAGGAAGGTGCTAAAAGAACCCATTAGGAACTGCTAAAGAGGTTGTAACGAGAGCTCCATTGGAACTGGTAGCGAGAGCATAACAAATTCATTAAGAGCAAAGGATGCGATGGAAGCTGCTGGAGAGGTCGTAAGAACTGCCCATCCATACCCCTCAAGGCTCCAAGGTTGAGCTTGGCGGCTCGATGTGCCATGTGATGACGGAGGTAGCGGAACAACGTTTCCCCGCTCCTAGGTTCGGGATTTGAAATTGGCTCAATTGCTCGGATGCCACAGTCCCGAATTTTTACAGTCTCGACGAAAAAGTTACGTTAGTACAGATCCACATACTAAACTACTTTGTCCACGTGATTTTGAGGATATCTAAAGGTGTTTACGGGTAGAAATCAGTCTGCTTCTACTCTTGGCTTACAGCTGACCTGTTGACTGGCCAACTGTTAAGCTTATGTACTGTGAGGCGTTCAATCTGCCATTATTATACAAGGTAGAATCCAAGCGAGTCTGCATTTAGGTATATCTATATCTAATATGCATGTGGTAACAGCAACAGAAGTTCCTAGAACCATACTATTCTCTGCCATTTTTAACCTGCCATTCAGCTTGCCATAGACCTATCATCCAGCATGCTGTTCAACTAGAACCCAGTGAGTTTCTATTTGTCGACCAGATAATACCAGTTCTGACTGCAATTAGCGGTCATGGCCTCTTGTTGTCGAGCGGTATTTTTGCTCAATAGTATTCGAATGGAAGATATTGTTGCGAAAGCGCTGAAGGTGCAAAGCACCTACAGAGTGATGTTATGAGCCGTGATGTAAATGGCTTGATTAATATGTCAGGCGATAGACTGTAGAGATGTGTACAGAATGGCCGGCAGTTATAATGATATGTTGGCAACTAATTAGAACAATTGTCCTACCTAAAATCCCCATTCAAGCCTGAGCGCGCAGAGCGACTGGTTTTTTTGTAGTCATGCTGAGCTGGGATCTGAACTGGCTACTCCGAATATAGAACAATTCAGCGTAATTGAATTCTACAGGCCGTCCTCGAGAACGTCCTAACAGGCTTGACAGGGGAAAAAAAGGATAAACGACTGATTACAGAGGGTAGGGATGTTGCTGTTTTGATCTATGGGACACACTAATATCACGGTATATAAGAAATGAACGACGACGATTGCCACTTGGGAACGACGCAGAAAAGATGTTGTGCCAATCGCATTCCATTGGTAATGGATTCTCACTTAACTTCCCATTACTATACGAGACCAGAGGCTAGGTACCTATCTATTAAGGTCCATATGTGCCGACTCCATCCATTCCATTCGCCTAGAGGACCTACCTCCTACCTCACATAGGTACCTAGGTAGGTAGCTAGTTGATGTTTTCTTTTCGCTCACGTGAAATCGCCCTGCGGCGTGAAGTTCACCCATTCCGAAAAGTCCACTCCGGCCGCCCCGCTCGCTGCCCCCTGGTAGTCGTTCTGGAACAGGCTGCTGAAGGGCGTGTCATTGAGTAGCTGATCTGGCGGCTGCATCACGAACTGCTGCTGCGCGTCGGACTGCTCTGCGCAGCTGATCGCGGGTTCCGGTGAGCAAAGGCGGTTGATGACGTCCAGGCAACGGCCAGCGAGTCTGTTGTTGCTGAGCGACGGGTGTGAGAGGAGTTTCTTTGTCAGTTCGATGTCCTGCAGCCAGGACGGCGCGTCCGGGCTGGTGGGGTCCGTCATGAGAAAGATGATTGGGATTACGCCGGCTTGGAAGAGGAAGTATCTGTCAGGCAGTTGGATTAGCCAATAGAATTGGATTGATGGATGGACGGGACGTATAGAGAGGATCACGGTATTCCAGTGAAGGGCAATGGAAATTGGCAGTAAAACGTACACCATATACCATGCGCCCAATCTTGTGCAGATGTGGTTATCCATAAAATCAGATATCGACGCAATGGTGGCCCTGGCGTTCTGCAAGCACAGGAGTCTGCAATCCCTCTCTGCGGGATTATCGGGTTCGGGTTCAGAAGACGGATTGGGCGACCATCTTCTGGCTGCCCAGCGGAGAAGAATTGGGCGGTATAGAAGAATCCTGAGGTTCCAGTCTCTCCACATAAGTCTATTTCGAACGAGAGCGAGCCAGTCTGGCTCCGGTGTTGGGGTGGCCTGCTTAAGATACGGCGGAAGACTTTGATACCAATCGTCCATTGGCTTCTGCAGGCTCAGTGTCTCCTCTGGGGTGAGGCTGGGGCTCGAAATTAGACGTTGATAGACATTTTTTGTCATGAGATGGAACTTGGACTGTGCGATTAGGCCCGAATACAGTGTTGGCCCGTTGACTTCAGGTGGGACAGACGTGGTGGCTGGGGTGAGGCTCTGTAAATGAAGGTAAGTATGTACGTACCCCTAACACAGTGTAGTATGAAAAAATACCTCTTCGTGAATATTAAGTACTTGTTTGGCGTCCATTATACTGTCTTCGGGAAGGAGAATTGGACGTCCAAAAGTCTTCGCCGCGCCACTGTCGAATATGTAGACACCCCACCAGAGCCTTCTCCTTATCTCTCGCTGCAGCAAACTGATTTTCCACTCGGGGAATTCCTTGTGGAGACCAAGACTCATGGCCATCCTGACAGCAAGTCCCAAGTAGTTCCACCCAGTGTTAGGCTTGTCGCGTTTCTGGGCATAGTTGCTCAAGAGGAGCAATGCCTGCACGAGCGTCAGGTTGCCGGTTTCGAAGACCGACAGCTGTTGTAGGTGTGCTCTGGCCTCCTGGTAAAATGCAATGTCTAAGTCTGAGCTATCATCCCCGATGCTCCAGGCACCCAGGGCCAATATGGTATTCAGGAGGATATGCCATGCCTGTCCATGCGGACGTGGTATCTGCTCATAGAATTGCGCTTTGAACGTCTCCTGATGGATGAATGGATAGCTGGTGTGGTAGTTGAGGAAATAAGCATCCATGAAGGCCTGCTCTACAAGACCAGAGGGCGCCGAATTAATTAGCTGGGCCTTCAATGGCACATTTCGAGGGGCCACATTTGGCCTCGACTTATGAGCCGGGATATCAAGGTCAAACCCGTGTTCCCGGAGAGCTCGAAGCGGCACAACACTTGACGATGATCCTGAAAAACAGGCCTGTTAGTTGTGTCAGGTAGCATGAGACTAGGGTATTAACACCAACGGACCAAAATATCCTGCCCCTTCTGGCTGTATTGACAAAGCGGCCATGCCGTCGGTCAACTCGCCCACAGTCAGTTCCTTCTCCGCCCAGTCAAATCCATCTGCCTGCTGCGGCAACGTCTCCGAAGCTGGTTCAGAGGGATTGGTTTCGGACTTGACATAAGTGGAAGGCCCAGTTGAAGATTGGCGGGATGACCCGGTTTTAGGTGGACTCTGCCCATCCTGCAGCAGGGAACGAACAATGCTATCTAGGTCACCGCCGGGGAAAAGCTTCCCTAATGCAGTTTCGAAAGTCCGTAAACGCTCTTCGACATAAGTCAAGTGCCTGAAGCGCAGGGACAGTTGTTACATTAGAGTTCAAGGAATGTGGACGCCTTGCACTTATCAGAATCGAAGGAATGATATTGATGAGATACTTACTGTCTGGTAAGTGGACTTCGGGTTATTTTTGGACTATAGTTACACTCCTTCTTCAGCTGTCTACATTGTGCACATGACGGTCGTTCTTTCGAGCACTGTACGGAGTTAGATAACCTTGGACCGTCCAAGACAGTGAGGAGCTCACCTTCGACTTTCGTAGTCGACATTCATCACACTTTATGGCCATTCGTTAGCATCGGCCCCGATCACACTGGGTATAATTTAAAAAAAAAAAATAACATACAGCATATGCATGTGAATCACGAGTACTGGTCATTTTTCTCGACTCAAACTAGGTCTGCTAGACGCGAGATGGCTGATTCTATGCCGGTAATGGCAGTATTGAGTCATCTATACCTTGTTAGCACGGCCTAAGTATATCCCGAGTAAAAAGGATGACAGCAGAGAAAGAAACCCCGGCGAGATCAAAGAGGATCGACATTTTCATGAAGGCCTTCGGCATTGGAGATTAAAAAAAGCCGCACGTAGGCAAATGGGCAGAAAGATCGACAAATAAAAATAAAAAAGTGGACTGAATAAATACAGATGATTATATCAACATGTGACACTACTAGTCCAAGTACTAGTATGGGATATTGCTATCGTTCATAGCTTTAAGCTTCGGGGGCTCGAAAGAAGCACTTTGAAACACTCACGGTTTACACGGACACGGGCAGCGCGTAGGCAACGCTCCTTGGACGCAACAACCATCTAAAGAGACCGGGGCTCATGAAAGGACGCCTGGTCTAAGCGCAAGCAGTGATTTAATGATGAGCAGGCCTCTGCACGGAGAGCTCGACGACGGTGGGAACAGCGTCGTGTGATGACCGGAACGGAAAAACGCCTCGGAACCCGGTCGGCCGCAGGATCCAAGTGGGCCGACAGAGACAGCCTCCACGTCTCGGACCCAGTAATCCATGTCCTTGAACGGGACCCGTGTGTGGCATAATATGCTACTGATCTTAACCGCATGGACTATGGGAATGACTATTATTCTACCACCCATACTAACTGGCCAACTTGGGGCGATGCTAGCCGAGCGACCGTCAACCACGGTGATGTGTTTCTCCCAGCTGTGCATGGTTTAGACGCGACAGTGTTTCCTGCCTCTTTCCGGCCGGCAAGGGAGAACTCGACCAGCTTGTTGAAGGGTGGGGACGCAGCCACTCGGGCCGATCGGATAGCGTGCGGCGCACGTTGTCCGTGCCGTCGACCGGACGTCTTGCAGCATCGGGACTGCATATGGTTTTCGACGGACAGTCCTCTCTGTTGGACTCGGGAGACAGGAGTCCTCGCAAGTTGAGACCACCCTCCCTGTTGATTATCTGGAAAGCCTCGACATGTCGACGGAGGACGCGCGGTCGGGTGCTATCAGGTTGTAAGTGCGGCCAAGGCTGGTCAACTCACCCCCGTCTCACCTTCAGCAACTGGATTTAGATGCTCGTCAGGGATAGCGATATCAGTGCCCGCAAGTGGTTTACCGATGTCGATATGTCATCTGTGAATATCTTCAAAAGCAACATGGTGACGAAGGGCAGAAATCGTTGCAGATCCGCCACCTCTACTCTGGTAACAAGACACTTCAGCGTAGGAAAAAAAAAGTAGGGGCGTTCGAAGACAGCGTCAGAGACAATTCGTGAATACGACGCTCCCGGGGAAAATCGATAAACTCCTTTCGCACGACCACCAATGCAACCCAGAGAAGTGACGACCACACTTCAAAGAAAGCAGCATCAAGGACGTATTACTCGCCTTGTGCCACGCGATCCCCAGCTTCTGGTGGGAAGGAACTGCTGGTTATCCGAGAGATTCCTTTTCCACGACGTTTCACAGCTTTTGGCTTCCACATAGTCGCGGAAATATGAGGGACATGCGTACAACTTTCTAACCTAGTTGCAACCGTAGAGGTCACTGTACTCGGAGACGCATCGGCCTGTCGCATGGCAAGATGACCGAGACCAAGAGCCGGTCTGACATGGTGTATAATCTGGCTAGTTTGATTGAATTTGAGTAAAGTCACCTTTGCAGAGCTGATTTTTTGGCAATATGGCATAACAAAGTGTAGATTGAGTAACAAGCACAAGTTGATTGAAAATATAAGTTAAATACAAGGGGCAAACTGTTTTGCGCTGACTATAATAACTCTGCGTATTATATTTTTTTCGTCAGACTATTCGACTCTAAGTGGTGCTAGAAATCACCGAAAAACGCAAACGGTTCTTACTTTTGAAAAAAACCATCCAAAAACCAAGAAACTAGATAATTTACCTCAAAAATTGCCTTACCATCAATGAAGACCATCTCCAGGACTTCTGCGCGACATCGTCACATCTCCATAATAAGTTCACGCGGTCTTGGCGCGAACGCGGGGACGCTCCCAGCCAATGACGAGGGCCCTAACTTTTTTTTTTCTTTATATGCAGACGTCATCTTGCCCC
>JGI26055J44792_1000405_pt1 | contig 10637 bp, 11 predicted proteins | sample HigsolmetaGSP17D_FD_44792 | JGI IMG/M metagenome (IMG submission 44792)
AAACGCACATGTGGTACAGTTATGTTGCTTACATTGAAGCAGCCGCAGAGAACCCTAAAAAGTTCTGCTCGTATACACACCCAAACGCCTTTTTTTCGTCCCTCATGCTGTCACTTATTTCTTTCAGTATTGTCCAGTTCTGAAATCGGATGAGCTTTGCGCTCTTTGGACCCAGCGTATTGACCGGCGTACATCATCGGCGTGGAGCCGGTCGGCACAGCAGCACCCACGGCCAGGGCTTTCTGCCTCTGTTTTCGTTCCCACAACGCCCAGGCGATGGCCGACAAGGCGATGACGCCTAGCGGAACTCCGACTCCGGCGCCGATAGCTATGTCTCTGCTGGACGACGACGAGGAGGAGGAGGAAGACGCGTCGGTGGAGGAGAATGAGGGGCTGGAGCTGCCAGTGGAACTGGAGGAAGGAGCATCTGTCGGCGTCGAGCAGTTTGATGTATTCGCAGATGTCGTCGGCGTTGTCACGCTGCCATCCAGGCTGGATATGTTCGCGAGGGCTGCATATCCGGGAATAATCTTGCCATCAGGTATTGTAAAGGGTTCTGCTCCGTCGGGACAGGTAACGCTGCCGTCACTGTTACCGACAAGGTTGTTGCAGCAGTATGTTGCATTCCCGTTGATATAGAGCAGATTGATGATAGAAACGCCGCCGCTGGGGCCGACGTTGGCTGCAGGCAGGATCGCCGAGTCAGTGATTAGTTGCTCCAACACGACGCAGGAAACAGGGAATGAAGCAGCACAGCAAGGCATCAATCATGTACTTATGTATGACTCTAAAAAAAGATAAAAAAAAGAGAAGACACATACAGCATGTTTGGGGACAATTGGATCCCCAGTTCGGGTCAGTACAACCTCCCCGGGAGATCACATAGGGCTGATGCCCCACGTTCATGCACAAGCCGTTTGTCAAGCAGATGTCGGCGGGATTGCAGCAATGGGTGTAGATATCCGACGAACACGGCACGTCCGCCGATGATGGAGTGCCATCGGGGTAATAGCATTGTCGCGCAAGAGTTCGGGGAGCCAAGAACAACAGCAGCGTCAGCAACCACGGCGACGTTGACGTTGGCATAGTACTATATATGATAGACTGGCCAGTCATGTCCCAAGAACCAGCTGATTTTCTGGTGACGAACTTGAACACGAAATGAAGGAGGAGTCGACGTTCAAGAAGAGGAACCTCGACTGAAGAAAGCAAGAGGGAAAGCAAGTTGGCAGGCGGGGGGCAGACAAAGAAAGGTAGTTGGAACTGCTAAGCAGCCGATGAAAGGGGCTCATGATCCTCCCTAAACGGCACTGCGCCTTGCTCCTTTCAAGGGGTTTGCGGCTCAGCAGGATCGTGATCGCTGTTGTCCCGTAGAGAAGACAACCACGCTACTACACTCTGGACAAATCCCTTTCTTGCGTTGTTGTTCTGACTAAGCTTCAAGATGATGCCGGGGTTGCTGACCCTGAACGTCAGTTCGGATGAATGCCTCGTTGAGAACAAGAAAGGTCTGTCATCATCAACACTGACGCTTGCCTCGCTAGTTCCCATATCCGAACACATCAGACCGTCCCTAGGTCTCGACTGCGTTGCAATATCACTCAAGAGCCGTGCTGCGAGAGAGGACCAAACCGACGTGTTTCGGTCGATGCCCTGCCATGCGACGGCGAGGCTGGGGTTAGGCCCCCCGCGCAGAGAGTCCGTGCTTGGCCTCCGCTTGCCACCGGGTTCACGATGGTCGAAGCTGAACTGCAGATACGAGACGTTTCCTGACACTTGATCTCGGAAGAATTACCCGGTCAGCCCCACGATATGGATTCTGGCCCAGTCAAGCCTTTTGATGCTGAGTAATGGGTATATGAGACCCCTGAGGTTGACTATGTATCTCATTGACTAGCTTCTCGGTATATACTAAAATGTTTTACAAATCCAATATGCCCGTATAGAAATAAATAAGAGTATTTTCCACAAAGCTCGGACAGAACTGTTAAGCAGTTTTAAGAATTGCTTAGAAACTTTCTGCCTGTCAAAGGATCCACGGCGTGAGAGAAATCAGAGAAGCAGCATCGAAAGACACTGACCCCTGCTAGAGTTCGTGCCGTGGGGTGCACCAGGGAATCCCTCTAGGGGTAACCTCCGTATGCCATCAGGAAGGTGGTGAAGCTGATTTGATGCAGCGGCACTACATGCAGACCGTGCATCCATGTACATATTACCGTGTAATCAGGGCAGCAACTGGATCATTCGCTAATTATAAATGGCAGGCTTTAACTAAATCCTTCATCTAGCAGAGTTTCAATGACCAAGGAGTGTTCCGTACTCAATATTACTCCATTGTTCTATCAACACATCGAGGGACAGACATACTATCTGATTTAGATCCTGTCTGTAGGGGTCTGGCAAGCACTAGAACGCCGCGGGAGGGCGGTTAAGTCGACCACGCACCTCCCTGGACGAATATGAAAGCAATTCACTGTCTCATCGGTTGTCAGAGCAGAATACTGTTCACCGGCCACCACGGCTGAAACCGCTTGCGATAGCCAGTACAGATGAAAGAAAACAAAAGATGATGGAGCTCAAGAGAAGAGGGGAGATATTAACGCTCACTCAAGAAGGCTGGTTGGGCTAGAGGGAAGAAAGAGGGGGGCACACAACAAAAGGGAGTGATATTAACTGCGTAATGAATAGACCGTGAGTTCAGCAATCTGCAATGTCAGCTAACATGGAGATGCATCCATTCACAAGCACGCTTCTTTCACCTTCCATACACTGAAATTGATAACCCTGGTCCATCTCAACTGACAGTCAGAGACTTCACTCCATCCATCCCACATCCTCTCTCCTCTCCCTTCCATAACTGTACTCTGCGCCTGAAGTGTTTCGCACAATAGGATCTCCATCTCCTTCTCTTAACTTTCTATCTTGGATCTAGGTACGTAGTGGACTGCGCTTCGCCTGGTTAAGATTACGTGTTATATGCATCTCTCTAAGAGGTCTTCTTCTGCGATATAATCGAGGTCGACGAAGCTAACGCATTTAGGATCTGATCATACTAGGACATCAGAAAAATGGAATCATCCAATTCACAATCTCCGGTCGTTCCCACCATGAAAACGGTAAAATATCTTCTGACCAAGCCATCTTCCCTTTATTTTCTTTCCTTATGCTTCCTTTCGTTGCAAGCTAACTCCTTGATGTGACTTCTAAGCCCGAAGATATAATGCTCTCTATGGTTAACTCCATGCAAGGTTTGCAGGACCTCATCAAGAATCTCAACGCAATCCAGCAGCACTTATGGCACAAAATCGATAGACAGATGATGCCCGTGGTGACCGACCTGCTCACTCGCGTTCAGGCCTTGGAAGAGACCGCGGAACAGCACACGCTCCAAGCCCAGTTCAGGTTGGAGACTGCGATCGTCAAGAGAAGCATTTCTTTGTTTGTTGCTCGTGTGCAGGAGTTGGGTATCCCTGCCGAGGAGGTCAGGCACGCCGTGAACAGTCTGATCTCGGATCTTGCCATGGTGGCCCAGTCCACAAAGACCTCTGAGACGAGTGGTGACAGCTCTGAGGGATAAATCGATTCATCGGCAAATCACATCAGCTACCTCCAGCAGCGCCGCCCCTGTTCGCGATTATCTCATAATGAGAAAATATCCGGCCCTCCTGCTGGTACCTCCGCGTAACTGACCGAGCCTCGATGGATACTTGGTGCATTGAAATGCGGAAACAATGTTCGTCGAGCACTATTGGAAGAGAGTGACGGAAGCTGACTGGATAGTGTGGAAGGATAGGTTGCAGTTTTTTTCCATGCCATCTGTCCATTGATCGGATAGTTCATCTGCGAATAAAAGGGAAATAGCAAGATATCGAGAGATTGGCTCCCTTAGATATCTAGTGGACTGTAAACATGACTCCACCGAGAAAGAGACATACTGTAAACCAGGTTTAGGATGCGAGTAGATGCTGGACACCGTTTACTGCAATGAGTAATAATAGCTTCGACATGGGTAGATCGTACGAAGCCAAAGAATTAGTATATATATACCTCTCTCTATTTAAATCTGTACGCGAATGGACGTCACAACTCTCCCAATTATTCATTCATCCAACCACTTGTAACCCAACAACATCAGAGCAACAGATTAGGTATGTCTATAGCACCATCTTAAATTCAGGATCTCTGTCATCATTATAACCCGCATATTGGTCGTATTTGCCATTCGCCTTGTCTCGATTGATCTTGGCACAGTACAGCACGTTGCATAGGATCCTAGGAAAAACGATTGGTTAATATATATTTTCCATACATCGCTAGATATATCGATGGGGAAGCGCTCCGCATACATGCACCACGCAAACGCAAGCAATGCACAAACAACCGTGTGGCCCTTGTGGTATTGAGGTCCTTCTTTCTTTGGGTATATGAAAGCTATGGAATTTTCAAAACGGGTGAGTTCCCAATCAAATCCAATGCACTAGCTTTAGGGAAACTCTAGGGAGATATGACAGAATCAATGTTCAGACTTACTCGCAACAAACCCCCCGCAATTCGCGATCGCCAGCTGCATCGCCGACGTCGTCGCGCGCTTGTAGTGCCCGGCCGAGTTGCCCGAGTTCCAGACGAGGATGCACGGCACGCTGCCGTACATGCCGATCGCCATGAGGAAGGTCATCCCGTACTTGATCCTCTCCGAGTGCACGTTAGCGATGACCGCGTAGCCGATGATCGCGATGGGGAGGACGAAAAGCATGATGACGCCGCGGAGGCGCAGGCGGTCGGAGATGATGGCGCAGATTACTATATAGGAATGACTTGTCAGTTAGAGGACATATTACAAAGTAGAGGACAGTAGGTTGCTTACCTGTTACCACGCTGGCAACGGCGTACGGTATCACGGACCATAGCTGAGCGTCGTTGGGGTTTTTGGCGAATCCGAGGCCGTTGATGATTGTTGGGAGCTAAAGAATAGCAAAGTAAAGGATCAGTTGCCTATTCTGGTTGTCTGACGAAGAAGGTTCAAGGATCACATACGAAGAGACCAAACGAATATAAACCAGACAAGATCGCCATATAGGCTGTCGCGGTCAACCACATCCGAATATCGAAAATACCTCGTCTCACTTCGGACCATCGCAAGGTCTCGTGTTCTTCCTGCAAGCCGCTGTGCCGGTTGTTAGCACACGATAGATATGAATAAGGCAGAAAGTGTCTTGTCTTCACTTACGCACTCCCCTCCAACCTAGAGAACGGCTGATCCTGCAGCAGTCTTCGCCGAGCATACGCGCGCTCCTCGGGGCTCAAGAAGGAAGCCTTTTCGATACTATTTGGAAGGGCAATAAAGCTTACAATACCGCAGAAGACAGTCTGAACAGACAAAGATAAAAGGACACATCATTTATTAGCCGGTATCAATTGGTCCAAGAGTTCATGAAGGTTGAACTTACCATTAGACCCTCGATAATGAAAATCCAGCGCCATCCCTCCAGACCTCCCCTGGGAGCGATCTCAGCCAGACCACGGGCAAGAAGTCCTGTATGTATCCTTTTAGCAACCGTATCAATATAAACATTACTATCCCTCGAAGGAAAAAGAGTCCACTATACATACCTCCAAAAGCACCAGACAACGAAGCCGCCGTGTAAAACAATCCAATTCGCAACGCCATCTCACTCCGCTTATAGAAAAAGGATAGATAGAGCACCTTTACCCCCAAAAAAGACACATCTCAGCATCCACGTTCCAGTTCGGGCTATATGAAAGCATATACGAATTCCACTTACCATGCCCGGCAACAGCCCACCCTCAGTAACACCTAGAATCGCACGGACGGCAATAAATCCGGCATAGTTCCTCACGAAGCCCAGACACATCGTCATCGTGCCCCAGAGGAATGCGAGCAGCGGCAGCCAGATCTTCGGGGATGCTTTCTTCAGGGCGAGGTTGCTTGGTAGTTCGCTATTTCATCCACATAAATAGATTAAAAAGAAAGCCCAATTGATAACGAATGAATAAAAAAGGGAGCTGGTAATAGAAAGGGAAGTAACGAACCTGCAAATATACGTAAGATAGAAGACCGCAAGACCTGTATCGTACTGGTGGTCTGTAATGCCGATGTCACTTTCCAGACCGATGATCTTCGCATTTCCGACCTGTCATTGTCGGATTGACGTGTCAGCTTGATTATCCCCCTTTCTCTTCTTCCATCATCCTCAAAGATCCTGATCTAATTCACTTTTACCAGCTTTCTATAGTTCATGAAGATGGAAACTAACGTTTGTGCGGTCCAAAAACGAACAGAGGAAGAGTAGCGCGAGCATGGGAAGAATTCTAATATGAAATGTAGTTAGAGATGCCCGCCTTTAACTGGGTGAGGGGGGAGAGGGGTGGGTAGTACACACGTCACGTCCATCTTGAACAATATCCTCCGCGTCAGCTTCTGGTCCTCATCACTCTCGAGCGTCGCGGTATCGAGCGACTTCATCTTCATGGCGCAGTCCTCGATCTTCTCGCTTTCTGGTTTGATGTTGTCCATCTTCTTGGCCCTTCTATCTGTGGCAAGTATCCAGGAAGAGGTGTACAGGGATGGAGGAAGGACTGGTTAGCACTTCTAGAAGGAGAACTAGAACCAGAACCAGGGAAGAAAGAATGGAAACTTTCCGCGAAACGAACCCAGGCAAGCCCTCCCCTATCGGCCGGGTAATGCTGACACTACGGGGAATTCCCCATGCGGGAAAGAGAAATGGGGGGACATTATTTGGCCGGCTAATTCTTCGACCGAGCCTGTTGGGGTGCCCAGCCGGAGTGGTCATGAGGAATGCAGGATCCATAGGGATACCCCCGCAAATACTAAGCAAGCTTCCCCGCACCTTGGGTACCCCGGATCCACTCCCCGGATGGCCAAGCGTGGGGATATTTTCCGTCGGCAAGGTTCCGAAGTTGCCATTGCGGGAAAGGAGTTCGGGATACCTATTTGATAGGATTCCAATTACCGAGTAGGTAGGTAGATGCCTTAGGTATATACTTATTTTGGCAGTTGAACGATGTTCCGTCGGAGGAAATTGGTACTCCACAGTTATAGGTTGGATACATAAATGCAAGAATAAGTGACACTCGGCATATATATATATGCAACACCGCTGTCGGTAAAACACGTCAATTCATCATTCTTGTCGTGATCATCATGCCGCACCTCCATCAAGGAGTCTATCATATCTACATCTTAAAATAATGCCAACTCGCAACCAATAAGCCAAGGCATCGCATGTTCAGAAACAACCAGACCCAGGGCTCACAGTGCAAAAGCTAAGGTTCCCCCTCAGCTAACATACACCTGAACAACAACCTCGTTACTCCACCCAGCACTCAACCCCAGAGCTTTCCATGCAGCGAGGACATCAATGGCAAGGACCTTGGCACCATCACCCCCATCTTTCCAGACCGTCTTCCTCGGAACCGCGCGCCCCGAGACCATAACCATGAAGTTCCTGTCGATGCTCTTTTTATCCAGGTTCGAAAAGTAGATACCCAGCGTCCCCAGCGCTTTCAGGTTGATGTCGAACCGCAGCCGGCCGTTTTCGACCATGAAGATATCCGAGCTCGCGATGGCCGCGACACCGGTCATCTTGCCAAGCAGCCCTAAGATTGCGACGTGCGTGAGGCCGTCTGTAGGGGAGTTACAGCCTCGACTTCCCTGCAGAGTGAACGAACGGGTCGGATAGGCCGTGAGGATCTCCCAGCCTTTGGGTTCCAGTGCCACCGCGATAAGCGAGTTCTGGGCCCTTGGTTTCATCAACTCCGTGATCTTTCCGCTGGTATGTGCGCGGACGATATATGGCCCGTCGTCAGCGTGGACTCCTGGGAAATCGATCAGGGGTATGAGCGTAGACACGTCCGCGGGGCTGATATTGAACAGTCCCAAGATACCGCTGCCGGTTTTCGCCCAGCCGGTGTAGGTGCCGATTCTGAGCGTGTTCCCTTCATTATAGTCGTGGTAGACGTCGAGCGTGCGTCCAAGCACGCTTGGGCGAAGAATGACCGTGTTGCCGCGTGGGGTGGGAGCGGTCATCTGATTGATTATATCGAGATCATGTTTCCCTGGCTCGTCAGTAATATAGATTGGACCGCCTGAGACGCTTCGTGCAGCAGCATGGAAGGAAGCGTAAGCATGGCTGGTCTGGAACATATCCCAATCCGGGATTACATTCAGGTATCGTGTCAAAAGTGCATTATGTGCGTTGCAAAAGACATGCCAGGGATGCGATTCTGGGACATCAGGGAAGAAGTCGTCAGAGTTTCGCAGCAGGATGCTCGGTTTATTTGTCGGCATGTAGGAATGAAAGATGATTTGTGGCGCCAATGACATGCACGCGATGGCTCTAGTGCTAAAATATTTCAATGAAGCAGTAGACCAAGCATCCTGGTAAGCAGTCGTGAACCGTTTCCGGTCATCTGGATCTTCGAGAAGATCGAGGAAAAATTGCGCATCCGTCTTGACGGCATCGACGCCGACGGAAGTGAGATATGAATAGAAATCATCGTAGAACCGATGTATGTCGTCTGGATCCACAGCCAACATCATTCCCCCTGCAACGGCATCTTTCTTCTTGACTTCTTTTGTTTTGTATTTCCTCGCAAGTTCCCCATCCGGAGAAATCCCGCCCCAGTACCCCATCAGGGCATGCCAGACAGCAATATGTTCTATGTCCGGATGACGTTGGCGAATTGTTTCCACAGTATGTTTCAACCCTTCAGGAAATCCTTCTGGATTCGCCTCGAAGCGTCTCCAACCGCGCTTAAACTGCGATTCGCCGTCATTATCCAATGCCTGCCAGTTGTCGTCGATTATCAGATTGACGATATTGATGCCATGCGACTTCAATATATCCAGAGCGCCAAGGATCTTCTCTTCTGTCAAGTTCTGCCCCAGAGCATTCCAGGTGCAATAAGTTAAGCCATCATACCAATTGGACATCCATTGTATCTTTGGATCCTTCTCCACCATGACAATGTCATCTCCGACAGGGGAATCAGGTACTGCAGGCTTCGAAGTGGTGGTAGGAGTCGTCTCTTCATCGTGAGGTGCTCTTACTATCTTTCGCGCTTCATACACTAGGGCACAATTTGCTACCTCAAAACTTTCAGCAACTGACGCCAAAATCTGAAATTTTGCAGTCTCCCGGTTGTCGTTCTTAGCTTCTATAACTACCTCGCCCTTTTCACCAGACTGGAATACGGTCAGGACGTCATTGACACCGGAGACGGCCAGAAGGACGAGGTGATATCCGTCTGTTCGGAGGAACGAGCATAATATTGCATCTTCCGTTAATCTGAAGTCTTTCTTACCATGTCTTGGGGCAAGCCAGGGACTCCAGACCCGCACAAGAGAGAAATTCCGCACAACTGATGAAGGAGTTCCCAGGGCAAGTTTCTTGACGCCGGACTGGCCCTCTTGGGCAGGTCCCACGTCCCCTGAGATGCTCCATAATATCGAACCGGGAGCTTCGCTTTTCCGAGGCTGAATGTCGAGCCCGCTTGCAAGACCATCAATGTATTTCCCGAGCTCCTCCTTTCCCGGAGTTGCTGATGGATCAATCTTCGGTTTCCGAGGGGCAAACACGATCTCACCATCATTTACGGGGCGCTGTTGGTTTGCCCATTGCCATTCAGCGTCCGGGCCTGTCCTGTACCGGACAGTGAACTTCGCATATCCTCCGGAGGTGGGCAGGCTGATTTCCTCCGAGAAGGTGTAGCGATAGTAGCTATCTTCGATGGAACGGCCGGTCACCATCGGGGTGGAGGAAGGGGGACATTTCTTAAGGGGCAGAGCGCCCCAATTATTGCTGTTCCCGATATTGTGCCAGATCTGAACGTCCCAGGTTTGCTCTGGAAAGGACCTGCTCGATTCAAGCACAACTGTGAACCGGAGCTACATGGAATTAGCATTTGGGGGAAAAACTCTGGAACATAGAACTTGAAGTGTCGTTCCAATGCTAATTAATAATAGATCACAATGGCAAGGACTATTGCTTACAGGACGCACAGCATTAAAACATCTTAGGCATAGGCTTAGATAAAAAAGAAATTCATTGCTCAATAATACAAGGAAACAAAAAGGCAGTAGAGCAATGCCGCAATTAACAACATGATGCACCGCATGGTTCTCTTAATACTCGATAGTGCAGTACATGAGAGGCTCATGCTCACCTTATCATCGTCCTCAGATTTCAAGGCCTTTTGTATCCGCTCTACACAGGTCACCTGTCCCAAAGGAGGATAACTTGTCACTCTGGCAAACAGGCTCATCTGCGCGGGTCGTATGAATTTGATCTGTGAGGGCTTCTGCCCGGGCTTGCCCTGTTCCCTTGTCGGTTGGCCCGGGGCGGCACCACCCCGCGGAGCAGACATCTTGAAGAGCTCGGGTTCCTCGAACCGACAGATAGAACAGGACAGAAACAGAAATACCACCGGGGGAGCACAGAAATCTTATTAGGCTGGAAGACACAGGTAACTAAGGATATTGTGACACTCAAGGACAGGGGTTTGCGAGGGCAGGAGTGGCGGGCGGTCGCCACATGATGTATGATGAGCTGTCCATCCTCTCTGGTGGAGCGGCCCGTGTAATCCGCGGGCCTCGA
>JGI26055J44792_1000410_pt1 | contig 10592 bp, 14 predicted proteins | sample HigsolmetaGSP17D_FD_44792 | JGI IMG/M metagenome (IMG submission 44792)
TAGGACTCTGTCCTAGAATCCTGGTCTTTTTGCCCTTAGCGCAGCGGTTTAGCTCTTAGAATGCACCCTAGGTGCCAGGCCGTGACACTTCCTGCTTTAGGAGGTACGCCATGTATCAGTTGGGCATGCATCGACACGTTCTCCTTCTCAGTTTGCAGATTCGGTTGCATTATAAATGTTACAAGACTCTGTTCTCTCCCATATTCTCTTGAATCATCTAAAAAGGTTTATCTACAGACAGGTTCAGTTCAAGAAGGTGTTTTACTTTCCGGCTATTTTGAGTTCCAACACACGTTTTCTTCTCTTTTATCTCCAAATAACAGAGATGCCGACGGAAACTTACAACACTTGGTACATCGATCGGGATAAGCTGATAGCCCTTCTGGATAATCTGTTCGGGCGGCAAATTACAAGGCTCAGGTCAGGACCTTGCCTGTGAGCACAGAACGATGACAGTGGCAGTGCTGACCCAGAGGGCAGATCAGACTCAGAAAGTGGATTATAACAACGCCAGTCTCTCTGACACTGGTTCGTCTCCAAGTCACGTTGACAGTCTGTCAGCTTGATTTCTAATTGGTTATGACTCTGCATGTGCTTGCAGGAACAACTGGATTCCTGCGCCCCAGATGGCGAGTGCAGGTGAAGTGGTGGGCTGAACCTGCCACATAATCCTGTGCGGGAACTGATGCGGGTTTGTAGTACAGCTGAGACGCGCCTGCATGTAGGCTCCCTGGACTTCCTGGTGTTGGCCTGCTATATTGGATAACGGGCGATTTCCGGCGGCAACCTGGAGGGTTGGCGGATTCCCGCGGATTGAAATGCTATATATTCAGTTGTAGACAGTGCATTCACAATCGTTTATGACAACATACATTATAAAATTTTTCACTCAGTCTCTCCATTATTCTTCTCTGGAATAGTCTCTACCCCTTCCAGATCAGTTGCAGAGTTTCAAATCAAAACTCACTGCCCTAATCCAATGGCGTCGCCCTACAGTGCTACACCTCAAATAATAGAGGGAAAATACATCGACCAGAGGAAACTTATGAGACTCCTCAAAAACATTTATGACACTTCAGAAGAAGGGGAAAATAATTTCCGTGTTGAAGTGCGCACTCCTTTCTTTGCTCAGCGTTGTCGACCTTGTCAGTGCTGACAGAAGTCGCGCAAGCTTCGGCTAAATCGCTATAAGATTTATCCTGCGAATAATGCTACTAGCATTACGCCTCTCACTGAGGTACGTAGCTTTGATGACTGAAGATTCTAGGCGAGAAAGGCGGAAGCTGTGTTTCTCCTTTAGGAGCAGATATGGGACTGTTATCAATATAGAAATCGATAAGTAGGAAGAGGGGATTGTTCGAATCTCAAGTATTTGCGATTATAACAAGAAAAATCCAGCGGTCACTAGGCCGCTTTAGCATTGATTTTGTTTTTTGTTTGTTTGAATATTGTAACAACACCTAATGAGGAAAATACGAATACCAGGTCCGTTTTTAGGTACTTTGTCGAGGTAGTTTGAGTATCCTGCATGCTGAGGAGTAAATCTTACACACCTCTTACCTAAAGAACTTGCCCTCAGATTAGATTGCTAGTGCTCTCTGTGTAGAGGACTATCAGTTTGTCTGCCCTCCAGATACACCAGTCTGAAGGAAGTCGACTATCTAGCCTCATTCTGGAAGATACTACCTATATTGCACAGTACATGACTAGGCTAGGAGCCTAACTACAAGGCAGGCTTTTTGCTAGAGCTTCTTCTCCACTTTGCCTTGCTACTGCAGCATGTGCCAGGCTGACATCCTTGGCATCACCTGTTTGAGCCTCATATGCTAGTTGCGGGGAAGGCGAGGGGATGCATTACATGCATTGTTCGAGGCTGAATTGGCCCATGCAGGCTGCTGCAGTTGAACAATGATTTGTACAGCACTACTGAGAGACCTACACAACAAGGCTCATCCACATGGACACCTCACCCTTGTCCAGGGTAAATGTAAGATCATTGCATACAAGCCTTGCTGGATTTGAATGTTTAGTTGTAGAAAAACTGAACATTATAGCTTTCTTAGCAGGCTCCCTATTCCAGACAGCAATCATATTGAGATCAATTGAAGATCTGCTATGCATGTACCATATCCGAATATCGGCGATATGGAGTATCTCAAGGCAAAAATTAACAAGAAGGCGTATGATCTTTTCAAGGCAAATAAGGAGCGTCCGCAATTACAAGTGGTTTGGCTTTTCAAGACAAACACCGCAAACGCAGGAAGCCCCCTGCATACTTTGAAATATCAGGACGTTGAGAATGCCTCATGGATCAAAGCATTGAATCATGTGAGAGCTCATCATCCTCTTCTTTTATTTATTTTATTTTTTAAAGCTTGCTTGTATACCTCACATTGCAGATTCCCTTGCAGACATTCTAATCTCACTGAAGTGACATGACTCCTGATCTCTTCATCTCTTCTCGCCAGCTAGGAATCCAAGAACTGCTCTCAGATATATGTTGTCTGACAGGACTGCTCTTGGACAACTCTGAACATTTCACACAAACTCTTTGAGGAGTTTCTCAGGGTCTATAATCTTTTCTTGCATATTTGGAAGTTTGTGTTTACATTTGGAAGGAAAATGGAGGAGAACAAGTTTTTGTTTCCAGCGTTTAGAGCACAGCATTCACATTATTCAGACACCAATCTTGGTGAAGTTTACAGTTTGTGGACAATTCCGTATTTGATTAATTTATGAGTTGATTGAGCAAACAGTGAGTGAGAGTTGACAAGCTGCTTGTTGAGTAAAATCAGCTTACATCCTTCACCGCGTCAAACTCAACCATCGAACTTTAACAGAAGGACAATCCCCGTGGTCGATCCGGCAGACGGCTGTATACCACAGATTTACATTCAATCCAGTGTCTTTTTCGTCCCCCTTTGACTTTTCTAGCTTCCCTCCAAAAAGGCCCAAATCAATATTTCTCCTTATTTCCCCCTCCCACGCATTTGAGGACGAGGTTTCCAAGTCTCTCAAAGCTGGAAAATCAGATGAATGTGAAATAGCGCCTTGCATCGTGCATCAATTGCTTGTTGCAAACAGTCTGAGTAGCTGGCTGGACTATATGGCTTGGTTAGAGGAGCAATGGAGAGATCAGGTGGGCTCTATCGTCATATTTCATCTATATCCCCCTATTCGCGCAAAGCCGCTGCAAAACAGGATATGTTGGCTGAGAGGAAATTCGTCTGGCAGTCCAATTGCATAGTTCTTTTCAGAGCCGACTATGGATCTTCTCAGTCTTCAGTGGACGTCAGTTCTGATGATTCGACAGATCCTCAAGCAGCTCGAAGACTCTATACTGGAGCTGCAAGTAATTCTTCCCACTATGCTGAACACTATCATTCGGATCCGTGACCAGTGCCAAAAACTCTGTAGAATGTACTGTGAGGTAAAACAGGACGAATGTTGCTGCCATTTAACTGTCAAGGAGTTTGATGAGTGTGCAAAAGGAGTTGAGATATGTGTCAGGCAGGTGGGAGTATTGAAAGAAAGAGTAAATTTTACAATGTGGCTGGTAAGATCTGTTCCCTATTATACCCGGAGGGGGATTATGGTTAATGTGTAAAATACATGCAGCTATCAGATCTACTGAGTTCTGAAGAAGCACATGCATTGAAAGACCTTGTGCAAGCTTCACATGTGGAGAGTAAGTCAGTGCCATCTTTGACAGCAAGAGACTTCAGTGGACTATTATTTCCAGTGATTTTGAGAGTTCCTTCCTAGGAGAGAAGCGCCAGAGATGCAGCGGCTTGTCAAGGTCTTGACCATTATCAGTCTGGTATACCTTCCAACCACAATTAGTGGCAATGAGTCCTCTGTGTCCTCTGTATAAGCAAGCATATGTTAACAATAACTAGAATTTCTTTTCAACCAAGTTTGTGCATGTGAACAATGGTGGCAACATGAAGGTGTCCACTCAAGTCTGGATCCTTGCTGCAATCTCAGTCCCTCTAACTGCTCTTACACTGGCTACATGGTGGATATGCGTGCTGCGCATGAACTTGAACTCCTTTCCAAGCATGTCACAAGAGTCTGGTTTCCCAACTACCCTGCGGCGCAACAGTTTCTTTTCCTTGCTCTCCCAGAGGAAAACCCTACAATCCAGTGATATTGAAACTGGCGTGGCTTCCACCCCACAAAGCAGGTTGACTCAGTCGGATGATCCACCCAAACCTGTCAGCGGTACTGGCACTGCAACATGGTCTTCAACAGCACCAACTTTGACACTGAAAACTGGATAGCCAGAATTGCCTTCCTATATGTTATTTCAGAGCACTTTATATATCACAGAATTTTGCTCCCATCTTGATCCTACTAGGCTAGCTACCTTCCTGTTTATCTTCTTTTGTCATTCACTACTTCTGGGTTGTACTGTTGGGCATGACTATGATTTGAGAGGTAGAGTGAACTTGAACTTCATCTGAGATCATCCTGAAGATTTGAGTTTTAGCGCCCTTTCTTTTGTGTCTATATAATGGAAATGCAGCTCCATCTCTGTGTATTAAAGACTGGTTGACAACAACCCATTATGGCTCTAGAGCACCTTCCAAATTTTCGGTAGCACATGACTACCAGAAGATAAAACATTAAACACTCCATGGAATGACTTTCCAATTTGCGGAAGCTTCAAAACACATGTATATACATATCCATCAAATGCCCTTTCCTCTCAAGCAAGAGTCAATGATGTTGTGTCCTTCAGGTTACCTGAAGACTTCCCTTGGGACAGTTCACACAGTCCATTAGCAGATTTTATAGCAATACTTATAATGCACTCCTCAAGATCTTCAATTTGCGTTTTCAAAGGAGGGTAGATGTACTGCGAGAAAATAAAGCATATAGAGGAGAGATTTCCAGATTTTGGGAAGTTTCCTTTTGATCTGGGCAGCATCAAGCCACATGCAGTAAGCCCCAGCAAACTGCCCCTGCACATTTACAACCGGTGACTGGGGTCCTGGGCTGGTTCAGCTATGCTGTACTACCTACTAGCTGCCACAAAAGGGCCGATTGATGCAAGTGGTCCTTTTTTTCTGTCGGAGGCCATCAGCGAAACGAAAATAATGCGATGCTGAAAATAATGAGGTGACATCTTTGCCATCTGCAGCCCGCTCATCTGCACAGCTATCTGAACAATATATGGAACATGGCGCTGCAAAGCTGGGCACAATAGCCTGTGGGAGCTTGGTTTCCTACTCTTTAGTTTGTCTCCATGAAGCGTAGGCAACTCCATCCTAATATCAGCTTTTTACCCAGGTCTTTACCCGCGCTGACAGACATTAGAGGCTGAGCAAGCAATTGAAACTTTCTGCCCCGTGTGCTCATGGAGGCTGGTGTGCCTTGCACCTTGTCCTGCAGCTTTCCACCCTTCAAGGCACATGCGAGGCTGAATCTTCTGCTAACATGATCCCCATGACTATGGCTAACTGTCATGGCGAAGCAAAGTACCTGACAACCCGCGGCTCTAAGGCAATGAAGGGATGTGGAGGCCATCTAATGACTTGGATGTTTCCTGTCCCCTGTCCGTCTGGGAGCAAGGCATCCGAAAATCAGCAGTGGTCTCATCCAAAATCTGTGCAATATAGTCCATTGCGCCAAGTTCCCCCAGGCCTCGCCTTCCGAAGCATCTACTTGGTTCTCAGTCCGGTGCTTGACTTTAATACATCGAACCATCCCTGGATGTATGGCCAATGTACTTCTCAGTTCAGTCTCGCACCAATAGAACTTGCCCTCTGCCATCCCTCCATACAAAAGCAAGACACAGTCCGTCGCGGGACCGCAATTTGTTCAAACCTGTTCAACATTACCCCGCTAGAGTTTTATGCCCTGCTGAATGGGAAGTAGCTTCTAGTGACCATTGACCTTCTTGTGCATTCCTATTGGCGATGAAGTTGTTTGAGTGCATTAGGCCACTCGCCAACATATTCACCTTTTCACTGCGGATGAATCCAGAGAAGTGCAGGTGATTGAGGCACAGCTTCCGGTAGGCAATTCAAAGGCTGCATCCCATGGGGGTTCAATGTATATTGACTATCCCTAAGGATGGAAAGACACCGACGCCGCCAAGTACTAACTTGACGCAGGCTGAACGGCAACAATTACTATCTCCTAATCAAGGATCAGTCTATCTTGTCGAGAGCCCCCGCGGCTCGAACGAGGCCGATATCTCTCCCACTACACTTAATGAGGCGGTTCGATCCCAATTCCTGGGATGCAGCTCATCGGAATGCCACAATGGGAACATAGTCCAGCCGACCCAGTGGTGCGCTGATACAGGGTCCACGATAAGTAAAATGCTGGCGAAGCAGCTGTGTGAGGCGCGACTGGAATATCCCAAATGTTCCCGCAGGTTCTTCGTGCCGAACGGGAAGCAAGAAGAGTTGATTACTGTACAAGCTGTCACTCAGATTATCCTGGAGGGTAACGAGGGGTGCAGTTTCGTTAGTCCCGAGAGTGCCAGGAAGATTGCCGAGGAAACTTGCCGCTGTGCGAGACAGTTCTTTGCCATTCTTGCCTATATGAAGAAGGGGCCTGACATTCGTTCTATATTGAGGGAAGGACTTTCTGACGGAGATCTGCCCCTTAAAAGAAGGTTCCGCCTTCGTTCTGGAACGGAAAAACGGAGAGCCCGTCGATGCTTTCAAGAAATGGGAAGACCGCTATTTAGAGAAGTTCGATCGCATACAATGGTGGATGACTGCTCCTGTCTTCGAGCAGAGGGAAAAGCTTTACGAGCTGGACGAAAACACCGTTCTGCCGTTCATTGACGATGGACACTGGGAGCAAAAGCAAGGTGGTTATAGTGACGTCTTTCGAGTATGCATTCATCCTGCACACCATCGCTTCTGGGAGCTTTCTGAGTCAGAGGTACAGGAGAGTCATTTGTTCTCAATGGCAATAGTAACTGACGAGTATGGTATAGGGAAAAGAGCGCTTCGTGGCAATTAAAAGGTTGTTTTCGACGGACGAGGACGAATTCAAAAAGGAAGTTAGCATCCTCAACAAGCTCGGTGCAGATACCAAAAAGCGCCCGCATCTCATACATCTCCTTGGCACCTAGCGAATGGAAGGGAAATATCACTTGATTTTTCCCTTTGCCAATGCCAACCTCAGAAAGTACTGGAGGATAGACCATATCCTAACTTTGACGAAGAAACGGTCCTCTGGACTTTGAGGCAGATGACTGGGATCGCGACCGGTCTATCGCAAATCCACAAACTTTCAGGTGACCACTCCGTTAACAGCAAACCGTGTGCAGGATGATGCCACGCTGAAGGTGGTTGAGAAAGAAGAGCTCTTTGGACTCCACGGCGATATCAAGCCAGAAAATATCCTGTGGTTCAAGAACTTCACGGGAGTCGAAGACAAAAACGGCATCTTAAAGATCGCGGATTTCGGCTTAGGTAGATTCCACGGTCGAGATTCGAAATCGCATGTCAACCCGGACAATGTTATTTCCTCCCCAACCTACGAACCACCGGAATGCAGACTCCGGAGACCTGTGTCACGCGAATACGACGTTTGGAGTCGCGGATGTGTGTATCTGGAGTTTATTACCTTGCTTCTCAAGGGCTTCGCAGAGATAGAGGCTTTCGGTGATTGCCGGGGAAGATTATCAAGTACAGGTATCAATGATGACTACTTCTACACCATTGGAGAGAATGCGACAGTCCGAGAAGGAGTCATCACCTGGGTAGAGGACCTGCACAGTCACCCAAAGTGCTCCGCGCTCATTCACGACCTGCTGGACTTGATAATGGACCGACTTCTGCTCGTCGATTCGAAGGAGCGCTACAAGGCGAACCATTTGTCCAACAGGCTACATGAATACTTGGATAAAGCTCAGGGAGATAAACAGTACCTACTTAAGCCGGTTCCGCGACCACCACGAGTCCCACAAGGCAATGCGGCCCCTCCGTCATCATCGTCAGCCCGAAATAAACCCAGGACGACTTCGGGAAGAAGGGTCAGCTTTGTGGAAGAAGAGGTCACGGAAGAAACCCCAGCAAAGAAACTAGCCAAAGTGTTTTCTTTCGGTCCTCCATAACCAGGCTACAAGGAAAGGAACCCATCTACATAGTCGCGAGAGTTTACACGGTCCTCGCCATGATTGATACCGTGTCAGCCTCTCCTAGCCTCCCCCTTTTGTGCATTTTCTTTACTTCTTCCTTTCCTTCGTTTCTCTTCTCTACGTGTATTATATACACCATTTGGGTATACTGTCGGGGGTCCGGTCGCGGACTTCAAAACATTTCCATTGAACGTGACAAGACGAGGTTACAGCACAATACTCAGTCGACAGAAAACACGGCATATAATCAATCTATCTTGGTACGATTTACTGCGCTTTTGGATGGCCTATCCATGTAACTTGTCATTTGATCTTTCCCGATATTTTCCTTTTTCTCTCTCTCCCTCTCTCGATAGAGGAAAATGAGCATGAGCACGAGCGATCAAGAGTTCTAGACTCCCTGCTGCAGAATGAGAGCGGAGGTAGGTAAATATCGAAGAGTTATCATTTATGCTACCAACCTAACAGACCTAATTTGTGTTGTACTTCACATAGATAGACAAGGATAGTTAGATACCCGCTATTAACAACTGCACACTAGTATGGTATAGAGCTGCATACCTAGGTACCTCGTCAATTGGCAGACGAAATACCACTCTCCACCGTTTGCCATCCGTCTACGCCCTAGTGAAACTATGATCTATACTCTGCGTCGCATTATTCTTTCTATCACGTTTATTTCTTCGATGACCCATCACGAACTAACATGGCATGTACCGCGTGGTACAGCACAGGCAGCTAGCATTACTAAGACCTAAGCACCGCGTGGAGAGCGGCAAGAAGATTCCGATCGATTGGACCGGATCAGTTACGAGATAAGAGAGCATAAGTACTGTTATTCGGTATGGCATCATTATTATCATCCGTTGGTTGTTAACTCCAATTTCCCCGTGGAGGGATGGAAAAAGTGTCCTAAATTAACATCATTTATGCGCGACGCCTGCAGGGCTCTAGCCAACCAGATAGGCTGCTGGCAGTCAGAAAGGGCGCTGCAGGCATATTGCTATTTTTACCTCTTTGACCCCGCACGGTCGCGCGGGCTGGGCATGCATGATACTAGTCAACTGTTATATGATACTAGTTAACTAACGGTCAAGTGAGATTCTGCCTGTGGTTGGCCAAGGAGGATAGCTGGGCGGCTAATTACGAGTTTTGTATCGGAAAAAAAGTCAGGATGTGGTTATTTTTATCACTAATTAGCCAACCACAGCCTCGACCAACGAAAGTCGAGAGTCGAGACCAAGGCGCTCTTCGTGCCCCGCGTTATACGTTGGTCTTAGCGTTGCTTGACAGTGAGATAACAGAGCGCCATGCTGTCACTGGCTGAATTGGATCTCGTTTTTTCTATCATTAGAAAGAGGTCGCTATGCGGCTGCCGTGGGGTTGGTGAGGGGTACGCTGATCGATGGAGATGCTGGTCTATCCATGAAGAGGATTATTTCTATCACAACACGCCTCTCCAGGATGGTTCTTCTTCTCTCTCCAGGTTGCTCAACCTTCGGCAGTCTTGTCGATTGTTAATACCTCAGCAGACGGTGTCTTCTCGACAGTCTGTTAGTTTGCTACCGGGTACCTAACTCGGTACCTCACCCCCATCGAGGATCCACCGCTGCCGCGCAGCATTGAGATTTGTTTGAACCTCGTCCTGTCTTTTTTGATATATATTTCTCTTGTCTATATTCTATTCTTGTTATATATTTTTGCCATAATATCTACGGAATGGGTGTTCTGCGTCTCCCCCGCCCAACGGGCATCTACATCCCCAGCTCTCCCACGCGAACCGTCACGACAGACATGATCTCGCCGCCCCTGTCGCCCAACTTCAACTTCGATGCGGACACGCTGACCCCATCAGTCCTCCCGGCCCTCGAGTACATCTCGACCAAGCTCCAGCAGCGGATGATGCACGTTACCCTGACGGCCGGCCGCGGCAAGCCGCTCCCCACGGGCCAGGGGACCCAGGGCTCCGACCTGATCATCATCCCCATCACGCCGCTCGACCCGCAGTCGTGGCGGACCTTCTACCGCATCGTCGAGAAGGCCGTCCGCAAGTTCTCCCTCGGCCAGGGCTGGACGGACGCCCTGTCCCGCAGCCAGTACGAGCGCACAGCCAACGAGTACCTGGTGCAGCAGTCGATCCTGCAGAACGAGATCCTCTTCAGCCAGGAAGGGCTGACGGTGCTGAACATCGACCGCATCTACACCTTCAAGCGCCGGCTGTGCATCCTGTCGCGCGGCGGCAACAACAGCAGCAACATCCCCGAGGACGCGTACATCAGCTCCTGCGTGCACCTGCTGCGGCAGACCATCCTGGACTTGCAGGGCCGGCCGTTCAGCAAGGCCTTTTTCCACCGCGTCTATGAGCAGCTCGACGTCCGGGACGATCTCCTGGTCAAGGCCGCCAACGCCTACAGGGCCAAGTACGGACAGGACGGGATCGTCCTGCCCCAGACACAGACACAGCCCCAGGCCCAGTCTCGCG
>JGI26055J44792_1000413_pt1 | contig 10516 bp, 11 predicted proteins | sample HigsolmetaGSP17D_FD_44792 | JGI IMG/M metagenome (IMG submission 44792)
AAATCCCCCGAACGTCGATGACCGCATATCCGGCGTGGACCGTTATGGACCTGAGGTCTGACAAATCACTTGTCATATAGGCGAAAGCCCAGTTCAAGCGCCGGAGCACCGCCAACAACGTCGAGATCCTTGTCCCTGTCCCGGAGGACGCGGACTCCCCGCGATTCCGTACCAACATTGGGACTGTCCACTACGCGCCGGAGAAGTCCGCGATCATTTGGAAGATCAAGCAGTTTGGTGGCGGAAAGGAGTTCCTCATGCGTGCCGAACTCGGTCTACCATCTGTTAAGGGCGACGATGAGCGCGGTGGGGGCATGACGGGGGGATATGGAGGCAGCATGGGTGGTGCATCGCATATTGGCAAGGCCAAGCGTCCCATCAACGTCAAGTTCGAGATTCCATACTTCACCACGAGTGGAATCCAGGTGCGGTACTTGAAAATCACTGAGCCAAAGGTGAGTTGTGCTTTCCTCTCTCGTCATGCACAACACAGGAGAACTACTCCTGGACCTTGATATCCTGCCGCTTCTCCCTGCCTGCCAACGAACACCTTGGTCGACTGTGCTGCCGCCACCCTGGCAGCAACGGTGGTGTTGGCTGCCAATCTTGCCCCTCTGGTTCGGCATGAGGGGGTGGCAGAGGTGGCCAGGGTGACCAGTCGTCGTCATTCACCATACATCGCTGCCAAGTGCATGCGACCGTCGTGGCTCCGTACAGCCCTGTCCTGCAGCTCCTGGCGTCCTGCACTGGCACTGTCACTTGCAAACGTATCCAATGCTAGCCCTCATTTCCGTCTTCCACCTTCGACCACTCAATCATCTATCATTTAATGAGATAATGCTAACATGTTTCCCCCTATCGCAGCTCCAATACCCCTCACTTCCATGGGTTCGATACATTACGCAATCGGGTGACATAGCAGTACGGTTGCCAGATGTCCAATGATGTATTGTAGCCCTAGTCCAATTGATGGATATCTCGCATCGATTTATGAGCAGGAGCCGGATCTTCCCGCCTAATGCAGATGCAGTCCCTACCTCCGAACGACCGTGTCTGTCTCGGTTGATCGGCTCGGTAGCGGTTCTCATAGACTGCCACGCCGTGCATCTATGGTTCATCGGAACAGAGCCCTAGACTTCGGGGACTCCGCGTTCCCCGCTCTACTGTACGCCGGAAAGCAAACAGCGTCTGTCAGCTTCATGGACGTACGCAAGTAATATTATTACAAGGAACTCGATTTCAAATTGGTTCGAAGCAGTCTTATTCTGCATGTATGACCTATCTTAGTCCCTGGTAGACAATTTAGGAGGGACAGATACCTCGTTCGATCCAACTTCCGGAAGGAATCAATAGAAGCGTATCGAAGAGACCAAAGTGTAACCTCTAGCAAGTCTGCGCAAAACAGTTGTTGGGTCTCGTGTGAAAAGCGTAGCTGTGGATAGCGTGGTCGTCGAGAGAAAAGGGGGAAATTCACACCCTTCGTTCGTCGCAACAGGAAACAGACGCAGCGATTGGTGTATTTTGGCCCAGGACAGCGTGTAAATTTGGAATAGAACAGATGCTCGATTGCAAGTGATGATTCACAAAGAGGTCGCTGAGTTGCTTTAGTAGGGCGCGATAACTTCAAACCAACCAACATATGACATAGTATTTCTGCCAGTCGAGCTAGTTGCGAATGAGACATTCCTCTTGGCTCGTACGGCATTCACAGTCAATTGGCAACATTGTAGATCGATCGACACCTGTTGACAGTACTGTACCTACGGCTCGATCAAGACACCATAGACACCGTTCTTAAAGTTTTCTAGTTCTGCTTTTCCAATCTTTGAATTTGGATCCGGACGGACCCTAACAATTAGTCCCTGATCATGACAGTGTGGGAACAATTCTGGTCGAACAATTAGTCATCTTATCACTTCTTTTGTTCCCAAGTTTTCCAGCTACTTACTAACTGATGGTGTCTCACGCTCCTCGTTGATCCATCTAGGAGGGCGAAAGCATCTGTTGATGGTCGCGACCATGTCACGACGTCGAGGCTCGCAGCTGAATGCAGCAAATGCTAGCAACAGGGAGAGCTCCCCAATCAGACCAGTGTACTCATTCACTCCATTGTTGTCGTAAGTCTTGGGGAGTAACTGGGGCATCCATGTGGGTGATCCTCTGGCAGCGAGCCAATGGTCATCGGTATGAAACGAAACCTTTGAGATTTTCCCGCAGCCCTGATTGTCCAGGTGTTGAAACGTTACTCTAGACCAACCGATCCCCATATCCTTAATGAGACTTCGAACGCTCTTCTGAACGCAATCGAAATGGGTGACGAGAAACTGGTCACGTTCTGAGTCGAAGAATACCGAACAGACATCATCATCATCGGCGTTTGATGTGTTGACAGGATGGACGTTCTCTTGAACTCCATTCACAGTCCATCTGCACCAGCCAGTGCTATTTAAGTCATCTAGGACAAAGTCTTCCTTGGAGGTTGGAGGATACCAGTGTCCGTCATATTGGCGATTTTCCACAGCGCTGCACTTGACCTTAACCGGCACAATGTTGAACAAAAATGTCAGATCGGCAAGCGTAAAGGAGGCCATTTGTCGAAGTCGTGGTCAACCGTGGTCAAAACAGCGTAATCTCTGAGCCGGAGAGCGGTGGTCGATTCTAAATCCAGGAAGTGTAGGCGATATGGGTAAAGATTTCACTGCAAATCACAAATCAGATGACTTGACATGGTATCTTACCAGAGGTGATGCATACTCCAAATGTCGCACAGCAGATCGAAATCTGTAGGCCTTTTGCAGACGTAGGGCGTTGTCAGCGCCGAAAACTCCCGACGATACTCCTCCATACGTGTCACCTAAATGAGCCCTGAAGATATAACCTCCTTTCCCCCTTGAATTCGATGGACACGGCTCAATTACTGATGGCCAGAGAGCATAGAGCGCCAAAAGCGTTGGCAGACAGAGAAAGCAAGATGACATGGCACGTTGCAGTCTGGATGGTGCTCTTTCGCAGATGCCCAATCTTGAGGACAATTGGTGCACAAGGGATTCCGGACCTATGTGTGGATACCCGAAGATAACTGGCGAAATCATTCTAATCCGAGCGTGGTGACAAACCCTGGATAACTAGACAACGCAACCACTTGTGTGGCCAGTTGGATTGCCGGAGAAGAAGAGATACCGAAAGGTCAGCGACAACAAGGCCAACATATTCTAAGGACATCACCTGCGGCGGATTAGACCAATATCAGGAAATAGTTCGGAGATACTATGGAGATGTGGAAGGGGGTCCGGACTGATGAGAATGTGTTGTAAAAATTTAGGCTGAAGATAGGGAGACTCCTCACGGATCGTCGAAAGCCGGACATGGGCACCAACTGGAAAGAAGGGGAGGGCGATTTCATACTAGCGTAGTCGACCAAGAACGTCCGTTCCATCTCCTCCCGGGTGGATGCCATGTGATAGCAGGCTCGATTTAGTCGGCCGAACCTCTTTGCCGTCGAGACTCGAGAGTGGCCGATGGCATGCCTTAGTCGGGGGTGCTTGCGGCCATATGAGGAACTATCGATCGCGCCTTCATGGCAACGTGTGACCCACAAGCCACTGGTCGCAGCTGCAGCAGACGTCACGTAATCTATAAGGTAGTTGACAAGGCGTTGGTAATTCAATGCCAGCACAGGTTCCAGGCCATTTGCAGAAAGAAACTGGGTGTCCTGGGGCTTTGAGAAAGAGGTTGCAAAGTGAAGTGGAATTCAGCAGAGATGTCCCTTTTATGTATTTTGCTCCCTGCAGATTTAAGCCCACAGACCCTTTCAGTCCACATATTCCCGTTCTGTCACCTGCAGCAGGGCGTTCGTTAGTCTGCTTGCCTCGCGGTTGCCTCTCGGGTAGCCTTCACAAAACGAAGCATCAGCCCCCTCCACAACAACCAAGAACTGATACACCATTTTCTTGTTGGCCAGAAGATGTGAGAAACCCAACCGGCTGCCAGGCAATTCTTGACAGCTCACAATGTCTTACCGCCTAGCTGGCGGTAGCGCTGATGTGTATCTCCTCATGTCTCCAGATGTCTTTGCGTAAGTTTGACTTCCCGATTGGAATCTCAGAACCAGATGGCTGATTGACCCATAATTGCTGACGACATGACACAGGAACAAAAAGGGAATTTTCATGAATGTCACGATTGGATTCTCTTCCCGCATTCTCTTCCCGCACTAACCGTCGTCCAACAGCTCACAGAAGTTCAGCCGATGCAAGAGGCATACATCCCAAGGGTGCTTTATCGAGAAGCGCAGTGATATTGACGACTAAATATCTCATCTATCCGACTGCAAAGTTCGAACAGACGTTGATATGGGTCAAAGATAAAAGGACAAGGGACGAATTGAGATGGCAATTATTACAAAGGAAAGGAAACAAGTCCGCAGTTCTCATATGACGTGACACAAGCTGTCCTGAGAGCCGAATCATTGGCAGAGAGGAAGACACCAGAACAAGTGTCAAAGTTCGTCTTCACGTATTTCCTTCTATAATGGAGAAACTTTGATGTTCCTGGATGTTATTAGTACGGGCATCAGTAGGAAGGTAGGTGTTTCAGCCCTGGCAAGATCAAAGCGTGGAGGTTAACCTGGTTGCAGATGCTAATTATATCTCACACTAGCGAAGGGTGCGGGTGGAGGTTAGAGCCATCTGCAAGGTTAGCTGACGATCGATGGGCGATTGATGATGTCGTGATCTGATCTGACCCTGGCATTTGCGGAGGGATAGTTGCATATACATCATAATATATTGCCTATACCCTGCCGTTCCCTGCCGGGAAAAAGAACGAGGGACGCTCGGAGTTGAAATCTGAGAGGAGAAAGAAAGAGGGCAGCGGATCTCTGCTCGCACGGCTGCTTGTGTGGGTGAAGGGGAAGCCTGACATCTGCGGATGCCGCGACTGATTTCACCGCCTTACCCCGAGTCCGTTTCCGCCGGTATGACAACAACCAAATGCTCCGCGGACGGATGGATTGTCTGTTTGCGTCGCCGTGGGAGAAAATCGAGGCGTCCTCCCGGTGACGCCGGCAGCTCGGCCTCATTGCTCAAAGGAGCCCCCGAGCTTGGTAGGAGCTCATGAAGATCCTATCAAGAGTTGATGCCCCTGTTTGGGATGCATTACAATACCTTACTGTCAGTACTGGACAAGCCGGCTGCCTATCCCTGGCAGGAAAGAGGCCAGAAGGGAGACGCGCAATCTGTCTCCATCCGAGAATTTGAACACACACTTTCGGCGAGAGCACGTCGACAGCTTCATTGAGTATATGCCACTAATCCCTTTTCACCTCTCCTTTCCAGAGATGTTTCAAGATTAACTCTTCATCCCACGATGCTTTCTGAATGAGAAAGGGACGGAGTTCGCTTTAGAATCACATCCTCAACCACTCAGCTTACTAAGGTAATGATATTGCGAGATCGCTCTAGTGTTTCTGCAGTCTGCGGGTGCTGACTTGACTCGGCCCTCCTAGTCCTAACAATACTTCATCATAATCGCCCTAGCAAGGTAGTGATCTTAGACACAACAGGCTTCCAATCGAACTGTCAGAATGTTGTCAGCCTTCTCTGAACCTCGAACCACAAGATCCTTAAGAACAGCTGCCTTACAAACGGTAGCCGGTGCGATGACTGCAAGACTCACCCGGTTACCAGAATCTGACCGAATCGAGTACCGTCTTTTGTCATAGGTTCGGTCAGGTTGAGGTGGTTCTATTTGATTTCAGGCACAACGAAAAGCGATGCGACACCAGTCTACGTCTCATAATGACATCAAAGAGCGCCTGCAAGCTTGAAACATGGGCATATATTGAGAGAAGTACCCATTTCATCTATAATATATAATTACGCCCTTATCCAGATCGAGAATGTCACATGTTATTCGGGAGAAAGTGCCGAAGCCCGATCCTTACTGCTACGCATGTGGAGATGCTATTGAAGCTGAAACGGGGTCGGGGATAATTTTCACTGAAAGTACAGAATGGAGAAATGTAAAGCAGGCTACTCGTTGCAGCACGGCCGATCTCAGTGGAATGTACTTTAGGATTTCTTGGCTATGGGGCACCCTCTTTCGAGTCAGTGAGTGTTCAACCGATCCTGCGTCGTAAATTGTCGTCCTATTTATATATGCCGAGGTTTCAAACAATGTATGTCTACTATGCTAACAAGAAAGATAGTTATCCAAAGAAAGCCTCGGCCGGAATTCCAAGTCTCTGGATTTGGCCAGATGGGTAACTGGACAGAGGGTCTCCTCGTTGTGCCTTGGAACAGAGACATAGCCACAATCGGAAAGGCCCGAAGAAACCCCGAGAAAATCGTCTGGATGCACGTCGTCGATATGAACGCTGAACACCAAGACCAAGACCGCAGCCAATGGGGCTATCCGGTCCATGAACGCTGTTGGGTGTTGATCGACCGGATCATCGGTCTTCCACGAGTGGAAGAACACCTGGATCTTTTGTCAAAGCCCTACGCCAGAGATGGAACGACAGACAGTATTATGGATTAGACGGATGCCTCTCTGAAAAGTATGCAACCCGGGATCCTGTGAATATCATCGAGATCCGGGATGTGATTGATCAGGCCGTCAAGCGTCGGTTAAGCGAGAGAATGAGACAGGAAATGAGAAATCTGTCCCACTTTTGTTCTTTGCCATCCTGGAGCGGTGGTGGGCGTTATTATTATTATCATTATTATTATTCAAGACCAGAAATTCTTCCCACTGACATCAGATTCATCATTCTGGATCTTTTAAAGGAACCAAAGGACATCCTGAACATTCTTGTGGCTTTTAAGTGGCAGTGGCAGATCCCAGACTTGTACTGGCGCTCTCGGTTTCCCAAGGACATCTTGTTTGAATTTGACGAGATTATTACGTCCAAGAAGGAATTAGACTGGCAGTATCTCTGCCTCAGAGCTGAAGAGCTGTTGGAAACCTGCCACGGGCTACGGAATCGACGGCGGATAATGAGGGTCTTGGAGGGTACCAAGAGCGTCTTCTTGCAGACGATTGAACAGGATCGGGAACAGGAGAAATTAGGTACTTAGATAAAAGCTGAAAGGGCTCATGACTTGTTTAATTGGGCATCAACTACCAATATATCTCTGCGCCCGGCAGCTGCAGCTGCAAAAAGTTAAAGAGATAATTGTTGAAAAATGTGGCAGTCTCAGACCGACCACTCAGAGACCTCCTATGTAGGTCCGCTGCAGGGCAGTATCAGGGCTGGACACCCTTACAAAATGATTTTCATCAAAACCAATCATTTGAACTAGCTGGTCGATAGATCAATCTAAGCAGTTGAGTAGGTTTTTGAGGTCACCATTTTTATTGCCGTTGTGCGTATAATTTCCCCAAGAATGTAATGCATTGGCCAGGAAATGAAAAGATGAATTGATATCCAAACTCAACAGGGTCGTTCATACTGCGAGCTCTATATTAATACAGTAGATCGGGACTGATATAGGCTTACAGGACAGTAGAGACAGGGGTATGGTCATTATTCATGCACAAAAATGTGGCAGGGAAATTACTTATGCGTCATTAAGCCAACCTAACCCTTTTCTATTCTACTCCGTAGATAGCGTGAAGCCTCCTTAACCCAGGAGGAAAAAAAAAGGCAACACAAAATTTTCTACTGACAAATTGGAACGATTTTTTTCATTGCTTCAGATCATACAAATCTCTCTTCTCTCATATTATTAATACCAAGTATTAAAAAAAAGGAAGCGCCACAGATGTCATGCCTGCTTGGGTATCTTATCTTGAACAGAAATTATGGGAATCTCCACGCTGGAAACGCCGTGATCATGACAACAAAAAATAAAGAAACATAAATCGGAACAACGATCCCAGGGAGACCACCAACGCTTCAGCAAGAGAGAGAGAGGTGATGCTGTTGACAGAAACATTTGTCAAGAAGATATAAGAGGGTGCAAAAAGAGTCTAGTAATGATGCTGAGAGAGAAAGACCTCTACTCTTCTTCGTCATCAGGTGAGGTGTCATCTTGCGTAGTATGATGTGCTGCTGGGCCGTTGGCCCCAGTCGGAGCGGAGGCTTCCGCTGGGGGGAGTGGAAACCCGTCCCCGCCATGGCCGGCTGCTGCCGCTTTGGAAAACCCTTCTCTTGCCAGCATAGTGTTCAAGACGGCGCAATTGTACGCGGCCTCCCCGGGCGGGACGACGACGAAGATGTACGTGTTGTCCGTGAAGCGGCCCAGGAAGACGTTGAACTGCGGCGTCTTGGTGTGCATCACCAGGAACCCGGCCGACGCCGGCGTGGTATGTGTGTTCCGGGCGGCGCAGTGCTTGAACGCCTTGAAGATGTTCGAGAGGCGCTCGTGCCGGTCGTAGATCGGGTTCATGTTGCCGACGTCGGAGGCGACGGAGGTGACGGTGAGGAAGGTCGACCGTTCAAAGAGAATGACCTCCTCCGCATCGATCCTCTTCGCGAAGGCTCGCAGGAAGCGCTCAATGACGGAGAGATTGGGGATGAGCTTGTGGACGATCCCCGCCCACGCCTTGTAGAGCGATTGGTCCCAGATGCTGCTCCCAAAGGTATCGATTTCGAAGTGCTCCGAGCGACTCCGGATGAGGGCCGACCGTTCCTCGTAGATCCGCTGGCGGTGCTCAGCTTGGATCAGATCGAGCTTGTGGATGAGGCAGAAAACGTATGCGTTCGGGCTGTACTCTTTCAGGGCGTCAATTATGGCGTTGTAGGTGTCGAGGTCGCGCTCGACCTCGCGCGATTCGATATCGAAGACGTAGATAAGAACCGCGACGTCAGAGAAGATGTTGCTGCGTTGGGAGGCCAGGTACGTTTCCATGAATGCATCTTGCCTTTGCAGGTTTTCCGGGAGTTGTCAGTCATAAGACCATCTATCTAATCTTAACGAAATAGTAAAAAGAGAGCTGCGCTCACCCTCCGCAGTCCCACAAATTGAGTGTCAGGTTCCCCATGAACTTGACATGGCTGTGTTCCACATCGATAGTAGCCCCGAGACGGCGTACATCCTTGGCGACATAATTGCTGAAGATAATTGAACGCATGGAGGATTTCCCCGAGCCACTCTTGCCCATGAGGAGCACCTTTCTCTTCTTCTTCCGGACATCCATGGTTGCAATTCTATTCGCCGTGCAGCTGTCCCAACTAGCGGAGGTTGTCTCGGCAGCTTACAACACGGGCGTTGGTGAGTTGGAAGCGATTGGGAAACCTTGGTTCTAAAGAAATCTCTAAAGCAGCTGCCCTTAACCTATAAGCAAAGGTATCCTTGGGGCAGAGAATAAGCCGCTCTGGATGGACAGACGATCTGTCATGTCCATGCCCTGCGATGCGCACTTAGGTTCGGGTGAATGAGGGCAGGTTGCGGAGTGTCTCGTTTGGGTCAATTATGTTCCGGAGGGTCACGTGCATGTTAGGTCCTGAACTGATAAACACTAAACAAATGATACTGCCATTTCATGCATCGTCGATTTGTAGTTGTAGGTGACGATATTTGAGTTATGACGGGCTTAAATTATCTGCAGCTCATTGTTGTTAGCTCTTTGCGAATAACATAATGACTTTTCGAAAGCCAGCTAGGCGGGCTGGGGTTGTCCCAATACACGTGGGTTGGATGATCAACTCCTTAATATTTCTTGCCCGGCAAGTCCTAAGGATTTCAAGGATTACGCTGCATCTCTGAAACGGGCATCCCTGCATGAATAGACTTTTATAATGAAAGGGACTAGAATGGAAGAATGAAGTCTATTAAAATGCCCCGCTCTTCAACGAATCACACCGAACTATTATAACCATGTACATGGAAATGAAATTGTCTCAATTTTAATTTTCCTTTCGGCCGTCACCCACAAGGTTGTCGTCATCACCTTCTCCAGCATGTGAAACTTTTTTAACCGCCTCTGGCATTACCAACGCAATTTTTTTTCCCCTCCCCGAAAACTGAGTGTCGCAAGGAAGCCATTATGTCATAAGGAGATCCCTATCCAACGACTGATAAAAGCAGATGGGAATATTGGTCAAGAACAGATAGTCGTCAGGAAGTCATGAGAGGATAAATCCGGCTAGGAAAGGAAGAAAAAGAAAAAAAAAAGGCCCAAGGCTGGCGATGTCCGAAGAAGCTGTAGATATGTGCAAGGCCTTGCCATCATTAGAAGACAGTGCCATCAGAAATTATCATGATCGGAGGCTCCTTAGTATTCGGTCTTGAGACCTCTGCAATCTCACGACCACCCTAAAAGGCTCTCGTCAGTAGAGGTCGGATAAAATGCTTCACAGAATGGAATAGCTTTACCTTCCAGGTTCCAGCTTCAAGCATTTGTGAAAGAGTCAGTTGCTCCTCCCCCTTGAGTCCCAGCTGGTTATTGACCTCTTCAAGAAGCTCGTCCAGGAAGCCTACAGTGGCGGCCCTCCACTCGATGATGACATCGTCATCGGCGGTAAATAGAGGGACAACCTCCACGCTTGGCTGTCCCTTTATCTGGGCGT
>JGI26055J44792_1000416_pt1 | contig 10484 bp, 8 predicted proteins | sample HigsolmetaGSP17D_FD_44792 | JGI IMG/M metagenome (IMG submission 44792)
TTGCGAGTCGGTGAAAATCACAATTTGCTTCTGATATGTGCTCTTTTTCATCGCAAGATCCAGCGCTGCTGATATGGCGATCAGCTCAGCGTCCCCGGACCCGACCCTTGGCTGGCACCTGGACTCGGCCTGGCACTGATGCAGATGGATAGCGTGCGCGTTCCACAGCTCCGACATCTCGTCATCGCGATAAACGACTCCCGCGCCAGCGTTGCTCGCGCTCTTGGAGCCGTTCACCCAAAATACCCTCTGCTGCCCCCGCTCTGCGTCTGGCCCAGGGCGGGATCGGTGGCCATATTTGATGGCATAAGCCCGTGCGATGTCTCGGGACCAGATGATTATCTGGAGGTTCATCGGGAGTTCAAACCCGCCGAATCCTGGAAACCCAAGTCCCTGCCAACGTGGTGCGGAGCCAGATGGTAGGGCGGTCGTTATTTCTGGTTTGGGAGGGAGGGTAACGAGGTGGTTCTGACTCAGAGAGCTGAAAGCAGCTAGGCTACTTGGAATGATCAAATCGGCAGGAGTCGTCGGGTTGCTTGACGCCGTCAAGCTTAATGATGTCCCACTACCCGGGACTGTCAGGCTGCTCGACGTTGTCACGCTGCTTTGGGCCGCTAGACCGCTCGTCGCTGTGATGCTGCTGGAGATCAGACTGCTAGGGGCTGTCATGCTGCTCGATTTCGTTACGCTGCTTTGGGGCGTTAGGTTGCTCGGAATTGCGATGCTGCTCTGTATCGTGATGTTGATCGGAGCCACAACGCTGCTGGGGATAGCCAGGCCGCTCGGTGTGGCCACGTTACTCGTGACATTGATCGGAGTCGCAGGCTGCTCGATGTCGTTATGCTGCTTGGGGCCATTAAGTTGGCAGGTGTCGTTAAAGTCGTGTTTGTTGCAGCCGTCGCGTTCAACGAGCTCGACGGCTCTGAACCTGACAACTCCAAACGTAACGGCTCCGACGGAGTCGTCGAACTCTTCGATCCGTTCTTGTTGTTTGATCGGGGCCCCTTGTTCTGTCCGAAAACGCGGTTCGCAACAGAGACATGCTGTGCAATCAGCTTCATTCGCACCTCGCCGATCTCGGTCGTGGCATTGGCACTCGCAGCAAGGCTGTCTAGGATCTTCCTGGATTCCCATCGGAGCGTTCCTGGGGTTGGCTCACTCCTGGGTTTGCGTCTCCGAGACCGTTTTGATTTTAGCTTCTGTGCGGCTCGTGTTGCGGCTCAGTTTGCAGTCCTTTCGGTTTTTGTTGCAGTTCTTGAAGCTCTTGCTGCGGTTTCGCTTGAGATTCGATCTGAGTTTCAGCCTGAGAACCCGCTTGACGTTCATCCTGACGTTCAGCCTGATATTCAGGGGCTGCAGGATTCTTCGCCGCCTGGCTCGAGGTATTCAAGTGGGCAAAAGTGTGGTTGATGATTCTGGCCTCGACCTCTTGTAAGACTTGATTTTTCTTGAGCTCCCAGGTGTCGTATGTGGTCACTTCGTCCTCAACTGCTTTCTGCCAAATCCCGTCGAGATCATCGAGGACCATCTGGTAGAGCTCATAGACATTCCGGATAGGGGCATCCATCTTGAAATCAAATCAGGCTAGTGCGCCGAGACAGACACGCATGTGGTGGCAGGTTGGGATGCGTGGTCGCCGCAGCGATGAGAGGTGAGGTGAGAAGAAGTGCGCTGAGAGATGAGACGCGGATAGGGGTCATGCTGTGTTGCGCGTCAAGAGGGGAGTTTCTGCTGATGCGTGCTGTGCGTGACTGCTGCTCATTCACTGGGAAGTCCACCTTGTTCGGAGAGAAGTGAATGGAGATTCACAAACACGCACAGGTGCGAACAGAAGCTCTCATTCTGAAGTTACAGTGGACTGCCTTCCTGCCTGGCTTGTGGGAAGTTACTGATCGCTATTCAATAAAGGGCCTTGGAGCATATTGTATATAATGGCTTGTAGAGAATACCCATATGAGAATAAAGATGATGAAGTAATCAAAGATGTCTTGTCAATTTGTCAACCTTCTTGTATGCCATATTCTGCAAGTCTCAGAGTTTTGGTTATTCAGCAATTTGTGGACATTACCTACCTACCTACCCAGTGAGAAGTAGGAAGATCGGATAACGTGAAAGATATCCATGGATTTCTACATGAATTTGTTGGTACTCTCCAACCAACTACCAGGTTTCTTTGGGCTAAGGTACCAAGAACTGTTCCAAGAATAAACATGCCTTGGCTTGGAGACTCGCGTCATAGATTGAAATTCCTTTATACATATATCTATCCAGCCTTCTTCCTCCCTTTTTTTCCCCATTTATAATTAGAGACGATATGAGGTGTGCACTGCTCACAGGTTTAGTAAAAAAATGAAGTAATATTGAGCTGAACTGCTGTAGGAGCTCCTTTTTTGCTTTCTTTCTTGCTGCCTCTGCATCTTTGTGTTTGCAGAGATTTGACAAGAGAATCCCTAACAACTGTTGCTGTTGTGAATTTGACTCTGTGCAGTATTTTCAGTTTTAGTTTGACTGATTTGTGTCTTTTGCTTTGTCAACTGGAAACCTCAATTGTCATCACACAAATTTTATTTTACTGAAAAGGGTTGCTGGAATTTCAGGAGTGACTAGGACATAAAATCACTGTGAAGTATTTGTTATGAATATACCACATGTTTGACCTTTTCCCATAATCAGATTTATTATTCTGCCATGAGATATTATTTCTTTTCCTTTGAAAGTTATGTTGTGTGCGGATTGTACACTATATCTCCAGTTAATGGAACTGGGAACGACAATGACAGGAAAGAAATTCACTGAAAAGAGCCTTTTTTCTATGGGCTCATTTTGGATCAGCCTATTATTCTCATTTATGTAGCCCACAGATAATGGTTGGGTTGTTGCGAAGAAATGTTATCACAATCCGATAAAGAGGTCCATGGATAGATTAGTGAATTCCGAGACAAGGAAAGCACCGTAGATCGAACTTGCAGGATCTCTCTGCTGATCTTTTTTATAATTATTTTTCATGCTCCTTCTGTGCCTTTGGTAAAGCTCTCCAGAGCTCGTCATAGCACTAAAGAACTGTTGCTTTTTCCCAGTTTCCTAAGCGGGCAGCTCTGCAGTACCTCACTGATCGGTTCTATGCACCCTCTACGGCAAGGGTCTGCCTGATAAAACTCCTGATAAAAAGACAAAATAGAACGGCTACCGCTTTCCCACAGGAACCGAGAGGTTGAATCTTCTAGGGAGGATCCATCCATCGGTAGTTTGACATCTGCTCTCTGGAGCTCGATGAAATAAAACCGAGGTGACTACTGGGCTTTGAAGAACTTCTCATTTGTGATACCGCTTGGAATTTTGGAGGCAATTTCCACCAGTACTGGACAGAGAAGTCAGTGTGATGCGGTTCTCCCGTTAGTCACTGCAGAACAACATCCCCCTTTTTTAATTCCATGTCACTTCTCTGTTGCTGATATTCCTTTGAATATTCGGGTTTCTGGACTCGCTGACTCGACGACAATTTTTCCAGGGCGCCAGATATGAACGATCAGCGGGGACACGTCCATTCCAACATCGTTGGATTTACGCCCGTCAATCAGAATCACGTCCATCAGTCGGCATCAACAATGTCAAAGGAGGGAGACCACCAGTCTTCTGAGATGAGAGCAACGAGAAAGCTTCGTGCCGCAAGGACAAGAACTGGGGAGAAGTCTGCGTATGCGGAGAGATCGACTCATGGACCTTACCTGGGTTATTCAATCACAGCGAGTGATGGAGGATTTGTGAACGCAGACAGCTACTGCTACCACTCATCTGCTACCAACACCAGAAGAATCACACCCGAGGTGATAAACTTCCTACAAGGTCTCACGGCGAGACGTCCGAAAGAGCGATCCACAGTCCCGAGTTCTTCTTATCATCGGCCAACAACATCTGCATCTGCATCTGAGGGGGAGAAGACGGGGGACGGTCACAATACCTTGCAGGGTGATATTGATATTGGTCGAGCTCAGTTACCACGGGCCAAAAGCAACGAAGGTTCAACAGGCTTCCACGTCGAACCAGACGTGCAACACGACGGCAATTTGAACACTTAACCAAGACATGAGAAATGGGTGAGAGGGGTGAGGGAGAACTTGGTGAGGGATTTTAAGCCTGGTTTGATTCTGCGGCATAGCTGGATCTTGGTACTTGTATCTTTAGAGTAGTCGATGTTGACTTGGGATTGCGATGGATGTTCGTATTTAATCTTACTCTAGGCATATGATTGAACCCCACCGTGCAATTGCAAAATAATTTAGTCAAAGAGATCTTCTGCATTTGTCTAGAATCAGGAGCTATGGTGTAAATATACTTGATGAAACTGTGGATAATATAGAGTGTCTACTTGCATCCGCTTATACCAGACAGGACAGATCACTAAATGGATAGATCTTACAATTTCTACTGTACATCGTCTATATTCTAGCAAATAGACTTCTGTTTTACTCACACATGATGCGACCTTCGTGGGCTCGACGGGATAGGGACGCTGGTGTTGCTAAGTGCTAAGCGACCATTCTGATTCTACGACTAGACTACTTCTGGCCCTGCTGCTGTAGTTTGCGTCCAAACTCTGTCACCAGACACACTTTCAGCCCGCCGGGAATCCCGTGCCTCGAGAATCTCCGGTAGTCTTCGGAGATGTTTTCGAATTCGTCTGGACAGATTAAATTAGGTCAAATTCTGCTATAAGGTTATAAGTGACATCACTTGCCTTCGTAGGTAAACATCCACGAGGGGTCGTATTTCCCTTGGATGACCAAGTCCAACAGGAAGGGGTGATACTAGATCACGCTCAGCTTACCAGTCACAGGACGGCACTCCGTAATTCTTACCTTCTGCGCCATCAATTGCCCTCCTCGCAGGGTGAGCGACTTCTCCATCAACATCCCGACCGGGAAGTCGTGCGTGGTGAAGAAGAAATCCCCGATCAAGGCCACGTTCCCGCACTTCCTCGTCGCCTTTAGGATAGCAGCTATCGTGTCCCCGCTATCTCGCTCCAGCCCGAGACTCCTCATAGTTGCATGCTCCACCGAGTTGGTGCTGCGGAACCCGCTTGCCTCGATGGCGCGGTCCAGGCCATGCTGCTGAATCGATAGGATGTAGTCAGCCACATCCTTATACTTCGACACGTCGATTGGTATCATCCCAAAGTTCTCCGCGATCTTCAGGCGCTGCGGGTCTTTGTCTATTGCGTAGATCTTGCTGGCTCCGCGCAGTTTCGCCAGCTGCTGGATGGAAAGACCGACGGGCCCGCAGCCCCAGACTCCCACCACATCCCCTTGTCCCACCTCTGCTAATTCGCATCCATGCCAGGCAGTCGTTGTCACGTCCGCAAGACCCAGCAGCTTTTTTGCTTCGATATCCTTGGGCGCCTTAACGCACGTCAGGTCAGCATTCGGCACCCGGCAATACTCCGCCTGGTCTCCGGCATAGCCGCCCAACAGACTTGTGTAGCCGAAGATACCGGAGATGCGGTGACCGTAGGTCTTCTCCATTTCCTTCGCTGGATTGGTCCGGTCGCAGTACGAGTACTGCTGCCGTGCGCAGTACTCGCACTGCCCGCAGGCGATGATCGGGAGGATGATGACTCGATCTCCCGGCTTCAGCTTTTGGACCTTGTTTCCGACCTCCTCCACGATGCCGATGGCTTCGTGGCCCATGATGTCGCCTTTCTTCATGGACTCGTTCAGTTCTCCTTCATATATGTGGAGGTCGGAGCCGCAGATCGAGCAATGCGTGATATGTACGATGGCATCGCCGGGATCGGTGATCATGGGCCTGGCGACTGTTCCGACCTGTATGTTTCTGGTACCCATCCACAACGCCGCCTTCATCTTCTCCGTCGGATGCGGCTTATATGCCGTGCTGCTAATGGGGCTTTGTGATTGTTAGCCTGACATGATCTGTATGGAGGCGTCTCAACTGACCTCTCTACTTGCGCCATGTCTGCAATTGGTGAAGACTTTGTTAACACAACCGCGCGCAGAGGTCGAGGGATATCCTACTCTCGGAGTGATCCTGGGGAATACTCGAAGGATGAGTGTGAGAGTTAAGAATAAGCGTATTGTTGGTTTTAACGGAGCAATAAAACGATGCGACGTCGTGATATAATCCTGATCGCCGGTTGGGAGAATGACTTGTTGAGGCTGTCGAAACTAGAGCATCATGGTGCTGTCACGGAGAAGGTGCACAGTGAGCTGGAGTTACGGCGACCATCAATGACTTGTTTCTTGTTGTAAAACCTTAAATCCTGTTGATCCCGACATGGTGGTTAACTGTGATCATCGGCAAATCAGCTAGTAAAAATAAAAATTCAGTTACACTGTCCTGTATACATGTTTGTTTGTCATCTTATCAGTCGCTGGATATCTCCCGTTGGACAATGCTACGGCTGTGTCTGCAGCGGAGTTGACCGCCGCGGACTATGTATCCGAAAGTCAATCTGACTAGCTCCAGGGCTTGATGGAATTCCAACCCATCGTTTGATTCATCCGGTGGATCTCTTGTTGCCTAGTCCTCAATTAGTGGAAGGCGAGTATCTAAATCGATGGAGCAGTGCTAGAGGTATTGAGGAGCCCCTCGTAAAGCATTTAAGACGACCTGAACGGTGCCAGGAAATCGTTTTGCAAGTTGCCTTAGTGATTAGCAACACTATCTTGTGAAGATAATAATTAGCACAGAGAGCAGACGGTCATAGTTAAAAATGGTTCTTGAAATTCCATTAGAAATAGTTCTTGAAATTCCAAAACTCCGGTTTCTCCGACGGGTGCCTTCTCCGTCCGCGATGTCGGCCCCTTAGGTCCCAGACGCTGATGAAGAGGATCATGATTCTAGAAGTTTCGAGTACTGGAGCATCAAATGGTCCTCTGAAAATCGTTTCAGTATTCAAATGACCAGTTGCAGTCTGGAGAGGAATATCAAGGTGGTTGTGAAGATCGCGGTCATAGATGCTGCTTGCAGAGGATGACCATTGAACTCTGGCGTACTATCAAAGCTTGAATTGACAACTGAATGTTATAGATATTGGTCATTTGAGTTTCAGATATCGTTCAGATATCGACGATCGCGCAAGTGTGCCCGCACGAAGTCGAAAGCAATATGGTTGTCGACCACCAGGCGCGTTCACGCTGAGGCGATGATAACTAAGCCAAAGCCCCCGCAGCGCCAAGCCGCGTCACGTGGCGGAATCGACATCCGCCCCAGTTCTCGCCATTTGCTCCTCTCCTGCAATCTTAATGATATCACTGCTCCTCATTGACTCTTTCGGTCACGAATGCTGCGTCTTGAGATGGCCTCATGGATTCGTTGCTCGGCATGTTCTCGGATAAGCAGAGGATGAGATTTACAGAAACCTTCGGACTATTCCGTACATTTTACGCCGTTAAAGAGCGTGACTGCCCCGACGCTCCCCGTCATGTGGGGACCCCACATTCTTAGGTCTCCGCATTCGACTCTGTCCAACACCAGCCCCGGGAGATTGTCGGGCAAGAGGATAAAAGCGTGAGATGACTGTCATACAACGCAGACAACACTAGAGATAGACAAAGGGAAGGTGATTGAGAGCCACAAGCCGGGGAACCGAATCTAAAAACTCGATAATGGCCTAGAGAAACTCCAATCACAATGACTTTCTCACAAGGAAAAAGCTCTATAATGTCTGCAGTTCGGGGCAGCCCTGGAGGCGTGGAACGCTCTGAATCTCGGAAAGGAATACAAATAGGAAACTTTCAGAGCCGAGCTTTCAGCCCACCCAACTGAGATGTCCGTTCAAGTTCTTGAACACAGCATCTCCCCAATCCTAGAGTCTGTCGAGCCGTAGCCGGACAAGGACTTTGCATGAAACTAATAACAAGTTTTCCGCAGGTATCCGGACTCCAAGAGCACGCATGCCTGGCTTGAATTTCTCGCACGGCTGAATTAGCGGTATGCCGATCTCCAGGTGAAATGGGATAACATGCTGCGGTTGCCTAAAAAAATGACATGCGCAGTACTCACTCATATGACATAGCAACGTGTAGCTCAAGAAGACGCCTCAGCCAATTATTGGCCTCAATCTCCGCGCCAAGGATGTTGGAATCAGGAACTGCGTTCCTAATGTGGTCAAGAGCATCTACACAGCAAGCAGTCGCTCACCGGGGGATTTAAGGCCCCCAAGGCCACCAGTTCGATATCTGCCATTTAGCAGACGAAACGGTACAAAACGGCCAGAACTGAGAGGGATTTAAGAGGGTACGTACGGAGTACACCGATCTGTGTGTTCTACGTATCGGAGTCTATATCCAGTCTGAGTTAGATCCGCTTGATCAAAATGCTATCAAGCTATGTAGGAAATCTGCGGTTAGCTGGAAAGTACCGCTAATCCTGAACCCAAGACGACAAGATGAGAACTTCTAGCATGGTGGATGCGATAGCATTGGCATGTTGTGTGTATGTGTGGGAAAGAGGAAGTAGGGTGACGAGATGAGGGCTATATAGGCCAGGTGAGCCAGCCGGGGCGGCTCACTCCGACAGAATGTCTTGCAGTATAAATATGCTCTCTTGTTCACCTTTCTTGAAGCATATCTGGATAGGGAGCACTCTTTACTATCCTTAATGCCAACCACTCGCGTGCTGTTTGCCTGCGGCGTCTTAACGATGAAGCTGCTAAGCACACTCTCTCTTTTGCTAGGACCCTGCTATGCGGAGGCTAGAGCTGTGTTTGCCCACTTTATGGTTTGATGATCTCAGACTGCCACTTGCGTGATCTACGGAGCCACTAACAGCCTCGACAGGTGGGAAATACTGCCAGCTTCTCCATCAGTGACTGGCAAGATGACATCAAAGCAGCACAAGCAGCCCACATTGACGCCTTCGCTCTCAACATTGCCTACGATGACGACACCAATGGTCCCTCCCTAGTCAATGCCTTCGCCGCAGCTGAAAGTCTCGGCTTCAAGCTGTTCTTTTCATTCGACTATGCTGGAAATGGGCCCTGGCCGAAGGACGACGTGATCAGTCTCATTAACCAGTACAAGGGCAGCTCTGCATACTACTACCGTGGTTCACAACCTTTTGTTTCGACATTTGAAGGTCCCGGCCAAGCCGCTGACTGGGCCGATATCAAAGACCAGACTGGTTGCTTCTTCATTCCAGACTGGTCATCACTGGGCGCCAAGGCGGCAATGGAATTAGGTACAGCTGATGGACTCTTCAGTTGGGCTGCTTGGCCAACTGGCCCTGAAGATATGAACACCTATGTTGATGCTTCTTACCTGCAATACCTTGATGGCAAGCCATACATGATGCCAGTATCGCCCTGGTTCTTCACAAACCTCCCTGGATACAACAAGAACTGGCTGTGGCGTGGTGATGACCTGTGGTTCGACCGTTGGCAACAGGTTCTCTCTGTTCCACATGATGTTGTTCCTGAATTTGTTGAGATTATCTCTTGGAATGACTATGGCGAGTCCCACTACATTGGTCCTCTGCATGACTCAGAATATGTTGCTTTTAACATCGGCAAGGCTCCATACAACTATGCTCTCAATATGCCTCATGATGGCTGGCGTTTATTCCTCCCATATGTGATTGACACATATAAGAATGGAATAGCCTCTATCACACAGGAAGGCCTGGTATCCTGGTATCGGCTAAGTCCTGCACAGGCATGTGACACTGGTGGCACAACAGGCAACACTGCAAGCCAGCTACAATTGGAATATGATCCATCAGTCCTCATGCAAGACAAGATCTTTTACTCTGCTCTGTTAGCTTCAGCTGCAGATGTCACAGTGAGCATTGGTGGAGTTATCCAGAAAGGAACATGGGAAAACATCCCTAGCGGTGGAATCGGCATCTACCATGGCAGTGTCCCAATGGGTGGCCACACCGGTGAGGTGGTAATCACGATCTCGCGGTCTGGCAGCACCATCGCCTCAGTCTCTGGGCCTGCAATTACTACAAGTTGCCCCAAGGAAATTACAAACTGGAATGCCTGGGTTGGGAGCGCAACAGCCGCCAACACCATCCCTACCACATCCCCTGAACTTTCCAACAACGATGCGGTCTGTATTGAAGGATTTGGTGTTTACAACTTTGCAGGACTCTGCAACTTTACCTGCCAATATGGATACTGCCCAATAGGTGCATGCACCTGCACTGCCATGGGACCCGCGGCCCAAAAGCCGACACCAACGGGTAAACAAGGCTACCCTATTGCCGGCGAGGACGCAAGCTACAGTGGCCTGTGTAGTTTTGCTTGCAACTACGGATATTGTCCAGACACCGCATGCGGATATGTTGAAGTTCCCCTCGCCACGCCGACAGTCTCTCCTTTCCTCCCGCCCGCGTGTACCGCCGGCTCTGGTGATGGCAACCTCGCCGGCCTCTGCAGCTATGCTTGCGGCTACGGCTACTGTCCTATTCACTCATGTACCTGCACTGGCACTGGCGCTTTGAACGCGCCCCCGCCCACGATCGGC
>JGI26055J44792_1000419_pt1 | contig 10466 bp, 11 predicted proteins | sample HigsolmetaGSP17D_FD_44792 | JGI IMG/M metagenome (IMG submission 44792)
CTGACTATGGCAGAACGTCCAGAGGGCCCTTTCCAAGGTTCACGGAGTGGAGGTATCTGCGCGTGATCATCTTTGGTCGCCTGATCTCGATTCTCCACTACCTTCTTTCTAGTGAGTACTTGTGCCTTGCCTTTACTGAAAAGACTATGGTGCTGCGTCCCGGTGGCCTTGGAAACAGACTGTTTGTGAAAAGGTGTATCGCCAAGAGTCACCTGCGCCGCCTTGCCGGAGTCGCTGGTAGCCGGTTCTCCTGAAAAGTCACCCCACCTCATCTGTGAGCTTCGCTGATCTGATGACAAGTTCTTGGACTGTCCGCCAGGCGCGGAGCTATCTGTCGTCTTCCCAGGCGTAGGTTTACGCAACACAGGCAAGTGACTGTTAAATCCATTTTCTTTCTGAACAGGTTTAAATGGGTGATTCGGTTCCTCATCTATGGGCGACACATCTGGACTCTCCTTGGACAGTGCCTCATGAAGAGGCGAGTCCGGAGGAGAGATGTCTGGATGCTCACTCCGCGAATCGTATGTATCAGAATAACGGAGATCCTGGTTCTTATAATATCCATTGTCCTGATCAGCGTCGTGAGGAGAATATGCAGAGGACGCGACACAGGATCCAGCATAGGGTTTCCCGGCCGAGGCATTTGGATCTAAAGATTCACTAGAAGTAGATCAGATCCGGGTTATAACTCCCTTGATATATCATCTGGTAACAACTCACTGTGGCGGAGCTGGTAGATTCTTCGAGTCCTTGCTGGCCCCGGCTATGTCATCTCTTTTGCCAGGAACGCGCTTCATTGTCTGCAGCGTCTTCTCATCAACAGTTGTCTCGATAAGAGTTGGGTTCCCGATGTGAGGCTCCCGAGAGCGGGCGATTTGCATTCGTTTCCACATCTTGGCTGGAAATGTGGTCTTAGTCTTTACCTGCGACGTCGTGGAATGGTTGATAAGCATCTTGCCGCGCGTAACGCGGATGCCTTCGAGGGGTGGGAGGAGGCGGGAATAAAGACGGAAACAAAGCAAGTGAAGGGGGAAAGATTATCTCAAAGCAATTGCATACCCGGAATTGGCCTATGAACCTCTAGAAGCTTCAATCCTCAGTGGCATGAGAAGGGGGAGGGGGGGTAAGATGCGAATGGTGTGATTGTTGCGCTCGGAGCGTCTCAGCTTCGGGAAATGCAAACAACGATCTGAAGGGGGTCGCCGTGATCGAAGAGATCACGAGTTCACTTGACCAGAATTCACAAGGCAGTGAAGATTAAATATTCATCTTTCACAAAGAAAGAACGGCCACCGGCCAACCCATGGAAGAGAATGAAATGCTGGCCAAAAGGCCCGGAGATTACACAGGCACAGCCCACTCGGGGCACCCTTGAGGGTGTCACGGCCCCCGGAGGGCGGCAGAGACCGCGTCGACCCTCTTTTAATTTGCAGTGACGTTTCAGACGCGCCCCAGGCCTGCGGTGGAGGCCGGCAGAAAACGGCGGCGCGGCTCACCGCATCACGTGCAGGCTCCACCGCGGCGGGCCCCCAAAGCCCAAGCCTCGAGTCCCAACGGTGGGGAAAAGACATCCACCGCTCCGCAGGGCACGCTTCAGCTTCCGAGTGCATGCTCTGTGCAAACCGCAGCCGAGGTCACAGATAATCCATCTATCGCACCCATTGGCATTTAAGTCACCAAGATGGCTACAGGTACAGTTGGTTTTCAGGCCCAAAATAGCCCAGTCATACTGATCGTCCATTTACAGAAGAAGCAGTCCCGCCTCCAGCAGAAGCGTGAGTTCAATGCCTACATCTATAATGATACCGGCTATGCTTCTTTCCTCGCACGCTGACATTTGTTCGGGTCCGGCAGTATGTCAATAGCATCCCCCATCAACCTCATCCTCCTCTCCCTCTTCATCACCTTGGTATACTGGCACTTCCGGCCCAAGCCCAAAGTGACCCTCCCCAAGGGCCCGGCCCCCGTCGTCTTCCGCACCTTCACACCCACCACCTTGCTTCCCTACAACGGTGAAGACGGAAAGCCTGTGTACCTGGCTGTCCGCGGCCGCGTCTTCGACGTAACCCCAGGGAAGAACTTCTACGGTCCGGTACGAGAAACCAACCCTCTGCCAATAATCCCTCGTGTGACCTGAACTAGCCGGAGCAAAAACCGCTTACAAACCTGACCAGGGCGGACCCTATTCGAACTTTGCCGGACGGGATGCCTCGCGCGGGCTGGCGTGCCAGAGCTTTGACGAGGAGATGCTCACCAAGGACCTGAAGGGCCCTCTGGATGACCTCAGCGATCTGAACGAGGAGCAGCTCGAGAATCTCCGACAATGGGAGGAGAGGTTCTTGGAGAAGTACCTCGTGGTCGGGAAGCTCGTCGCTGAGGGCGATCCGGAAGCGCCAAAATCTTAAGAGGGTGAGACCTTCGGCATGCTCTTCGATGCACGCAATATATTGAACGGTCCCAGCGCCTTTTTTCTACCTTTTAGGGGGCGTGTGTTAGCTTCGACTGATTGCTGACCCCCTACATCACGGATACGAGTTTGTTAAAATATTAAAAACCTCAAAAATCTACAGTACGACTATAAGCTACGTCGAAATGCATCCCAATTCACCCCTGGGATATGAGAACTGGGCCTGATTACGTCATTCATTCCCACCTTACAGATGTATGTATGCAGGATTTATTCATTGGATACAATTTAAAAAGCCATATTGATATGATCCAATTTCGAACGATCTGCCTCCTCACATAGAGGCTTATCATGAGTATGCACTATTTGCAAGTTCAGAGGATCAAAGATGATATCGCATCACGGCTATTACAGGCCTGCGGAAATCAGCTATTTATCAAAAGAATTCATCACTATTCACATAGTTTTGTTTGCTAGGATATGCACATATTGCAGTCTCTGGCTTTCAACAGCAACCTAATCCCTAGGATGCCGCATTCCTATCCGGATCCATACCACATCCTTCGGCATGCCTCGAGAAAACATGATCTTTGCACAGAGCAGGGAAAAAAAGAATATGAAATAACAACAAGACTTATTTTTCTCCATGATTTTGGTACGAACACCAAAGGAACTAACATAAGAAGCCAAGGTAACAGTTGTCATCCAGTCATCTTCAATCTCCCTTGGTTAATCTATGTACTTTCTTACCCACCTTCACGCCAGTTGGCAGACGTGGCGGTCAGTGTCACTAGACCGCCGTCAAAGAAACATTCTACAGCTCTTCACGCAGCATCCCTGTAGCTTCGGCAGCCCTTTGTCTCACATTACCCGCGGCGTCCTGTCCCCGAACCCTACCGAGCGAGGCGCCGATTCTCAGCTTGTCCAGCACCCACTGTGAGGTACCCCTGAGTTTTTCAAAGATCGTAGCCTGGGCTGTGCTAGTTCCGTACTTGAAAAACTGTGCGTTGCGCCTTGCCGCAGCGCGCAGTTCGTTGGTGCTGGAACCCTGGTAGGTGGGAATGCCATACGAATCGAGATAGCTCTTCAGCTCTGAGCGTGACCAAGTATCGAACGTGTTATCTTTGGCAGCATCCGTTGCCGAAGCTAGGTAGGATGTAACAGTAGCATATGTCTGGTCTCCGGCTTTGGAAGCTTTGACGTAGGTGTCCTGCGCCTGCTTCACAAGATCGTCGCGCGTGACACCGGCCCTGTGAGCTACGTTCTTGTTCAAAGAAGACAGGAATTTCCTCGTATAATGTCAGCAACTTCGATATAAAAAACGGTTTCATGACAATTCTTACTTCAAATTTTCCATATTCCAGGTATCGAAAGTCCAGGCAGAGTATCCCGTGGCGGCCTTGTGCTTGTTCAGTCTCACTTTCGCGAGGAGTTCCTCCCTCTTTCCCCCGTGAGGGACAGGGATTCCTCGCGCATCCAAGAAGGCCTTGAGACGAGAATCAGACCATGTCTCGACCGCGGTGTCGAAAGCATCCTCAGCTTTCAGCTTGGCGTTATCCGTTGCTCGGGCGAACTCATTTCCAGCCTTGGATGTGGCCGCGCCAATGATGCTCGAAGCGGCCTCTGAGGCCGTGGAGGATACGGTTGATGCCCGGCTGAGCAAAGAATGGCGGTGTTTCCGCGCAAGGGCGATGAGCTCGTTCCGCTTTGATCCCTGAGGAACCTTGACGCCGTGCTCGTCAAGGAACTTCTTGAGATCAGAATCAGACCAGACATTGAATAGCGTGTCACTCAGACTCTGCTGTGCCGCAGCAGCCGAAGAAGCAGCCGCGGAAGCCATGCTGCGCGCCTGCAAGCTGGCAAGGCGTGAATTACGACGGACAGCGGCGATCAACATGTCGCGAGTGGTAGGCTGGGGTACTGGCCATCCCCGTTCATCAAGCCACGCCTTGAGGTCCGACTCGGACCATTGATCCCACAGCCAGTTGCCAGGGTACGCAGCCGTCTCGCCAAGTTTCTTCGCAATAGTCTCATAGTTCTCGCGAGCTGCTTTGAGAAGGACATCACGCTTGCGCGGCTGTGGGGCAGGAATACCGTGTCGATCGAGAAAGGCTTTCAACTGAGACTCCGACCAGCTGCATTAAAGTCAGCACCGTCACACGGGATCCAGTGTAGAAATCATACGTGTCAAAAATCCAGTCTTTCACATTACCGAGTTGCTGCGAGGTGTGCTCCGTAGCGTAGCCAAGAGGGACTTGAACCTTAGACTCCCAATTGGCCTTTACCAGGTTCTCTAGTTCTTTACGATCCGCTGGCGTGGGATATGGTATGCCTGCCCGAATTAGCTCTCTTCGACGGATCTATGGAGACAGCAACGTGCCGTGGTCAGAGAGCCATCGCTCCAATTCTGTCTCGTGCCATCTGTTGTAGACTGCAGCTTTGCGTCAGCGTTCTCTAGGACCATAGTAATCCACAGGTGAAACCATAGCGGAGATTACAAAGTACATCATCAAAGACATACCAGCTTTAGTGAACCAGTTTTTTGCCCCAACCACCTCAGTGGTTGCGAGCACGAACACGAGGCCGGTAGCCAGGTGAAGCTTCATCCTGGCTCGAATGTATGTTGTGTCCTTGGTAGCTCAGAAAGATCCTATGCACGGCGGGAGCTCATCTGAGGAACGGCCAATTAGTAGTGCTCGAGCAGGGCGAGATGTCGCGTAACGAGGGCCCCTGGACAGCTCTACGGAGCTCTTAATACTTACCAAAGAGTCATGTCAAGAGAAGATTCAAGTGTCCTTCCAGTGAGCAGATGTGACCAGCCGGGGGAGGAAGTGGCTGTTGTGATACCGGAAGGGAACATGATGATGAGTAGTGACGTATTTGGCTGCTGCGTTCAGCGGAACGGGGCACGAGCAAGCAAGGCTGCACAAAGCCTTTGTCTCAAGCCTCAAGGCTCCGGAGGTGAGCGCTAAGGCGAATTGAGACTCTGGAGGGGGCATCTTTATCCAGACGTATCAGATTTGATATCATATGTTCAGTGCATGATCTACACGGCTCCCACGCCCTTGGCGTCATCGTTCTGAACGCGCCGGTGACGATCTGGCGCGACGTCAGATCCCACTAAGCGCACGGACGGGGTCCGCTTGAGCTCCAGCCACACACCAGCCACATCGGCGGATGCTTCCAGGAACGGAAGTCCATGTATGCACTTTTTGTATGCTCTTATCTTTAAAACTGGATAATGCTAAATTATGCAGGATTTATACAAAATATCAAACTTTTTTATTTAAAAATATGCTCTCCATGGATGCACAGATGTACTGTGCTGTACAATAACGCACGTATGCGCTGGCACATGCACCGGCCCTAGCGCGATCACGAGACCGCGCTGACTACAGCTGAGGTCCGTGTAAGCAGCGAGAGCAACCTCCTCATCCCAGAAGCTCATCGCAGCTCGGGGCTCTTCTCTCCGCTCTCTTCAACGAGAGTTTTCCCCCGTGAAGCAGACCGGCCGCTGTCAAGCTCCATCCTCCCTGTCTCACCTGCCAACATGGATCCGGTGAACCCCCATTGCCGAGAGCTGGCATCGCCCGGCTATTTCAACTTTGGCCTCTCCATGTACGGCTAACTCTTCCTTTTCCCTCGAAGAATGACTCATACTTTGAACAATTGAACTGATCTGACAATACCTAGCCTCATTCTTATCGGGATCCTCGTCTCCTATCTCCCCCAGCATTACCGGATCATCTCCTTGCGGAGCTCCTTCGGCATCTCGCCCTATTTCGTTCTACTAGGAACCACGTCAGGAACCGCCGCCTTCGCCAATATCCTGGTCCTTCCTAGGAGTGCGCAGGATGTGGCCTGCTGCAGGGAGATCAGTGGAGTCGCATGCTTCGCGGCCCTGCTGGGCATCTTCCAGGTCGGGGTACTGTGGTTCGGTTTCAGCACCATGTAAGATGATGACATCCTGCATCCATCCAAATATCTCCACACTCTCTAACCTTTCCTGTAACAAGTCTTCTCCTCTTCCTCATCTACTTCCCCCGAGCTACCAACCCCACCTCTCCAACTCGCCCCATCTCATCAACCTCGACCTCGAAACCGTGCCCTGCCGAACAACCCTCCGCCCCAACCTACAGCACCGCTCTCGCAGTAACAGCCATCTGCGTCATCCACGCCCTAGTCATCATCATCATCTCCGTCTCCATCGCCCTCACGCAGCCCTCCCACCTTCAATCGTGGGCCAACTTCCTCGGTATCATGGCCACTGTCCTCGCCTCGATTCAGTACTTCCCGCAGATCTACACGACCCTGCGCCTAAAGCGTGTCGGAAGCCTGAGTATCCCAATGATGTGTATCCAGACGCCCGGCAGCTTCGTGTGGGCGGCGAGTCTGGCGGCGCGGTTGGGGATGGAAGGATGGAGCGCGTGGGGGCTGTATATCGTGACGGCACTGCTGCAGGGCTCGTTGCTTGTCATGGGCGTGTACTTTGAATATATCAGCCCAAGGAGGAAGAATAAAGATGCACTTCATGAGCGCGATGAGAGGACCTTGAACGGGGAGAGGTACGAGCCGGATGGGCACCCGTCGGAGGAGACTCCGCTGCTGCAGAGTTCGTAGTCCCCCATCATTTTCGCTTGATTTCGGTCGCACGTACATCGCCATATATCAAAGCACATTGATATCGTTTGGCAATGAGAAATAATCATCATGATATCTACGATGCCTATATGGCTCAATCGCGGTGATATTCTTGGAAACTACTGCACAGCGCCACATTTTTATGTCTGGAATTATAACGATACTGCATAATTCCGAGCAGACCTAGGGAGAAATAAAGTAGATTACAGCAAAGTAACCCTCTTATGAAGTTCTATGGAGTATGAGGCGGAAACGTGGCCTAAGACGTCTCGACGCGATGAAAGGGAATGACGTCATACAACCTCCACTGGAGATAACAGGTTATCTCAAGAGATGAATATCACAACACTACATTTGGGACGTTTGAACATGCATATGAAAAAGGGTATAATTATAAAAGAACAATTTGATCCTTCAAAGTCTGCCCAATTCACGTGGATTAAGCACATGTAGCATTAACATATTTTGCAAGACCTAGATTAGCAAGTAGGTCGAGAGGGTGTTCCCATAATCTGACATCCGCCATTTGAGATGAAGGACATCCACTTTGGGTGTGGAGACGGAGCAGCACCAGAGCTGGAATTCCTAGTAAACATGAATAAGGGATAAGTGCAAGTGCAAGAATGCAACTGGTGGTGCTGAGAACAGTAGCCGCATCGCTTGGAGAGTACCTTGTTGATGTGACAGACCTATATATAATGTGAAAGACCATGTTCTCATTCCACGCTTGAAAATAAGGATCAGGCTGCTTCAATGTGCATAAGTCTTTTTCTCCTCATTGACTTTCTCATTCTCAAGGTGCCTGATTTTTGGCTCCCAAGCCAGTGCACACATATGACTAAAATTCTCTAGTCGGTACCTTGTTCGGAACATCTCATCCAGTTCTTCAAGCGATCTGTCCTTCGTCTCTGGCAAGCAAAAATATACAAAAGCCATTGCTGCCACAGAGAAACTGGGTAGTCGATTGGGAAAGCTCTAACAGATATGCTCATTGATTGTCGAGATTCTGGGAAAGGAACACAAAGAGGGTGGCCAGGAAGCCGCCAAACGTGTTCCACACGGAGTACGCTATCAACAACGCACCTGGGAGATAATTAGTCCATCTCCCACTTAATATCAGAGACAACGACCACGTCAACTAGGCTCTGGAGGCCCCCTGATGCTCATATGCTCATATTATCAACCTCCCAAGCGCCTTACCACTCCATCCCACAATATATCACATAATTTATCATGACAAGTAACATACCTCTTATTCTCCCAGAAGCGACTTCTGACTGATACATAGGCACGACGTTGGAAGCCAAGCCGATTCCCGCATATACAATGATCCGTCCCACTATCAACTGCCAGAAGGATGCAGTTGCAGAGGCCTCCGACACAACGCCAACAGTCAACAGCCCTGCCATCACCAAGAGCGTTGACTTGCGGCCTAGGTGTTGACAAAGCCACGGAGCTAATAAACAACCCAGGATGATGCCTGCAGAACCGGTCCCAGTACCAGCGGACTGTTTATCTGACGGGATAACATAGTTATTTATCGCGGGATCAAAGACACCACACTTGCGTTCAAAGGGAGAGAGGCCAAGAGCGCCTCCTCACCAGGTATTGTCGAAACCGAAACCCAGAGCACCCAGGGAGACAAAACATCCGCTGAAGACCAGCCGAAAATTGAGCTCTCGAAAGAAGGTTGACTTATTGATTCGAGCATTTTGGAGAAATGATAATATTGGGATGGAGATTATCCAAACTGTACGACATGGAGATGCTTTGGAAAACAAGGCACCTGCAGCGATCGTGCATGTCCGGGGCCCCGGATTTTCTCCGCACTTTATATCTTCCATGTGCCGGGATAATCCTAAACTAAATCTGCGAAACGTGGAAGGGGTCTTGAAGCTCGTGCTTTATTTCTCTTTGATCGTTGCCAAGCTTTGGGTGAGGTCCCGCGAGAGAAGAGACGGGAGAGGTCGCAAATCACACCAAAGGCGTTAGGTTATCCAACCATAACCTTAGTATGTCATGGAGATTGGATGGGTCGAAAGCGAGCTTTAGCAGCGTTACCGAAGTGGCCCCATTCTGTTTGCAGTGCCTCGAACTTCCGAAAACGGCAGGGCAGTAGGGAGGCTTGCTGACAAGTTTTAGTCCATTTTGTTGGTTTTCGGCTTGGATTCAGCTTCTGTTCTTGGATGGGGTAAAGCGAACTTGCCAGCATCAAATGCACGCATTCATCATCGTTGCATAGAGGTTCTATTAAAGCTCGAGGGGATCTCTCTTTAACTTCGTTGGCGCAGATGCGGTCCAGATAATCCAAACTTCGGGGTCAATACGTCGATATCATAGCCAAAGAACTTATAAGCCGCTTGGCTAGGAAAACTGTGACCGAATCGGTTGACACAAAATGCCTGAATTCGCATGTTCCGACTGCTTTTGAAAGCGGCGTCGGCAAGGAAAGCTGACGACACGAGCTTCAACGTTATTGTTCGACCTCAATTGCTGTGCAACCGCCAGTGCAGAATCATCAATTGAGCTGGCCAGCGGCTTGTCCGTCAGCAACGTGTCTACTGTCACTCATCTTCGACCTCGCACATTCGGCCGCCGGCCCGTCGAAAATTAGTGACCGAAGAAATTAATTCAACTATGCAGTTAACACGAGGCTCGTTCCAGCTTGACGTTGATGAAGTATATGTTAGTTAGGTGATAGGATATCAGTTTTCACCGCCTTTTTCGGTGTTTCCCCTCTTTTCTGTCTTTTCTTTGCTTTGGCTACGAGTTATTCTCTCTGTTTGCGCCGAACAAACCTTATGCAAATGCTACAAGTAATATCATCACAATATTCGGGTGCAAAAGATCTTGCTACATGGTCTCACCTTTGCATTGATATATGTCCTCCAATAATTCTCTAGTAGAGACTTTGCTTTGTGTGGATTATTATTCGCTTGGGTGCTTTCTAACCGATTTTGCCAGCGTTGCACTTGTCTTTAGCGCATACGTTAAGTGTCTCAAGGTCCGTCTCAAGTTCGGCAGTGCCTGAACTAGGTATTAGTTAATGGATTTATCTTAAGTGAGCACCATTACTAAATTGGCACACTACTTTCGGTAATTGCTACTCCTAGCCATGAGCTTCGAATAATTCAGTTCCGGCTGGCTTGGACGACTTCCAGTGCTGCAGAATTATTTTCGAAAAACTGATGGTCAAAGACTCATCAACGACAGCACTGTGTATTTGTCTTTGCCAGCCAGATGATTATCTATAAGATCAAGTATCGAGGTTACTCAGTAGTGGTTGTTTCCTCCTGTCTCCGCAGCTCGCCTTGGCTGGTCAGAGCTCTGAACACAATAATAGCCAGTAAGGTATGGCGGCTGCACCATCGTAAGACGCCAAGAACACAGTTTCTCCTGCTCCTTGGTTTCAAGTCTG
>JGI26055J44792_1000420_pt1 | contig 10447 bp, 5 predicted proteins | sample HigsolmetaGSP17D_FD_44792 | JGI IMG/M metagenome (IMG submission 44792)
ACCGTCAGGGCTTCGAAAAAAAAAAAAAAGTTTTATGTAACCTGACGCGGGAAAAAAATTTTAAAAATTTTTTAAAAGCGGCTCCCGCCCCCCCCCCGCCGGAGGGGCCAGTGCAAGTATCGCACTTACTTCTTCCGATTACAAAACGGTTGCATTACTTTTTATATTTCTATTTATCTCAGCCCAGTGAAAGATTCGCACTTTCTTCTTCCGATTACAAAACGGGTGTAATACTATTATACTAACCAGGCAATAGTTTAAACACATAAACTAATATAGGAAACTAACCTAATAAAATACCAACCCGTCTAATTTTATAACCTTTAACTATTACACTAGATTTAGCTTTATCAACTTCCCCCCCCCCAATGCAGAATGTAAAGTACCACGTGTTACACCCACTATATTAACACACTCCATAAGACTATCTACCAATAAAACCTCACCTTGTGGAGTTGTTATTTCAAAAATTTTTTTTTTATATATTTTTTTAAATTGAACCACCTTTTATAGCCACATCCAACTTATTCGTTTTAAGATTTAATATTCGACCGTCTGGTAATGGTTCACAAACTTTAAAAAAAATATATATTTTTTACAAAAAAAGAAATAGGTGTAGCATCTGTATTTTTAAAGCGGGGGAAGGGTCCCCCCCCCCGCGGAGGGGATTTAGTCTAGATCTTTCCTCCTCAGTAATTTTAGGTATATTACCACTATAACTATAAAGTCTAAAATTATTCATACTATGACCCCCCCCCCTCCGGGGGGAGCTTCCTCCCCCACCGTCAGGGTTCCTAAATACGAAGTATTTAAAAAATTTTCTTAAAAAAAAATTTTTAAATACGAAGCCCTGACGCGGAAAAAAAAAATTTTTTAAAAGACCCGCGGCGGGGAGATTTCATTTATGAATATTTATGAATTCTATAATAAAGTGTACGACATATAATTTTAAAATCATTAAAATCCTTAAACTTTTTAGTTAAAAATGGTAATTTAGATAAATAAGGTATCCATTCAAAAAAATATATATTTTTTCACGGCTTCAGCCCCCCCCCTGACGCTCTGGCGGAAAAAAAATTTTTAAAAATTTTTTTTTAAAAATCCGCTCGCCAGGCGGAGGGGGCCTCCGGCCCGGGAGGGGATCATATAGGAACCCTGACGCGGGAAAAAAAAATTTTTTCTTAAAAATTTTAAAAGCGTTCCGCCCCCCCCCCAAAAAAAAAATTTTAAATTTTTTTTAAAAAAATTTTTTTGGGATACTGAATAATTTATATAAATCTTGTTCACGTGTAATACGTAAAGTACATTTATAATTATCAGATCTTTTTTCTTGTTTTTTTATTTTAAAAAAAATAGACCCCCCCCTCGACCACCGGGGTTAAACCCCGGAGGAAAAAAAAATTTTTTTTATTAAAAAAAAATTTTTAAAGAACCCCCTCCGGCTGGAGGGTTTTTAACAAAACCTCCAGCCGTCAGGGGCTGAAGAAAAAAAAATTTTTTTTTAGGGTGTTAACCCTGACGGTCTCGAGAGAGAGCAAGCTCTCTCTCGAGGCGGAAGGGTAGACTGAAGAGTTGTAGCATCTACTTTCCCCATTCCTAGATGTTCAACTATTGCAAATAATACATCTTTATCATCTATATGTAAATTGATATTAAATCTAAATGAAAATTTAATATTACCCTTTGAATCTTTAAGAGGATTTATTTGGAAACTTCCATCAACAAATCCTGCTAGAGTCCCCCGGGCCGGAGGGCGGGGGGATAATCATTGATAAAATAATTATGGGTTATAAAAGGCTAAATTGTAGCTAATTGTTATTTAATTGTGTTTTCATGTATTTCATAGAAATAATATTAATTAAAAAGAAATTTTTTTTATTTAACGATATGTGAAATATTTAGTATATTAATAATTAGTACTTTATGTCTAAAAATGTTAAGATTAATACAACTAAAGCCTATTAATCATCATTAGTAATAATGATAATTACATCTCGTAGTGTTCTACTACGTTTAAAAGTATCCTAAAGTAAGCTTCGCGCTTAAATGCTTTCAGCACTTATCTTTAATTGACGTAGCCTTCCTGCCATGCATATGGAATAATTTACTTAAGTAAAAGTAAATCATATATCTATATATAATTAATTATATATAAATATATAACATAAACAACAGGTAAACCATAGGTCAACATACCCAACTCCTTTCGTACGAAGGGGCTATCTTTATTCTACTTTAATTCCCTCTAGAAGATAGAAACCATACTGTCTCACGACGTATTAACAATTAATGTTATCATAGAGCTATTTACTCTATTTCAACAGATTTCTCTGTTGTTCAGACTATTTCTTATTACATTCTAATTGAAGGTAAGGGTGGGAGATGTGATTTTAATTTTTTAAATTTCATTTAAATGATCTTCCAATTTAAAGCAAGATCCTTTTTCATCCGTTAGATTTAAATCTAACTTATACAACATGCTACTGCATATAAGGTAAAATTAAAGATCTTACAGCTTCTAACTGATCTCTACTAATTGTTAACATATACTGACCATTACGATCATGTACTGCTTTAGCCACTATACCTAATTTATTCGTAATTGCTTGTCCTAGTCTTTCAACATCTTGTTTTGAAAAACTATTAGTGTAAATACGAATAATTTTATCTTTGGGTTTTAGATTACCATCCCCCATAATTAAGTGTGCTAAAACAATAGGCGACATAAGATCTTCTATGTTAGAAGGTACAATTTTAATGTATCTCTTTGACTTTTCATCAGTATAAAACATCTTATGATAAACTAGAAAGAGTGGTAAACTGGCTGTTTTAAATCCTACTTGCGTGTGATGAGTGTTAGTTTTTTTATTATAAGTATCTATTGTTCTTACCGGACTATCAGTATATGGCTCAAACAAACCATATAAATGTAGTATATAAGAAATGTGTCCCCTCTGGCGTGTGAGCTTTGCTCACACGACCCTCAGGGTTCATTCCAACGAAGCCCTGACGGGGGGGGAGGGAAAAAAAATTTTTAAAACGGGGGCCCCTCCCCCCGGAGGGGACATTACACTTAATCTAGCTAAACTTGTAGGGCTAGATTTTTCTAAACTTCCATCACTTAGTAATAAACCTATAAGTACTTGATGTAAATAAGGAGGCATAGTTAAACTCTATAACCCCCTCCGCGGGGGCGTTAGCCCCGCGTCAGGGAGCCAATATTAACCCCCCCCCCTCCCGGGCCGGAGGCCCCCTTCCGCCTGGTGGGCGGATTTTTAAAAAAAAATTTTTAAAAATTTTTTTCCCACCAGACCGGAAGGGCTGACGCGGGAAGGGGCTAAAGCCGTGAGAAAAAAAACTAAAAAACTTTAGTTTTTTTTAAATGGTCATTAGAAAAGTTTCTATAAAGAGCGTTTAAAAATCTTTTTATCGTTATTCTCATGTATTTATATTGCTTTAAATTAAATTAAAGTTCATTATAGATATTATCTACAATTATTATACAGAGAGATAAATATCTCAAATACTTCAATTAGATGTAATCCAGGTATTCGTGAAAGGATTTACCCTTTTAGTCGTTGAACGATCTTAAATAAATATTTAAGCCTCATGGCAAATAGTTATATTTAAGCTTCGCTGCAAATTATATTATATAAGAATATATTCTTAATAATAACTTCTTGCAATTTACCTGGTTAACGATATTATCATTAAGATAATAATGGGGCTTAGTATTAAACCCAGCTCATGTAGCTCTTTAATCGACGAACAGTCGAACCCTTCATGATTTTTGCATTCATGTGGATGAGCTAAGCCGACATCGCATAAATTTATCACTCACTCTCATGAGTGTTTAGACCATATATTCATCCAGTATTAAGGAGTACATTAATATTACTCTGGATGTAGGCGTGTGGTCGTTGAAGGAGTTATAAGAAATAACTTCCCTGCTGATTGGCTCTAAAAATAGAAACGTCCCAGCATTTAGCCTACTTCTAATTTTATATTACTATAAAAAATCCCCGATGTCGTATCTTATGAATAGATTAGAGATCTTCGTCCCAAAATTTTAAACCCCCCTCCGCCAAGAGAGCAATGCTCTCTTGGCGGGGGCCACGCCTCCCGGCGTTGCTTCAGCCTCAGACGTGGGGCGGGGCGGGAAAAAAATTTTTTTATTAAAAATTTTAAAAGACCCCGTTTTAAAAAAAATTAAAAATTTTTTTTCTTCTTCTTTTTTTTATCGCGCGCGGAGCGCGCGACCCACGGAGGGGGTAGGCAAAGGGAACCTACCTATTCTAGATGTGGAGTTTGTAAAGAAAGGATTTATGTACATATTGAGTAATTAAAGGTTTAATATCTTCAAAAGACTTCTTGCTAATGTATATTCTATGGTAAATCTTATCAGCTTTACCTTTTTTATAATGAATAGAACATTTAGCATTATATCTATTGGATAAACCTTTAATTAATAACTCAACTTATGATAAAGTATAATTATCTGTACATAATGTTATTCCTCCTTTATTTACTAACTGACCATCATCACATATTCAGTAAGCCAAAGTTATTGGATTTAAATGCTTTTCTATATCTAAAGGTAATATTTTTCTATTACTGTTTTCCCCAAGAAAAAATTTTTTTTTTAAAAAAAAAAATTTTTTATTTAAAATAAAATAAAAAATTTTTTTTTGGGCAGTTTTCCCCGCCCTACGGGATCACGTAGGGCGGGGCTTCCCCCCCGGAGGGGGGGGATTCCCCGCCAAAAAAAAATTTTTTTTTGGCGGGGCTATCAGATAAAAACATATCAACAAAAGGGTAAAGTAACTCAGAATTATGAGTTTTAAAATAGATTGAACTATTTAAACTATTATATCTAGAGTCTTTTCTTGAATAATACTTAATATCGTATAATCCTATACCGGATTTACTTAATTTATCATAAATATCAAGAACATAGTCCTTATGTTTTATTGTTTGTTCAAAAGTAATAAATCCTTTATCGTCACCAGACTTACCTATATGTGCATCACCTAGTATGCAACCTATTAACATATCCTTAATATCATTTATCTAATCTATTCATATTGTTTTTTTTCTTCTTCTTCTTCTTCTTCTTCTTCTTCTTCTTCTTCAAGGTGCCAAACCGCGCACTCAATTTGTACTCTCTTGCGCAAATTAGCCTGTTCAATATATGTTATCATAAAAGTTTACCTTTTATTTCCATTTCTTTCAAAATGGTTCAGACTATTTCATCATCTTTATTAACTATATAAAGGGAGGGATATAAGAAAATAATATAAAATTAAGTACCACTAACTCAACCTTTTATACCAAAAGATCCAATACGAGATTTAGAATTTAATTTAGTATACTGTAAATTAGGTTTAAAATTCCCTCTTAATACAACAGAAGGATATCCTTTAATAGAAGAATAAGCATTTTCTAAATTACCTTTATATCTAACTTTAAATTGAGATCTTGAAGCAGTATAACGTTTAGTTAATCTTCCTGCAGCTTCTATTCTAACACCAGATACTCTTTTATATTTAATATTATCTAACACAATTTTTTTCAAATAATTTGAACTTGTTTTATTTTGTAACATTAACTTATATAATAAGTTATTAGTAATATCAACATTATTTACAGTAAATAAATTATCTAAATCAAAGAAATATCTAGATCTTTCATTTAATTTAATATTTTTTATTTTCGCCTTTCTAACACAAGCTTTTAAATATCTTAATACTTTTCTTTTTTTTCTTAATTTTAGTACTAATGGTTGTGTAAAGATATCACTATTAAAATAAAAATATTTTAAATTTATTAAATTAAATTCTACATTCTTTTTATATATTTTTTTTATTAAACTTATTAATCCTTGTAAATAAGAATTATTAAATTTCGATTCATTAATATAAAGCAATTGTTTGTAAAACATATAGTATTTTAATCTTTTTAGAGATTTTTTTATAAAATTTTTATAGTATAAATATTGAATTGAATATAATTTTGACTTATAATTAGGTAATAATTTTACTAATATTTTATTTCTTTCTTCTTGTTGTCTTAATATATTCAATCCTATATTTCTTATTAAAAATAATTTTCTTAAAAATCTAGCTTTACTAAACAATCTTGTATATCTTTTTCTTATTTTTAATAAATAATTATATTTTTGTCTATTAAATAGATATAAAGTAATTATTACTTTATCATTTGTATGCTTAAATTCACCATCACTAACAAATATTTTGTTTGTAGATAATTTTCTTAATCTACGACGTAATTTATCTTTTCTTAATTTAGATTCTAATTTTAAATTATATGAATTAAAATAACCTTTAATTAATTTAATTACAAATTTGCTTGCAACAGGGATTAAACTTAAAGCATTTTTATTATAAACATAAATACTATTTTTTCAATCCCTTACAGCAGGAACAAAATCTTTAGGATATAAAATAACATTTTCTGCATTTACTGATTTTTTTTTATATCTATTTTTTAACTTTGATTTTATAATATTTAACATATTATTTATTAATATAAATTATTAATATAATTAATTAGAATTAATTATATAATAATAAAGCATAGACGTTAAGTCTAAGTCTAATACATTATTATTACAATGTAATAATAATTATTATACAAATAAGAATTAAATATATTATAGTTAATAAAGATGTTGGGCACAAACAAAAGGATTATTGTTAGCATTACTCACCTTTTAGTCGTTGAACGTCCTTATTTCATTTTTATACACAGTATAAAAATTAAGCTAAAATAAGTTTCGCTTCAAGTTCACTTAATAATTAAGTTGTCCTTGAAATTTACCCAATATATTACCAATATTTTATAATATTGGGGGACTTACAGTTATAAATCCCTAGCGTAACTTTTTCTATAATCCAAGACCTTTCCTTAATGCATCTTGTGATCATATGCCCCGCTTACGCGACTGATAGACTTGTAGGTCAGACAGTAAAGCAAGATTAAGCCATTAAACTTTTAAAGTATAAATAAATATCATATTAATAAAGACAATACAATATTAATATGAAAAAAAACTTCCCCCCCCCCCGCTCCTCATTTTTCGGTTCCCCGCCCCTCCGGGGCGGGGCAAAAAAAATTTTTTCAAAATTTTTGTTTTAAAAAAATTTTAAAAAATTTTTTTTCTTTTTTTCTTTTATCGCGCGCTCCGCGCGGAGCGCGCGACCCCGCGGAGGGGAAAGTTTTAAATACATCTATTCACCATATAGTTAAAATCTTACTTAAAATAAAAAATATATTGAATTTAATCTAACAATAACTGTATAATTATTAATATTATAATTAATAACAAACTAAAATTCTTGTAAACCATAGTTTACAAATTTACAATATGAACTTTGGATATACCCAGGTACTTTTTGTGGGATCTGTGCCCCGCATAAACTGCCTCTCAATCCTCAAGAGTATATAATAGGAACAAATAAAGGTGTTTCATTGTTATCAGACAATTACCTTATACACTCGCAATTATCCTAAATTTCCACTCTTGCAATTAATAACAGTAAAGCTGCATAGGGTCTTCTCGTCTATCTAGAGGTAAACAGTATCTGCACTGCTATTCCAATTTCACTGAGACAATCATCGAGACAGCTGTTGTATCGTTAAGTCATTCATGCAGGACCGCATTTAACGGCCAAGGTATTTCGCTNCCTTAGGACCCTCATAGGTAAGGCCGCCATTAATCGGGGTATCCTTCAAAACCTTAGTTATAAACCAAGATAAATCCGTTACCCAGCCGACATTGGGCAGACATCACACTCAATACTTTGATATTTTATCTTCGCAGAGTGCTGTGTTTTTATTAAACAGTCGTACAACATTATTCCATGCTTCCTCTTCCCATTAGTTTAATAGAATCTACTAATACACATAAAAATGTGTACTACTTCTTTGGTTATTAACCAAAGAAGTTAAGTAGTTAAACTAATGAAAATGGCCCTCCTTATCCCGAAGTTACGGTAGTCAATTTGCCGAGTTCCTTAATGATTGTTCACTCAAACGCCTTTGTATACTCTACTTGCTTACTTGTGATAGTATTTAGGTACGGTATATATCAATTATATTTTGCATCCCCGCCCCCCGGAGGGGGGGGCTTCCCCCCCCGGAGGGGGGGGATTCCCCGCCAAAAAAAAATTTTTTTTTTGGCGGGGCTAAGTAAAAAATTTTCCAGAACCTTTATTACTTAATAAAGGTTTTGTTTTTTACTTATTATAATTGTATACAAATATCATCAAAATTACCTTTTGATTAAAAATTTAGATACCGAAAATTAAATAAAATACCATAAGCTTAAGGCGAGGATTTTCCTTTTTCGTTACTCATGTCAGCATTCTCTCTTGGATTATATCGATGAATAATTTTCATAATAAAGACATATTATAAATTAATACGTCTATATATTTATATAAAATCTTATATACTTACAATATAGAAGAATATTATATAAATATCCTTAAAACATAATTGTTTTAAATATTACTTACTCATTATTCATACTTATTAATTCTTAAAAAGAATTAATAATAAATATATATCCAATGTTCCGCTACCCCACATACGCAATCATATAGAATTATTATACACATGTGTACAAGGTTTCGGTATATTGTTTAGATCCGTTAAATTTTCGGTGTTTTTTTCTAAAATATTAATCAGTGCTCTGTTACGAGGTCTTCAAAAAATGGCCGCTTCTAAGCCTATTTCCTGATTGTATTAGAAAAAAACATCCTTAATTTCACTCAACAATAATTTTGGAACCTTAAACTCTTGTTCTGGGCTGTTTCCCTTTAGACATACAACCTTATCGTACTATGTCCGATTATTCAACATTCATCTTTGCCATTCCGAGTGCAAATACTCTCCGGTAAAATCACTACAATCCCCCGATGTATACAAAAATCATCAAGTTGAAAACTTGATGATATTGTCCGAGATCACAGTTCTGTACCTGCTAAGATGTTAGTTAAATTACCTACTCATATAGGTTTCGCGGAAAACCAGCTATACTAGTCAGTTTTGTCTTTCACTAACTTACCACAGTTCTTCGGATATCTATACAACGATAACCCGTTCGGACTTTTATAATCCTGACCATGGTAAGATCACTAGCCTTCGGGTCTAATTTTAGATACTAATTCATTTTCTCATAATTGGTTTATCTAAGCTTGATTTTTAATTATCAATGCTTGCATCTAAAATTAACTTGCTGACCCATTATGCAAAAGGTACGCTCTTATTCTTTATTTAAATTCTACTCGAGCTGCTTATAAAACTACTATTTCAAATTTTACCTCACGGTACTTTTCACTATCGCTTATATATCATATTTAGCCTTAGAGGAAGGTTCCCCTTTATTCAAACAGATTTAATCCGTTTTACTTAGGAGGCTCCAAAAGAGCCTCACCCTGAAAGCGACAAAGGCCGCTCACGGGTATACAGGCTACTATTATTTAGCATACACTAAATAATAATCTCGTTTGATTTCTTTTCCTAAAGTTACTAAGATATTTCAATTCACTTTGTTTATTATTAGATTTATCTTAGAATTTAGATTTACTAGATATTCTTTAATATATAGCTAATTATCCATAATAGTTTCTTTATATACTTGCCTTGATTTATCAAGAAATATATCTTTCATATACTATATATAACTGTTATATTGCAAAATACACCTAAAATACATTAGAAAACATTCAGGTTATTATGATTCGAACATAACAATTTCTCAACCCAAATGAGACGCCTTACCAACCTGGCTCTAACCTGTATTAAGAGAATATCTGATTACTATATCCCAAAAAAAAATATATTTATTTTTTTTCGGCCCCCCCCCTGACGCTCTGGGGCTTTTTAAAAAATTTTTTTTTATTAAAATTTTTTGCCCAAAAAAAAAATTTTTTAAAAAATTTTTTAAAAAAATTTTTTTGGGCGGGTGAGCATTGCTCACCCCCCCCACCGTCAGGGTTCAGAAAACCTTTTTAAAAAAAAAAGGAAAACGAAGCCTGACGCGGGGCGGAAAAAAAAAATTTTTTCTTTTAAAAAACCCGCGGCGGGGAGATACAATCCTCTTTATCAGAGAGTATATGATTCGAACATATGAAAGTTTTACCTTTAACTAGACTCAAGCTAGTCGCTTTAAACCACTCAGCCAACTCTCTTTTTATAAAATATTTTTTTTTTAAACTTATACTACATATAAAGATCTATATAAGGCTAGACTATCATAAGTTATAAATTAAGTATTTTATAACAAATAAAATATATATATATATATTATAATTCCTCAGTGAATTGAACACTGAACATATCCTTATCAAGAACACGCTTTACCTTTTAAGCTAAGGAATCTTTAATCAATTTTTAAAAAATTTTTTTTTATTTTTTTTTT
>JGI26055J44792_1000421_pt1 | contig 10417 bp, 9 predicted proteins | sample HigsolmetaGSP17D_FD_44792 | JGI IMG/M metagenome (IMG submission 44792)
CGTATCTCGCTTCGCCGGCCCTCCGCAGCTGGGACACTCGGTGTGAAGCCACTCTTCGGCGGACTCGAGGGGATTCCCTTTCTTGCCTTTGAGCCACTCGCCCTCGATCTTCGGCAGCATGACCGGAAGCTGATCTTCAGGGACAGGCACCGGACCGCACTTCCCACAGTGGATGATTGGGATAGGGGTACCCCAGTGCCGCTGTCTGCTGATCAGCCAGTCCCGCAACCTCCAGGACTCTGCAAATTCGCCGCGGCCGATCTGCTTGAGATCTGTGACGATCTGTTTGGCAGCCTCGCTGGATCGGAGGCCTTTATACTTCCAGCACTTAGCGGTGAGGAAACCTTCCTGAGTAAACGCTTTGGCGTCCGCTGCAGGCATGACGGTGGCGCTGTCCTCCCTGTCAGTCCCGATCGTCGACTCCGGTTCGACGACCACGGATATGAACTCGGGATTGACGTTCTCTCGGAAGAAAGCCAGGTCTCTGGTGTCGTGAGCCGGGACGCCCATGACGGCGCCTTCTCCGTAACCGCTGAGCACATAGGGAGCGGCGAAGACAGGGAGCTTCCGCGAGAGACTGGGCGTTTCCTTATCGATGACCTGCAGTGGATTGGAGACGCTCACATCCAACAACTTATAACCAGCCTTCGAATCCGGCGGGAGGGACGAAGCCTCATCCAGAAACTTGCGCAGCGCCGGATCTCTCTCCGCAGCCTTGACAACAACTGGATGATCTAGAGACAGGGCGAGATACTCGACGCCGTACAGCGTATCCGGCCGCGTAGTGAACACCTCGACATCCAGTTCGGATTTCTCGGGTCCATCGACAGTGACCGGGAACTTGATCTTCGCTCCGGTTGACCTGCCCAGCCAGTTCCTCTGCATAGATAACACGCGCTCGGGCCAGCCACCCGCGAGCGAGTCGAGGTCTTTCAGCAGCGCCTCCTTGAAGGCAGTGATGCGGAAGAACCACTGCTTGAGTTTCACCTGCTCGACCTTGGCACCTGAACGCCACGAGAAACCATTTGTGTCGACCTGCGCCTGGCGTCAGTGTCCGCGCCCATTCCGGTTTCTAGGATTGATCCACACCTGCTCATTCGCAAGGACCGTTTTGTCGACCGGGTCGTAGTTCACCAGGGCCTCCGCCTGGTACGCAAGCCCCTTCTTGTAGAGCATCAGGAAAATTCGCTGGGTGTGTTTGTAGAAGTCGGGCGAGCAAGTCATCACTTCCTGCGACAGACCAGCGCGCGCGCATCAGCTTGGTCCCTCCCTCCCGTTCAACCGTGCACGAGGAACACGCAACCTACCCTATCCCAATCGAACTGAGTCCCTATACTCCTCAGCTGCTCCTTCATCCGCGCGATATTGTCCTTCGTCCACTCCGCAGGGTCTATACCGCGCTCGATCGCCGCATTCTCCGCCGGCAGTCCGAAGGCATCCCACCCCATCGGGTGCAGAACATCGCGTCCGCGCATGCGGTAAAACCGCGCCAGCACATCCGAGATCGTGTACACCCGCAGGTGGCCCATGTGCAGCGTCCCCGAGGGGTAGGGGAACATGGACAGGATGTACGATTTCGGTTTGCCAGAATCTGCTTTGTCTGGGGATGGAGAGGACTCGTGCTTCTGCCATATCTCCTGCCACTTCCTGTCCAACGCGAGGAGGTCTAGTCGTTGCGGCGGCGCAGCGCCGGACGCGAACCGGACGAAGCCATTGAATTTGGGAGCGTAGGCGTAGTTGATACCTGCCCGTGCGCTTGTATATCTGCACCTCCGCGCTTGCGCGAGGCTCAGCGACTGTAACCGTAAACGAGAGACGGGATGCATTGTGACTCGAAGATCATCATTCCAGACCGACCGGAACCTGACGGAAGAGATATCTAAGCCATTGAAGCGACTGTGGGCGGCAGAAGCAGTCCGTTTCCTCAAGACCTCCTCTATCTTGGCGAGAAATCTTGTGAACGTTGAAGTCATCCCGGTCCTCCGCTGCGGGCTCAGTCCCGTTACGGTCTAGTGCATTGCGGCCTCAGGCTGCCTCCAGGCACTTCAGGTTGCCCTCCACTGTAGGCTCGGCGAAGAGACCATTCGCTACTGATATCATTAACGACGTTATTATTAGTATAGAGTAGACGCCTTGATAGACCTTCAAAACGGAAGCCGGCGAAATACAGGCCCAATTCCTTTAAGCAGACAGCTTAATACCTGGGGATTTGGCCAGGCTGATCCGCTCCAGATGACGCCCGGCATCACCCAGTAGCCCAGCTCATGCCTTCTAGAAGGTACATTCAGCAGGGTTAGGCATCTTATTTCATTTTTTCAATAAATCATGAAACAGAATACTTCAAACTGGCCGCGTTACAGTGTTCATATCATGGTACCATTGACATCCAAAAAGATCCCAAAACAGAAGTCATCAAATAGCTGACAAAGTGCACCTGCAAATTAAAAAGAGAGAGAGAACAAGTAAACAACGTTCCTGATGATTTCAGGACCGTAGCATGTCAATCCTACGAACCAAAACGTCCGAATTCCAAATCTTATCATTGCACAGAAGCTGGACGCAAGCACGGAACTGCCGTTCATTGGTGACCCTAATCCGGTCATTGACCACGAGGAAGTCACGGCCTTCCTCAAAGGACACTCGAAAGAGACTGTCAGCGTTCAGGATCTCGATCATCTTCGCCCACGAGGGATCTCCGCCCGGAAAGTCGAGGATATCGGCCATCTGAATGATCTCTTGTCTGCTGGGGTTATCGCCTCGCGTGAAGTGGAAGACCATTTTGAGGCGTTGGTCTGCGTCTTCTTCCATATAACGCACCGGAGAAGCCGTTCTCAAAGCGTTATTTACGTCTGACCTTGCCGGCGATTCCACAGAGGCGGCAGCACCGGCGATATGCAAGGGAGATTCAGACTCGATGACCGGGCTCGGAGGGGCTATGGCTTCGCTTCTCAGAATCACTTGGTTCATTGCAGTAGTCTTCTGTGATTCTGCAGATGGCTGACTTGAATTCTCTCTGGGCCATAATCCGGTCAGTCCTGATGAAGACACGCCTGCCGTCGAGTCTGCCGGGAAAATTGCTCTCTTGTGACCCAATCGATGTTCCAGATCATACGTCGCGGCGTCCTCCATATGTTTGGCTAGCTTAGTTACTATCTCCTTATATTGCCTGTAGACGCGGTCATTGACCGTTGGGGGCGGTATCCATGACACGTAGAGTTTTTTATGGCAGGAGAACGAGGTGAATTTTCCATGGTGCATGCTGATGAACATGCTGCAAAGATAGCAAGATTTCTTGCTTACACCAATGTAGGGAAAGTGGGGTCTGAGGAATGGACGGTGGTCATAGAAATTCAGAAGCTGCAACTCCGCATGAGCCACCAGGTCAATGGAGCATGCTTGTCGAAAATGAGTCTCGGGATCTTTGGTATTCCAGACAGCAGCAAGACGCGAGCGATAATACTCCTCTCGACCGATACTGACAGTCCTTCTCAGGACGCTGGTCAACGGCCGAAGTTCCCGGTTTGAGGAATATGCTATACGCGGCGGTGCCCTGACCGACTCGACAACCATTGGATTGAACAGAGCGGGAAATTCGGAAGCGAAGACTGTCATGACTTTGGAAGCAACAAAGTATCGGGCCAATTTCTTGATAACTCGGACCCAAGGAACTGCGGAGGATTACCAGAACGTGTAGCTTCCAGAAATTGTTTACCTTCATGTGCCGCTCTCAGCAGGTCAATGCCTGCCTGCGATGTGTGATGTTTTGGGGATTCTGGAAACTCCTGTATCGCACGGAGGAATGGCATAAGCCACTCGAGCGATTTTCGGAGATATGGGTTGTCGTCGGCGGCTTTCGGCTCCATTATGGCAGTATACTCTCCAATAGCTTTGGCTTCGGCTCTCAACTTCTTCACGTAATGCTGGATCTTAGGATAATCTAACCTGATGATCCGAGAGAGTATCTCGATCTGCTGGCAGGAAGCAGCAGAAGCTGGCGAATATCAGTTCACACATTTATTCGACACACGCGCAAGGTCAGAAGGATGCGTACCGTCGCCTGCAACAGCGTTCAAGACACCCACAATCCCACGAAGTTCGCCCAACGTGTGTTCTGTGACCCCTTCATTGCTTGCAACTCGAATAACTGTCCCCTGTGGTGAGCCTTCCTCGAGACATGCTGCAGAGACTCTCGCGCCATTCTTTTCGGTGGAGCAAATCAGAGCAAAGGAGTCGAGGAACTTTCGTTTTAGAAACTTTTCACGATCTGCCCCAATTCCAGATATACCTAAGTCCTGATCCAGTGTATGCAGTTCGGTAGACTCTTCGCGCACTGGGTCCAGCATTTGAAGGAGAACCGCTGCTTGGACGAAGCGATCCCGGAGGTTACCGACTATTTCCATTACCTGAGTCATCTTGGAAGAAGCCAATACAGCTGGTAGGACGTCTCAATAGTAAAAAAAAGAACTGGATAGAGGGAGTATGTCACACGCAGAGTATTCTCAGAGAGGAGCAAGGAGCTGCAGAACTACGTGAGTTTGTTCCCTCCGTGACAGGGATGTAGCGGAAATTTAAAGCCTTGGGAGATAGAGCCAGCCGTGTTCTTGACTTCCATCTCGGCGCAGGACAAGGCAGACATCGACAAGGCGGCTACCTGGCAAACGACGGCATAGTCTGGAGTTTGCAGGCAGAGACTAGCCAAGATGCGCCTCAAAAACGAGGTAGAGTGCCTTGCACTGCCACTGGCTGTTCTCCTCAACAGGCATCTCTGATGGCCCATTAGTATCGAGAAACGATTTCATCTCCTGCCGCTACCCAGACGGTGGATATGCAAGAACCCGATCTCATAGATCACTGGTCCTTCTGCCATGAAGCCGGCGTTTATCCACGTGGCCCCACATCAGCAACATCACATCGACATGGATAGGAATTGCTGGGAGAAGCACACAGCATGCGCAAACCTGTTGAAGAGGACAAATTTTATTCCTCCTCCATGCGGATGAATCCCAGGATAGGGAGGGTTGCAAAAGTCAGGTTATCCCTTGCCCTACGAATAGGACGTTTTGTATGTAGACCCCTTCGTCGATCATCATTGCGAGAACAGAGTCTGCGCAGCTGTGTGCTGAGCAGCAGTTGAGGTCCAGCTGCCGTATGAAATATAACATGCTCCCAGTCTCCAGCTCGACTGTAAGTAAGTAGTGACTGCACATCGGCTTCAGATGATCTCCCTTAGGGTTACTCCATGGAAGAGCCAATCATGAACGCGCAAACGGGATGAAAACAAGCGAGCCTTCTAAAAGAAACAAGTTGATGCAGACAGGCAGATTTGCTACTCCTGCGGACATGCCTGCCAAAGGAGTGAGAAGACTAGACCGTTCGATGAACATGGCGATGATGATTAGTCGAGGAGATCATGGAGAACATCTCGAGTGGGCGGGACGCGGCGGGAGCCAACCACGGGTTCGCCGACGCTGATAATTGATGAAAGTTATCTCCGAGCCCCGAGATCCGAATCGCGACTTTTCGGACGAACCTCCAGGTTGCTGCGATTCTTTAAAGGATTCATGCGCCCACTTCCCATATACTTGTTCAGTTGCTTCTCATCCTGGGATTGGGGAGCTGGAGGTCTTACCACTTCAACGTTCTGCTCGCGATCATGCGCTTGCGGTTGAGAGCACGAAGCCCTTGCTGGGCGTCGCTCCCCAGCAGTAGCCAAAGTACCTGCCGACCACAATATATCCGACCTTTCTCGATATCTTTCTCGCGTTGTGATGCTCCCCGCCGCCCTTTCGATGTCCCTCCGCCTTTCCCCGTCACCCAGACTTGCCCCGAACCGAGCTGTTCGTGTTCGCCGACGCCGCCTATGCCCGAGGGCCTGGAAATTGACTACGCGCAGCCGCTCAACGGAACGATGGCCGCATATACACAGCAGCTTCTTATCTGCACGGGCCAGAGTGACTGGACGAGTCGTATCGAGGATGATGGGCAGGGAACAGGGTGGGGTGCGCTGTCAAGGGGGTGCAAGAAGCTGCTGGGGAGAGGTGGGAAATATGCTGATGTATGTATACTATTTGGCCAGATCTCCAGTTTTCACTTCTCGAGAATATTATATCTATACGAAGATACTATAATACAAAGCCAAAATAACTGACCCGTGCGTAATTAGCCGTACAACAATGTCCTGATTACCAATTCCTCCTTCCCCGCCGCCTCCGCAGCAGCCTCCTCCCCCTGCACTGCCTCCGCCTTCCTCTTCCCCAGCTTCAAATTCTTCCCCTCAATTTCCGCCACCATAGAGGGTCCCCAGGATTCCCTCTCAAAATTCATCCGCGCCTTCCTTCTCCCTCTCAAACTGCACGACATGCNCTCCGCCCTCCCCGAGTCTGTCCGCGCGGAGCTGACACGGTCCCCCGAACTGGCGTCCGAGTTCCCCGACGCAATTGACATCAAACAATCCCCCACGATACTGATCTGCGGCCACGCCGGACGCGACATGCGCTGCGGCGTCATGGGTCCCGTGCTGCAGGCCGAGTTCCAGCGCGTGCTGCGCGAGCGGGGGTTCTCCTCTACTACGCACCCGGACGGAAGCACGGTCGACGGGCCGAACCACGCGAATGTCGGTCTGATCAGCCATATCGGTGGGCACAAGTACGCCGGGAACGTGATCATCTACATCCCGCCGGGCCTGACGGGTCCGGATGGTGCTTTGAGTCCGCTGGCCGGAAAGGGCATCTGGTACGGGCGTATCGAGCCGAAGCACGTTGAGGGGGTTGTGGATGAGACGATCCTAAAGGGGAGAGTCATTGCGGATCATTTCCGGGGCGGGACCGATGCGGATGGGAAGATCTTGAGGCTGTAGACCCGCTTGGTCATAGAACGCAAAGGGGAGAGGAAAGGGAAAGAAGACGAAAAAAAAATCATATGACCTAATGTTCTCCAGCTGTACTGTATAATACTATAGAGGCGATATATACGGCATAGATAGAGTTTTGTACTGTGCATATGTAACAGCATATAAATACTCAACATGTGTAGATAGAAATAGACCAGTCAGAAATCTTAACCATACAATCCATCTTCTTTTCTCGGTATCATTCAAGAAGAATACAGCTTCGCAGTGTATGTACATCATAGACTAGAGATTCTGTTTTCAGAGCGTATCCTAACAATATACCACAGCGACGAGGGCTTTTGTTTAGAGCAATCTACTCATATATTCCATCTTGCTCCGAAGATTGAGCTTTGGCACACAAGATACACTTTAGAGGGTACTCTGGAGGTCAAAATAAGTGCAATTCTGCCAATTTATCTAGCATCATAGAATGTTGCATATAAAATATATTGAAATCTTTCATTGCTTGCAGGCGCGTTGCCTTATTTATTCCACATCAGCAACTGGTCCATGACATACAGAAATAGGCAACACTCTGTACTCTGTATTCTTCGATATTGCTGTCACCGATGAACAGTGGCAATGTAGCTCATGAAACTGGGCTGTGCATTGGGACCGCACATGAGCACAATCCTCGTAAAGTTGCTTCTTTGGATAATTTCTTTCAAGCCAACTTCCGGTAATTATTTGCCGCGAGAGATTACCTATGGCTGACTCAGCTGCATCATTTGCTGAGCAATCCCCTGAGTTTCAAATCAAATAAGTAAAGCAATTATACGAGATAGCGCCGAAAACACTCCTCGGCCCAAACCACAGATCCTTTCCAAGAATATGGTGACTTCCAGGTTCACGATCCAGGACTTCTCCATCGCCGAGCCAAATTGTGATGCCTGGAGTCAGCGGTCCTAGCATACTTGTTCATACATCTGTATGAGTTTCAAGGTATTGACCTTCCGAAATTACCAGTATGAGTGGTTCTTTTCTTGGTGAGATGCATTAAATGGCCGGATAAGAGCATTAGACTCGGTAAATTGACGAGCACTGTCAATCCTCCTGACCGCAGCGTGAGACCATTTTCAGCCGGGCTTTTGGAGACGCTAAGTTCCTGATGGACAAGGGCCATAGCGTTCGTCACTGGAAATGTCGCTTGACAGCTGTGATATATAGATGGTCCATATGAAATGGAGATTCAATGAGTTCCTCCTTTTGTATAATAATGGTAATGTCAAGCTGCATCGCTGGCCAGCATAGTCAACGTAACAATCACCTGGCCAAGATACCTCATGTTCTCATGGTTGTTGATATGCCATGGTCCATAGCTTTCCATCACAAGGAACCCATCCCGTTTTTCTTTCTTCTTTGTCAGATATTCTACATACTGTGGATTGTATCTGGCAAATGTTAGATATATCTCATGTCGGTCTTGTGAGACAAGGAGGCGATTATAGCATTTATTTTGTGTGTCGACAGCTGGTCCAGGAATCCAATCCGCCCCCTTGACTGGTGAGACGGATTCAATCAAGTCCTCGCGAGTACTAATTGCGTCAATCCAGTTGAATAGCACTCCTACTCCCTGGGCTGGAGTTGTCTGTTGATGACTTTGGTATATGTCACAACAGTTAGAGCATCCTCAAAGTAAAACACAGCTTCTCTGAGCTGTCCACCCGATCATCTCAGCAGATTCTTGCACCAATCCCTTATATATAAGCATCAACCAAGCAAATTGAGCTCTTTTGAGAAACATCCAGAATACTATTCAGAACATCCGATCTTGGTTAAATCATGGCTGAACCGACTTTCAAATCGATTCGAATCAGATAGCGCCAAAACGGATAGCTGTTCCTGTTAGTGTGGCCGTTACAGATGATTGATATCTGTATCGTTCTTGCTCGATATTTTCGTTCTTTTCCTTGTGAAAAGGATCTGGTATATAATAGTACCAGGTCAGGAGACTATGGCACAAAGTCGGTCTGTCATCTTTGATACACGCGTCCGTTTTCCACCACTTAGATTTTGAGGAGGGTTTGTTTCAGCAAGATATAGGTGGACTCAGGGGTCCAATCTGTGTTGGAGTCCTGTCTTCCTTGAGCCGTAAGCATCTAATTCATGTTCTGTATACAGCAGATATTAGACACAAGTTCCCGATCATTCGTCGAAAAGGTATCAGCAGTAGTTATATATGCCGTTGCATACACCCTCCCTACAAAGTTGGCAGTGGCACGACTTTCGAGGACTTATGCATGTGTTCGGTTTAAAACCGAGAAAGGTCACATATTCCCGTCGGAAGATCTAATCCAGCTGGGGGACCGGAAGGCTCAAGAAAAGCCTATTCAAGTGTGCTTCAGCCCATACTCTTGTTCCGGTTGGTCCCATCTACTTCTGTCGAGGCTGGGGACCTAACTCATCCATGAGGCCCATATTGGTAAGCTTCGCAGTAAAGAGCTGCTCGAACTTCTTTTTAGCTAGGTACTTCATGAAGCGTCGTGGCCATCCTGATGATTGATATTTCGTCGGTTTGGAGGTAGATGAAGCAGTGTTTGGCGACTAGAGGTATCTGGTCGCTCTTTTTTTGGTAATCATTTTCTAGTCAAGACAAAAAAAAAGGCGATGCTCCTTATCATCCTGCTCAATCTAAGATGTCCCTTGATCCGTATATAATACTCCAAAGGGTCGCATCAGGCAATGCTTGACTTGGGTTTCTGAATGGACCACCCGTGGAGGAGATGTTGGCATTGGATCGCTACCAATTTCCATTGCCGCCAGAGGATGACCCCAACGATTCATGACGCGTTTAGTCATAATATCTTTCTCATTTGTACTAGACTCTTCCGAAGGGGATTTTGGAATCACGTTCGAAGCGTCAACTGAAGCCTTAGATATATCTATCGCGTGTTTCTCAGAAGCAAACATCGGAAACCCGCAGAGAGGCTTTTTATACTTCCTGTTTACCTCTTCATCATTGGCTGCATGCTTTGTTTCCTGAGCTGGCCGCTTCAATCCCTTATCATCCGACACAATGCGGGATGTCTGTTTGTCTGTAGGACCTAATTTTTAGGCAACGAAGTGGCATATTTATATCTTGGAACCGGTGTCTAATTGTTTGCTAGTTCGGATAATGAGTTGAAGGATGGCATCTAACTCGCCCTGCAGAAGCCTTTCATCACCCTAGACATTAAAACATAGGTCAATTGCAAGCGATCGACAGGAATAATATTGAAGCACGGTTTAGGAAATGTGAGTCTCGGGCACACTCTACTGAGAGGAATACGACCACTACCTGATAAGCACTATCCTTGCTTATTGTTATCTCAAAACATATAACTCTATTTCTGCCTGTTTGACGATCTCGATTGTTACCGCAACTCCACTGTAGCTAACGTAATCCACCACCGAGCGGCGCACACCACCGAGCGGCGCAAAAGTTCCGAGTTTCCCCCCTATCCATCTTCCCCTATTCAACCACCCAATATGCCACCAAAATCATCAGATTCTGCAGTTAATCAAGAAGATCGTCTTCTATTAGCTATA
>JGI26055J44792_1000426_pt1 | contig 10356 bp, 11 predicted proteins | sample HigsolmetaGSP17D_FD_44792 | JGI IMG/M metagenome (IMG submission 44792)
GACGCGCATCACGGGGCCGACTCTGGAGTAGAGGTACGTGGAGATGTTGATTTTGTTGTCGACGTCGTAATCTCGTTTCTTCGAACAAGGGGCGCCCTCACGTCTTCTCCGCATCACGTGAACCGCGCGGCTCTTCCAGGCCGTTGCTCTGCCGGCACTCGCATCTGGAGATTATCGAGACTGCAGCGCTTTGTCTACTGCATGCGCCACGGCTGTTTATGGTCGAGCTTGAGTTGATCTATTAATTCGTATGAGCAGGCGCTCTTCCATCACCCAGAAGACTCTCCATGTCCATCTTCCTGTCCAGTCATCCTGATTTGATTATCCTCATATTAGGTAGGGCAACTAGCGCCTGGCCAAGAACGCCGGTGCTTGTCCGCAGAACCTAGTCTATTTTTAACAATAATAATGGCAAAAAGAGATCTCGTCCATATTGTCCTGCGTTCTGCAGTTTGACGACCGAGTCGACATTTAGTACACATGCGGAGAGCATGCCGCCTTACACCCATAGGAAAATATATTGGAGCATACAAGGCCGAAAACTTGCAAACCAAATTCGTAACGTTGCCTTTTTGCTCAACAAAAATATTCCCCTGCAGAGAATAATCAGTTTCTAGTTCCAGTGGATCTTCCCAATCAACCTATATATCTCACAAAATCCCGAAAGCTGCTCTATGCTTAAGTCTTCGACCTCTTTAATGGGTGTCCGACCTAAAAACGCATCTCCTGTATGGTACAAGCTGACGACAATTCGAATGCTGAATGGTTTGTCATATGACAGTCTAAACGGGTGTCAAGGCTCCCTCTCGACAATTCGTCGTACTGATGATTCTCGCTAGTACAGTTGTTTGCACCAAATATCAAAGTTCTTTCTGACGGGAAACAAGTGTCAACACACTTCACAGTTGGCTGCTGAATTGCATGACAATACCCTCATGGGAGAAAGATATCTCACAGAATGTTCCCACTCTAGCCCTATATTTTAAACAAAATACCAACATAGCAGCATTTTGCCAATTCAAGCACATTAAAATCAGCATGCCCATCTTTGGTCAAATCCCAATGTTCATATCATTGGAGAATACATTACACACAACCAAAAGCCGATACTATCGCTTTCAAAAACATGATGACATGTGCATACTATGCATCCATCCATCTCAATAAGGCGTCCAGAACAAATGATCCAAGCCGCATTGCAGTCATCAAAAACAGAAAAATAGAGAAAAGATCCAATCCCACTACCTCCCTTTATCGTCAAGTATCCACCGCATCCAGCAAATAAGTTGCCCATGTGCACGCCTGAGAGTGGATACTATGTAACTCCCAGCGCACCATCGACCTGCATAAGTGAAGCTCATTCGAGGATATGCTGCTTTCGTGGCAGAAAAAGTAGAGAAAGTACAGGCGCTCAATCGAGATAGTAGTTGCGCTTTTTTTTCACGCCAGGACGGGCTGGCTTCAAGGCTTTAGCAAGTGTAATTCTTTACCGATCTTGGATGGTGAACTTACTGGTACTAGGCGGGCTGTCTGGAAGAACGACCGGTACGACCAGCACGGCCGGTAAGAAACTGCGGTGCTCTGGCGACCATTCCATGCGGCAGACTGATACTTGCGACTGTGTCATCTGAGGATGCTGATCCGGATCTGTAAATCCGGGTCAGGCGCGGGGGCTGGTCGGAGGAGTCGGAAGGATGACTTTCTCGGGCCTGGATGAGCGTCGTACAGGATCTGGAGATCTTGAAGAATGACTGTAGGACCTTCCGTCTAGTGGACCGGTTGTCGGCATCCTTTCTTTGATTATTGGCATCAGAAAAAGTAGATGGATTCATGACGTGAGACCAGGGACGAATATGCTTTGACTGCGATATGTGAAGATCAGAGTGTCTTTCTTCGACAACTGCCTGCTCCAGTACCGTTTCTTTGTAGCTCACAAATCCAAGTTTCGAGACATATAGGCTTGTCCGGCTGGAAGTTGAGCTCAAAGTCTGTGACGAAGACCAGGTATATTCACTGCATTCCTCAGGCCGAGTCGACGGATGGGAAGAGAACACGGGGAAGACATGCCTACCGGCTGACAAAGCCTTGAGAGAACATTTCCTCTGACAGAAACTGAGTTTTCTGGGAAACAGGTTCTTCGGAAAGGGAGGCACGTATTGATGCCTATTCTCTGGCTTACCACATGGGCTGATATGGGTTTTGGAATGGCCAAAACAGAAGCAGGACATAATTTTAGAGATAATATGATCTAAGTAAGCGCTATGTAGAGTAATTTTTGAAGATTTGCGAAACCACTAGCGACCTTGTGTGTTTACCAGTTTCACCAGCAGTCCGTAGGCTACAAGAAGAATGTATGCGAATTTGGTCGCCGCGTGCTACCAAAGTTGATGTCCTCCTACTAGGCGGAATATAACAACAACAACACGCCAGAGAATTCGGATGCAAACGCCAACATCCCGACACTATGAGAGACCGACGTGCAGCCTCTCTGCAAGGACAGCAGATCGGAAAGAGCATTCATCAAAATCACGTGCAAACTGCATGGACGGGAAGTTCAGACATGATCCGGGCACAGTGACAGCTCCATTGCGGTGACATCAGACATAACCGCCGTGAAGGGTGAGATATTCCGTGAAGGAGCAAGATGCAGGTATGTGCCGAACAGTGAAAGATAGAACAGCTGTGAAGAATAATGTCCGTGCTTTTCTGACTTCGGGGTAAGGTATAAGCATCTGCTTCTTCCTTTCCGGATCCTCCTCTTCTTCTTTCCTCGATCCATCCTCGTCTCATCGTTTCTATGTCAATGGACATAGTTACCGACCACTTATATACCTCTTCTTATTTCTTTGAGACATCTCGATGTGGATCAGCATTGTTATGGTCCATATCCTTCTCTTACAATCCTTCAGTGCCTTTGTCTTGATGGCTCTTCACGTTGTTTCTTTTTGGAGATGATCATGGCTTTGGGCAATTTCCAAAACTTCATCTGGCATCCAGGTCGGAAATAACGCATCCAAATAGGTACGGTCTTGTTGCTAAGACTGTTGACAAACATGGTCCAAGCTCTCTGCTTTCAGGTCGTCCCTTTGATCAAGCGGCGTTCCTGATCGGGACATCATATTCGAATTGTGTGGCTGTGTCCCATCATGGTATATGATAGGTGTCGAAAGCCGACATCAGTCGGATGTCATATACTTTAAGGGATATTTATTAGTCCCTCTTCCTGTGCTGCTTCGGTTCAACTTCCTTCTATTACATTTGGGACATACCGTTGTGCCACTATTGGTCGTGGATGGAGGACGAGACGGAAGTCGAGTCCCAGAAACATGCTGTCCTACCGTCTGGGGACATGCAGTACTTCGAATTCAACATGCTATCGCCACACTTTAGTATATACATATATATAGCGTGTGTGGACCGAGTTTTGAAACTTCTGGCCCATCATGGAGGGGGCCTCCTATACAGGCAAAATGTTGAAGACAAACTTTGGTCTGGTGACAAACTGGTAATAAATTGTGAGTTTGTCTTTGCTTCGGACCCTGCGCTCAACCAGCGTATGGAGCTTGCTAATTGGTATGAGATAAACTCTAGACACATGGCTTACCGCATATGCGACAGGCAGAAAATGGAACGGTTACGGCAAACTCCAGCGGTTACTCATTGTCGAAAGTTTGGCGCCAATTATCATCACTGGATGCACCAGCGGGGCTTAAAGTCGTCAACGAAAATACATTCATTATCTATACATCTTCCAATATTTTATATATATGACCCCGGCACTAACTTCGCTGAACGGAAAAGGCAGCACCGGCGTTATACAAAGCCAAGCGCATGGTACGCGCTCTCATATGAGCACATATAGCGACAATTGCAGGCTGCGCAGAGAAGTCCGGGGGAACTTCCTCTGTTGGCTCCGGCAATCATGACTCCTCCAATCCTCTGAAGCGTGTACGACATGTACGCCAAGCTCAATGAGCTATTCCTGTAAGCTTCTAAGGGAAGAACAGCGGACCAAACCATGGCACCTGTGAGACATTGCGGTGTGGTGCCGCATGTCATATATTGTCCTTGAGGAGCCCTTCGCTCATGATGTTAAGCTTTCTTGTTTCGGGTAAATTTCGAGAAGCGAATGAGCCGGTCGGCAGGTGCATTTATTATATAACTTTCTTTCAGAAATCGTTCCCTCGCGCACCACAAGCAGCAGTCAGATGATTCGGGAATAAAGTCCAACGGTGAAGCAGAGACGAATTCCCCATCTGGCAATCCCTGAGCTGGATTTTAAACGTCTCCCATTCTCTCGTTATATATAACCTCAAGAAGGTGCGACAAAAAGAACCGTCTATGGACTTCCTCCGGGAGACAAAGGGAGAAAGCGTTGTCAAGACGGTTAATTCTGCGGGTTGAAGTATATACGAAGGAGATACTTTGTGCAATCGTTATGTACAATCGGTGACTCATGTCATGAATCGCGAGATCCTAACGCAGTTCATTACGCAAGAAATACGGTCTCATGGTCGTCTTCCAAAGGAATTGGCAACGTGATGCCGACCCGACATACTACCATCACTGCGAGAGTCTCCTTATTGAGTCCCTGGAGGATGCAATGGTGCTAAACCATCAAGTCGCCGTCGAGTACTTGCTCCGGCGCAGATGGCTTTATATATATATCGGTACCACTTTCCGTGGATCATTCTCTCTCCACCTCGCAAGCGCCAACTGCGCTGCCTGGAGCAGATGACCATGTGTTCTTTATATATGCCCCTCCAATTGAGAGGCAGGACGGACAGTATGTTTGGATACGTCTGTCTTCGACCTTAAGACTTCAGTCTCTTATTGTTGACTCCTTCACCCCAGCTTTATATGGGAGCATCTTCATGCTTATATGCTTCTAACTCCTCCATCTGATGAGGAGCCGGCTGGCATTCTGGGCAATATTGCCTTCGCCTGAGAACACACCGACTTGAAGAGACTGCGGAACCAGAAGCTGAATGCCTCTATATACAATATATATCATTCTTTGTGGCTGCGCTTATCTCGAAATGAAGAGAGCCAGAAATGATTTGGACGCTTCCGAATGTGCCGGGAACCACGATTGGCTCTAGCAAAGTGGAATATATACGTCAGCTGGGCTTTCGCATACTGCACGAAACTGCTCGGCATCCTAAATACAGTTTAGTAGGACATCCTCTCTTGCTCTGCGTCTGAGGAACGCTCGCGGAGAATAGCTCGATACAGAGAGCGGGTCGAGTCTTTCGTCCTTGCGACTCGCAGGAGTTGCATGTCTGTTCCACAGAACCCGGTGGAAATAATCACGGACTTATATATATTCAATATCAATTCGTCCCACTTCTCCCACGGGAGATGATGTCTGTCCTTTGTCTCCCTGTGCGTCATGCTCTGGGAGTGGGCCCGTCTGAGGCCCAACCTTCCATTCAGCAGACGTTCAACATGAGAGTTAGGGATGAACAGGTGCCTTGGAAAGGCGCAAGCGCTGCCCTTGGATTATATATATACGAGCAATATTAGGGTCGAATACTGCCACTACGGAAACAGTTTGAAGCAGGATGGGAAATCGGGGCGGATCACCGCAAGGACTATATATAACAGAGACCTCATGACGACAGACCCCAGGACCGTGAACAGTCGCTGTGGCTACTACCAACACTCATTTATATATAAAGAGCACGACCGGTTGCTCTCCTTGGGATCTACAGCGTCGTCTTCCACAAGATGCCAGATGTTGTGGCAATGACGATGACAACAACGATGATCCCTGCGCGCTATGCCTCCTGACTCGCTTATATATAAATCGGCTTAAAGGTCCGATACCTGTCGTCTCCTTATTGCTGGAGAGACTCTCAACCTTGGTCTCGATGGAAACAAACAGAATAGTCTGTCTCCGTTCTTGTCCAAGGTTCTCCCAAGCTGGAGACTTCGCGTCGCTTTTGGCATTGAAAACGCCTTTACAAGCACTGATGCCGTGTATGTGAAGCACTTTTGTCGTGGTCCTTCGTCCGGCCTTGCCTTCTGACATTATACATATTGACTCCTGTGGCAGAGATCTACAGTTCATTGTATCAACAAGACCCTTCGTCCTTCGTTTTTCATGCGCTCGTTCCAGAATTACGACACCGCCAAACCCTACCGAGATATCTATCTCCGCGTCTTATATAATATAAGAAATTTACCGAATTCGAATTCCGCGTTCAGACAACGACTCGCGACGATGAGGAAATCGTCCTCAACAACGTCTATATATACATACATCCGAGATTCATTGTCCTCTCGCCGCGTTCAATATGAAATGGATGCTCGACCGGCAATTCAATGAATGCAACTCCGCGAAACTGTTCAAGTTAGAACAGACCAGCTTGACATAACCGGTCTGGTCCGGTCTGTTCTCTGCGTTTCTGGTTCTGGGTCGGGGCTCCTTGGATGGAGGCCCCGTGCATTACTACCTCACCTCCACACCTCCCTACCTATCTATATACAACACAGGTACGATTTGAGCTCCGAACTTTCTATATCAGCGGAATTTCTCGCCTTCAAAAAACCCACTTCTTCTTCCCCTTGACCTTTACCCACGAACGCAACAAATATGTACATACATATATACAACCGGGCATCCATTTCAAATGGACGGAAACTGGAGAGCATGTAACCCTCTCCGCCGATATCGAGGCCTGTCACATTGCCTCTGATAAACCGACGCGAAAGACGTGGGACGATAAAAAAGATTTTAATATTACATATACTTTACATATATATACAGACACAGGGACGGGCGCTGGGAATGTCGAGCGCTCCTGCTCCTCCTTCTCCCCTCTTCCATCTTCTGCCGAGCGTACGGGCTCCCACGAGGCAGAAATCCAAGAAGGAAGAAAAGAAATAGAACAGAAAAACGCGTTTATGCCGTTTGGGAGCATTCGGATTTCAGAGAAGCCCCGACTTGACTCTTCATGGTTTGATTTGATGGCAGCACAGCACAGCAAGTCTATCACGTCATGCATTACCTCTCTGCGTCTGGAAGGAGGATGGATAACAACCTTGTGGTAGACAAGTTCAACTTTTTTGCCTTGCCTGCTCCAGACCCAGACCCAGGCCGAGGCCAGCGCCCACTTTCACTTTGAGAGGGCCGGCCTGAGGACTATTGTTTGTCTGTCGGGCCTCGGTCCTGCTGCAACTACTGGAAATAATCTCTGGTTCTATATACATATATATACAGTACATATATAACAAGCAGAAGAAGAATTTCGTTGCAGACGAGGCCCCCCCCAACACACATACATATATACACTACATATCACAAGTTTTATATGTTCACCACGCGGCCGCCGCTTCTGCCCGTCGAGCCCTCCGCTCCGTCCTCGTCCTCTCCTGAGCCCCCACCCCCGGCCCGGCCCCGCGTGCTTGTCACCGGCAAGGGGCTGGCGGAGTTTGAAATCAAGGAAGCCCACACCGATTATGGGTATCTTATCTTATGTGGAGGGGTATGCCGAAAAAACCCCATGGGGCAAGTCGCCTGCCCGCCCCCAAGTTCCCCACCGTCGTCGCCGCGCCGCTGTCTGCGCTGCCCCCGCCTCCGCCGCTGAGCCGTCCCTGTCTCGCCTCCTCGAGAGCGAGCAGTAATATGAACATTTTTAGGCAGGTGAACCTGCAACGTCTTACATATCTATATCTATCCGTGATGTGCGTCCGGGCATGGGGCATTTTTTTTGGTTTATTTTGCTTTATTTCGTTCGCTGCCTATATATACAATACACAAATACATAGGGATATCTGTCTCTACTTCGACTATCCAGAGACAGAGACAAGACACCAAAGAAGGCCAACGATAAAAAAACTCGTCTTTTCTGATATGATGATAATTTGGTCCATGAAGTTTAGGAACAGAAAAAAAAGGAAGAAAGACGCATCCGTGACAAATCAAAGACAAGCCACAACGAGATGTTCCCTGTTCAGTTTTCTCACAGCTCTGGTTTAGCTATGGAAGAATCAGTTTCCTGTTCTTAACAGGAGCTGGTCATCTCGATGGACATGCACATGTATGTGTACAGCTCCGTACCTTACTTACCTGACCATGTCAGGTAGATAAGAAAGAGGAGGGAATGCGGTACCAGGCTTTGGTTTGGGAGAGTTGAATCGACAACTGGAGCTGTCTGAAGAAGGCAGACGGACTTTTTTTTAACTCTATCCAGAGATTGCAACATCACTGGCGTGGTTGTATGCGGTTTGGTTTCTGTGGTTAAGAAGCTCATAGAACGAATACTTTCAACTGTGCAGTACTATGTATAGAGGTATCTATCTAAATGCGACTTGCTTTTTTTCCCCCCAAAATGATGAAGCGGTTTAATTATCGGTTGATATTTCGGCATGTCACTGTCCATCTATACCAATCAACGTAGTCATATCTATTTAACTCTCGTGTCGTAACGATAAGCAGTCGCTCTCTTAATATATCCATCCATCAATCTATCTTAATGCCGTCTCTCACTCATCTATATAGCTAATGTAGCAAGGAAACACTGTCCTGCCCAACAGAACTCCGAAAACAGATTGAACTTTTAAACCGCTGATTCCTCCTCATCATGCTGTCCTGCTACGCATTCTTCTCATTAGCCTCTTCTTCTGGAGCAGGAGTTATTTCCGTCTTCTCATTATCATTAGACTCATTCGTCGGGGTCGTCGCTTCAGTTGTCTGCGTCTCCGTCTCCGTCTTCACACCCAACTCCGCCCTCTCGGGCGTCAATCCCTTCTTCCTTGCGGCCTCTTCCTCTAGTTCTCTCTTCCCCTGCTCCTTGAGCGCCCTGTCGTCGCTCCGGTCCAGCTTCAGCTGCGGCATCAGGAAGATGACGAGGACGAAGGACAGAGCGGCCAGGGAGGCCATCACGATGAACATGATTCGGAAACCTCGTCGGTATCCTTCTATGAGTGCGTCACGCAGGATAAGGTCGTCTTTGTCTCCGTCATCGGTTAGGGAGAGAAGTGAGAGTGGGTCGTTTAGGATTTGGCGCATGTCAACTTCGGGCAGGGAGAGGCCGAGGTCGGAGAAAGTGGATCGCAGTGAGTTATTTCTAAAAGGAAATGTCAGAAACAGATGGATATGTTTACTGAGGAGAAGGATAAGGGAGAGGAGTGCAGGTTGCATACATGATGGTACCAGAGACTGCCAGGCCCAAAGTGGCTCCGAGGTTGCGGACGAAACTGAGAAAACGCGTCAGCAAATCCTGTGTGACAACGGATAGATCAGCGTGGGATACCAACTTTCTCGTTCCAGTCACGACAGCCATGTCCCTTCTTTCCACGGCCGCTTGGATGGCGACCAGACTGGGCTGCAACGTCTGTCCGACTCCAAACCCTGTCAGGATCGCGTAACCGACTTGCTTACCGAGACCGGCGGAACCGTCGAGCGTAGAATACAGGCCAAGACCAACCGCCCACATCGTCCATCCAAAAAGGAGGACTTCTCGGTAGCGTCCAGTCCAGGTGACAATCAGACCTGAGAGGGTGCTGCTAAACGCTGGAGGCTGGTAAGTCTACCTGTAGAAATAGGACATGACTGAGGGAGCGAAGGTTGGATCCAATGCCAACTGGAAGAGTGTACCAACATACTTTGAATGATGGTAAGGGGAAGCAGCAGCGATCCAGCCTTGACCGCGCTGTACCTATACAGCAGCTGATAAAATGTGGGGATGTAGTACACCTGTTTCGATCGTCCCCATCCCAGGGGAAGGGAGTTAGTATGTCACACACCCAATGTAGAGATCAAGGCTTTTATATCTCACCTGAACGACGAAGTTCCAACCGTTGATGAACATAGTCAAGCAGGCCCCGTTCACCATCCTGCTTTTGAAGATGTGCAGTGGTATCAGTGGAAGGGGGTGTCCTTTCCATTCCCACAGAAGAAACAGGATCCAAATAAAGCCTCCAACGACGATTGTGGCGATTACGTGCGCGGAATGCCAAGGATAATCGCCTCCAGCCCAGGTAAGTCCAAGCTGCGAAGAAGTCTGTCAACCTGACATCCAGTACAGGGGAAACTCTGCTAGGGACTTGCAACATACGACAATGAGAGTGGAACCAGCAAGAGTAAGGAAGACACCAATGAAATCAATTGCTTTCACTTTCTTGACCCAGGATCCTTCGACTGGCCGGAGAGGCATAAAGAAGATGACGCATAATGTCGTAAGTACGGTAAGAGGCATATTTAGCCTGAAGATCCATCGCCTTTGAGAGCGTCAGCATTTGATGCCATCCACCAGGATTCAAGGACGTACCAAGAGTCAGGGCCGATCGAAGCAAGCGCACCGCCAATAACGGGCCCGATGCCGTTCGACAATGCAACGACAGCTCCCA
>JGI26055J44792_1000428_pt1 | contig 10343 bp, 10 predicted proteins | sample HigsolmetaGSP17D_FD_44792 | JGI IMG/M metagenome (IMG submission 44792)
CAACGGCATTCAGCAGAACCGACAAAACGATATCACTCTCTTCTACCTATCCGGAGGCGCGTGGTTGTAAGTTGACACACCAGTCCATCTCCAAGGCACCATCACCTAACCATCATCCAAACAGCCGTGCCGGCCCTCCCGGCGCCCGACCACTTATCAAACAACTCTGCGACTACAGCGGTTCCCGCGCATTCACATTTCAATACCGCCTCGTCCCGCAATATACCCTCCCAACTCTCCTGCTCGACGTTCTAATCGCCTACTTCTACCTCCTCTCCCCGCCTCCCGGCTCCCTCCACGACCCCATCGATCCAAAGAAACTAATTCTAGTCGGCGAATCCGGCGGCGCAATCCTCCACCTAGGTCTCCTCCAATTCCTCCAATCCCTCCTCCGCTCCGCCCACAAATCCGGAATCGCAAACCCAACAATCCGTTTCCACGGCCGAGACATCCCCATCGAGATGCCCGGGGGTTGCGCATTTGTAAGTCCCGGCGCCGACCTCGCATTATCATTACCATCCGTTAAGAAATTCGAACCATTCGACTGGTTATCTGAGGGCGCGCCGTGGCTTCAGGCTAAGTTCCCAGCGGACTCTATCTGGCCTTCTGATCCACCGAGAGGGGACTTGCACTGTGATAATTCTGCGCTGTGTCACCCGTTGATTGACCCTTCGACGTGGACGGATTGGGAGGGTATGCCACCTATGTGGATTGCGTGCGGCGAGGAGACGTATTCCGATGGGATCAAGTTCCTGGTTAAGAATATCAGGGCGTCTGGTGTTCCGGTGACGTTCGTGGAGTATGAGTTCATGCCGCACGTTTGGAATGTGGTCATGCCTTTCTTACCTCAGAGTCGGCACTCTGTGAAGCTTTGGGGGGAGGCTTGTAAGGAGCTTGGTGCCGCTGATGACGCCAAAGAAAGAAAGTCAGAGGCTTGGTTTGTCAGGTTGGGGAAGTTGGAAATGGTTAAGCGGGACTTTGAGGGGCTGTTGGATATTCCTGATGATGAGGTGTTGAGGAGGATGAGGGCGGCGAGGGATGAACTTGCAAAGTATGTTTGGAAGGGGCCGGCTGTTGGGTATGCGAAGCTGTGATGTACTCTGTTAACAAGCGTCATATCAATTACAAGTCGTACGACAATGCCATAAACTGATCATCTAGTCCGCAAGACAAGCCTCGATAACACTCTGCTGATCCCCCGGCACAGACCAAACCTCCACGAGCTTCAAAGGCGGCTCCACCTTCGCCAACAACTCCTTCCACTGCGTCTTCGTCCGCTCCATGCCGTTAGACAAGAACAGCATCAGCATATCCATGTCCGCCCTCACTAGAGTCTCATCCGTGTCTGCTAGTACCATCTCGTTGATCAGGAGGCGAGAGTGAGGCGCCATTGCTTTGGCGGTATTTGAAAGGATCTTTTGTGCGGCGATATCGTCCCAGTCATGGAGGACGGATTTGAGGTAGTATATATCGGCTCCTGAACCATATATGTCAGCCTCATTCATCAAGATATTTGTACCGTGTCGAAATATAAGATCATGCAAGAAAAACGGCGATCTGGAATATGCTTTGCTGGACTCACCCTTCACAGGCTGCTCAGTAAAGAAATCGTACACTGTAGGTTTGATCTTCGGATCCAGTGGCCCTGGGATCCCCTTCAGAGTCTCCGGTAGATCCTGCAGGATCAGTTCACAGTCCAAGTCCGGAAAGCTGTCAACAAAACGCTGAAGATCGACACCCTGATTGCCACCGATATCGACCATAACGGGCTTTGCCGACGACAATGTGACATCGACCTGCCGAGAAGCGAGTCTCTCTTTGACCGGATACTTCAAATGCCAGGGAATAGATAGCATTTTGTTGCGAGCTGTCATGTTATCGTCGAAACCCTTTTTCCATTCGGCATCCTTCTTGAAAGTTTCCCAGACGGTCTCTCCCATGGCGAAGTCGTATGCCGGGAGGGTCTCGCTAATGCTGCAGGGTTTCTTTTGTCGGAGGTACTGTCGCATTTTGCTTGCTAGTGGGTATATCATCTCATTGCTGCGTAAGATGAGACCCGGCATCAGCATAGAGTTGTCGTATCGTCAGTGGTGGGCCAGATGCAGGCGCCAACTTACGAGAGAATCAGACCTCCTATCGAGCCTGGGTCGCTTTGGCAGATCGTGTTAGCGTTTGCTGTGTAGGTTTGGTATCCCGTCTCGTCGGCGAAGCCAATCGCGGTCATCATTCGCATCACACGAGCTTTGGAAATAGGCATTAGTACCGGGTATACTCTCATCGATCGGACTGCGATGCCCGTCACTCACCTATGAAGAGCTCATCGTATCCCGAGGCCTCGGCCAAGTCCGAAGCAGTCAGGCTCTTGCCTTGGTTTGCGGCCAGCAGCTGGAGGAGGCCCATTTCGATGGCCGCAACGATGCAAACGTTTTGGACTGTCTTTGAACCCGCCCGCTTGTCAGTCCGACTTGCCTTCGGATGGTTGAAGGCATCCCCGCGTGATACGTGTGCCCAGGCTCGAACGTACATGAAATCGTTGCTTCATGATGAACACCTGAGGAGGTTCAGTGGCTCGACGCAACTTCTCCATAGCATCTTGAATCCGGATCCATGCGACTCTGTCATGAGGGTCGTAAGTAGCAACAGCCTGCTGGATGTCGGCAGCCAGCTGCTCTAGGTGTGCTTTGTCCGCCATGGCGTTGTTTCCGTGTCGATCGTTTATTGCGAGGTCAAGATGCTGGTAATTTCACTTACTTGCTGGCTCCAGGGTATTCTCGAAGCAACATAATCGTCCCTGTCAACATGTGGCACAAATGTCCATGTGCATGTCGAATCGTAACGCATGCCCGCGTTGTCGCACCGAGGCTTGTCCGTGGGGTGCCAAGTGGTGGGTGGCCTCGCCAACTCTCCGGTTGGTCACGTCAAGAACGATTTGGCCCCCAAAAGGTGTGTAACGTGTACTAACGTCCTCCTACATTGGCCCCGGCTGCAAGGTAAACTTCTGTCGGGCTGAGCGAACCTAGTAATCCCTGATTATTCGAATCTACCTAGCGAATTGACTGTTTATCTCACGAATTAGGGCCTATGACCTTCCGGATATGGAAATGGAAACCCGAAAGATCTGATATGTCAAAAGTCATGACAAAGGAAAATAGGCGACTATGGGAATAGGCAGTATGATTCCTTTATTGCAGGGATTCTGACCGGATCGGCGTGTGCTGACTAGGTTGATAAGATCCTTGGCATACCGATAAGTTAACTATAGTGGTAATATTCGGCTGCCAACTTCCAATATCCTGTGAAAGCGCCATTTTCCCATTCCAACATTCAGAGCGAGTACGCGAGCAGGGGAATCGCGTGTCGCTTCCCTGTTGTATGAGTGATGTTCCAATAACTACTGCATTGGCTCGGAAACTTAACAACGTCACTCTTGCTGCCTCTGTAAAGCCTGCTCATTCAAAGTGATCCTCTACAGGGAACACTGCAAGGCTCAGCACAAAGCAATTCGCGCAATCAATCCAGGATGTGGCCGTTCTGTGGAACCAAATACCCCTCGATCATACTCTACTTCTATGATGCGTGGCTCATGAACATTGGCAACCCATACTTCTGGCACTGTTCCGCCAAAGACGTCCTGATCCCCCTCCACCAGCGCAATATAGGCCTCCACCACTGTGATATTGGATGCGGTACATCCGTTTCCGAGTTTGATCTGTAAGGGCCCGCAATGGAATATGGTTCTAACAGACCTCCTCTAAAGGCACTGGCTACTACCTCGTCCACAACACCTATCAACCAAAAAGCACAATCACCCTCCTCGACATTGAACCCTCCCCTTTATCCGTGACCAGAAACCGCCTCCAAAAATCCCACCCAAATCTGAAAATCCAATCCCATCAACAAGACATCCTGTCCGCCCAACCAATCCCTCCGCCGCCATCCACATCCGCCGCAACGTCTTCGGACCAATACGACTCAATCTCCCTGACTTACCTCCTCCACACCCTCCCCGTTCCTCCATCCCAGAAGGTCCAAGTCTTCTCAAAACTCAGAACCGCCATCAAGCCCTCAGGAGTGGTCTTCGGCGCCACCATCCTAGGTCGCGGCCCGTGGCACAGCTTCGCCGGTCGCATTCTCCTGCGGATACTGAACTGGGAGAAACGACTCACAAATTACGAGGATGGAGTGGAGGTGTTTGTGAATGCGCTCAAGGACAATTTTGGTGATGTGAAAGCTGAGGTCGTTGGTTCGGTCTTGATTTTCGAGGCGAGGGAGCCGAAGTTGCAGTAGTGCTAACAGTTAGTTTGTGTAGAGTCGTACGGGATAGGAATTGATCGAGTGGCATGACGTTCTGGGATCTTTGGTATCTCACTAATACTAACATCATTGAGCAGTGTCAGAACCGGGGAGTATCTGGATATCAACATGTTAGCCATCGTGTTCCGCTATATACCCCATTTCAAAGTACATCATCAGGACGCGTAATTGCCCAATCATGAAACCAACGCTGACATTCAAACTCTCCCAACATGCTCATGCTCATGCACATTCCCATTGTTACTTCATTCCACCTCGGCCCTCGTCGTCGCACCCCCGTAACTCGCTGCCGACTGACTCGAAGCCTCCCTATTCCGTCCACTCGGATCCCAATGCAGATTCGGCACGTCTCCACGTCTAGAAGCAGCCTCCCTCGTCTCAAGCGAAACCTTCACCTCAGTCATCTTCCTAATCTGCGTATCATCCTCATCATGAAGCAACCCATCCTCACTGTTCGCCCTCTTCTTGTTCGTCGTCCCGCGTAACGTCCACGACGTCGCAGGGTTCAACTCGCGATTGTTTGAGTTCGGACCGGCGCCGAAGCGCGATTGGAAGTACTGGAGTATCGGTCTCAGGGTGGGGAAACAAGCGACTATGATACCGCCTTCGTGTTCGAGGGCGCCCCAGTAGCCTACTTGGGAGTTGTCCCATGTGTAGTCTGTTGGTGTCCAGTGGATTACTATGGTTTTGGCTATGGAAGCTGCTGCTGTGCTGTTCAGGGTGTTAGTGTGTGAGGAGATAGGAGTGCGATTGGAGGGGGAGGAGGATGGGATCCATACAGGAAACCGAGTGCGAGGACCACGAAGATCGCATATTTCTGGTTGCGGGGCATTTTGAGGCGACAGACTACTGCGATTGGGATTGCTGCTGTCATGAAATCTGTCACGACGCCAACGGCTGTGATGCACGAGTTAGAGATAGTTCGATGGAGTTAATCAGAGGTAGACTGACCAGAAGCGGTCTTAAGTAGGATGTTCACTGTGTCCGCATTGATGCATCTTGCGGGAATGGTTTTGTTCCAGTAGCCCTCGAGTGGAATACATTGAACGAGATCGACAATGATAATTGCGATGGTGACCGGAACGAGGACCAACATGTTGATCGTGACCAGCCATTTGACGGTGCGGTTGGCGAGGTGAACCATGCGAAGTAAGAAGAGACAGACTGATACTTTCACCATCATCGTTCCCAGAAGGTTGATGATCGAGTTGATCAGTGTCAACTTAGCGACCTCGGGGAGATTTTCAGGGTTGACATATTCCATATGCCTGTCACGATGTGAGCAAATGGTGAACGCATTTCACCATGAGTGTTTTGCGTACTTGCCAACACCATCCTGAATCCATGCGTCAGCTTCCCTGATCTCGAGACGGTTGGATAGTGGAATTACCTCGACGAGAAGAGTCTCAACAACACCAGCCCCAATTGTGAGCCCCTAACAGCTTGTTAACACAGTTGAATCTCACATTGTCATCTCTTTTACCTACATAGGCAAGCAACATAGTCCTATGAAAGTCAGCCTGATTACTCTGCGTCGGAAGCCGCTGTGTTGTCTTACCAGTCGTCCCATCCTAACGATCCAGGCCGAAGCCTCGTCCTCACGAAGAGACGGGCCGCCACCACTATCGTAGCCACCCCAAAGAGCGACCAGTGGACTCCTACGATTGTCGACTGTCTCTGAGTATAACCCATTGCGAAGGATAGTCTGCTTGGTGAGTCCTTCGGCGGTATTACTCTGAAGGAGTATCAAAGTTCTCACCAACAATGCGATGATACGAAACTCAGTGAGGTAAGATCCGAGGATGATGGATGGCGATGGCTGAACTGCGGGACGAAACATCCACATGCAGATCAGGCCTTCAGACTTTGGCACGCGGAATCAGTCCACTACCCTCAACATCAGAGACTTGGAAGCTAATGTCGGGATCAGCGGGATTGGGTATAAGAAAGGGAATGTGGTTCGTCTTGGTGCTCTATTTTAAGCACAATTGCTGTAGTTATCCTTGATTAGTGCTTATTGGTAATTGAAATGATTGACCATGCCGGACAAGTGAGCAATGAGCATGTTTGGGCTGTGGTCCCCTCGGTGGTACAAGCGGGCGCAGTGACAGCGCAAGACGTTTCCTTGTCCTTTGGCCCCTGGCCCTGTTCCTAACTAGCCTTGCTACCCTCCAGATCGACCAACAGATGATGCAAGATTACGAGAATTGGGTGGATCGTACAGATTGCGCCCCCAATCTCATGTAGCTCGCTTGCGCATGGGGTTCCGCGGCTTTATGGATAAATGGCGTTGCCGTCGGTGTGGGTAGTTAGACTTGAGCCTCATGCCACCGCTATCCCTATGCTTTAAGACCGTCTCTTTTGAGTTCCTGTTACTGCTGTTGAAACGAAACATCTGACGCACCTACCTTACCGGTCAGAGCCGTGCTTCTTACCTACCAGAAATCAAGATGGGTGCTGCATTTTCCAGTCCTACAAAAGATCCTTCAAGTCCGCCGCAGGAGGCCAGTAATGACTTGATAATCACCGGACTCGGCACAGAATGGCCGTCCAAACTAATCGGACCGGATGAGCTGAGAAATTATGCCTTGAAGTGTTATTCTAAAGATGCTCCGTGGTTAGTGAATCTCTTGCTCCAAAAAAAGTTTCCAGCTAATGCATGTCCAGGCTCAAAGCTTTATTGAAGATCAACGAGCAAACAGGCATAGAATCTCGAGCTATTGTAGACCTCTGGAACGACCCTCGATGGCATCGAGATGATCCACCTACAGCAGAAGAAGTCGATGCAGCTTTTCGTCACTATGGAACTCAGCTTGCAGAGAGAGCTGCTCTCAAAGCTCTGAACGACAGCAATATCAGCCCAGCCTCCATCACACACATGGTGGCAGTGACGGCTACTAATGCTGGTAGTCCAGGCTACGATCAGCTGGTTGCGCGCAAACTTGGTATCCCAGCAACTGCAGAGAGAGTCCTTCTAAGTGGCGTTGGCTGTGCAGGAGGGCTTGCAGCTCTTAGAGTAGCCTCAAACTTAGCAACTGCGGCCGCATTTCGCGGCCAGGAAGCCAGGGTCCTGATTGTGGCTTGTGAGCTCTGCAGTATCCAGATTCGTGCAGAGTTGCACGCGGCATCAATATCTCAGAACGTCGGAATTGGACCAGCTCTGTTTAGTGACGGTGCATCCGCACTCGTTCTATGCAGCTCTAAAGGCTTGAACGAGACGATACCAAGAAGGTTCTCCGTCGTTGATTGGCGCACAGGCATCACGCCAGGAACACATGACGAGATGTCCTACAAAGTAACTACATATGGGTTTCTCCTCTCACTGTCAAAGCAAGTGCCCAAGCTTGCTGCGGTTGCTGTTCAACAGCCTTTCCAGAGCTTGAAAACGGCACATGGAATGGCATCAGCTTCCCCAGCAGACTTTGACTGGGCACTTCATCCAGGCGGTCTGTCCATCATCAAAGGTGTACAAATGTCCATGGGCCTGCCTGACTACGCCTTGAGAGCCACCAACGAGATTTACAGGACGCGAGGCAATACATCCAGTGTCGCTGTCCTTGCAGTATTAGATAAGCTTCGGTCAATGGAAGAAGGAAGACAGGATGTCATTGCCTGTAGCTTTGGTCCTGGCCTAACAATAGAGATGGCATTATTGAAACGATTGTTATGATTTATGTTACGGATTGGAATAATACCACGGGCGTATATGGGAGCATATCAGGTTATATAAGTGCAGAAACATTTTCGGCATCTAGCGTCCACATTTGCATCTCGCGTTCTTCGAGCGCGCGGCAACAAGATTACGGCGGTGAGGTCGGATTATAGACGTATAGAGTAATTAGCTCGTATACCTCGCTAAATCTTTAACGGCGTCCCGGAAAGCTTCGAGGAGCTCTCTGACCGGAGTAAAGTCTCTGGGAGCGCCCAGCCGTGAGATTACCAGGCAATTAAATATTTGGCGATTGATTACGGTGTTTTCGACGTCAAACTTTGCCTGCTTTTGTGACGCTGATACGGGCGCTCGAATGCAAGGACATGCTATTAAATCGACAGATCTCGCATTGTGGTCTAAGCAGTTTTCTTTTTTCTTTTTCTTTTCTTTTTTTTGCAAGAAATTGGTTGCAGCAGAGATGTACTGCCACACGCTTTGGAACATTGATAGCCAGCAAATGCAGTCACCAGTCTCCGCTGAGCGCGCCGCCCCCCGCCCATAAGCCGAAGTCCTTTATGCCATGACTCTTCCTTGCCTCTATTGGAGATGGTGACAGCGGATTGCATGATGTTGGCGGACGGGCAGCACGACCAACAAGCGCTGGGGCTGACTTGAAGAACACCTGTCTGCCCGGGCCTCCAGGAGGTCGAACGTATAAGGACGGTGACGGCCGTCCCAAGCCTGGCATCCATTGTTATACAGAGCACTTTTCTCTCGGCCTTTGACATTTCCAGCGAGCTGCCGCAACAACTTGCCCTGTCTCTCCCCAGCGCACTGTGTACTGTTGCCAAAGATGGTGACAATCGATTTAGGAGCTTATAGAGACTATGGAGGATTGCTGTCAAGCTTGCAAGAAGGCTAGGGGGGATCTACTAAATACTAACCTAGATATGAATGGCATGATCTGACTAGTCATATATTGAAGTTGAAGTTAAATGGATTAATATTGGGTCAGTTATGGGCATTGGTATGAAGGGGTTGTGTAGTGCCTCAATTAGGAATCACTAGCGCGTTCCATGACTTCTGGCATGCGACTGTACATACCTAACTAGGTTAGGTTAGGTTAGGTTATGTAGGTAGGTGGTATATCGACATGAATACATGTTTCGTGGCATAGTATATACCATAGCGTAGCACAGGCATGCATAGCGCAGGAATAAGAGTAATGCGGCGTGGTATGGTGTGGGATAGCGTAGTGTATATATAGCACGGTGGAACAAAAAAGGGGAAAAAAGCCATCCGTCCTGTTTCCCCCAGCGGTATCATTTCTCTCTGCTTTTCCCCCCCTCTCTCCCCTGATTCGTTTCCGTTGGTCTCGTCCCTTTTGCATTTACTTATCTGGGAGACCAGATAGATGGATAGAATAGATAGACGGGCAGATAACTTAATAGATAGCTAATCTCAGGAATCAGGCCAAGAAAGCCCATCCAAGCCCAGCACATCTGCCGTCCCATTTCCAGGGAGGTCGCTCTCCTCGAGCTTAAATAGGGTGGGCTAACTATGGACTAACTGACTGGCTGGTCCCTGTTCCTTCTCGACTCTGCCTTGCTCCACTCCGCTAGATGCACTAGCAGGCAGGTATGGATCTCGTCCACGATCCTTGGGTCATCGCTTCTCTTTTGTTCTTCCCATCCACGCCCACCAGATAGATATCATTCATACATATCATTGATCCCATGGATGGACCTCACGTATAGACATTAACAATATCCTGATTCTTCCGCGGCCCCCTCACGACGTGCCGGCTCGTCCAGCTGACGACTTCGCCGGTGTCGGTGCGGACGCGGAAGGCGTATGCGGTGCGGTACAGGTCGTTGATGCAGAGGTGGTTGCCTCGCGCTGTGAGGATCGTTGTTTGTACTTTTCGTGTTGTGCCAGATGAGGATGGGGATGAGCATGAGGATGGGAGAGGGGGTTCAGGTGGAGAGACGAGGTCGTCCGTACTTGTTGTGGCTGTGGTGTTGCTAGCATCTTCGAGCCGGACAGAGTCGAACTCGAATTTGTGGAATAAGAAGTCTGTCTCTTCTTCCTCCTCCTGAACCTGGGTTTGGGTCTGGGTGCTTTTCTTTTTGTCGGACACCTTGACGAACCAGACGCTGATCCCTCCGTCCTCACCAGCACTCCCACGACCACTCCCAGTGTCATTATCGTCGCCGCCATCGCTCAACCGCCAAATATACCTCTTTGACCACCTCAACCCCGCCATCTGCATCCCCCGCCCCGGGACCGCTGCCGCTGGCATCTCGCCCTCTTCTTTGTAGACCATCTCCTTGACTCTTGGTCCTGGCCCTGTTTCAGCTCCATCAGTGGCCTGCGC
>JGI26055J44792_1000431_pt1 | contig 10334 bp, 11 predicted proteins | sample HigsolmetaGSP17D_FD_44792 | JGI IMG/M metagenome (IMG submission 44792)
AGCCGGGCTCAGGCCTGGGCCTCCATCTGAGCGATCCCGATGCCGCGGCAGACGACCGTCATCCTCATCTCCTCTCTGCCTATAGTGATCGCGAGTGGGACGCCTGGCTCGTTGTTCGCGTGGAGGACTCCTGCAGAGAGGTGGCGTCGACTGCGTGAATGGGCTTCTTTGTGTCCTTCTGGCTTTTCTTTTCGCCTGGATGCCAGCCCATGCATCCTGGAAGTCACGCAGATTCTCCCGCAGTCGCTGATTGACTTCGATGCTTCTGCCCCTTTTGACGAGTAACACGTATCCACACGACTGCGGATCTCGGGCAGATACAGATTACCCCATTTCTCCGCTGTCCAACTCATTGCCCCGCCTCTTTTCTGCCGCGGTGATCGTCCCTTCTGTTCTCTTCTTAATACCCAATCTTCGCAAGCCCTGTCACTTCTGCCCTTCCAGTTTCACTAGTTCTTTGTTCTTGTCCTCTGATTCAAGATGCCTCCCCGTCGTTCCCTGCGCGCTCGGGCAGCTACAGCCAAGGAATCGAGCCCTCCGGTTTCTAACACAAGATCAAGACCTACTAGGCTTACTTGTGCTGTCGCTTCTTCTCCCTCAGTGACGGTTTCTCGATACCCGTCAAACTCACCGGAAGATTCCAGGAGGTCCATCCGCCTGACCGTGAAGATGCCTTCAAGCAAGCTGCGCGAGGTCACCAGCGGCTCAAAGCGCGGGTCCTCAACCAGAGGCTCCGTGAATATCTTTGCTGAGGATCCCATTGTAACCGGCCCGCGGAATAGCCGGACCAAGAAGAAGATGGTCAAAGTCGACACCAGCGACGACGACGATCTTTGAGATGAAGAGGAACAAGAGGTTGACAATTCTGAGGACGCGGCTGGTGAGGAAGATGAGGACGTCTATGCGGACGGCGATGTTGATATGGACGATGTACTGCTGCAGCCACCAGTGTCCAAGCGTAAAGGGAACCCGGCTGTGACGGTAAAACCGGCCGGGAACAGGCCTGTCAAGAGCGTGGAAGCCAAGGAAATGGAAGTAGCTGAAGATGATGACGATGATGAAGAGCTCTCGGAGCTGGAGTCTGACGCTGAAGGCGAACCTGATGACCAGGACGAGAGCGCCATGCATGATGAGGAGATGGCGAAGGCGCCGGCGAAGACGAAGAACTTGAAGAGGAGGATGAAGACGATGATGACGAGGCAACACCGGCCACTGGAAGCAGAGGAAGCACGCCCGATCTCAGTAAGATGACCAAGCGCCAGCGAGGCTCTCTGGGCGGCGATTTCTTACAGCTTCCCATGGGTAAGCATAGTTATTTAATCAAATTTGTATTGTACGATTACTGATATGTGGACAGAACCGCAAGTCAAGAAGCACCTGACCGCAGAGGAACACGCCATGCGCCGTGCTGAAATGGCTAGGCGGAGAAAGAATCTCAGCGAGAAGCGCAACGAGGAAGAAAAGGTATACTCGATAAATATCCTCACATCTCAAACCACGAGGGTCATTCCCTTGTCACGAACGCGAGCTGATCGTCCTATAGATGGATACGATCAACAGGCTTCTCAAGAAGCAAGCCCCCAAGCGGCGTGGCAGGGTTCCAGCTGCAGAGACCGCGGAGGCCACTCCTGGAGCTCCAGAGGTAAAGGAGCCCGAGAGACTGGATCCCACTATGATCCGGTGGGTGAGCAGCCGCGACAGCTGCAGGATCGGTGTACCGTCAGAATGGTTCGGCACCCCTGCGGGGCGGGTGTTCGGAGACGCACCACCGTCCATGGAGACCAATGGGTCCAGAAAGCTTGTCGAAGAAGTCTGATTGATATGTGTTGATCGGAGAGCAAGAGTGGCGTGAGGCGTCTGCGGAAGATTGACTCGTCGTCTGGGTATAGTCTGATACCATACCACCAGAGTGTGCTGTCCTCCTTGTACTCTATCTAGATGGGTGTTTTTTTATGTAAACTTTCGGCCGTCAATGGGTTATTATTACACTGTGGGTGGAGTTTTGCTGCCTTTGAAATTGAAAGGGGACAGGGAAGGAAAGGAAAGCGTTGGGAATGCTGTCACTGGAAATAGCATTGAGATAATAATCCTTTCATAAATTCAGATATTCACAATTCTGGTCATTCTTATGAGTTAGAGGTACGGCTGGGTGTATTTATGCAAGGAATGCATTTCTGAATGTGGCATCTAAATTTATATTATAGACTTTGTGCCCTCTATCGATACTATTCATAAGTTACTTAAAAACTATTACATAAGAGGAATCGAGCTGGACTCCCCGTCTTCCATCCCTTTAAACTTAGGTAGGTGTTAATGGACCTTGCCATACAAAGACCGGATAATTATAGGACCGAGGGAAGGAACTGATCAGCACGTGACTGACCATGATCACCTTGATCACCACGATCACTACGATCACCAGGACCTAGGCAGAACAGGCATGTATATAATGACGCTCCTTTCAGACAGAATCCGACCCTCGTGGTCGACTCACATAGCAAACCGTCATATAGACATTGCTAGTAACACAGGCTTATTCTCACTATTATACCGCTCACCCCCTTGTTTCTTGTCTTCAAGATAAACCAACGGCCCTTTTAGGTCTAGTTATCTAGACCTGTCGTTACATCTGCCTTTTGTGGAATCAATATACCAGCAGATGAATTCTTTCATTAAGGGAAGGCCTGGTGCAGGATGCCCTTTGCTGATACAGTAGTCTTCCAGGTAATCCTTCTGTTCAATAAGAAATCTATAGAATATTAATGCTGTACAAATACTGATAATCATTAGGATGAAACATACTTGATGTATAATTTGTAACGACAGGCCTAGACAACTAGACCAGATAGGGTCGTTGGTTTATCTTGAAGACAAGAAACAAGGGGGTGAGCAATATAATAAGTGAGAATAGCCTGTGTTACTAGCAATGTCTATATGACAGGTTGCTATGTGAGTCGACCACGAGGGTCGGAATCTGTCTAAAAGGAGCGTCATTATATACATGCCTGTCTGCCTGGATCAATGAGTTGTTTGGATCATTCTGGGTGTTGGATCATAGGGCTTGTTGGACCATAGGGCTTGTTGGATCAAAATGGCGGGTTTTGATCCATTGTCACATGATCTCCCCATGACATACCCCTCCTTTATGCCAACTCCGGCTATAACATAATTGTACTTTATCCTTATAAACCTTAGGAGTCTTCTCTCCCGCGGACCCCTTGGTCCTAACAGAATTCTTGGGCTGATGGACTTCTGCATTGTAATTCTGGCACTCATGTTGTGCGTGGTGATCCTGTTGTTGTTTTGCCAGCTTCAGATCATTGGTTACTAAAGAGACATCACCCATTGTTATTGAAGGAGGGAACAGAGTGCAAAGATATGGTCTTGTACCAAAGAAAATAGATACTGCTTTGTTGGAATGAGGTGGAGAAAATGAAAATTGAGAGTTGCAAAGGGTGAGGCCAGTGTTTATATTAGGTGCATTGGACTGGCTCTATAGATGGATCCCATTTCCTAAGCTGGAACCTTGCATGCCAGTAAAATCGAGACCCGTATTTTCCATGCTCCTTATTTTTGCATGCCATCATAAAGTAAGATGGGTGGAGTATCTGAAGGGCGTTGGCGTATTACTATGTGCACAAAATAAAGACCGGGGAGGGGGGAGCAACTCAGTCACATGATTTAGAGCAAAAACTCACTGAGCGCTCACTACCTTCCAAAGGCTCAGGGAGCACTCACTGAGCAAACAGCTGAGCACCCTCATTAAAGCGGCCGCACCTGGAAAAGGAAACTCAATGGTGTTCGCAGAAAATGCCACATATATGTACATAAAGGAGGCTTGCGATGTGTTGTGTGTTTTGGGTTAAGTACTAGCAAGGGCATAAGCAAGTTGACCGGGAAGCACTTCGCATGAGACAAGGAACAAACACCAACAAAAGCAACAGAGGACATGAGTAAAATACTTTACATTAACCTGATCAAATTCTCGTGTGGTCGGGTCAATGGTTAGAAGCTATCATGTCTCTTATATCACATATTCGATTCTCTAAGTTAAAAGCCACCTTACTGGACGCTACGGCTGGTTTCTGGAACCATCCCTGCTCGCTGCGTGGCATGTGTGGTATGGATTGTCGCAAAATGGCCATTGGAGAGACGAATTTCATCTGCATAAGACTCTCTCGGCGTAGGCCCCGTATTCATTTCTGTTAATGATAGGTGCACGCTGTCTTTTCTGGCTCTTGGAAGCACAGGAACTCTCTCCATACCGTCATTCAGTGTACCTTTGGTGGATTTCAATGACTCAAGATCGAATACGTCCTGTAACCTCTTGCGGGGCCCTTTGGTAAAAAGTCCAAATCCATTCCATCTCTGAAATGTGAAGATCTTCGGAGTGGAGCTTTCTGTGTCGTCAAAAGTGTCACCAGGTGATGGATCCGCCGTTTCTCTTTTAGGCTTGGAGAACAGGCGTCGAAGAACCAGTGAGATCTGGGATTTCAACCCTGTCCTTTCAAAAGATCCAGAAGCATTATCGTGTCTAACTGAAGTCTTTCTTATTTGCTTGCTCAGACCGATATTGCTCCTTTTCCTTGTTCTCCTTCGAAGGTTGCGCAGTAAAACCAGGAATACAGCGGTAGCAATAGCAGCGATCAATAGTGCGCAGAGAATGTAAAACGCCCGGGCTTCTTGCCGTCTTCGCCTTGTGCAATGTTCACGAATAAGGGCGTTATTCTTCTTCGGATAGCACATTTTGCACATCGCTTTCTTCTCTTTCTTGGGGTTCCTGTCGCCTGAAGCACAAATCTTTTCCAGGCCCGACGCTGGACAAACTGTGTCCTCGCACGCCTGTTGATCCCGGTAGATATCTTTATCGGAAGTTATCTTGATATTATCTTTCCGTGGGTCGAAGGGGCTTTTTGGGGAAACGTCGGACTCTTGTATTCTCCTTTGATGTACTTCAAATCCCTGATTAGCATGGGGATCTCCGTAGACCTCAGAAACTGGTAAATTCGAACGCGCATGGAGATCCGAATATCCCAAGTTTGAACACACCCTCTTCAGTTCCTTCTCGAGCTGCACACGGGGATAGAGGCATGGCTGTCTCCTTGAAAGGGGCTTGCCATCAAGGTCTGCTTCTCTTTCGATGAACTTCTGAATTGAACCGTGACAGAGGAGTAATTCCGTCTTCAAAATCCGAGGTCGAATGATTTCTTCCTTCTCAAGTATGACCTTCTCCAGTATATTCTTGCACATCTTCAAGCCACAGGCCACATCATCAAAGTTCCCCGCTTCGACAGATGCGTTCTTCCTTGGCCTTTCAGCTCTGGCGTCGGTCGTCTGCGATGCATCATTCAGCTCTGCGACGGTTCCGGGAAGGACAAACCAGCCGGGTGGACATTTTCCTTGGATTTCAAGATTCAAATCTTTCGCTTCTGCGTCAGGGAAGAAACTATGTCTCTCAGGTCTATCGAATGGAATTTTGATATAATGTGAAATGATCTGTGGACCTTCACGCAGTATTTCTAGGTAGAAAATCTCCGTTCTCCACTGGGCCCAGAGACATGCCAATATTGCGCAGAAAGCTGCAAGACTGCGTCGATAACACATCGAAGGTGGTATTATAATCTTTGCCGATAGCGGATGGAAAACTGAGCTGCCAACGGATAATACAAGCACCCCACGGTCAGTTGTGGCCAAGGGATTTATGACTATAAATTTAATGAATTCAAGAGGACCATAGCAGCTGTGGTGTAGGTCTTTGGAGGATATGCAAAGAGCTCGGGAATCAACAATCGTATGTCTTTAGGGAATCCACGTCTTGGAGTTACTAACAGGGGCGGTTTCCCTATTGTAACTTCCTGCAATTTACAAAACGCTGCTTCCATAAGGACGATATTTCCCAGCAAATCCCTTGATGATTACGGTCTTAAGAATATGAGGAGAACCAATCCGTGGATATTGCCTACCTCGTATGTTCACACCAGTGCCTACCTAATATACCCCGTAGAATCCATGGGATTATTTTCTGTCGAAACACTGCAATACTAATGGATAGAAAAGAAGGCGATAGTTTGCAAACTAGAGACCAAAGTAAACATTCGACTTCTTGCCCTTGAATTATGTTAATGCCTGTGTTGTCTTGGCTGGTCATTCTTTGCCACTCCTTTTGTGAACCATATCTTCTGATAAGCCCATACTTAGTTTCAGTTAACTGATACCTTGCGGAAATCCACATTGCACATGGCTGGCTTTCCATGTATCAGTTACATTACTGGTACCACTGCTCAGTTCCGACTCCTATTTGGGATATTCCTCTGGGGCTCTAGGACCAGTGAATGATGGCATGACCCGCCCATCTGCAAAGTGTTGCTCATGCATAAATGTCTTCTTTGTGTCTTCAATTTTCTTCTCACCATCCTTCCTTTTACATCTGCCACACTCTCTGTCCCCAGCATATTCTTCGCTTCCCAGCGACTTGAGGAACTCAGCTATCCAAACGTTGAATGCCAAAAAGGTCACCCTGTCTCGGAAGTGTGTTCGAGTCAACCCTCAGCGCCTGCTGCAAGGTAACAAGAGCGCAAGTAGTCTGACAGTCACACTTCCGCTGACCCATGAGGTATTTTCTACTAAAAACTGGGTTCTCATGGAACCTCTCAATGTCCCACTTCGGGAAAATAGGGTTGGCACCGATGAATGTAGGGAAGATACGAGTTTCAAGGTCGATCCGGATCTGCCCAATGTTCACTGCGTCACCTACTATGCTACTAGGGCGGTGATGAGCTGACAGCCCACCAGCTCGAAGTCCTCTGGCAGTTCCAGCGCTTTGCGCGAGGGGGGGATATCGATGGAATAGACAGCGGTACTAGACGACACATCCTCACTCACAAAAATACAGCAGACCCTCCCCTCTACGCCTACAACTCCCTGACAAAGCGCTTCATCTACAATTTCTGGACAGTTGAACATTTAGCTTGCTTTCTTGATGAATACACTCTGTACAAGGCGGCTATTTCGGCTTGGAGTTCGTCGAAGACTGACAACTCATGGGAAGAATGGCTGCAGACATTCCCACCGAGGACACTTCAAGAGGACGAGATCTTAACGTTTTGCAAAGATTGCGAGGTTGCAGCTGGGCTCGTCATCCACGGGCACAATCTTCTGGATACGGGCCTGGACGAGATCATTTCCAAGGGTCTTCTAGCGCGGAAGGTGCGCCGTACGGAAACTCGGGTGTGTCGAAAGTGGAAAAGATTGAGCCGAAGCATGAAAGTGAAGCAAAACATCAAAATGGTCTTCATAATCGTGGAATTGGACACAAGAAATTGACTGAGGAGCCCCCTAAGCACATTCCTCGTCCTAAGAGCATCTGTGGAAAGAAGCGCCGAGCTCGTTCCATTAAGCACACCTCCAGAAATGGGGATTCTAGCCACAAACGAGGCAAATCTTGCATTCGCCATCGGCAGTCTCACATGTCTGCTTCTGCAGAGGACAAGGTAGACCTTCTCGAGAAGGTAGTGGAGGGCACCATCGTCGACGAGAGAGGATCTGTGACCCAGAAAGACTGTGCATCTCCCCCTTCACCTTCCTTGCAGAACACAATGCTCTCTGAAGACGGTGACATTGTTACTGAAACCAAGAACCTTACCATCTCTTAAGTCGATCATGATTGCTCTGCTCCAATGGACGATCTATGAAAGTGTCAAGCACACCAAAGGAGGTGAATCCGATTTGGGCAGAAGGCAAGAATACCCTTCAAAGACATTCTTGCCGTATTTCCTTTTCTCTTTATTGCTTTCTTGTTCGTCACCTTTGTCTTCATTCTATTGGGGTCTTGGTTTCATATATGTGCTGCTCTAGTGCAGGACAGACGCTTTTTATCGATGAATCGAATTAGGTAGCTAACGACTGCAAATGCCATAAAAACCCCTTGAAATCTCAGAAATTTTATTACAACAAGTTTTGGTTGAAAAGGCAGATCATTTGTAGACTAATATTAATCTGTCGCCCCCCTACCCCCTTGAACTCCGGTCATTTCATAATTTGTCCTCTTACTAATGTGCGTTACTCCCTCTTAGATTTTCATTGCAAATTTATTTATTACTAGGTTTTGCTAACAAATTTAACTGCTTACGATAAGATGCACTAATAGCCACAGAAAAGCAGTGACAGAGATATTGGAAGATATAATTCACTCCAGCGCTTGGGAAAAAAGTATTGGAGGGAACCCCAGGGAAAGAACTTTGTTCCCAGAGTACCTATAATAGTAGTAATACATAAAAATGTCATCAATGACATCTTTGCTCGACCGTGTTATCAACAGATCAGAGTTATGTACTGTAGTATCTGTTCTCTGTATGGCAATATGAGTCACGTGTTCTCGTGAAGCGCGGAACGTGAATCGTGACGCGAAGCTCGGCGGAGCACGAGACTCGATAGTGATGAGAGTTCAGCTTCATCAATTTTCTTTTCTGAGACATTAAGCTGTCACGCTTTGTCCCGTTATTTTGATTGCGTTCAGGATACGGGGATGAAAGAATAACCATTTAAAACCTTTGCGACAGCAGTGTCTCCGAACTCGTCGCACCTTCATCATGCCCCGCACATATGGCAAAGTAAAGCAGACGCGCCTTGCATTTACTCCGGTATCATCCTCGTCGCCTGGGATCGAGCATAGTCCTGGAGGCAGCGCACCTCGCCTGGCGCATGTCCGGTATGAACATCCATCCAAGCCATCGGTCAGCCGGGGACGGCTGCGAATAGACGACTACCCCTCCTTTGAGCGCAAGGCTCGCCGATCTTCACCTTCCCCTGCAGATAGTAGCTCTTCCGTCGTGGTTCCAACTTCTGGCAAATTCTCTGATGTGAAGATAACTGGATATGAGAGTAAGCCTATTGCCGTTAACTCCTTCGGGAACATCTAAGCTGACATTGCGGGGTTGAGAGCAAGTCAAGGAGGAAAATGCGAATGAAGACAACCTGAAGCTATCTGAAGCCTCCAGCCCATGCCCCATTCCGTCTCGGAACATAAAGGTCGAAGAGGTATCATCTGATGAGGATGCCATTCGTGTTCCACGCAGACGACAGAGATCGAGAGCAATCTCTATCGACGTGAACGAAAGCAGCTCAGATAGTGACTCCTTTGTACCTCCAAATACAGCCAAAGGACCTCTCCAACGGGAAGCACCGCAAGAGAAGCCAAACGAAAACGGAATTTCTGCAACCAGGAAGCTCCGGTCTCGCCGGGTGCCAGACCATGCGGACGGCGAAAAGCCGAATTTGGAAATCAGGACACCTCCAAAGACAAGATCGGCTACCAGAGCATCCAAAGATTCGACTAACTTACCTGGTTCAGCTGCATCCGGGGTGCGCGTACGATCTTCGGGTCTCCACCTGTCGGATCTCGGCTCCCCAGAAACAAGTGACGCGGATGAAATTGTCACTCGTCCTACTTCTCGAAGGCTAAAACGGGCAGCTGCATCTAATACAGCATTCGTCGTCGATGATGATTCAGAGAGCGATATAGTCGTTTCGTCTCCCGCAAAACGAAGGAGGCGAGACAGCGGATCGGAAGTCCCCCGTACACCGCATCAAACTTCGGAACAGGATAGGCTCGACTTGGAGGAGGATCTCAAAGCTCTCCAAGATTCCGGTACAGCATTCCCTTTTACGCGCGTAATTAGCATGCTGACCTTAACGTTATTAGCTGTGACGAAGACGCGCACTCGCGGCCGGTTGGCAGATTCTGCGAGACTCAAGAGATTGAAACAATTAGAGCGACTGCGCCGCAGACGTGCGGGCGAAAGAGCACAGAGCGTGACCGAATCTGAGGCTGAACCTGAGGCCTCAGCTAACGAAATCCAGTCAGTGAGGCAAGATCTCGACGACGATGAATCCTCAAAGGGGGCTGAGAGCAGCGATGTTGAATCAGCTATTCCGGACCACGAAGACCTGGACCGCTACGAAGATGATTTCGTACTGCAGGATGAAGATGGAGAGATTGGGGTCCCGACCGACCTTCACGATATGCCGTTTGAGTTCACGAGGCACAGGTATAAACTACCCAAAGAGTACTTCAGAGACGTGGTGGAATGGATGGTGCACAACAAACTTAACCCAGCGTTCCCCCGGCATGACGCTGTCTACCGAACCGCTTTCATGAAGCTTGAAGACGAGGTGAAAGGCCGAACCGGCTCTCAACTCATCTCTCCTGCTTGGAACAGCGACTTTCGTAGAGCTCTCATGGCGCGGCCGCAGATCGAGGTTACTCTTTTTCCAATAACAGAAGGCCGTCCCTGTGATGCCTGCAATAGGTCCGGCCATCCTGCTTCGTTCGACAT
>JGI26055J44792_1000437_pt1 | contig 10307 bp, 8 predicted proteins | sample HigsolmetaGSP17D_FD_44792 | JGI IMG/M metagenome (IMG submission 44792)
AGTGGATGGCGCAGGGGCGCCAGAGCAGCGGGGTGGTGTTGATCGAATTTGGGCCGGGGAAGGGGACGTTGATGGATGATATGCTTCGTGTAAGTTGTTGTTGTTGTTGTTGTTGCTGCTGCTGCTGCTACGGAAGATCTTTGTCTCCGTGGTGCTGTCGGGTGATTATGTATTGTTATTATTATATGTACATGCGGCCAGCGATGAATGATAACAATAATAACAATAATTGGTATTATAGACTATTCGCAATTTCAAGAGTTTCGCGTCGAGCATCGAGGCTGTCTACCTCGTGGAAGCCAGTCCTGCGCTCAGGGAGATACAGAAGCAGCTCCTCTGCGGGGGCGATGCGCCTATCGAGGAGACTGAGATCGGACACAAGAGTATAAGCAAACACATTGGGGTGCCGGTGATATGGGTTGAGGATATTCGGCTGTTGCCGCATCGTAAGTCGTGCTGCATACTTTCTTCTCTTCTTAAAAACATAATGTCACGAAGCTGACCGTGACGATGTACTGTGTAGACGAGGATAAATCCCCGTTCATATTCGCCCACGAATTCTTCGACGCCCTCCCCATCCACGCTTTCCAATCCGTCGCTCCCTCGCCAGAAAACCAGCCGCGAGAGACAACAATCACGACTCCAACCGGCCCTACTACCCTACACCAACCGCCGAAGCATGCGAACACTCCGCAATGGCGCGAGATTATGGTGACATTGAACCCGGAGGCGGTGGTGGAGAACAAGAAGGACGCGCCCGAGTTCAAACTGACGCTCGCGAAGGCGTCCACGCCATCGTCGCTCGTGATACCAGAGATATCGGAGCGGTACAAGGCGCTCAAGGCCCGACCGGGCTCGACTATCGAGGTCAGCCCGGAGAGCCGCATCTACGCGGCCGAGTTCGCGCGGCGCATCGGCGGCTCTTCTTCCTCATCCTCCTCTTCCGCCTCCCAGGCCACCGGCGCACGAGCGGCGTCCGCGGCCTCGAAGCCCCTCGGGAAGCGCAAACCATCCGGCGCGGCGTTGATTCTCGACTACGGCCCCGCATCGACCGTCCCCGTCAACTCGCTGCGCGGGATCCGGCAGCACGCCAAAGTCCCGCCGCTCTCGTCGCCCGGCGCGGTTGACGTAAGTGCTGACGTCGACTTCACCGCCCTGGCGGAGGCGGCGATCGAGGCGAGCGAAGGCGTCGAGGTCCACGGCCCTGTCGAGCAGGGGGACTTCCTGCTGTCGATGGGCATCGCGGAGCGGACGGAGCAGCTCCTGAAGAACGTCACGGACGAGGAGAGGAGGAAGAACCTGGAAAGCGGGTGGAAGAGGCTTGTGGACAAGGGACCGGGGGGCATGGGGAAGATATACAAGGCTCTCGCCATCATCCCTGAAAACGGAGGGAGAAGGAGGCCTGTTGGATTTGGGGGAAGTATTGTGCCGTGAAGGAAAATTGTTGCAGTCATTGTCATGAAACTGAAACATCCAGGTTTGGTGCCCTGAAAAATCTGCATGCTAATGTACATACATGTATTATGATTATTATAATGGGACATGTATTCCTAATTTTGGCCGTCATTTCATAACGGGTATCCCGGTAACCATATTGAAACAAAAAAGGAAAAACATTGCCAGGTCCTGTTCATGCATATGCAAGGGACTCCGAGCCGGCAGCTGAGGAGCAGAGACGTGAGCTGGTTTCCAGGAGCAAATGGAAAGCATCCTCGAGACGCCTGACTTCTCCTAAATGACCAGAACTCGTCCGCACTCGGATATTAGGGTCGAGACTGCTCGACGGGTATGCTAACTGCAGCGACTGAACGATGGTTGCGGGAGGCGACCAAACACTGCTGTAAGAGCAACGCCCAGGAAAGAAAACCCCTGAAAAAGAAAAGTCGCCACGGAACGGATACCTTTGACTCTCGCGATCTCACTGCAGTTCAATATATATGTGTGTGTTGTGTGGCTGCGGACTCTCACAAACAGCAGCCCACAATGACTGACCATAGACAGACAAAAAAGAAAAAAGATCCATCGAAAGAAAGGGGGAAGGGGGAAAAAAATTCCTCGCCCCTTCAGTACTCCTGCCAGATATCCTCCACGTACCCCTCCGTCAACCGGGTATCCTTCCCGTACTTCTCCTGCCACCGGACGAAGCCGCCCTCGAGCACGTAGACCTCCTGTTGAAGCCGCCCTCGAGCACGTAGACCTCCTGTTTCTTGCTCTCCTCCTCGCCGAGGGTGCGCTCCCGTTCCCGCGCGTACCGCAGCGCCGCGGAGGGACCCCTCTGCTGGCTCAGCGTGCAGTGGAACACGACCTTCTCCTTGTCCTTGAGGGTCCGGACGAGCTCCGGCATCCGATGGTCGAGGCTGGAGCTGGGGACCCAGGTGGAAGAGTAGATGTGTCCGCCGACGTGATCTGGAATGATAAGAAGGGAGGGGTCAGTACCTAAGGCCACAAATCTCGCGCGGGGAAATGAAGGTCGACTGTACATTGATATTACTTACCTGAGTCACGGACATCAATGATGGCGAGTTTGCTCGAAGCGCTTTTCGACAGGAGGAGAGAAGACAGTACGTCCCGGCTCATGCGGGGGAGGGTTGCAATTGTGATAGAAGACATCGTTGTGGAGTAGATACGAGTTCAGTTCTTGGCGGAAAAAGAAGTCTTCAACCAGAAACGAACGAAGAGCAGATTCCTAAAACCAGAGATGATATCTAGGAGCGAGCGAGCTTGCGAACACAAAGCGCGATAGACATAGACAGACAGAGGGGGAGCGAGCGAGCGAGAGATAAAGGAGTTTCCGTCTGCGAAGACTTTAGCGGAACAAGCGCGCGGCCCTTTTGCAAGGGTCCCGCGGGCATGGGGGGTCCGCCTCACGTGATATGAAGATTTCCATCCGGAGCCTCTCGATAACCTCGAACGAACGAACCGTCTGGATATAACTCCGCGGAGTCCGTTACGACCACCCACCTGCCCAACGGTCTCATGGGGGAAGGGCCCATCGAGATTCATCTTCGATCGAATTGCAGATTTTATCTCGATCAATTGGGCTCGCATTGATCTCTGCCCACGAAGGATGGAGGTGCGCACTCTAGCTCGGTGCCTTCTTCGCTCCAGGCCGGCATCCTCTCTGCTCTACGCGCAGCAGCAGCCCGGTCTCGCGGCAAGAAGACTGCAACCGATCAATAATCATGTCCGGAGACAATTCCTGAGCGTCCCATCGATCCGATACAACTCCTCCGCCGCCGCCGCCGCTTCCGCTCAGAGTGAAGCATCACAACCCGCTGCCCCCGCAACGACCAGCGAGCAGCAGTCCTCCTCCCAACAAGAACCCTCCTCCCTCAGCACCCCTACCACCCCCGAAACTCAGCCCGAAACCCAGAAAAAGCCCGACGTGAACGAGACCATCGACCAGATCCTCGACAGACTCAACGTCGGCGGCCGCGGGGCCCCGCAACCAACCACCACCACGACGCTCCAGTCCGCCCGCGAGCGCATTGAGGCCGCCCGCCGCCGCCTCGCCGACCCGCTCTCCCTCTCCCGCGCCGTCGGCGAGTCCGCTGAGACGGACAACTACCGCACGTCGACGCGCCGCGTCGAGCTGAAGCTGGGGCCCCGGCTGGGCCGGCAGGTCAACGTCGACCCGGACCGCGGCATCGACGTCGCGGCCGCGCTGCGCAGCCTGCAGGTCCAGTGCGCGAACAACCGCGTGCGGGCGCAGGCGACCGCGCAGCGGTTCCACGTCCGCCGGGGGCAGATGCGGAAGAATATCAGGATGGAGCGGTGGAGAAAGCTGTTCAAGTACTCGTTCAATGCGACGGTTGCGAAGATCCAGAGGATGAGGGCGCAGGGGTGGTAAGATTAAGAACAGTGGAAGACAGAGAAAAGATATGTGCGAGGATTTGATAAAAAGTACATACATACGTACGTCAGTCGGGGTATCGGATGGGATGATGTTAGAATGTGTACCATTGCATGGGACCGTTCGAACGGTGAGACAAGAACTCCCGTTGCCATGTATAACTACGATTTGGGTTTTGCTTTTTTAGATGCCATTTCTCATGTGGGAATAGAAATGCGAGTTTATGCGTCCGTTCTGAACATGATTTCTTGCGCCAAGCGTTATCGCCGTCACCCTTTTATATTCATGACGTTTTGGTACTCCCATGTATGTATTATTGTACCCAGGTAAAAAAAGAGGTATCAATCAATCAATGTACCCGGAATGGCAAGTGGAGAGCATTCGCCTATCCGTAGTCGTAACTCGTACACCTCAGTACAAATGAGGTCAATCAGTCTCTCTTTCCGCTTGGGTGTCCTGCATACCCGTAGCCTCTACCTCCTATACCATTGCCCCCGTTCCCGAGCCCATAGCCTCCATAGCCATTTCTCCTGCCCCCATCGCCGTACGTCACCCCGCTAGGGTCCCTGGCATGGCCAAGGCCGGACGGGGCACCCAAGATTCCATCCCCTTTCCATCCGCCATGACGCCTGCGGCCGCCGCCTCGCTCCCAGTACAGAGCGGCCAGAGCACCCACCGAGGCAGCCATGACGAAGAAGATCAGTTTCCCGAGGAACGCTCCCATGCCAGATGAGCCGGTCCCAGAGGGAGACGACGACGATGACACCGTCCACCCGAGACCCTCTCCGCCCTCGATCCAGCTGACACGGAACATGAACGTGAGCGGCTCCCCGCGGATGACCTTCGTCCCGTGGCCAGGAGCCCACGGATTCCTAGCAGCCTCAACGAGAGCCTCCTCCTTCTGCTCCCTCGTCATCTTCTCCTTTTTGCTATCCTTCGTCTTCCCTCCGGGCAAGACATGGATCTCAGGAAGCGAGTACGCCGTCCCCGCGACGACGTACCCCGGCGCGGTCCGCGCCCTCTTCTTCCACTTCTTGGAATCCTTCGCGCCTGGCACGACGGAACTGATCTTATGCACCAGCACATTCAGATCCGTCCAGATGTGCAGGTGACTGCGCTGCAGGGTCCCCTGGAGCGCGATGGTCAGCGGCGTGTACGAGGGCCCGTCGTCGTCGACGACCGCGACCACGTCTTTCGTTCCCTCCTCTTCCTCCCCGTCATCGTCGTCATTATCCTCCTTCGCCTTATCTTTCGTCCCCGCAGAAGTTGAGGCTCGAGAGGAGCCGGATGACGGCGCGAGCGGGCCCGTGGGCACGCGACATGTCAAAGGCACGTCTGAGTGGACATAGTACTCGAGTAGGTGGTAGAGAGTATCCGGGAGGGAGGCGATGGTGCAGGTGATGGTCTCCGAGATGCCGTAGTGGAAAGCGAGAGGGAGGAAGGTCTCGTTGCAGGTGGGGAAAGGAATGTATTGCAGTTTCCCATGGGGGTCTGTGATCTATGGGCATGAGTTAGCGAGACGACGCTTTTCTATCTCAAAGAAATAATATGCGCAGTGATAAAGTGAATCGTATGAGACAGTAGTAAAATAATCCGACAATATCGGGAACGAAAGTATCGCCCGAGAATATTGAATTCAGATTCAAAGCGGGGGAGGGGGGCGTATTACATGTTCTCCAGAATCTCTGTCGCCATCGGTTAGTCAGTTTCCAGTTCTCCATGTTGTCTTTTTTCTTTTGAGCGCATTGAGACTCAAGAGAGTCGTCAACAATGCAAGAAACGGGACAACTCACATCGTCCGATTCAAACAGCTCACAGGGACCGGTTGTCCATATTTATATCCCACTCCTCTGCGCAGGAGCTCCTCTTTCCCCGCTGCGACGCCAAAGGGCTGCCATACCAACGAAGGGATCAGAAGTAGATAGTAGCAAGCGAAACCAAGCCGGGAGCCCAAAGAAAAATGAAGGACAGGCATATTAAGTATTATTGCGTGCCACCAGGGCAGGGGCTGGCAGGCGGGGTCGCGCTGGGTCGTTGGTTGGGGGTTGTTTGCGGAGTAGGTGTTGTTGGACGCCGCGGCTGTTCTCCGTACTATGAACGGCGTACGGAGTACGACGCCGCATGTCGATCCATCATTACCCATTTCGTTAATCGTGTTCGCTCTGGCCGCGTCAAGTTTATAGCAGTTCGATGCTCTCTAAATTACAATCATCTTGCTTATTACTCTGAGGGAATTGATTCACCTACGCGAAAATCTTCGAGAAAATATGCCATGCGTACGGGGCTCAACGGATTGTTTTACTGGGCATCCCTTCCACATCCTCATGAACCAGGGAATCGATATTCAAGGAAGTCTGAACACGGAGCGGACCTCCTATAATTTCTTCCCTAATAATACTACATTATTAACACTCCAGAGAAGCATTCCACTTCAACAATGGACTAAAGCTGGCATTATCTAGAAAGTAGAAACGTCCATTAATTCTTCGTCACAGAACATACATCACATTTGCTGTCCGCAATCGATGCTACAAATCTACGCCAGGTTTGCCTTCTTCTTGAACGCAAGAAGCAGTCCGCTGGTGGAGGCATCGTGGTCACCACCAGCACCCGGCGTCTCGAGCTCCTTCTGGATCTTCTTCGCGAGGACCTTGCCCAGCTCCACACCCCACTGATCGAAGGAGTTGATGTTCCACACAGCACCCTCGGTGAATGTGACATGCTCGTAGTAGGCGATGAGGGCTCCCAGAGTTCCAGGAGTGATCTTCTGGGCCAAGATCGAGGTCGTTGGCCTGTTTCCAAGGAAGGTCTTGTGGGGAACCAGCTCATCGGGCGTACCCTCAGTCTTGACTTGCTCAGGAGTCTTGCCAATCATCAACGCCTCTGACTGGGCAAGGAAGTTGGAGGCGAGCATGCGCTGGTGCTTGCCACCATCAACCGGGTTGTGCGACTCGGCCGCCATGATGAAGTCCGATGGAATGAGTTTGGTGCCCTGGTGCAGCAGTTGGAAGAAGCTGTGCTGGGCATTGGTGGCAGGCTCACCGAACAAGACAGCGCCGGTGGTGTACTTGACGTACTCTCCAGATCGGGTGATGGCCTTGCCATTGCTCTCCATGGACAGCTGCTGCAGGTAGGCAGGGAAACGGTGAAGGTACTGGTCGAAAGGCACCACCAGGTGAGTCTGGGCGCCGAAGAAGTCGCTGTACCAGACGTTCAGGAGACCCCCAATGACTGGAATGTTCTGTTCGAGAGGGGCCTCACGGAAGTGCTGGTCCATTGCGTGAGCGCCGGCCAGGAACTCGTGGAAGTTGTCGAAGCCGATGTAGAGAGCGACGGAAAGACCAATTGCACTCCACACGGAGTAACGACCACCAACCCAGGACTCAAACTCAAACATGTTCTTCTTGTCGATTCCAAACTTGGTGACCTCAGCCTCGTTGGTGGACAGGGCAACAAAGTGCTTGGCGATATGGGCTTCATCCTTGGCGTGCTCCAGGAACCACTTCTTCGCGGTATTAGCGTTGGTGATGGTTTCGGCGGTTGTAAAGGTCTTAGAGGCGACAAGGAAGAGGGTGGTCTCCGGATCAGACTCCTTGAGCGCCTCCGCGATGTGACTTCCGTCAATGTTGGAAACGAAGTGGAGGGTCAGGCTCCGGTCAGCGTACGGCTTCAGGGCTTCCGTGACCATCACAGGGCCACTGTGCTCAATTGTCAGTACTCCACACACGGGAATGATCGTAACATGCAGCTACGCCCAGAGCGACCTACAGATCAGAACCGCCGATACCAATGTTGATGATGGTCTTGATCTTCTTGCCGGTGTAACCCTTCCACTCACCACTCCGCACCTGCTCGGTGAACTCCTTCATGTGCTCCAGCACGGTGTTGACACCCTGCATGACATCCTTGCCGTTGACCTGCATCGGCTGGTTGGTCACATTGCGCAGGGCGACGTGGTAGACGGCGCGGTTCTCGGTGAAGTTGATGGGCTCGCCCTTGAACATGTCATCGCGGAGCTTCTCCAGACCGGCCTCCTTGGCGAGCTTGACCAGGAGGGACAGGGTCTCTTCGGTGATGAAGTTCTTGGAGAAGTCGAAGAGGATCTCCGACTTGTCCGCCGGGTTGAAGAAGGTGCGGCTGAACTTCTCGAAGCGCTTGGGGTCCTTCTCGAAGGCCTCCTTCAGGACGATGTTACGGCCCACCGAGTTGTGGTGCTCCTGGAGGGCCTTCCACGCGTCGAGGTCGGTGGCCTGCGAGAACCCAGGCATTGTGACGGTCTGAAGGGAATTCGTCGTCTGCGGAAGAGATGCGGATGGTTGGATCAGTGCGGGGCAGACAGAGGGGCTTGATTCGAGTGTCAAGAGCTGTTTAAAGTGCGGATTACCTACCTGACAGATGAATAGATAAGCGAATTAAGCAGGACCAGACGAGGTCGTACTGCGAGTGAGCTCTGATATCTTTGTTTGGGGGAGGGCGCAGGCGGGACGCGCGGAGGATATCCCAGCATGTCGTCAGGCCGGCGCCCGGCTGGACCGTGTGTTGTGGAGGGGCAGCGTGGGGCAGGCAGGCACGGGTGACATCTCCACCGCCGGCCGTGCTCCCTGAAGCAGCACCGGTGTCCGCCGTCTCAGCAGTGTCCCAGGGCTGAATAACCGCAAGTACCTTGTAGCAGGACAATCAGGTAACCATTACATCTTCACGCTTCCCACGCTGCTGATTCTCTCTTGGTGGACCTAATAATAGTGCATGAATGATTGCCGGCTTCGATGGAGCATGGAACCATATTCCTAAACCTTCGAACGGTGAGCTCTTCTCCGAGCAGTTGCTAAAAACGATCGCCCCCAGTGCCAAGGATCGCATGATCGAGGCTCGGTGAGGACCACTCCGAGCATCACGCGTCGCATTGAATTTTTCGCTCGTCGGACGTCTGCTCTCCGGTCCCTCACATGATGCGTCTTGCCCTAATTCCCTTCGCATACCTAGGTAGCCAATCTCAGAATACCAGAACCAGATAAGTAATAGTATTCTCCCCCATCCTTCTCTTCGATGGGGAATTCCATGCGGGGTATAGCCTCCACGCTTGACAATCCATATAACACTCCTGCCTGGTCAGTGCCACAATAGAACGCCTTTTATGCTTTGAATCTACACGCGAAGATAGCGCGACCCCCTGTGTTTGAACCAATGTGTCAAGACGCATTATGCAAATCGACTGAGCGCATCTGATTATTACATTTCATCCTGTTGAATTCCGTGCATTTTATTACACTAGGCAGCACTTAAATGTATGCCTCTTCGTAGGTTGCAGGTTCTATTTAATATGGCTAGGCCAATAGATCAGCAGGGTCTGGGATTGCCTGCTTCCTGACCTTACCAGAGCTCAGAATTCAAAAGTAGCTCAAATTATGTGGACTGTGGCTTTCGCAATTCAGGCATGTAAAAGTGGCAAGTTGTGCCCTGGTATTTCGGGGAAGGTCCAGATGTGGAATATTATCAGAGATAATGTAAAATACATCAAGCTCTTTATCGACCCCGATGAAGTGCATGATGTCATATGGGGAATTGAGGAAGAATGTGGGATTATTGGAGGTTTGGAGACGGGGGACGTAACAAATCGTAAGATATACTTTAGTATATACGGTACTGCAGGTCTCTCTTGGTGTGATAATAAGATCGACGAAGACGATAACAATGACAACATAGAGGGTGCTACGAAAGAGGAAACCTCTGACGAGGGCAAAGGTTGGCGCTGAAGGATAGCATTCTAGTGCAGTTCACATGAGTCAGAGATTATGGATGCGTCACTAACTGGTCACAGCATCGTCGAGTTCTTTGAATGGTAGGTATGGGAACTTAGAATGGAGGCTGGATCTGGATAAAATGCGAGATGACATATGTGGAAGAGCAGCATAACCAAAGGGAAGGCGATAAGAAGTAATATCACATTGAATGGTACCTGTCCACCAGATCCGAGAAGGAGGGTCACAGCGATATAAATGATAAATGACTGTCAAGAAACCACAAGGTATCTACTGGCATCTTCCAAGAGATATCAGGCTACATCCACCTGACCTCGAGAGCTCCCTTATCATTCTAAAACAGAGCTACTACTCAACCAGAACCCGGGATGATAGTGCAGCGGTTAAGGTCACTGGGCAATGTTCAGTGACCTTCCCTGTCACCGGACCCAAAGCCCCCGGGTTCGATCCTTGCCTTGCTCGAGGTGCGGCCGATTTGATATTTACCTATGCCAACATCCGATGAGAGCTTGCAGGATCCAGGGAAGTATAAAATCCTTTCCTGCCAAAAGCATAGGCGGAGGTTTTCGTAGCACCCCTTGGCCCTAATGGGCCCGGGGGTGCGAGCTTTTTCCCTCGTCTCTTAGATTCTCTGGTCCCGTGGATTCTAATTTTGTTGTTGTTTTGCCTTGCTCTTCTGTGGGTTGTGATGGAGG
>JGI26055J44792_1000439_pt1 | contig 10269 bp, 9 predicted proteins | sample HigsolmetaGSP17D_FD_44792 | JGI IMG/M metagenome (IMG submission 44792)
CCATGTGTTCATCCAAACTAGCTTCAAAGTGCCTAGACTGACGTTCCCCAACTCTAGCCGCCGTGAACAAGTGCCTGAAACGAGGCGTCAAGGAAGTTGTCAAGGCTCTCCGCAAGTCACCCGTTCCATCCGCGAACGCCCCTCTCTTCCCGCCGCCTGCCATCGTCATCCTCGCCGCCGACATCTCCCCGATGGATGTCATCTCGCATATCCCTGTCCTCTGCGAAGACCACGGAGTCCCATACGTCTTCGTCACGTCGAGAGCTGAGCTGGGTAGCGCAGGCGCAACGAAACGACCCACCAGTGTGGTCATGGTGACCCCCAAATCAGGCAAGAAGCAAAAGAAGGAAGAGGAGACTGCCGAGGGCGAAGACAAGGAGGACTTCAGCACCGTCTATGCGGATCTGGCCAAACTCGTCGAGAAGGAATGGAAGCACGTAAAATTCTAGTCAGCGCGATTCCCCTCTGCCCTTCCTGTATACCTTCTTTTCTGTAATTGTTACGTTGTATACTTTGCTCTTTTCTGTCTGGCAAGGCAGCGCATATCTTTGGGGTCTGGCCTTCGGGACGCGTTCATGGGATTTCTTCTGATATGTCTTTCCGGCGTTCTGATGTTGGAGTAGAAAAAAGAAAGGCAGGAAGCAGAAAAAGCACAATGTCATGTTTTTCGAGACCCACAAAACAATAATAATAAGATCTTGCCCTTGACGTGCCATCTGGCTACAGGTGAGGTTTCACGACGCAAGGCCAGTCGGATCGCATGGACCTGGGGAGAGAGGGCCATTGCTGGCCTCCGACTCTCGTTGATAAAGACGCCGTATCTGATACCGAAGGGCTTGCCGTGGCCTGCCCTGCGCGACACACCGCCAGGCCCACGCCTGCCCGCCCGCGCGGGCCGGGATGCCGGGCCTGGAACCGTCGGCACGAGGCCGTGGTCGGCACGGCGACATCCACAGCCTCTCCAGTCATCCTGGTGTGACGGCATGCAAGAAACTAGCCCTGCGGCTGCGGCGCTGTCCAGAGTGTCACCTCTTGTCAACGGTCGAGCATGAAGAACACAAGCCTTGCGGTGATCGCCGCCGAGTCGTTGGCGGGCCGAGCTTAGCATCGTCCACCGCACAGGGAGCCACTCAGCGTGCGCCCGCAGACAGAGAGTCGGGACAAAACTCCAACATCACGCGCAGGCCCCCCGGTTCCACGCAGCACAACAATCCCCTGGTTTCTTATCCCGGTGGATACTGTCATAACTCGGTTCTTGGCTTCCGGTCCAGGTGGGATCCAAGGCACATCCTACGTATTCCTCTGCACGGAGTGGTATACGGCCTTGGGAAGACTGTCACGGCACTCGAGAGAGCCGTTTGGGATGCTTGCGGCGCTTCGCAGGAGCTCACACGAAGGACTTAAATGATGATCCCCGAGGAATTCACAATGCAATTCCCCGCGATTCGCCGGATTCGATGCCAAGGTTCCAATGTCTTCGAGAATCGAGCGGATCTATATTCGTGACTAGACACTAGTGCATACCACCCCTTCGGGAATAGTCCACACACGCTACATATCGATGTCGATCAGATGGAGAACAGTTTTATGTCGAAACTTCTTTATACCTGTCTTTCCATTCACAGCTGCTGGGTCGGATATTCGGCATCCCTTGGGGCTTCATGCGATGCCTGACGCCATGCCAGCGTGCGAGTGGACTGTGTACACAGTACACGGGCCGCCGACGCAAGTATTAATACAACGGGACCGAACTCGATAAAAGGCGATGGTGGTGAGTCTTTCCCACTATATAATTAAGATATCCCGCTATCATTCCTCTTTCCTCCGCAGCATCCAAACTTACTTGGGTTTCTTTTTTCTGTTCTAACTTTCCACATCTTATTCTACAATGGCAGACCAATCCAGAGAAAATGCTCGCGGCAAACTCTTCGCGGCGGTCGTCGATGACCTGGCGCAGAGGACTCCGGACCGGAAGGTCTGCACTATACCAAAGGGTCCCAACATCTCGGACGGTTTCCGTGATGTGACCGTGAAGGAGCTGGCTAAGGCCGTGAACTACACTGCCTGGTGGATCGAGAAGAGACTTGGACGCAGTGCCAACCTCGAGACACTGTCCTACATGGCCGCTAATGATATCCGCTACCTTGTGTTTATCCTTGCCTGCAACAAGACCGGCTACAAGGTGAGTGGAGAAGGGTGTAGTCGGCGGGTGGGCTGAGGGCCATGGCTGACTACTGCTACAGGTCTTGCTTCCTTCCACGAGGAACTCAGACGATGCATTTCTGTTTCTTTTGAAAGCCACAGAATGCTCAAAGTTCGTGTACAGCGCGGAGCGGAAGCTGAAGGTCTTGGACATCAAGAAAAACCGCCCGGAACTTGAGATACTGGAGATTCCGTCTCTCGCTGAAATGCTGGAGAGCGAAACCGGCATGTATCCTTACAATAAGACTTTCGAGGAGGCGGAGGATGAAGTCTCTGTGATCATCCACAGCTCCGGTACAACAGGTGCGTCTGGACATCCACATTTCGCCTCTAAATAACAGGGCTTTTTTTCTCATAGCATGTTTTTTTTTTCTGCGCAGGCATGCCGAAGCCAGTTCCCCTCACCCATGGATTTATAAACGTTTTTGAGCATTTCACTTCCATCCGTCATCCACCAGGTCGTCTGGCCACAACGTGGACTGGTCTTGGTTCCGATGATCTCTTGCTTTCGACGACTCCCTTTTTCCACCTGATGGGATTTTTGGCCTTTACCCAATCCATATTTCACAATCTTCCGTTCCTGATCGGTCCCGATAAGCCCTTGTCTCCGGACTACGTGGTCGAGGTTATAAACGCTGCCCACCCCACGGCAGCTCTACTCCCGCCATCTGTTCTGGAGGAAATGAGCCACTCAGAACGTGCACTGGAGGCTCTGGGCAGTTTGCGTTATGTCTTTTTCGGAGGAGCTCCTCTGGCACCAGAGGTTGGTGATCGGTTGTGCAAGTTGACGGACCTCCGGATGGTGATCGGCACTTCTGAGGTTGGCATCATCATAAACATGCCCAACCTAGAGAGGGAAGATTGGCAGTACTTTGAATGGAACCCGTACTATGGTGTCGATATGCAGCCAGTTGGTGAGGGCATGTACGAGTTGGTTATTCCGAGGGGCGAAAGCCGCGAGTTCCACGGCATCTTTCACACGTTTCCCGATATCAAAGAGTATCGGACAAAGGACGTGTTCCTTCCACATCCTACGAAACCTAACCTGTGGAAGTTCCAAGGCCGCATTGACGATGTCATTGTGCTGAGCAATGGCGAGAAATTCAACCCCGTCACGATGGAGAAGATTATCGAGGGACACCCTCTGGTTTCACGGGCCGTGATCGTCGGCGAGCGCAGATTCCAGGCCGCTCTGCTCGTTGAGCCCAACTGGCATGAATGGAGCGAGGAGAAGCCTGTCAGCGCTTTGATCGATGAGATTTGGCCCACAGTACAGGAGGCAAACAAAAACGGTCCCGCTCACGGACGGATTCTGAAGACGAAAATCGGAGTGGCGTCGAAGGACAAGCCATTCAAGACGACACCGAAGGGCAGCACCCAGCGGCGTCTTGTCCTCAAAGACTACGCGGAGGAAATCAACGCCATCTACGAGAAAGACGACGAAGAGCATGAAGAGGAGCTTCCCGAAGTGGCCGATCTGGATGGCATCAAGGAATATATCCGGAAGGCTGTTTCGGCCAAAGTAGCCAAGCCGGAGCTTTCGGATAAGGATGATTTTTTTGTCGCAGGTCTCGACTCTTTGCAGACAATCCATCTTGCAAAGGTCCTACAGGCAGCTGTCCGTTCGCGCTACCCAGACAAGAGCTATGGTGCAATCACCAGCCAGAGGGTTTACGCAAATCCTACGGTCGAGCAACTATCTCGCTTTGTCAACGGCATCATAACCGGCGACGTCGAGGATGGTCAGTCCAGATCTGAGAAGATCGATTCCTTGGTGAAAAAGTACACCGATGACCTGCCAGACCAGGAGCTGGATGTGCGCAGTGTTCCTGACACGCACACTGTCATCCTAACAGGATCCACCGGCGCGCTTGGGAACTACCTCCTCAGCTCTCTGCTAAAGGATCCGAAAGTGGTCAAGGTCTACTGTTTGAACAGATCCGACGCGAAATCCAGACAGGAAAAGAGCTTCCAGGAGAAGGGACTGAGCTTTGGCCCGGATGCGCAGGCGAAGGTCGAATTCCTGACGGTTTCCTTTGGCGAGGAGAAATTCGCTCTCGACGACAGCAAGTACGAGGAGATGGCTCAGTCAGTTGACACGATCATTCACAATGCCTGGAAGGTGGACTTCAACCACTCGGTGGACTCCTTTGAAGAAGTGCACATCAGAGGTGTGCGCCGCCTCGTCGACTTTGCTCTGAAGAGCAAACACCATGCCCATATCCACTTCGTCTCGTCCGTCAGTACCATTGCTGCTTGGCAGCCGCACCACGGGCCCGCTGTGCCGGAAATGCCGTTGGAGAACTGCGACGTCGTCCTCCAGCAAGGCTACGGAGAATCCAAGCATATCGGCGAACGCATCTGCCTTGCTGCTGCCCGTCGATCCGGTATACCGACAACGGTCCTCCGGGTGGGACAGATCGCGGGTCCAACCACGGAGAAGGGCCAATGGAACCGACAGGAATGGCTGCCGACCATCATCGCGACTTCGAAAGCGATGGGGAAAATCCCAAGCGCGCTGGGCTCATGGCCTGTGGACTGGATCCCTATCGTAAGTCCCCTAAAATGAGATTATTACCCTAAATGAAAGCTTTTTCTAACGCTGACTGCTCAAACAGGACACCCTCGCCACGATCATACTCGAGCTCATCGAAACCCGCCGCACCACCCAGTCCGAAAACCGCTGCGCCGTCTTTCACCTCGTCAACCCGTCCACGGCTCCGTGGGAATCCCTCATCCCCGCTGTTCAGAAGCACTACCCAGTGCAGCCCGTGGAGCTCTCTGCGTGGATTGAGGAGCTCGAGCGCATCGAAAACCCGTCCGAAGCCGAGATCGCCGCCAAGCCCGCGCTCAAGCTGCTTTCCTTCTACAAAGGCCTCCTGGGCGGCGAGGGCGCTGGCGCCTTGTCGGCCCCGATCGAGGTGGGCGAGACCAAGGAGGCGAGTGCGACGATGAGGTCGCTGGGTCCGATTGATGGAGCCCTGATGGAGAACTGGCTGAGACAGTGGGCATTTTAAAGAGGAGGAATAAAATAGAAAAAGTGATGTGACTATCGATGACGAAGTCTTATGTTTGCGAACTTCCTACGGAGTATATATATATGTGTTACGCTTTGACTACGAACTTGAGACGAGTCATCTACGGACCAGTTGACTAGGGGTATGGAGACACAGATTGGGCACATAGCGAGGTAGATAAAACGACAAACAAATGTTTTATGAATCTTAGAGATCGAACTTCGCAGCCTGCCTATCGGTATGTATATCACCAGCTGCTAGGGGTGTGATCCATCCGTCATCTGTTAACGGTAATATGCTCCGGACGGAGCCTTCCATGCCAAGCTTCGGCGGGACCGTGGACACCTATCCTTCCCGACCCACTGCCGTCATGCATATGACAACATCGACTGCGGGGCCCAACTGGAGCCCACCTTCACATTGCGATTGTCAGTGTAGCAACCATCCACCGGTGTATATTAATGATTGCACACTTACCCACTGCCCAGATAGACACAGATCAGGGGTGCCTCCTGTAGAAAGAAACAGGGAAAAAAAAGGCCCACAAAGTGACAATGCAAATTAAGAAGCGCCAATAGTAAGAAGAAACTATATACCACCCACATTCTGATAAGGCTATATAAACATATAATGCTAGGTGGGTAGGCACTATCTCATCTTTATCACAGAGGATTTGCCCCTGTACGTGGACCTAATAATAGGACTGGCCCAGCGGTGGAAAATCCCCGCTAGACTCTAGAGAGACACGAACCTACAGATCTTCCATCCGGACGCTGCAAACCACCACCTGCAGGTAGTGAGGATCAAAGAATGTGGACTCAGAGTATTTTCTCTTGCCAGCGGGACATTCCTCCCAAAGTCCTTGGACTCGGTGGTACGCTTCCAGTCCGGTACTTTGTCCTCAAATTCATCACAGTCCAAAGTTAGAAAGGAACAGGGTTACTGTGTAGGCGAGCAGAATTATTGTGTGAAAGGTAGAATCTCCGCCGAAGGCAACCTCCAGTGTTTGTATGAAGACTGCCTAGGCAGGTAGGCAACCACTGCCGTGTGGGTCACATGCTCCTATGCACGCTAGCTCCTTTCGGATTCACTTCAATAATCCATTAGCAACTAGTCCATCTGACTGAAAGGTTGAAGTCATAAATATAAAACAAAATGGCTGCCTGTTGATCTGGAGTGACATAACTATGACGGGCAGAGAAAAGCTTAATCCATCTATTAGAAAAATATGGAGCCAGGACTCTGGAGCCCTTTTTTGAAGTTCGAGCCCGTGATGATTCAATATTCTGACCAGCGACGGCGAATAAAACAGTATCAAATTGAGGAACATAATGGAGAGCGTCGAGTCGTTGCGTTGATGCGGCATTGACCACAGTTCAAGACGTAAAATAGAAAAAAATTTCGATGCAGATATTGTCTAGTCTTATATCTCCACTCTCATTACTGCTCCCCTTACCTGTTGTCGAAGCATCACCTATCCACCACCCCTGGGCAAAACCAGCAGGGCTCCCGAATCCAGAAGACACTACTACCTTGCTGAGGACCTCTCAAAACCATTTCTGGACTACCTACGACAACATCGAACACAATGCACCACTGTTTACATCCTCACCACCGCAGGGTTCGAGTCCAGATGAGTCGTCGGAGGTATTCAAAGGCAGCCGAGGGACGCTTCATCAAGTATGTATACCTCTCAGTAGGTATACTCGAGACAGGAGCTGACGACATACATCTAGGAAGTCGAAAGCACGCAGATAATCCTTTCCGAGGTGCAAGACCGCGACGGCGAATTGAATGACAACTACCCACCGCGCCCTTCACCTATACACTGCATTGACGAAGATTCCACAACAAAAACCACATTAACTTCCGACTCGATACTACGTGACAAAATCCACCATAGCCACGGCATTCCCGTAGGTCGAGACGACTATCAAGCTGTACCATCCCGCAGCACCGAAAATGAAAACCGTTATGACTGTCGTCGCAACCGTGGACGAGATCCCCACGGACGCTTCTTGCATCTTTCAGACGGGGATGATAATAACGAAAGAGTACATCCCAGCACATACTTCCCCGATGTTATTCCAGACGTCGATGAGTTTTTGACACCTTGGGTGGTGCTGCTGGGGATGCTGTGGCTGGCACTTCTCTCTGTCGTGCTGGTCGAGATATCCGAGTTTCTGTGGAGACGATGGCGGAAGGCGAGACGAGGGTCGTGGGAGGTTAAGCAGGAAAAAGAGGCGGGTTTTATTGAAAAGTCTGGGAAAGGACATCTCAACAAAGAACAAGGGAAAGATCGAAAAGATGGCGATGGTGAGTTCAACGGTTTTGTACCTTGGACCATGTCGGAAGAGAGGGCACTCATTATTGGGATAGATGATAGCTAGGGAGTACTCCGTTTGGTACATAGGATATAACATACGTTGCTACGAGTCAAAGTATCCATGCCTATTGGGTCAGTCTTGTCAAACTTGAATTCGGTTTGGATTAGATATATCCACATCCAATAGTACATCAGTATGCGTCATGTATGTACGTATGTATGTACATAGTACCTATGCTAGGGAACTGTCGTTCCTGTTCAGAAACACCAGGTTGTTCGCTTTTTGAAGAAAATAGCTCGTATTAGTTATACATTCACCACTAGACAAGGGCCTCGTCCCGTTGCAGCGGGTGGTAGGGCTGCGGCGTTGTCTCAAGGCCCTTGTGCGACTGTCTCTCAACGCCCTTCTGTCTCGGTCCCGGGTTGGCAGCATCATCAGCGCGCTCGAAAACGTGGCGCTGGAACTCATTTTCAGCGACCCGCCCAGGGTCCTTCTGGCTGCCGATTTCAGACGTGAAGCTGGCGTTGTTGTTGTCGTTGCTGTCGAAGCCGCCCTCCTTGATGTTCATGCCTTTGTGATTGGTGCTCCCTATGTTGCGAACGACGGGCATGACGTAGTTGGGCGCTGGGCCGCCGTAGGCCGGGCAGTCCAGGTACTCGGGTTTCTCTGCACCGGGGCCGCCCGCGGCCTCAAACTTCGAAGCGGGATAACCATGGGGCGGGATGCCCATCTCTTTCTTGGTCTCGGTTGGTCCGCCGACGTAGCCGCCGGTGGGGAGATGTCTCCCAGGGAATTTACCCTGGCCTCCTAGGCCTTCTGGATATTTTGTCTGCTTGTCCGGGTCATCGCGGCAGTGTGCGTCGGGGGCTTTAGGTAGCGTCGTGGTAGCTCCGGAACTGTGGGTGCTTGTAAAGGTGGCCTGGTCGCTCGATACTCCCAGCGGCTCGCTGCCTCGATTCTCAGAGAATTTCCCGCCGCTCCGGATCGACTCTGCAGCCAGAGAATCGTTCGCGACAGGTCCGGTTGCCTCTTGGATCGGTTTGTTGAATGTGTCTGCTGTTTTGACCTGGGGAGAGTCAGTTTGATCCTGAAAATCTCCCACTGAATGCACTCAACGTGAAGACTAATCCAAACGTACCTTCGCACCGTGCTTAGTACCGCCAATTGGAGTTCCTTGAAAGTCCATGGTGATATATGTGGCGTATGAGGGTATCTCGAGAACAGTTCCGTCTGCCTTTTCAACAGTAGATGGAGGGAAACAGACAGTCTGTTCTTCCAACTTCGTTATGCTTGTGGACGGAGAACCGCAGCAGGGAAACGAGATGGCAAAGCTATATAGAGGAGTTGAGAGAACCACGAGGAACGCCTGGGGGAGGTACCGAAGCCCTGATGCCCTCTTCGGTACGTGATGTCATCCTTACGGTGAGGACGACTACAGCCTCTATGGCCACAGGAGGCTCCTTCGATCATCCTGCAGCGAATAGGAAATATACGTCAATCAGCGGACAATGAAACGATATGGAAGTTCTGAGTGGTGAGAAAGGAGATCAAAACAATGGGGCTGGTGGAGAGCCAAGAAAGTCGTCCGCAAGGGAGCAAATATCTGTTGCGCTTATCTGTAGGGCTGACAAAACATTGTGCCTTGACATGGCTAGTAAAGGATTATCGATATAGACAGTAGTAGACGACGCGAACTGAACACGACACGTGGAGAGCGTCGGACGGGGATGACATCATAGGAGGAGAGCAAACAGCGCAAACATCACTGCTCCGCTCCGCCGTCCTTGGCAGCGGCCGCTACCAGGTACCTCGGCCGCGAGCAAACTTCCTACGAGATCGCGAGTACCGTCCCTTTCCAGACTCCATGGCTGTTGCGCCGTACGCGACAGCTATAGGGCTATATGCCCTACATGATTCATGCAGAGGAGAGTGATATGCACGTCGCAATCTGCAAATTATGCCTTGTTTTACCTCCTTCTTTCCCTGGATCCAACTTCAATTTACGCTGGTCCATTCATTCGTTTCGTTCAATTCAATTATTCTCATGCAAGTCATTGCTAATAACATAAAATGGGAAAGAAATCGGTAGGAATAACATAGGTTCCTTTTCTATCGTTCCCGCGCGTCCCTGGGAAGGGTGTCCAGATTGTCATGTCCCTGTCGTCCGACTTCCGGTCCGGGCTGAGTTTCCTTGAACCATTCATCTCCGTCGACCCGCGCGCTGCTCGCCGCGGTCGCAGGCCACCTAAGAGCGCTGTTGTTTTCGCCCGAGACCGGGCCTTCAACTCGTCCGGAGCCGCCGTCGACGGGGTTTTTATTCCTCGATTGCCAATCGCTTGGGACCGGTGGTTGATCGGGCAGAGGGAGGTTTGCCTTGCGCTCATCGATTTCCTTTCCCTTATCTGTGTTCTTATCGATAATGGACTGGAGCAGAACTTAGGTTACTGGAACCCTATACAAAGTAGCCCCTTTCAGGGGTGAACGTGAACTGACCTTCAAGGCTGAGACATCCGAGTCCGCGGGCGTCTTGCCGCGGTGAAACCCTGAGAGTCTGGACTCGGGCTTGCGGATGTCTTCCTTGACCCTGTGAAATGTGTTCTCAGTCATGATGATATCTGGGCGACGGGGAAACGATCTAGTTGCTAATAGAAGGGAGGACCGAGATAACGAAGAGGGTTAATTTAGTTTTCCGGTCAATCTTTGACTTATTTTGGACCTGGATG
>JGI26055J44792_1000441_pt1 | contig 10267 bp, 10 predicted proteins | sample HigsolmetaGSP17D_FD_44792 | JGI IMG/M metagenome (IMG submission 44792)
CTGCCCGTTCCACCCGCCGCTCGCAGCAGCTCCGACCTGCTCCCACGGGCTCCGCCCTTGCCACTCTGGTCGACAAGCCAAACCGGCAGGCACGACGGAGACGGCTCCTCCCACCAGGCACTGCGCAGTGGGACCCGTCGCCGGTCCGCCCTGCACCTTGTGGTGCTGCCCGGCCGATCCATCTCGTCGCCGGTCAGCTTTTTGTCGTCTGCTCTTCAACCTCTCCCAACCACCACCACATCCCCCTTTGTTCTCAAACTCACTGTCCCTCTGGCTCCTGTCGCCTCTCTCTGCGCCGCCCTTTGCGCTGGCAGCCGCGCTCTCGCAGCGCGTCGGTCTCTCACAATGGCGCTCAGCTTCTTCAGCGGTGGAAGTGCCAGTCACGCCAAGTACTTTGATATCAGGTAAGTTCCATCGGATCAGGGTCAGATCTCAGTCGCATATGATGGCGCAACCGGTTGACACTTGTGCGCAGGCTGGATGAGGACTATGTTGTCTTCCGCGGCAGTGAGCATGAAGCCGCCAGTGTCCATTTGCGCGGCACGGTCGTGCTCTGCCTGTCCGAGCCGCTCACGATAAAGCATCTGAAACTCCATCTGACGGGCATGTCTCGTGTTTGGTAAGCAGGACCTTTGATGGCGCCTTGTTCCCGGACCACAGTGCTGATGTTCCGGTCCCAGCTACCATCTCCCGGCAAACGCGGCCGGAGGAGGCAGGAGACCCTGGAGAGAACGCTCGTTCTTCGAGAAAACCTGGAAGTTTCGCGATGCCGGCAAGGGCAAAACAGAGATTCTCCCCGCGGACAACTATGAATTCCCCTTCGACGTCATCCTGGATGGTTCTCTGCCAGAGAGCATCGAGGGCCTCAGCGACACATGGATCACATACCGGTTCAAGGCGGAGATAGGGAGAAAGTACGCAAAGGACATCGTTGTCAGGAAGCCTTTGAGGATCATCCGGACGTTTGACCCAAGTGCTCTTGAGCTCGTGCATGCAATGGTAAGTTTGGACTCATCTCTATGCCAGGGAAGTATCTATGCTGACGGACGCTCCTCCCAGTCCGTCGAAAACATCTGGCCCAACAAGATCGAATATTCCATCAGTACGCCAACCAAGGCCGTCATCTTTGGCACGTCCGTGCGCGTGGATTTCAAGTTGATTCCTCTTTTGAAGGGTCTGAGGATCGGGCAGATCACCTCGCAGCTGATCGAAACTCATGATCTAACGCTCAACCCCGAGGATCCTGACAGCGTCCGCAACACCTACAAGAACACCAGGATCATCGTCACGGACAATTACGAATTGGATGAGGAGAATCAGTTGGAGATCATTGACGAGTCGGCGGAGGGCTACCAGTTCTGCCGCTATCTGGAATTACCAAAGACCCTGACCAAGTGCCTCCAGGATGCGGACACCAAGGGGATCAAGATCAGGCACAAGCTCAAGTTCAGGGTTCAGCTACACAACCCGGATGGTCACACTAGTGAGGTAAGTGAGGAGCAAGCTTTGTCACTTGCATCTGGTTACTGACACTTGTTTCCAGCTGCGGGCAACCCTGCCCGTTACGGTGTTCATCTCGCCGAACCTTCCCATCGACGAGAACAACAACCTGATAGAGCGGAACCCTCAGGCTGCCCTGAGAGCATTAGAAGATCTGGCCCAGCAGGCTCCCCCGCTCTACGGTGAGCATCAATTCGATCAGCTCTACAGCGAGCTCGATATCAGTGGCTACCGGACCCCTGGAAACGGAAGCGGGCCAGGCACGCCCTTTGGCACCCTGAGCCGGAATCTCTCTGCTGAGAACCTTGCCTCGATGAACGCCTTGATGGGGCCAAACATTTCGGCGTCCGCATTGCATAGCCGTCTATCGAGCCTTCATGCGAATTCCATGAACAGCGACAATCCTGCGGAAGCGGATGCGGGGAACCGCAACAGCAACTCGCACAGTCCCGGAGGTGCGGAGTTGTCTCGTAGACCTTCCGATGAGGTCGATCATGACCACCTTCCGTCGGGAATGGTCACACCTTATCCTCAATACGATGAAATTGAAAGCCTTAGTCGTGTTCCCAGCTATGAGACTGCTGTCCGGACAGCTCCAAGGACCCCTTACAACAATGCAGATCTGCCGGACTACGAGTCCGCAACTGCTGGCGACTTCGTCACCCCACCGCCACGCTCACCTCAGCAAGTTCATCTCAGAGGCGGCGGTCGTTCTCATCATTTTTCCTTCGCGGATATGTACCATCGGCCTCACTTCTTCGGTCACAGTCGCAGCACTAGCCACGGTGCCGAAGCCAGAGCCAGAGGTTGATGATACGCCGGCGCACCTCTGATGCAACTATTCTTCCCCACAATCCTTGATGAACCTTGTCGACATTGCTCTGATGACAGTAACGGAATGACCCGTCGTTACAATGCATGATTCCTACCAAACCGAACAGGAGGTTGCGTGTCTGCAGGGCGAACCGATCCCCTTGTTCTTATTTTCTTTGAAGGCTTAAATACCGGAGCTCCAGATGGAGTTCGAAATTCTGCAATACTTGATTTGAGAGGTGCACTCCTAGGAGCTAAAAATGTTCGGTCCCTTTCACGGATAAAACGGGAGTTTTTCGGATGGCGCTATGCGAACAATTATTTACACTTTTTTTTTATTGGGCGGGAATCTGTATTCTCATATCTCGACTCCAGCACTGGCGTTCGGGTACCGGGACCATGGTCATGTTACTGATGCTTGATTCTTGTTCGACATTTCAATACGCAGGCGTATCGATTATTGGCATTTTTACGCATAGACGGAAGGCTTGCTTCGACTGCGGCGAATGGGACGAGAATCTGATGACAAGGGATTGTTAACACGAGGTTACGCTTGTACACCTGTACGTTAGATTTCATTGATTACAGGTTTTACGGCTCCTGTACTTAATGCTATTTAGTAGAATAGCGCGAACATAGCTACGAACATAGCTACGAAACAAATAGAATAAGTTAATATCCTTAATCCGGGGACTTGCATGTACAAATAATTATTCGGATATGTTCATCAGTTGATCGGATAATATTCCGGGGTCACTATGCTTCCGCGTACGCAGTCCAGGATTTGGACAGGACATATGGCATTGCCCTTTCTTGGACCTTGGATTTCCCTTTGAAAGGCTGCAGCTGTGCCTACCCTACCTGGCTGCGGTTGTTGTCTTTGTTGTTCTGTTCAGTTCACGGGGTCATCGGTTATGTACTGCATAAGGAAGGAAGGAAGGAATACTCTGTAGACGAGACGGGTGCTGATTGGTGGATGGATGGGATATCATAATGCACTGGATTGATTACATATTATGGATTTTAATTATTTAATAATAATTTAGCTGTGGGGATATGAGATATCTCCGATGATCCCCCTCCCCGACATGAGTCGTGGCAGGGTTTCATATACTAATGACCTCCTCCGGGACATTCTGGAGTTGAGCTTTTGGATGGATGTGTCCTCCACAATCATGACCACCAGCAGAAGAAGAGAGAGAGAGAGAAGACTTAGCAAGCAATGCATCCATGCTTGATTTTTATTGTCCCATTCTAGGAATTTGTGCTTTCAGCTACTGGACCACCTGCGTCGACTTCTTGCACGCTTTTGAAGTTGACGATAGAGGTTTCTGACAAGAGCAGTTTGTAACATACTTACTGGAATCTATTCCTCGGCCCTATTTCAGAAGAAAGTCTCGAGTAATCAAATACCCTTTTTTATCTATCATTTACTTTTGTTTTGTCTTCTACTTGTGACATTCAGCCAGCTAGCCCCGCATGGAATAATGGCCTGGAGAGAAGCACCCAATACTATACCAGCCTGATGCAGCGTGAATTACCACGCGATTTAGATAGAGCCTCGTCCTGGCGGAAATGTGAATGCAGGTCTGTCCTTCGTTGTTCATTCCCTCTGAGATGGGACCTACAGTATATGTGGTGGGCTCGTCTCTCTTCTTTTATTGATGCCCGTCCTGGAAGGAGGGGGGCCCAAGGTTATTTCTTCATCCCGTTGAGTCCATCCCAAAGTCTCCACCACCCACCACCACCATGTTGTTGGTGTCCTGTTGTTTCATATGTGGCCTTCAAACTCCGCTCAGAGTCGACCACGTGGAAACCGGAAGGCAGGAGTAAGGAGTAAGTATGGTATAATTATGGCGTTCTAAATACTTAGATGGCAATATTTTCTTTTTTTCTTTCTCTTTTCTTTTCGGTCCTCTGTTTCTGTTTCTGTGACGGTCCTGCATGATATACAATACTTTGTTTAGAACCTGACGGCACATTTTATGTATATACCCCATTATCCAATAAATAAACTGGCGAAGGAAGTATGACGACCATGTAAGTGAATTAGGTACTTATGTATACCCAGTCAATAAAACCCTCATCTATCAACACTCTGTCTTTTTATACAGTACAGCACGGGGAAAAGAAACAAAATCATTGTTAGAATAGATTTAATTCCTGGGTATTCGCCCGATCTTTTGGTCCAGTTGCTTCTGATGTCCGCATTAGGTGGCAATAGTTGTGCTGATTTGAGATCCGTATTATGATTATTTTCCCCCTCTATTCATTTGTCTATTTCCGGAAAGAGGGAGAAAGAGGATATATGAGATGAAAGTGGCAAGATAGAAGGGTAGTAGGGCACCTGGAACGTACTGTACCCAGAATGGGGAAGGGAGTTGTTTTTCAGTCGTAGAAATGGAGTTTGACAACGATCTGCTTAAATGTAGTAGCACTACTAGCTAGGTTCCTGCAGAGAGATCGGGTATCGCACCCGCTCATTCTGTTCGGGATTGGCGAATCGATCGATCGGCACGGATCGGTCCGGAGCGCCCCGTCTGCCGACCCGACTCGGGAACGCTAGGCCTCACAGCTGAGGCCTTAGGCGTCACGGCGACGTTGGGCGAATAATAATTAAAAACCAACGTCCACTCAAACTTCCTTTTTGCCAGTTAAAGTGCGGGAACGAGGATCTTGCATCTTACATCATGGTGGCCCGTGCATCATCCCGTTTGTTTTATTATATCCCCCGCCGTGTTACCCCGCCAGCGCCTTCGAGTGTGCTAGTCACCCGAGCCTGGAGGTTAAATTCCGGTACGGCGAGCTTGACGTCGGTAGAGGCTGCAAGGCAGTTCTCGAGCACAAGCAGTGGCAATTTTGCAGCAGCCATGGAGCCCAAGTTCTCCGAGGGAGCGGACGAGGCTCAGTTGAAGGCGGAGACGGCCGCCTTGCTCGAAAACGAGTGGACGTTGGATGGCGATCAGATGGGCCTCGAGAAGACGTTCTATTTTCCGAACTTCACCAAGGCGCTGGTACGCTTTTTCTTTCTTCTTTTCCTCTTCCCCGGATGAATTCTTTGGGGCGTTTCTGGTTCCGAGATGTATAACAATAATATAGGACTTCGCTACCACTGTAGGGATAAGATGCAAGTCGAAGAACCATCATCCGACGATGACGATTGTAAGTTTTTTTTATATATGATTATAATTCCTTTTTGTCCATGTGATTTCTTTGACAACGTCTTCTTTGATTCATGCTAAATTAATTCTTCTGCTTCAGAAGTTCGGATCTGTCCACATGCACTGGACCACACATCACCCTCGTGGTCTTTCTGCCAAGGACACGTTCATGGCGCGATACTGCGATGAGCAGGCGAAAGTCATTGGAGCCGTGCAGAAGGGTGAGCATGCAAAGTGTGCCCCTGCTCCGGGGTCGCAAGGCTCGAGTTGAGATTCAGTGTAAAGAACGGAAGAAAAAAAATTATTTAGTGTATTTTTGAACGGAGTGGTTAAAAGATTTCTGGAAGGATTAGAAGCAGCTTTGTGTCGCTATATCAGGAAAATAAGAAGTAAGTGATGTTATGGAACTTCTCACAGCCTCAACGACGCTTTGCAGTGTGTGCTTGGCGGCAGTTTTGAGTAGATCCAAACTGGAATTTCACTTCAGTTGCAGCTCTGTGATCGCAATTGATGATATCTATGACCTAGCACTAGCAGGTACCCGTTAAGGCAGATGCGGTGTATCCACTCTGGCTGGAAATCTGTCCGGACGGATGTCACATCTGCTTCCCTCTCATGATATTCCCCTGACAGGCATGTAATGTTGTCGCATAGAAATTTGTAGCTGTGTATCTACGTTTATTTGTCCCTGCTATCGATGAAGCTTCAAGGTCCGACTGTTCATCTGCCTAAATGGAATTGGAAAGCAATAACCTTTCAACCAGCTTCCATGAATGTATATTCTGGCCAATCATCCATTTGGAAAATTACATTCCTTCCACGCTCAAGAGGCATGTCCCTAGAACGCGGCTAGGACATCGTGTCCAGACTGTATCACATTCGTTCCTGGATCTGCTTCGTAAGCTTTACTGACGACTATTGTTAACCATTCTAAGGGCCATTTCTAAGTTACGAGTACAGAAGGCACCGGTTAGATCGAATCATATCGGTCACAACCTGCGATGCTCATATCCAGCAATGTGAGTTAACTTAGCCAATTGACCGGGAGAGAATGAGACCCATGGTTGTGTTGCTTGCTAGGGCTTCCACCCCCGGATATTTCTTGAACTTAGGGCTATCTTATCTGTGTCCCGGCACGTTGACGGCTGAGATTATTATATCCCGTTTGAGCTGATGAGATACCTGAGGCGCGAAAGGCAGGCTCCGTGGCCCTGCTACAGTATTGGAAAGGAGGGATGCTCGGAAGCGAGGCTATGACGACAGTTAGGTGGCTCCGAAGATGCAAACGTCACAGGGAGGAGACAGGGAACCCGGTCTAGGCTGTTCCTGGCTGGTTCGTGCTCGCCTGGGGTTCTGCGAGGCTGGTTTTCTGTCCAGGCACGCGAGATCATGGCAATGGCATCTTCCCACTGGACTGGTCAAGGATTGGTAAAGTTGCCGCTGATGAGTTCGCTATCCTGGCCAGGCTGGTGACTCTCCTGGGAGTGGAGACGCCATGAAAACGTGCCTAACGCAGTAGGAGCTACGATCTGCAAGGGTCACACAAGATGGTTATCTTAGATCCCAAGCAGATCAGAGATGGAAGAGCAGACTGACCAGAATGACAAACATAAAGGCAAAACCGCGTCTACCTGCATCCCGATGCCGAGGGGATCGGACGAAGATGCGCGCACGGTCGGTTTCCCTGCGTCGGGCGCGGGTGACCTCATCGCGGATCGCTCGCCACGACTTGCTCGCACTAGCAGGATGCCGGCCTGCCGCGCGCTGGCCATCCTGGCCTCAGCAAGGGCGCTCTTGAACGTGGTTGCACCAGGAGGCATCCTGTTTACATACTCTGAGCCTCTCCTATCCCTCGGATCCGTGAACCTCTTCCCCGCGCCCTTGGGGAGGACCGTACAGCGCTTCAAGAGCCTCTTGCTACGCAGGTGTATGTCCCACGGTTGCGTACTTCTCCACATTCCCGGTTACAGAACAACGAGCAGCTGGAGTGATCGCAATCCGCCAGCAATTGAAAGCCCACTCGAATTGATCGCATCGCAGTCGCACAGCTAGGAACACGCACCTGTCCACGCAAGATGGCCTCTCCAACCAGCCCTGTCGAGCCGAAGCTCCCCCAGCGCACCGGCACGCTGGCCAGCACCGTGACCAATACGACTGCCGGGAGAACCTCCTTCAGCGACGACGAGGCGATTCCAGTCGATGATACTAGCGAGGTGCGTCGCGCCTTCGAGCTCGGCCATTGGGTTGGCAATTAACGCTATACCTTTCCCCAGACCACCGCCCTCCTTGTTGAGCGCCTTCAGGCATGGAAGCACTTGTGTGGATACCTTGAAGACTATGTCGAAGCGACAGCAAAGGTGCAGAAATCTCACTCGAAGGACTATGAAAAGATATTGAAAGTGCGTCGGATCGTCAATTGCCCGATTGACTCTAAACTTGCGGAGCCAGGCTGACGTGATGGGTTACAGACCATCAGTGATCCGTTGAGGGAGGCACACCATTTTGACCAGAGTCCAGGAGGAATAGCGACGATGTATGAGAACCTGCGGCAAAACACTCAGGTATGCGCTGTTTTATGTGGAAAAGGTCTGTTAGAAGGGTACTGATTGCGCAAGGGAATGATGAATATGTACCTCGAAACCGAGAAGAACCTGAAATCAGACGTCCTCCCGATCCTTGAGCAGCTCCACAAGGAAATCAAGAGTAAAACAAAGGAAGTGCAGTCTGGGGCCGCTAAAGGTGCAAAAGCTGTTGACAGGGCGAGGGCCGCCACTCAGAAGCATATCGAGCTTCTTGGCCAGCAAACCGCCGCATTCGACGCGGCTGCAGGCAATAAGCTTGAACCATCCAATGATCCCTATATCATCCGAAGGGGTATCAACTACCGTCTAAACAAGCAGATCACCGAAGAGAACAATGCTCGTGACGAGATTATTGCGGTGCAGAACTCCTTCCAGCAATTCGAGGCGCATGTTATCCAGACATTCCAGAACGCCATCAATCAATTCTTTCAGCTCATGGGTGGCCAGGCCGACCGCCAGCGTGCGATGTACGCTGATATCCTTGGCAGCTTCCAGAAAATTCCTCTCGACTTTGAGTGGAATGCTTTTGTCAAGCGAAATGATGCCATTCTGGTTGACCCCGATGAACCGCCGAGGTCCCTATCCAGCATTACCTTCCCGAATATGGACCACCGTGCCACTAAACCCCTGATGGAAGGAACTTTGGAGAGAAAGTCTCGTGCTATCTTGAAGGGCTACAGCTCCGGTTACTATGTCGTCACTCCAGCTCGCTACCTCCACGAATTTAAGGATAACGACGACTTCCGCAAAGATCCTTCTCCAGAGCTCACCCTCTATCTTCCAGACTGTATCATCGGTGCCATTGATGGTGTGAAATTTAGTATAAAGGGCAAAGATGTGTCTGGTGGCACCATCGGTAATGCTTTCCACACCACGACGGAGCTGAGCTTCAAGGCGCCATCTCCGTCTCTCGCGGAGGTCTGGTTCACCGCACTCAAGAGGGCGAGTGTGGGCCCTGTGTTCGAGAATCACGGTCCAAGTGGTGGTGCGCAACCGCCGGCACAAGCCAACGGTCAGTCGCCCACCGAGACTGCAACCCAGGGGCAGACTCAGGGTACGACAACGACGACGGGCCAGTCGGTCGAAGAGAAGGCTGCTTAAAATTCACCTTAATTACAGCGTGAGTCATGACAGTTACTACCATGCGCCTCCTGTGGGCTAGAAACCCGGGAGATTGCGCCAGCGGCTTCTTACAATTCAAAGCAAGGAAGAAGTTTTGCTCATGGGAGCAGGCCATTGCGAATCGAGAATATGTGGAAAAGCCAGTCTGCTTTTCATTTGTCTCGTTCGCATCTTGTGCCGTCTTTTATCCTGTTTATGAAACGTAATAATCTATTGGGCATCTAATGTACGGATTTCCTATAATTTTGGCAGGCAATCAGTCCATGATGCTATCTTGTATACCACGCTTCCTTTTTTTTTAATCAATGCAAGATCTCCGTTTTAGACATATTCAAGCATTATAATCTGTTCTGCAATCGGTTAACTGAGAGCTGCGTTCATAGCTACTGCAATCTAGGATTCGGTTTGGAAAGTTAATAAGTTGTCTATTATCCCGCGCATCCTTCCAGACTCAACTGAAGTTATATAATGAAAATAAGGCAGGTGACATTCAATGAACTCTTCTCGATCGAGAACCTTGATCGCGCAGGTCACTCAGGGGCTTCCCATCTCAGAACGTGGATGGATTTCCGTCCGCCTCCACGGTTCTCTGGAACGATAGCCCAATCCTCCAGAGTGTGCTCCATCTGGAACCCGTTCTTCTCGAACACCCGCACGCTGCCAACGTTGCCCACGTATGCGGAGGCCTTAATCACGCGCGCGTTCATGCGCGGCACCGCCCACTCCTCGATCAGGGTGCGCAGGGCGACAGTCATGATTCCGCGTCCGTGGTGCGACGGGGACAAGAAATCTGGGGTTTGAGTTAGTATGTAGAACCGGACTCTAGGACTAAAATGATGCTCCTGGACGGGGGAAGAGTACATACTCCCAATTCCCCACACAATATCCCTACTCCCCACGGGCAGCGCCTTGTTCCTATCCTGCGCCTCCCTCCGCTCCTCACTCCCCGGCGGCAACTCGTAGAACGCATACCGTGTTATCCCAATATCCCCGATCAACACGTCCCCCTCTATCTCCCCATCCTCATCCCCTTCCTCTTCTGCATTTTTCTTTTTCATCTGACGGATACACCGAAACGGACACCCGTCC
>JGI26055J44792_1000443_pt1 | contig 10263 bp, 9 predicted proteins | sample HigsolmetaGSP17D_FD_44792 | JGI IMG/M metagenome (IMG submission 44792)
TACCTAACCTAAACCTCTCAATGCAATGTGGGCATCTTTATCCGAATGAATGCTTTGCACTGTGTACGGGATTGATGGTAAGGCCGGAGAGACTTTTAGAGCAATCCGCGTGAGGTAGGGTGTGCACACACGTCGCACATTAGATATTATTAACACCTTAGATAATTGGAAACTAATTAATTAATGGGTGTGATCAATTACAGAGTCGGTGCGGGTTCCATCTCTCATAAGGTTAGGAGTGGCGAGTTCCTGTCAGAGTAAAGTGGACTGGAGCTGTAGCACTTCCTTGCCTTTTGAGTACGCCGGTGTTGGTAAAGTAGCGAGTAGCATTATTTATCTTATTTATCATTATCTCATCAGCATCTCCCAGGGGAAATAGATGGAACCGTTCGTTGTCTGATGTATGTACCTGTTCTTTCGTCCTGGGTAGACTAGGCAGGCATCAACAGGCCTGCCAAGAGATGTGATTGAAAGTGGGCATGCCGCTGATGTCAACGTGGGTTTACGGCGGTGTTGCTATATTTTGAACCGCGCCAGAGGGAGGAATCGGATGGAGACAACTGACCAATCGACACGGCGGTGGAGCGCGACGCGTCAAGCAGCGGAGGAACGAGGAGCTGTTCTGCCTCTCGCTTTTGTCGAGATGCTGGCGCTGAGCCGAGGAACGATGCTCGCTGGCCGGACCCCGATCGGGCCCGTGTGGAATTGCTTATCGCCCGCCATCTCATTGGCACCATCTGGCTGGTGCTCTCTGCTGGACGATCCAGCGAGCCAGCGAAGCTGCTTCTCGAAGCGCTGCATCTGTGCATTATTTGCTTCAACCTGTTACCTCAGGCTCCATCATGGCGAGGGGTCGAAGATCAGTGCTTTCTTTTCCCCGTCTCCACCACCCTGCAAGGCGGGATCGCTCTGCGGACATGATCACGATCCTCCGTCGTTGACGCAGGAGGCAAGCGGCGGCTGTTCTTTCATCTTCAGGCAGCTGTCTGCCCGGTATATGGAGCATTTGCTGTGCGCGATGACTTGAGCATGCTTCTCCCTGTCGCCGACCCTGCAGCGGCCGACGTGGGAGCTCTCGAAGCTGCTGGTGGAGACGCGATATGACGCCCTTGGACCCTGTCCCGCAGCCTCTGTCGATCGTGGGGGCAAGGGACCAGGAACATCCAGCGCTGCCAGAGTCGTGGAACCCTCCTCCATCAACTGGGGTCGAGATGGCCCATCGCATGCAGAGGAGTGATGTGATGGGTGGGTAACCGCTCTCTCCGGCCTTCCCTCGCACTCCCCTCCTCTTTCCTCCTTCTCCCCCTCCTCCATCTCCCTTGTTCTCCCATGCGGTCCCTTCGTCATTCTTCTCGTCTGGGGTCTCTCAATCGCTATAGTTTTACACGTTTTGATTATTCTTTCGCTCCGCCTCGAGTAGGTCGAGCTGCCTCTCGTTTTTTTTGTCAATTTCTATCTACCAGCCCAGCAGTTGTACTGCTAGGCGATCCATTCGCTTCATTGTGTCTTTGGGAGAGTCGTGCCATCGCTATCATCATCAACCATGGTATATACGAGTAATTACGGCGGCCACGACGACTACAGTCGTTACGGCGCTGCGGCCTCGCACGTTTCGAAGACCGAACCCGATAACCTGAACCATGCGCCTCTATACCCGTACAGCGTTCCTCCAACAACCCAGCCTGCCACCCCCGAACCGGCAACCCCACGGTCGAGGTTCGATCCGCGTGGGTGGAGCTTGCGCAGGAAGATCATCGTGGGCGCCATTGTCGTCGTCGTGATAGTGGTGGTTATCGTCGCGCCGTATGAGGGCTGGAAGGCAAACCGGTATCCGAATTACACCCGGTTAAACTACGCGTTGAAGGATACGTACGAGGGAACGACCTTCTTCGACGATTTCCAGTACTTTTCCGGATACGACCCTGCTCAAGGCTTTGTTCAGTATGATTGTCCTCATCATCGCTCTTGTCAAAGACCTGTTCCTGCTAACGTTGCACAGCTATGTTGACCAGCCTGGAGCCGCCTTTCTAAACCTGACGTATGCGTCAGACACGTCGGCCGTGCTCAAGGTCGACACTTCCCCCGTTGATGCCTCTACTGGCCGGAGATCCGTTAGGATCCAGTCCAAGAAGACCTACAACGATGGGCTCTTCATCTTCGATGTCCTCCACTCGCCATACGGCTGTGGCACTTGGCCTGCCCTGTGGCTGGCGGACCCGTGGGACTGGCCGACGAATGGTGAGATCGATGTCATGGAAGCCAACAATGCGGCCACAGCCGGAAACCAGATGACCTTGCACACGACAAAAGGCTGTACGATGAATGTGAAGCGCAAGCAGCTGGGCACTGTGCTTGCCAAGGACTGTTACAATGGCACAAACAGCAATGCTGGTTGTGGCGTCGAGGGTCCGCCTAGCACGTATGGACCCGAATTTAACGCCAATGGGGGAGGGGTAAGCGTGCAATCAGGCCTCCCGGGATGCTCATAGATGCTAATCGGTCGCTGCAGGTATATGCGACGGAGCTGAGAAAGGAAGGCATCCGTGTCTGGTTCTTCCCACGCTCTTCCATCCCGAGTGACATCTCCAACCCCAATGCCAGCCCGGATCCGTCGACCTGGGGACCGCCCTTGGCCGACTTCCCCAGCACGAACTGCGACATCACATCCCATTTCCGCAACCAGAGCATCATTGCCAATATTGATCTGTGCGGCCAGCTTGCCGGCCAGCCGAGGTTCTACAACGAACAGTTCCAGTGTCCGGGTACCTGCACCCAGTTTGTTGCCAGCAACCCGGCGGCCTTTACGAATGCGTACTGGGAGTTCAAGAGCTTTAAGGTCTATCAGGCCACGTAATTACCTTCGATCCTGTGATTTGGTGTACATAGGACGATCGAACGGAGTATGACATTAGCTAATAATAATGACGGTGTTTAAATGACTTTTGCTATCCGGGTTGGTATGGGCAGACATGTATATAGCTAGGACTACGAAACCAAATTGGAATCAATTCCGACAATGGAATGGATGAAGGATAAGCTAGTAGAAGTGCTCTGATCTTCTCCAGTATGTGCTGCTGCATTTGTCATCTACGTACTACTGTATCATCATTCATCTTCCGATATACTATCGAATCCTTGTCAGGATGTTGACAGGAGAAGCAGAGGTCCAGTTCGAAGATTGAGAATCCGCATTCATTTACTTTCTTTGCGCACGTTCGTATCCACACGGGCTGAAAGACTGCTTCTAATTAACTGGCATCTATCTGTCCATGAGAGTGAGTGACAGAGATGCATAGTGAATTTTCCAGCCTCTGCAGTGCAGGATGTATGTGGGAGAGGGATTGAATCTAGGTAGGTAGGTTGATTGCTTTCTTCCTCATGTAGCTACCTACCTTTTTTGTTCTTCTTCATCTATAACTTGGATCTTTTGCGAACTCGACCAATGTCCCTTCTATCTACATTCTGCATAGTTTTTGCTTACATGATTCATGCACATGCTTCCTTTCTGGGGATCGTTTATACAGTATATCTAGGTATGTACTGTACAGCACCTTATCTACCGAGGTATATACACCAATACTACTGCAGTACGTGTACGGATTCAATGAGATTCGATGATGATGGGAAGTAGAATCGGTCCCCCGAGCATCCTGTCTGTCCCTTCCCCCCGCTGTCCTGTCCTGTCGCCTAATAATAACTCAGCAACTACGTACATTAGAAATCTCTTCTTTTTTGATTGATTAATTTTAATCCTACTGCTTAATGGCATATCGATGGCATATCGATCCGGTCTATAGAACAGATAGGAATCTTTTTTTATAGAAACTCAGTCGACAGCTATATGTTTTTCCGTGGAGGGAGGGGAATTTTGGCAACAAACCCGTTATCTTGGTGCGGTGCGAGGCCATGCGGTGATATTGGTATTGATATTCACCAAATGCCGCTTGATGTCCTGTCCTGTCCTGTCCTGAGCATACGTATAGTGAAGTATCTATCGGTTGGGTGAATGAATGAATGTCACCTTGGACGGTAAAAGAATGGATACGTTGAATAATTTGAAGAAAAAAGATGATGATTCTTTCTCTTTTCTTTCTCTTTTTCTTTTAGGGGAGGATGGATAGGGGTTTTTCTTTTCCAGTTAGGTCTTCTTCTGAAGAATCCTGGTAATATATACCTATACAGTGAAGTATATACCCAAGGCACTTTTCCGATCTTCTCAGGGAACAGACAGCAAACCCGTTTCCTGTATATGCTTCAGGGTTACCTTCTCAAAAAGTTGATATAGAGCTAATACCTTCCTCATGGTACCTGCAACGATCCGTATCAGGAGCAGCTGTGCAGCTGGCAGCTGAGATGCTTCAAACCAGAACGCTGTTAGAAAGATGAAATGTTGGCAAATATGTTGGAGCCCCTTGGCTTGCCACTTCGACTCCCTCGCTAATGTCTGTGTGTTGCAACCCCAGAAAGAGGTGGTGGCAATGGCTATTCATCTTGGTGGTGCTGAAAATTCTGTTAATAGTTTTATCGCCAGCAACTCTACCATTCTTCATATTATCTTATAGATTATCTCATCGTGATCTGGGATTTGCTGAAGCAGATCTTAGCATGTCTATATATACAATCTTCTTTCTAGTCATTTAAATTTGGCTTATACATTTACTCCGTACAACACCTACGTGGCTCAACTTATTTGTCAGCTTAAAGCTGAAGCCATCAATTTCAACTTTCCAAAAATCTAGAGACGCATCACTTCCAAACTGGATAAGTTCTGGTGTATAGATACGACAAGTCAAGAGAGGATTACAGAGTGATGTTCTTTACAGGTGCCAAAAGTTACCTTGGAATGGACAGGCCTGCTGTAGAGAGTTGGACACTGCAAGGATCATCTATAGGAATCGAATAAGAACTAGGTATCTAGCTTGTTTCATTACCATGACACCTGACAAGCCTTAAAACTCCTCATCTAATTGTTTGTCTATGAACCTCCTCGGTTCAGTGTGAGCGACACATAGGATATATATCCAACAATAGCACAACCTATACAATTATATGCTGTCACTGATTTTGCATTGAGCCAGGAAGGGTACTTTAAGTACGATGAGAAGTACTTGAAGTAACTTAAAATGCGAGCTTCGTCCTCCCCAAGCGAGTGACAACTTTCGCAGGAGGGAGCTCCTCATTCGACAACAGGCAGCGTTTGCCTCTGGGATACCCAAATTCACGCCAAATGATTCGCACAATCGAGCGTTTTAAAACACCCTGAAAACCGCTGCAAAATCAGGACAAATGAATCATGTGGGACACACGTCCATATCAGCAGTGATGGAGGGTTATATTTCTATCCGAGGTGTGGAAAATGCTGTTTAGAGACTAGCACTACATATCCTTCTGTTCAGCAATTCAAACTCCTCAAGAAAGCGTTCCCTACAGCTATCGGCATAGGTGTGCTAACGGGCTTATTTACCGTCAACTATTGTTTTCTTCACTAAGCTCTGGCCTCTGGTTATTGCAGGTCTTCCGGTGTACATCACGACTGAGGAAACTGTTAATTTAACAGCATGTCATCTCCAGACAAGCATCTTTGCTCTCCCATAAACCATCCTGACTTCTTGATTTTAACGGACCTAAACTCGGACACAATTTCTTAGGATGTGAATGTCAAAGTTAATACCCTCCAGATGAGCCAAGATCTATTTCTCAGAAATTCTATACATGACCTATAGCTCTCCCAACAGCATGTCGTTGCAAAGCTACATTAATATTGGAACTCTTTCCTTAAAACCCAAAATCAGTTCTTTGATGATAAATAGAACTCAGAATCCCACAACATCTTCCCAAATCAAGTCATCCACAGAGGCACGACCCCGCCGCCGGTTGTCGTTTCTCGCCAGGCGCCCGCGTTTGCGCCTGTTGCCGCAATTCGCGGCACGTTTGTGTCCCTGTAGGTGGTATATGCTGTGTATGCGGTTATATTGGTGCTGATAAATGCAATAGTGTCCCCCGCAATGCGCCTCTCCTGGCGCAGTTTGTTACGGCCGCCACTGGACGTGTTCGGTTCTGGCTCTACCTGTGAGTGTACAATTGCAGGGTGCTTTAAATAGCGAATGGGCACTAACTAAACTTTAGAAAAAGCGTGCCTCAGTCTGCTTTCTTCCTGATTACTCTCCTCATATTTTGCCCTCTCCGCTTACATTGCATTTCCTTGGGTTCCAACCCGCTGGAATTTGAGAGAAGGGGCGAGAGTCCACTTCCTCGGTATTTCACTCACTTCAACTTGGCGATCTACTGACAGGTTTAGAGTGAACTAGAGGAGACTTTCTTGAGCCGAAGGTCTCTGTGTAATTTCTCTTACTTTCCTACGGCGACCACAACACAAGGCGAGATCTGGAATCCCAGACAGACAAGGAGTCGAAGGAGAACGAGTCGATAGTAATATCTGTAGTCTGAGGAATATGAATGCCTCTATGTGGTCTCATTACAGTGATGTTGCGCGAAAAGCTGAACTATCTGCCTTGTAGTATGCTCACAACACTATCACCATACAGCCATATCTTGTTGTCCGCGGCGATCATACAGTAGCAAACCACGGTGATGACAGGGCCTTATACGACGGCAAAGTGTCACAAATCCAACATACAAACTCCAACTCAACCTGCCTTTTGTTGTCTGGAAATTCACGTCAAGAAACTCCGTCACCGGCCTGCCCCATCATTCATCAAGAGAACAAAGCGGATGCTAGCGTCCTGTCCCATTTAATGCCGCTCCATGCAGTCACAGATGTGGCGCTAACTGCCGACAATAACGGTGAAGGAGCAAGTATGCGCAGATATCCTGCTCCAGCCGGCGATGGCCGAGCACGATCACTGTTAGTTCCTGCTCAATTCCCATTGTAAATTCCAGTTTAATTATGAAGGCATTCACCAAGAGATCCATGTCTCGCTTAGCTGAGCACCTCCTGGGAAAGATATTTAAGAGTCCTCAGCACCCGGTCCTCTGTCGTCTTTTTCCTCTTCTCTCCTCATCACAGAACAAGATATAATCCTCTTTCCAGTCATTATATTCTTCTCTCTTTGCCCTTATATACTTTTGTGAACATGAATTTCTTCGTCCTCGATGAGGCGAACATGACCTTCTCCATCCAGTCTTCATTATATTTCTCTCTCTTCGTCATTATATATACTTCTCTCGATGGACGGCGCCGCGTGCGGCACAGGTGGGCCCCGAGGCTGCCGACAGAGCTGAGGGGCAGTGGGTAGAGCACGTACGGCTTATCGAAAACTTGCGAAAGAGCATCCACTGCCGGCTGGAACACGGCGACTATGAGGAGGACGAGGGGGATCTTGACGAGGTACTTCCGGTCCTCCGCCGGCTCTTACTCCGGCTTATATGCGGTATTCCTCAAGCTCGAATTTTTTTACCTCTCGATTAATATACCGACACCTTTTATTACTGGACCACAGTCCGTTTCTAACCTCTTCCTCGGTTTTCGAGCTGCTGCTCGGGCTAGGGGATGTTGATAAACCCCCTAGCTTACGTCGAGTTTATATTATATATAACGGGAAGCGGGGAGCCCAGCGGCATGTCTCTTCATTCCTCGACCCGATCAAACCAACCTCACAGAGTCTCGACATTCTCGGCTCCTCGAGAGCCAATTCCCGACGAACCCCCCTGGTATAGTGGGTTAGAAGTCTGCTATACGGAGTCACTATTACTGTATACTCGGCGGTTTCGACATTTATACGTTTCCGAACAAGTATATTCGAGACCGCCAGGAGAGACGATCATCGATGAGTCACTCGCTTGCCGGAACCCTGCTAAGTGAGCTGCAGGGGGATTGGAAATTAGATTCGAACGACAAGATCTGTCGAACGTTGTGACACAAATATGGATGTTGCTCGATGGAAGGAGCTTAGCTCAGGATAGCAAGCACTCCAACAAAAATCCTATTTATATCCCTCTGCTCCCAGGATGAACACAGACAGGTTGACCTGATCGTCCTGGGAGCGAGGCGAGAAACAGGAGAAAGGTCTGTGGTGAACCTCGGATGCTTCAAGCATCTATATGTATATATCTTTCCAAGTAGAGACAATCTATCATAAGACTGTTCGGTAAGTACGGACCTTGGCACGGCTTTTGATATTCCGTCTTACTGATTATTTTGGAAACAGTGTGTATAATGCCGTCAGGACTTGCTACCTCCTGCCGGATGCTAGCAGTCAAGCAACGGGCTGAGAGAGCAGCGACTGGCAGCAAGGAAGATGGCCACTTTTGCTTCCTCTGGGACGGATGGGCGAGGGGCCCCGATTCGCGGCCCGAGATCATCTCAGCGACAAGAAAATGGCCCCGGACGCAGCCCCTGTGCTTGTCGACCTCATTTTATATATACATCACTTCCACCTCCGAACGATCCTATAACAAAGCCTATTATCAAACTCATAGAATAGACTTCGGCCACAGCAATTGTCGTCTGTGGAAGAGTTTGTGTTAATTATGGTCCGCTTGTGGGCTACTCTAACTCCGAAAGTTCAAGCAGCCCCACGGACACATTTATATATACTCGCAATCGAATTCTCAATAGGGCCCGTTGAGCGGCCCAGATATGCCAAACCAGGGCACGGAGATGGAGGCTTCATTTGCGGACATATATATTTTTACTCTCCCCCCTCTTAGCCCAGTTGGAGAACCTCGAGACACGTAGGGCGGAGGATATATACAAAGCTTCAGGTTTATTCCTCCTTTTTCACTGTGCCTTCGGCTTTGTTTCAGCACATCAAGCTCCAATACCTGGGTTTGTCGACGGTACCGTTTCAGGCCTTATTGGAGGAGGCTCAACTCTACAATCCTGAAAAGACGGTTGTGAAGACGAATATCTTTCGTGCCATAACAGAGGCCCTGAGATATATATATTTGTCCAGTTTCACGTCGAGACCGCCGCGACATATATCCACTGTGATCTTTCATTCCTCTTTTTTATATATATCAGATGTGTGGGACCCTGAGAGAAAAGGGAGAAAGCACCGGAGGAATTGCCGTTGGCTAGCTCGACTTCTTTATACCTTTCGTCTCTCGGGACGTTGCGGGACTGAAAGAGAAGATCGAACTCGAGCAACGAAGTCTGCCTCTCACATCGTCTATATAGAAGATATCGCTTGATACCTTCTCCCGATGAACTCCAATAAAAACTGAACTAACCAGAATTATATAGGTCGACCTGATCAAGGTCGCTGAGAACATTGGTTGTAACAGCGTCACGGCATTCGGAAGTTGCTTTTGGACACTACGCAAAAAGTACGGACTCAAACTCAACAGGAAACAGTCTATTCAGAAGACCCATATGGGGAATCCTTTATCAATGCTGCAAGTGCCGGTAATACAGCTGATTCCGTCCGTCAAGTCTGACAATTATACACAAAGCCCCGTCAAAACTTCTTCGCGCAAGCCGCGCCCTCGCAAAGGGGGGGAAGGGGGGTCGAGCCAACAATGCTCCTATCCTTACACCGCTTATCCGTCAGGCACCAGTTAGCGCTCAACAGTCGTTCTTCAAATTCCACAGGAATATGAGACATCTTGGATATGAAGGAGCTGTTGGCTTGGACATGCATACATCCTTTAAATGTCAGAGAAACTGACCAATATATATACTAACTCTGCGCTGCGTGAAACCCTAGGCAAGTCGTCTTGGCTCTGGGTGATTCAGGCAGGCACAAAATATTCAACTCCACTGCGGCCTCTGCCGTCGATCTGGAAGGCAGGGCCCCCCTTTTCCCCGCCCACTAGTGGTCATAAGCGTTTGTTTCTCGAATTGACAAACGTCATGGTTATAGCTGGTGTTTCTCGTTTTGTGGGGATGCTCGGTCTTGCACACAAGTTTTCTATATTTTTGCAGACGATACCGCTCAATAAACTTTTCCGACGTTGGAGTTTACCAGATCTCGATGGATTTGACGACGAAGCTGGAAACTCGATACTTCTATTAAACAACATTCTTGAAATGGCCATGTGTCAAGCAGGTCGATCGTTCCGAAAATACCTGATACGACTCTGAGTTCTTTATATATACCCCCAGACGCAACTCCTGCAGCAAACACGAGGAGGCTGCCATACCCTACCCCGTCTGCGTATGTGATGCGTTTAGGCACAATAGGCGCCTCTGCGTTGACGAGGCACAACTCTCCAAGCACGAGAGGGAAACGCACTGTGCGACGCTTCCCGTCTTCAGGGATCACGATGGAAAGTGGAGGGTTGACCTGTCTAGGCTCGCGG
>JGI26055J44792_1000446_pt1 | contig 10258 bp, 12 predicted proteins | sample HigsolmetaGSP17D_FD_44792 | JGI IMG/M metagenome (IMG submission 44792)
GATTAGCTTCGCCTTTTTCCCCTGCTGACAGGGATTGTGACTTACTTCCGCACATCTGTTGAGCAATCATAGCGATACCCGAGGCCTGAGTTGCACGACGGATGCGGGGGACAGTGAACAACTCAACGAACCGGACAAACATATTGTCCGTCTTCGCAAAACCAGATTCCTCGAGAAGCACATCTTCCTGGACCAGTTGAGCGTGGATGTAGTATAGGTCCCTAGCAGCCTGAAGGGGGGTATTTCTCAAGCGAAGGAGGGAACGGTAGGCTTTGGCATGATTCTTCTTCGTCATGAGCCAACGCGGACTCTCTGGACAGAAGAAAATACCCAAGGCAAGGGGCACCGCTGGGATAAAAGCGGATCCCAGCTGCAGCCGCCATGTGATTTTTCCCACATTGACGACAGCAAGGTTCGCGCATGTACCCAGGAAGATACCAAAGGCGGTCCAGAGTTGCCAGGACATGACCAAGCCACCGCGAATGACGGTGGGAGCATTCTCGGCGGAGAAGACCGGGACTGTGACTTCTTTCAAGCCCATTCCGATACCGAGCAGGACACGACAGGCACAAAGCTGACCCCAATGCTGCGTAAGAGCAGAGCCGATGGGCGCCACCAGACTGAAAATGGCAGCAATGAAAATGGTCCCCCTTCGGCCAATCCAGTGGTTGATGGGATCAGAAAGCCAGCCAGCGCTGTCATGGAAACGGTCAGAGACGTCTCCTGGAGGTTACAGTCTGTCATGGACCAGGCTTACCAGAGCCAAATTGCAATGTAGGGCATCGCGTTGACAAGACCAACAAGCCATGAATTACGGTTGCAGGTTGTCGGGTCCCCACAGTCTGGTTCATTGTCGGGGATTCCAAATTCCTTTGCAAAGGTAAGATTCGCTCCGTTTGAACCTGTGATCTTGGGTCAGGAATTGAGACAAAAAAAGTTCCGAGGCTTTGGATTTTACCTGTCTGATCCCAGCCCTGGATCGCAGCAGCGATGGAGTTTAGGATGATCGTATAGTACAGCGCCCAGGGATGTCTCCATCGGTAGGTGATTTCGTCGCGCAGAGCCTGCTTGTCATTTTCGTCCAGCTCCGGTATGTTTTCAAAGTCCCGAGGGCTCTGTGCCACCAGAGCCCCCTTTTTCAGGAGAGGGAGGATGTCGGTGAGGTTATATTCCTGCGCATAGTTCTCGACGTCCCGCATAAGCTGGTCCTTTGGAACACCAACCAAGGGGTTCTTGATCCTGTGATTTGGAGATCAGAGCTGAAACCGTACGAGGGTCCTAGGTGACTGGGAGACTGACGTTCCGGTGGTGTTTTCAGTCAAATCTGCAACATTGTGGTTGCGGCGGGTCTGGTCCGCAAATATGGAGCCATGCCTGCTGGCAGCCTCCTTTTCGACGACCTTTGGTGGCAGCTGAGGCGCCGCTCTGTTGACCGAAGAAGACTGTCAGTCCGAACGCAACATTGGGGGACATTGGGTATCACATACGCCTCCACTGTATCCCCGGACGACATGGTTGGGCGCGGTGTCTCAGTATGGAGCAGGCTCTATAGGGAGCTGAGAATTCCGTTCATGAACGTAACGGCCGTCGATACTCCGTTCCCCGGTGAAGGCCACCTACCTCGCGACTCCGGGGCGGGGAGAGATGGCATTTATATTTTGCAGTGGCCCGGGAGGAGCAGCCCACATCCTGGATCTGACCGTCACCAATCGCGGGCCGGAGGGCGATTGACAGAAGCACATGGGACCGGGATGCTNCCCTGTCCACTCTCACCAGACGCAAACGGGCAGGTTTTGCCATGTCCCGTCCCGCAGGACGGCAGGGCCAACCCCGCCGGGGTGGACGGAGTATGGACGGCATGCCGTCTGGACACGCGCCGCCCATGGGGAACAACACCGGCCCCCAGTCGTCGGGGTGATGCTTTGCGTGATTTAACCGCAATCGATCGTCGTTACCATCCGCTGGAAAGTCCGCGCCCAGTGTCGGCCAGCTTAGCTGCTTAAGGCCTACCTACCTGCTGCGTGGTGTGCTGCAGGTGCGCTGCCAAGGCGCTACCCTACCCCAGCCGGAGAAAGTCTCGCTCTGGGGATGGCCAACTCCACCATTGGCTAGTCCTGTTCCCGTTAGCGAGGCCTCTTAGCACTCACGCCGTCGCGTGTGGAGCGCGGAGAACGGCGCTAGGCCAAGAAGGGCCAAGGCTTTTCCGGGGCTGATTAGCCCGATCCCACCACGGCCGCAACAGAGGCTCGCGGAGCTTGCTCTCACCAAGCACCTCTCGTCCTCTGGGCTGCCCCGCTGGCACGGCTGCTAGCCGAATCCAATTTTCGCTTCCGTCCGCCACTTCGTCGAAGAGACAGCCAGCGTCCAAGGACCGCGTCGGAGTCGGGCAGACTCGCCGTGGCCGGTGTCCCGGGGAAGCATTGAAGCGTCAGCGCTGTTCCGGGCATCACGAACCCATGCCGTCATCCAGGGCCTAAGCACTGTAGTCCCTGGGGCAGGGCGGTGTGCTACTGCGCAGGCCCTGGGGGAGGCAGATGGTCTTTCGGACCGGGTTGCGCACGCCTCAGCGGACCAGGGAAGCTCGTCCATGTGGCGCCCTTGGCGGCACACGCCATTCGGCTGCGCAGCCAGCGAGCCCACGGGGTTTCGTCGTCCGCGGCAGGGATGCAGATCCATAGCGAGAAAAGCCCGAAGAGTCCTTGTCATCTGACCCGACGGCGGGTCTGATCCAAGCCTCCACGACGACTCCCCCGGTCAAGCGCCCAGGGGCCCAACCGCAGAAGTCGCATCCGGAGTAGTCATCGAATCTCCACGGGGTAGACGGTGGCTTTGGGGAAGTTGGGAACGGAGATGGTGTGCAGAAAATCCTGCAGTGGACCAGGTGAAAGCTACCGAAGTGACTGGACGGCCTGACGCACCTTGAACCTGCTTGCCAGCGGGAGCCGCGGGTGGTGACGACGGTCAGCCTGCTCTCTGCCAATCACGGGCGCTTCCTCGTCTGCAATGGAATATTCTTTGGGCACGGGAGTGAAGTTAGAATCCGAGAGCTGAAGCCTGAAAGCCCGCGCTGGACACCAATTCCGTCTTGGCGCCGTCTTGTGCCCGTAAGCCCGAGTTCGGAGTCTGATATTTTTCTTGTCTTCTGTATGTGCGTCAGGCCTGCCATGCAGTCGGTAAATTAGAACCAGACCAGTTTGATCGGCGTATGTGTCGCCCTCGTCAAGAATATCAATACTTGAAACCATTGATAAAGCAGAAAGCTGTCATCCTCCTTGAACCAGGACCGAGGACGTTGGCTCAAGGTTGACAGTTGACACACTAGAAGACAACGTGCATGCGAGAAAAAAAAAAGGAGACAGGGTCGCACAGTTCAGTGAGCCAAGGATATAGCGCACCAATAAGGGTTGAGACGGAGAAAAGGAAACTTTTCATCATGTACACTGCATGGTCGTACAAGCGTAGATAGTCTTGAATCACGGGTTTTCCTTCTAGATCTGATTTAGAAGCCATTCACGCGACGCACGCCTTCACCGGTGAGCGAGTAAGTAATCCTTCGCCAAGGATAGACTACTACTCCGTAGACTTCTGGCATTCACATGTCAGCCTGCACTATATTAGCTTAGCAAGATGATAACATTCCTCCTCTTGGCTCCTGTCGTCGTCGCGGCTTTTTTTTGTTATAAGGTTCGAGTGGAGTTTCGTATACGATGGTAATATCTGAAGCTCACGAGGTCGTCAAAACGATTCAAGTTGCCCAAAATGGAGAGAGACTGCTCAACTCAACAGGGGCACCCCCAACTCGACTCGAGTCTGGAGAGATCCGTGCAAAAAATTCGGCTCCTGAAGCGAGCTTCAAATAAATAAAGGCGCGGTTTGCGCGCCATTCATGCTCGAAAACTCGAAGATGTGGACGTGGAGCAGGATAGTTGTTTGGCCCTTTGCTCGTTGCTACGCTGCTTAAGTTTTTTAGCCTTCAGTAGTCGAGCATTTTCCCAGAAAGTAGGAAACAAAATATACTCCGCCAGGTAGTCCAAAACTTAAAACAAGGTATATCCTTATTTTCCCTATTACGGTATTACTATTTGGCGCAAGTGACAGCGTCCATTGGGGCCAGACCCCTGGAGATTCTGCTGTGATTCTGCCGTTCCGGGGTTGACACTCAATCTTATCCTTCTCATCTCCTTCCAACATGAACACATCGAACCAACCCCAAGGGGCCAAAGACCCGTATTCCATAAGAGTTTCAGTCCCAGATTGTGGAAGCTGGACCTGTTCCACAGACACACAGGAGGGCAAGACTCCTGAATATGGCAGAGTCGATTGGGGAGATCGAGAAACTCACCCATTGACAAACGTGAGAGGGGCCAACCTTTTTTCTCTTGTTCCAGTCATAAGCTCTCCAGCTATCTACGACGGTGAATTCGGGTCTGGGATGGAATATACGCTGCAGAGGACTTCACTCACCAAAGGCCAGGTCCTAGAAATTGCTATTACCTAGAACAATCACCACATTCTATATTGACATTTCGAGAACGCGACATCCCGACAGCTCCCCTTGGGTCAATGAGGCCACGATCGAAGGTCTTGAACCTCTATACGCTGTGAGCAAAGTCCAACGCCTGAGTTCCACCTTCTACTATACAATAATTCTGAACCAATAATCCCCCAAGTTCGGTAATCCATCTCGCTCATCAACAGCATTGACATTCTTCTCAGGGCCGCGGGCATCTCCACAATATAGACATCTCTTCGCATCGATTCTACTTTGCCGTGACACATCGTTATCGTTATAGCAGACGGACGCCCCATCTGATACGATCGAGGTAGAAAGAGAGCCTGTCAGAATCACCAATCGACCCAATATCAGACAGTCTCATAACTTGTATATATCACGAAGAATCCACTGCGTCGATTCTTCCGTTGCTTTGTACAGCACGTCCCTGTCATCGGCGAGAGCAGGCATTGATCGATCCTTTCCAGAACAATGACAAGAGGAATGAATAACTCCTGCTCTGATCTATTGACCCCCGGCTGGCAGGAGAAGCTGGTGGACATATCCCCCTGCCCCAAGCAATATCAATATTTGTTTCCATTTGCACCAGCCATCGCAGTATCTTTCAGCAGACCTTACCTCTAGAATCTAGTATAGTATCAGATCAACAGATATAAGTTGAGGAAAATGAAGTTCTGCGTCTCCCGATTATATAATCTCTTCTAAGAAATCTTGTGCCGCATTTACTTCTACCTAATGACTTCCTAAATACCATCAACATTTGAAAATTCCAACATCATATGTGATTTCTTTTTAGAAACAAAAGCCTTTATCTACGTCCTGACTATAGGACAAGCCTGATATTGACGAAAGGCGCAAAAGGGAAATACACTAGCAATATATACTTTCACATATATACATCTACATACCCCAATCGTGCTCTCAAGGACAGCTCGGCTGTCTGAGTTTCTCATCTCCTTTTGTTCTCCTGTTCCGAGAAGACAGCATCCATCCCGTGCATGTCCACAGCACAAATATAGATGTCGACAGCATGCTTGTTCTCAAAGATGAAGAGGCAGGAAAGTCCATAGTTCACAAAAAGCTGGCTCGAACTAACAACCCTCCGTATATAAGAGAGACAGACTGCGGTGAGAACCGGGAAAAAAGCCCTTATCGCTGGCATGAATCTTTTCACAGCATGTGGACGGTGGCCTCCTGACACACTTTTTGCACTAGGTTGTCAAGATGAGAGGTGTGCTTATTTATAAATGCAGTTTCTTTCCTGATGTTGTCTTCCTTCATCTTCTTCCTGCTTGTCAACAAAGCAATTCTTTCACAACTTAGTTATCGACGCGTGCTTTTTTGCCCAACAAAGGACGCATTTTTTTTGAAAAGGGGATTATAGAAAGAGCAGTTTAAAAGCCTCTTTCTACATCTCCATTATAAATCTCTTCATTTCCTTCTGCCCCTTCTTCTCTCACAGTCTTCTGCCAGGAGAAGCTTGCTTCCAAAGCTACTCTTGTCCCTTCGTCTCTTCTTGACATAATCTGTATAGGTGTTCAACCCCTATACAGCCGAGAGACTCTCTCTTGAATACCATCTCTTGCCTCCCTTGAGTATCCTCTGACTGAAGTCATAAATCGAGATGGCCCCAAAGACTCTAAACCCAGGAGAGACGAAGTACCCCTCACCATCAGGGAGCACAACTCCAGACTATGACCGTGAACTTCGAGAGCGTCCTCATCCTAAGGACATCGAAGGCGATGGCCCATCAGAGCAAGGCCCAGCCCGGACGGGAGACGAGAAACCAGCGAGAGACGAGCCAGAATCCGCTGCCAAGGAATCTGATACCCCTTTATCAGGAGTGAAGAGCACATCGCGGGAGTCAAAGGAAGCCCGAAATCCCAATCCCACAGCTCTACCACCACGCTCTCTTCAGGGAATGTCATCCACTCTGTTTAACCCGGCCTCTGCAAACTTCAGCGGATCATATTCTAACCCCACGCAAGGACCTTCTCCTCCTGCACTTCCGTCTCAAGATCAAGCTGCTGACCATCACAATGTCGAAAAGCCCAGGTGGAGAGGGGCGCCGAGAGTGGACGACCTCACTGCCTTCCATCCAGGCCAGACGAACTGGAGCATCCGCAATCTGCCTGACATCCTCTACATCCTGCGGCCAACTGCCGCGCACACCAAGTCCAGAGCTCGAGTTCATAAGACGAAGCATCCTATCTTCGGCAAATACGTCAAAGACTTCCCGATGCTGCCGCGTCAGATCTCGTCAAGGGTTGAGGGGTGGAGGGTGGAGGCGTGGTGTCGCATGGACCGTCGCATCACGCCACAGGATATTATCGACCGCGTCAACCCGGCCTTCAAGGTTACAGAAGATGAAATCCAGATGCGCCGGTACCGCTTCAGGCAAGCATTCAACGTGGCGGCCTGGGGATCTGGTTCGTCTATTGCCGCAATCGCTCGTGTGTTGGAGAGGGCGGGCATCGATCCTTCACGGAATACCACGCGAGGATTGACGCCTGGTCTCATCGACCCGTCTGCAGGAGAAGCTGGTGGACGTGTCCCTCTGCCGCCCAACTGGAACGACATCGATTCTACCGGGTTGCAGTCCTTCCAGCAGACCTCGCCGCGTCTTCAGTCTTCACATCGGGTATCATATGGATTGGCCCCTGTCCCCAGTTCTATCGAATTTGGGATACGTGAGCCAGGGCTACGTGAGAGGTACGTTGTTGACACTGACGTAATCGAGTCGAAACTGACACTGATCTCCAGCAGAGGTTACAAATACTCATCGTTCGAGGATGCCTGGAGGGAGAACTTCCCCGAGTATCCAGACCGAGAATCCAGTCTTGCGCAGGCTGGCAGAACCCCAGCGCGAACGTTCGCCGGGGAAGCCGAGGGGACCGCGACGACGGAGCTTGAGGCGTATCTGAAGAAGAGCGGCCTCTCCTTCGAGGAATGGCTTGAAAACGACGAAAACGAAGACGAAAGCTCAGATACGTAGCAGGAGTCTTTTGGACTGGCGCTGGCAACAACATCCCACAGCCCACAGCGCGTTTTCAGAAAGTTTAAGCGGGTAGAGGATGCAGAAGAGCAACGCGTAGAATTTCTATATAGAATCTTAGAGAAGTATCATAGAGCGGAGTTTACAAAATTGTTTGGTTTTGAAAGTACAACTTGGGTCTGCTGATATTAAGCAGATTCTCAGTCAAAAAGTTTGTGGATATCAGTGAGAGCAAAATTAGAGAATATGAGATCATGGGTTTCTTCTAGATATACATGTCCCCGTAGAGGCCTGCAGAGCCTTCCTGCGGGTAATTCTCTAGGCTCGAGTCTCTGCCGTTGTTCTCACTTTTCTCACTAAGTCTGCGTACTCAGCATCAACAGCTCGAGCGAAAATGGTAAAAAAAAGGGGGAATGGGAGGCCTCCGGCACTCATTCACTCACAAGTAAACCCTAACCCCTTCAGGAAGATGCATCGAAGTGAATGAAGTGAATGATGCCCTGCTTCAGTTAGGCTCTCTTTGCTTCCCACAAATCCTTTGTTTTTGTGAAATTGTCAATCTCACGGGACAGAATTCTTCTCTTCTGCTCTCACAATCTTCTCACTCTCACGCTTTAGGAGTCTTGTAACAGCTCTCACTCTGCGGCAACATCTAATCACACGCTCAGTTCCATACTATCGTGCTCTCACGGATAAGAGATCTCGCTCGTTGGACTCTCGTATCTCTTTCTGTCCCCGAGAAGATAACTCCTTTCCGTTCGCTCTCCTGTTTTGACAATCCTCTTCTCCTGACCTGTCAGCTACCACTCTGCAGTGAACTCTCGCTTTCCTCCAATCGTTCTCTCGAGGATAGCTTGCTCGTCCGAGTCTCCTATTTCTCTCTGTCCCCGAGAACTCCTCTCTTCCGATCAATCTCATGTTCTGACAATCCCCTTCTCCTGTCCTCTCAGTCTGCACTCTTGCGCTGAAATCCATTCAAGCATTTAGTTTCAGCCAATTGTGCTCAGAAGGACCTGTTGCTTGTTCGAGTCTCTTAACTCCTTCTGTCACCGAACTCCTCTCTTCTGATCAATCTCCTGTTCTGAAAATCCCTTTTTCCTGACCTTTCAGCTCGCACTCTGCCGCGGGATCCATTCAAAGGCTCAGTTCCATCCAGTCGGGTTCTCAGAGACAGCTTGCTCGTTCGAGTCTCCTATCTCCTGTTCCGACAAAAATAACTCCTTCTGTACAAATTCTCCGTTCTCACAACCCCTTCTCTTGTTCTCTCAGCTTCTGCCCTGCGTGAAATCCCTTCAAACCGTCGGTTTCAGACATGGGTGTCTCACGCTCCAAGAAGGCTGCCAAGGTTAGCAACAGCAAGAAGGAGAAAACGCACAAAAGCCCTTCCAGAGGTAAGTCATTTCGCTTCTCATTGAACAGATAGAGATGTAGGCTAACGCCGTATTACCAGGTTATGCCGTGCCGCGTCAGCACAGTGTGATCGCAGCTACGGATCCTCGCAACGTGACTTCATACCATCCGGACCAGGAGAACTGGGATATCGACAATCTTCCGGATATTCTGTACGTCTTCAAGCCTCCTGTCCCAGACGTGCGCCCCGAAGAACCGCCGATGATGTCGTACCCTATTCACGGACAGTACTTGCGCGAGATTCCGGTCCTGCCAGACAACATCTCCTCCAACGTCGAAGAATTCCGTGTCGAGGCTTGGATGCGGCTCGATAGACGTATTCGCCTCTGCGACATCACAAACCGCATGCACCCTATGTTCAGAATCAAGCCAAACGCTTTGCAGCAGCGCGGTGTGAGGTTCCGCAAGGCCTTCTCTATGCTTGCATGGGGTTCTGGAAACAAGAAGACTGCCGAGCTCGAGGCTGAGCTTGTAAATGCGATGATACAGAAGGGGATCGATCCAGCTCTCAACTCCACTCGCGGTCTCACGCCTGGACTCATCAATCCTGAACTCGGCGAAGCTGGTGGGAGGATACCGGTCCCTGCTCAGTACGCTAGAAAGCAATCTATCAGCAAGCCCATTATCCAACCGTCTGTCGAGAGAAGCATGGCAACAGAAGAGTATTCGTCCGATGAGAGCATGTCAGACACCAGCAGCGAATACTCTGAGAAGAGTTCCGAGGTTGCGTGCGACGACGCATCGGTGAAGACAGATCCCGTCAACCCCCACAGCGATGCGGATTATATAGCTCTTCGCGAAAGCGAGCGGAGGTTCCTGGAAATCCTCGGAGCCACCGAATGTACGCCGCCCTCGTCACCGATGGCGAGTCCCCAGACTCCCATCGCTGTGGTTGACCCGCGGGATCTGGAGATCCCATGCTTCTCTCCGGAGAACGCTTTCGTGCGCCGTCTTTCGGTGGACTCCGAAGACGGCGCGTTATATAACGACAGGAATATGGAGGGGTACCTCGACAAGGCTTTCGAGCCGCCGACTCCAACGCTGGCTCCCACAAGGTCGCCGGTGTGCCGCTTTGTGGACACCGAAATTTTCTCCCCCGACCTGGAGAATGCATTCGCTCCTAGCGAATGCAGTCAAGAAATGGAGAGCACAGCGGAGACCGAGAGCATCTGCTCGGTCTTGGAGGACGGCATCGAAGGTGCCGAGTCAAGCGTGTCCTTCGAGGTAATGGTCCAAGAGTACTACCTCGGGGAGCGAGCTCTCGCCGAGCTGCTCCCATAGAGCAAGGGCCCTGTCGGCACTTCGATGCGAAAGCGATTCTAGACGGCCAGGATTCGTCC
>JGI26055J44792_1000449_pt1 | contig 10228 bp, 7 predicted proteins | sample HigsolmetaGSP17D_FD_44792 | JGI IMG/M metagenome (IMG submission 44792)
AAAAGTCAAGATGAAGGACGTACTCTGGACCAGACGCCTAATTCGTCAGCTCGTAAACAAGGTTTTCGATCGGATCAGCCCCCTTCATCAACAATAACCATACGCGGGCAGGAAATTGAATGCATCGATCTCACGCGGAGCTCTCCTGCGCGAGATATGGAGGAATTCGAAATTGCAACGCCTCCTCTAAATCCTGTGCGACCATCCGATGAGAAACTCAACCAACCCCCCATGAAAATCGAACGGCTCTCATCATCCCCTTCTCCTTTATTTTCCGAAGAATTGCGTGATCATGAAACCTTAAGCGTGGTTTCAAAGAACGACAATGGAAAGGCCCACAAAAAGTCCACTTTCCCTGATGTCAGTGATTTCAAAGGCATTTCTCGGATCTCATGGGATACGCTTGAGGAACGTCAAGACCGCCAGAGACTGTTGACCAAATTAATATTAAGCTTACCTGACGAAGAGCGAGATAAAATGGCGGAATACATTCCACGTTATAACGTCTCTGACTTGCGGAAACGCGTACGTGAAGCTCTCGACAGGATGCTCAATCACGCGCAGAAGATACGTAGCTTGGGTATTACTGAGAACCAGATCCTGATGCGGACGGCGTCTCTTTACATCTCTTGGGTCAACTGCGTCAGGCTTACCCAACAAGGGATTCCAAAAAATCACTTGAGGAATGCTATAGCTGACGAGGGTAGTTTCGACACGTTCGCCAGTCAACTTTCCTCGCGTCTTTCGGAGTATTATAACACTTTGGGAGATAAAGCTGGTACAAGAAAAAAGTCACCAGTTGATGATAATATCCCGGCTGACGGGTCGGATAATCTGCAGGAAGGCTCCTCTCATACGCCCCATAAGAAGCGAAAAAGGCAGGTCAAAGAGAGCCAGGAAGTGAAGAGAAATTTGGAGAATGCACAGCGCCGTGTTGCCCTCCAGGAGGAGCAGAGGAAACGACTGGCACGGAAAATGTCAAGCCTGGGAGTTAGTAATGACGATCCTGAGCATCAAGCTGTTACCTTCGAGAACCCAATTATATACCTCGATTCTCACATCGGTCAACGTGTCAAGCCGCACCAACTCGAAGGCATTCAGTTTATGTGGCGTGAGCTGATACAGGACGAAAAGCGCCAAGGATGCCTTCTAGCCCATACTATGGGCTTGGGTAAGACAATGCAAGTGTAAGTTATTTCCTTTGCCATTCCCTTTTTGTGAACGGAGTCCTAATATTTAAAGGATTTCACTCCTTGTCACAATCGCTGCAGCCGCTGCTTCACCCGACCCGGCTGTGAGAAACCAGGTACCGGAATGTTTTCATCGATCACAAACCTTGATCCTCTGCCCCTCGTCACTGATAGAGAACTGGTTCGAGGAATTCCTGATGTGGACACCACGCAAACATTACCTTGGAACCATTCGTAAGATCACAAGCTCACATGCGTTCCATGAGCGAATCCAAGAGTTATCGGCCTGGGCCGAAGAAGGCGGTGTCCTGATCATGAGCTATGATATTTTTCGAACTTGGGTCAATAACAAGGAAACGAAGGCTAGAGGAAGGCCTCTGCGCGATGACGAGCATAAACGGATCAAGAAGCAACTCCTAGAAGGTCCGAACATTATTGTTGCTGATGAAGCCCACAAGATGAAAAATCGGTCAGCCGGTATCGCTGCTGCTGCAAGCCAATTCCTCTCCAAGAGTCGCATCGCCTTGACTGGTTCTCCTCTTGCAAACAATCTTCTCGACTACTATGCAATGGTCGATTGGATTGCACCCGGTTACCTCGGAAATCTTGTAGAATTCAAAGCCAATTATGTTGAGCCCATAGAAGAAGGGCTGTATATTGACAGCACCTACGCTGAGAGACGGAAATCACTCATGAAGCTCCAAGTTCTGAAGGAGAACCTGAATCCAAAAGTCAACCGTGCAGACATCTCAGTTCTTGAGGGAAGCCTTCCGCCAAAGGTCGAATTCGTCATCACCGTTCCCCTGACTGATCTCCAAAAGAAGTCATATGACATATATGTTGAATCCGTGCTGAAAGGAAAAGAGGACGTCCAAAACACAAGGCTCTGGTCCTGGCTCGCGATCCTATCGCTGTGTTGTAACCATCCAGCTTGCTTCAGAGACAAACTTCTCGGTCAGGCAGATGATGGGCATAAGATGAACAGGAGGTCTGATGACATCGACGGCGAGGTGATGCCTGGAGATGAATCCCCCATGCAGGCAGGCTTATCGGAAACAATGATCTCTTGCCAGAGAGAACTCTTTGCTACGGTCTCTGATCTCATGGCACTCGAGCATTCTCATAGGGCAAAGATAATGGACCGTATCATTTGCGAATCTCTCAAAGCCGGTGATAAAGTTCTGGTGTTCTCTCACAGCCTTCCGACCCTTGACTATATCGAGCACATTTTGAAAGTCACGAACCGAAAGTACCGTCGCCTAGACGGGCGAACTCCTATTTCCAGCCGGCAAGCCGCTACCAAGAGTTTTAATCAGTCCGGTTCCGATCAACAAGTTTACCTGATTTCAACCCGGGCCGGGGGCCTTGGTCTCAATATTCCTGGCGCAAACCGCGTTATCATATTTGATTTCGGATTCAATCCTACTTGGGAAGAACAGGCAGTTGGGCGTGCATATCGTCTTGGCCAGCAGAAGGAGGTTTTTGTCTACCGTTTCATCTCTGGAGGCACCTTCGAAGAAGTCATATATAACAAGGCTGTATTCAAGACACAGCTCTCTTTTCGCGTCGTTGACAAGAAAAACCCAGTCCGCGCGGCGTCGAAGTCCGTTAAGGAGTATCTCTTCCCTGCAAAACCGGTCAAGGCGGAAGATGTCTCTGCTTGTAAGGGGAAGGATCCCAAGGTGCTGGAAAAGATCCTTCAAGAGGACCAGCAAAGGACTATCTGCAAAATCGCGCTTACAGAGACGTTCCAGAGGGAGGACAACGATAAACTGACCGAGGAGGAACAGAAGGATGTTCAGGAGGAGTTGGACGATGAAAAACTGAAGCGAAATGATCCGGAGGCATATTACAGGAAGTTGGCGCAAAGACAAGCAGCCGAGATGGCTCGAAGGCCTGTACCGCCAACAACAAGCTGGAGCACGGGCTATTATTACCCTGGCCCAAATGCATTCGTTTCATCACAGCAGAACTCAGCGTCCACACCTTCCGTTCCGCCTAGTGCACACAATGTTGGGCCGCCCCCTTTGGCACCAGATACCAGTCTTTATCGCCAACAGACCACTGCAGTAACTGGTCCTCCAGCGACTGTGATATCTCCGATTCCTCCAGTGGACAACAGTGCTCCCCAGAATCCACCCGCGCAGTCCTCTGCATCAGTCACTGCACCAAATCCTCTGGTGTCTGAAAATGCCACTGACGAATCGACGCCCCAATTGCGCCCTGCACCGCCTGAGATGCAAATCAGTTCTTCTTCCCACGTGGAACACCCGCGACAGAAAACCAACGCCTCTACTACCACTGAGGCAAGGCCAGTAGGGGCTCCCAAAGGAACAGAACAGCACCCCAAGTCTCCAACTCCCCGGGCTCAAACTGAAAACGGTAGGTCCGGCTGCACGCAACAATGATGCTATCTCTCCTGTACATACGTCTTTTCTTTTTTTTGTTCCCCTCATCTGTTGATATACTTTCTCACTTTTACTTTTTGGTGCGTTAGCTAGCTAGCTTTTTTTTCTGTGACGTGAACGATATTCAATGATGATACCCATGGGAATAATAAACAGATACCCAAATGACAACCTCGTTTCTTTTTAATTTTCTTCTTCTCTACAGCAAAGCATATCGGGGTTCGCCTAGGAACTTTTTGCCACAGATCATTAATTCCTTCTGCCTATGAAATTTTCGAACCGGAATCCAGGTCAGACCAGGTCAGCTGCATTACCCGGAAGCGGTCTCACAGGCAGGTTCAGTTGTGCATACACGTGGATTGATCTGTTTTCTTCCTATTGCTTTCCTGTTCTTGTATCATGATTCTTTCCGCATACATACCATTCCTCTTCTTTGATTTCTCCCTTTCGATGAGGGAATGAATGCATCTTGAAACGGCGGGGGGAAGGAAACATGGGTTGGTGGCGGCGGGGATATGGTCTGGAAATCTAACGGGGGAGTTCCATTGACGATTGACGATGGAGGTCGCCACGTGATTTGAAATGGAAAACTGTTTTTTTGAGTCAATATCTTTCTTAATACCATTAATATTCCATACAAGCATATGATGTGTTTATCTTGACCTGTTATCTATCGGTCGAGATAGTGTCTTTGAGGTATTATAATATGAGGGTAAAAAATTCAGAATGAAATGACGTGTCGTCCGCTTTCCACTCAAGTTCCGAAACTAAAATCATTTGATATTCTCACTGCCATCACTCAGGTTCCCGGAAACATCAAATTAGAATCGACATTAGCAAGTTGACATGAAACACAACAGAAAAAGCGAACATAGTTGATACATATTAGCCATACAGGGTATCGAAACAGATTGAGTTCCAGACATGAAGAGGAGGCTTGGAGACTGTACGCTAAAACCAACTGGCACAACGCACAAGCATGTGACAGAAACCAAACCGAAAAGACGTGTCCGAAATACATACAAACTGATCTGTCCGAAACCGGCGCTGTTAATCGTGAAGAAGATAAGGTCGAATATGAGGAAAGATCTCGCTCCCCTACTGCCTAGATAAAACCAGCCGTTCAGCGGATCAATTTCTCCAGATCCGCAAGCCTAGCCGCTCGATCCTCGGCTTTCCTCTTTTTGCCAGTCTCGCGGAACGCGGCCATCATCAGCTTGCGCTTTGTCTCCTGGACCTCGAGGACGCGGTCCTCGATGCTTCCTTCCATGACGAGTCGCCACACAGTCGTCTCGCGCTTCTGGCCCAGCCGGTAGACTCGGTCCATAGCCTGGTCCTCGATGGCGGGTGCCCACCAGCTGTCCGCGAGAATGACCTGGTTCGCCGCGACAAGGTTGAGTCCCACGCTGCAGACGTTCAGACTGGCAAGGAGAACCTTGCAGTCTGGAGAGTTGGAGAAAGTGTAGATGGCATTGTCACGCTTCACGGATGGCATCTTGCCGTCGATCCGAGAGAAGATGATGTCGTTGCGTCTGAGGTGGGGTTCAATGATATCGAGGAATGAGGTCCACTGGCTGAAGACCACGGTTTTGGTGCCGGGGGCTTGACCCTGCGCGGTCAGAATCTTAGTGAGGGCTTCGATCTTGCTGCTTGGAGCATCTGGATCAGCTTCAACGTTGCCGGTGTCTTCGCCCAGATCAGCTGCTGGCGAGACAAGGGTAGATGTGTCCTTGATCTCTGCACGACAGAGAGGACATTTGTGCTGCCTTTCGATGACCTGCTCGATGCACGCTCGGTCAAAAGCATGGGCACAGGCAGTAATCACAGGCTGCTCCAGAACATCAAGACAGATTGAGCACACTTCCTGGCTTTCTATCCTGAGCTGTAACATTTCTTGTAGGGCCTTCACGTTTTCAGGCGTCAACTGAACGACTTTATGCTCTTCAAGCAGAACCATGAGGTTGTCGATGCGATTCTTGCAAAGAGCCCAATGGTTGCACACCTGGCGCAGGCGGAGAATGACCTCGAGCAGGTGGGAATATGTCGTGGTACCTTGTTTCTCCCTCGATTGATAGGCCGAGAGCATACCCTGGGCTTCTGACCTACATAACTTGTTAGCGACTTAAAACAAGATGTTATATCATTGGGAAACTTACAGTAACATGTCATATTTTTCTTTCTCGTGAGGGTGGAACTTCACGCGCAAGACGTGCGATCTGAGCGGCGGAAGACGTAGGTTAACGAACTTCATGTCTTTCCTGCGCCTCAAGCAGATAGTCGCCATCAACGCCTGGAGCAGCTTGCTGGCGTCCCGATCACCGTACGTCAGAGGACGGATCAGAACACTGTTGAACACTGCCATGTCTTCCAGGCCGCCGGAAAGCCTCAAAAATCGAACCTGGGAATAAAGATCCTTGAGAGTGTTGATAATTGGTGTACCAGTCAGTGTCCAACGGGAGTCCGCTCTTAGATTGCAAGCAGCAAGAGCGCCTTTAGATCGCGGGTTACGGATTGTGTGACCTTCATCGAGTACAACACGCCGCCAATGAATCGAGAAAAGGCCCTTAGCTGGAGGCTTCTTCGCGCCTGGATTGTACTCTGCAGCAAGAGCACCATAACTCGTAATGACAACATCGTATTGATCAAGATTGGCAGCTTCCTTCTTGCCCGGACCATGGTATTTGAGGACACGGAGAGCCTTTTCCTTGTCGATGTGGGCCTCAATCTGGTCCCTCCAGTTACTCATAACTCCAACGGGGCTTATAATCAATGTCGTCTTGGAGCCACCTTCAGACCTGGGTTGAGAATTGGCCAAAATGAGGGAAATAATCTGGATTGTCTTGCCGAGTCCCATATCGTCAGCAAGGATACCCCCACTTGCAAGAGGAGGAGCTTGTTTCGTGGTGTAATTCGTGGCGATGTTAGTGAAAGAATCCCCAGTCCTTTTCCATAGTTGCACAACATCCTGGGATCCGGGAGCAGGCAGGCTCGGCGACTCCTTTTCGATCATCCAGGCAAGTCCTTGGCGCTGGTACGAGAGAAGCTCTGTCGACAGCCCTGGCGGGTTTTCCGCCATCGGCATCTTTTCCAAGTCTGACTCATCCATGCCGAACTTCTCCACAACCTCTCCCATCTCTCTGGGATTTAATGTGACGCTCTGGCTGATGAGGTCTTCGAGGCTTTCTCTGTATCCATCTTCCGGAGTCGACAGGTTGGCAAACACCGTCTCGTCCTGACTCTGCCACTGTCTCCCAATTCCCTTGGCAAGCGCACGCGATCTCTTGGCAGCTTCCTTGAGCTCCTTTTCACGCTGTTTCTGCTGCCTTTTCTCCTCTTGCAGCCTGCGTTTGAGCTCTCCCAAAGGTAACCTGTCTTTCTCCATCTGCTGCTTCAGCTCCACCTGCTTCACAGGATCGCTGGTGCCGAAAAGCTTCAGAAGGACTGGGCAGTCAAAATCACCCTTTACACCGGTCAATATTCCTTCTATGAGAAGAGCCTTCGAATCCTGAAAAAAAAAAAGTCAACTCTGCTAGTTATCTTTACACGTAGCGTCAACGTACCATGTATTTTGCCAACTTGGCTGCCATTGTACGGGGAATATGGCCAATCTGATGGCCCATGACGTTGTCTACCCGGATTGCATTCGAGTCGTAAGGATTATTAGGTTCTCTCTTAAGTACGACGTGCTCTCCAATGGTTGCGTGCCCATTGTAATAGCGCACGCCCACGATGCGCGTGTGGAGGTCCCCTGATGAGGTCAGACCGCATCCTGTATAAAGCCCGTGTTGGATAGCTAGGAGCATCAGTAGTACATACCGTACAACTTGTACTCCTCGTATGACGCGTCGTCAAAGTCTTGACTGTTCTGAACAAGAGCGGTAGCGCTAGCGTCATCCTCGTCGAACCCACTGACTTGCGAGGCTTGACTAAGTGGTATGAACAGAGCGCTTTCACCAAAACGTTGCCCTCTGGTTATGTTCAACTGTGCATGTGGTTCATCCACCCGGCTTGCTTTTCTGGGCCGATGAGCGGAAGATTCGTCTTGGTCGTTATCAGTAAGATCGACCGTGTCGACCTTGCGCTTGCCCGGATTGCGGTTCATGATTGCGACTTAATAGTTGCGGTAAGCGAATTCTCAAATTTGCAGGAAACAGCAACTACTCTTTAGCTTCAAGCGCATGAGGAATGCAACTAATGTACTCGCGTACTTTCGTACTTTCGCCACAGCACACCTCGACAGGACAGACGTCCCTGGACCACAAAAACGTACCGTATTCTTCCTGTGAAAGAATGGACGGTCAGCCAAGGACCATATTTACGGGAGAGATATGATGAAAAGAACGCAGGAATAGCTGGATTCGGTGCTCAGGCTCCGTCTGAAAGTCGTGTCGTACGGGGGAGAGATAACAGAGGGTCGACGACGCGAGGCTCGTGCCGCCCTCAGGCACCCGTTCGGGTAAAGTGCGGTGCTGGTGGAACGCGCTAGGCCACGACCCCACGTGATCCGCACGCCGAAGCGGACGCGGACCGAGACGCAGGGACCGGCGACGTCAGAGATCGCAGCTCTTGCTCGGTCACTAAGATCGCGCGATAAACAGATCCGTCCGGGGCGCGCCTGCTGCCCCCTGCATTCTGTGCCTGCTCCCACCTTTCTGTAATTCTTGTAATAATTTATTCTTTGCTTTTTCTTTGTTCTACACTGTCGATCTTCACTCTGGCCTGTATCGGCGAATTGATGATGTGGGCATTTTCCTAGTGTAACCTGGAGCAACTTATATTATCCTCTCACGTACTGACCGACAATTTCCTTTCCTACACCTCCACTCTCTGGAATAGGCTATCTGGATGATTACAGAGAGCCAGGACAGCGCGGTACTTGATAGACGCTGGACCTTTTCTGCGCAATGGCTGATATGACTGTCAATTCCCACCACGACATTGTCCTGCAGCGGGTCGAACAATTCGAAGCTGCCCTCCAGCGTGGAGAATTTCAACCCCTTCTCCTGCAGCATGTCTTGATTGGTGTTTTGCTTCTGTTCATTCCTCTGTTCATTTCCCACGATAACCGTGGTCCCTCACGCCATGTTCGCTACCTTTGCTTTTTGCTTCTCCTCTCTTATGGAGTCTACACAATGACCAGGCTACGAGCATTGGTTGTGGCTAATGGCTACTGCGTGGGCCTGTTCACGTCTTGGTGGATTGTCTGGAGTGCTACAGTGCTCGTATTCAACGATGCGCAAAAGGACTTCAAGAGGATCGAGAGAACGCCAGCTGCGGTCACCGCTCAGGGTAAAACTGGGTACTCCCGGTCGAAGGATCCACTGTCAACTAAGCAAGAAAAAACAACGAGCAATGGAAGCACAATCCGACACCGTCCAACAGCTGCAAAGGCTAAAACTGGAATGACTACTACCGAATCGAAAGTGGGATCTCCGCAACGAGAGGTGCTGAAATGGCAACCATTCCCTGATTCACTCCTTCACCGATGCGACTGGGTTCTGAGTTTGATGTTCAGCTTCCGCGGTCCTGAGTGGAACTGGCGCATGCAACCTCTGCCGCCATTGCCAAAGTCAGTTCGGAAACAGCTCGACGAGGGAGTCCCAGCGTCCGATGAAGCCGAAGATTCGACGACCATCCAGGCTTCTCGGAACCGTCTCAAACGTGCATTTCTCACAATGATATGGTCGTACATAGCCCTGGACATAATCAAGGTCCTCATGATGCGCGATCAGTACTTCTGGGGCGTCGTCTCTCACCCACCTCCCCCGCCATTTCCTTTCAGCTTTCTCGCCGCATCTCCCCTGCTCGTTCGCACATACCGGCTATTTCTCAGTGGTTTCGGCGTTTTCGTGGCCATTAACTTCGTGACATCCTTTAATCCGATCATATTTCTCGGGCTGTCCATCGCCTTTCCACGGGTCTCCCGGTCTCTGACAAAGGCACCGCTTGACGCGGCCTGGCTCTACCCCGACCAATTCGGGCCTGCCGCCGGCGTGCTGGACCACGGCCTTGCGGGCTGCTGGGCAACATGGTGGCACCAGCTCTTCCGTTTCGGATTCTCCGAGACCGCCCGCTGGTTCACGTCCTGCCTGCCCGAGAGACTGCAACGTCACACAGAGACGCGTCGCATCGTAGAAGCCCTCGTCGCCTTCTTCGTCAGCGGCCTCCTCCACGCCGCTGGGAGCTACTGCCAAGTCGAAACGACCAAGCCCTGGTCCGGTCCGCTCTTCTTCTTCATGCTCCAGGTCCCCGGGATCATGGCGCAGCGCATCATAGCTCGGGGGATCCTGCCGAAAGTGCTGCCTTTCCAGCCGCCGCGGTGGCTGAGAAGGGCGACGAACTTGGCGTTCGTGGTCTGCTGGTTCCTGCTCACGGGACCGTCCATTGTAGATGATTTCTCGAAAGGAGGAATCTGGCTCATGGAGCCCGTGCCGGTGAGCCCTGTCCGTTGGCTTGGGTTTGGTGCTGAGGGTGAGGGATGGTGGTGCCTTCATGGGCCGTTTTTTAAGTGGTGGAGCGGCGAGACTTGGTGGCAGAGCGGAGTACGAATCGTATGATTGATACATAGAGTAGGTAATCGAGTCACACGGCGTTCATGGGAACCCTTTTTCGGGTTGATCGATCGTATTT
>JGI26055J44792_1000450_pt1 | contig 10224 bp, 13 predicted proteins | sample HigsolmetaGSP17D_FD_44792 | JGI IMG/M metagenome (IMG submission 44792)
CAGTCTCCTTCCATCTCTCTTTGATTGCGATCAGGCTGGCGACAGGTGGAGGTGGACTGGATATCCAGGAGCGGAGAGGTTATCGATAACAGCATGCGCCACACGGGGCACTAGCCGCAAGCCACAGCGGCGTCGACGTCAACGGACAGGTGGGTGAAAAGCCACAGCGAGCCCGCGCGCCCACCGGCTCAACAACCATTTCCCCAGCTTGCGACTCAGGGCGCTGTTGGCCAAGGAATACCAGATCACGGTAAGTACAGTTTTCCTATCGATTTTTGTTCATTCCATGCAATTGGGGCGGGTTTCAAGGAGTCCTCTGCGAAATACCCCGCCCCCGCCGGGAAACGTCGCCCGGGAACACATGTGAATACAGCAACTAACCCCAGTACATGGAGAAGAACAAGTCCAGGTCTCTCTGATATCCCCTATCTGAGCTCGTTCCTGGTGCTATAAGGTACCTTTCTATATCGAAGCTCCGCTGCCTATCAATCCTTGAAACGTGTCCTGAACCACGGAACCGCAGGCGTCTGCACAACTGCCTTCCGGAAACTTCGATCTGCGAGGTTTTCCCCGCGTGGCAGCTAGCTTGTCAGGAGTACCCAGGAACAGTAAGTGGTGAACACCTCCAACGGCCGTCCTCTGCGGTCCGCAAAGCGTTCGTTACATTTCCTCTCGTCTCTGACCTTCTCGAATCCTGCAGCCTATCCCTCCTCCAGCCGTTCTGCCCCTCCACGAACCCCACCATGTCCGACACCGCCCTCGTTAACGCGGACGACGTTATGGAGCCCAGCCTCCAGTCCATCATCGACCAGAAGACACTCCGCTGGGTCTTCGTCGGCGGCAAGGGAGGTGTTGGCAAGACGACCACGTCGTGTTCGCTCGCCATCCAGCTCGCCAAGGTCCGCAAGTCCGTCCTGATCATCTCCACCGATCCTGCGCACAACCTCAGCGATGCGTTCGGACAGAAGTTTGGCAAGGAGGCGCGGCTGGTTGATGGCTTCACCAACTTGAGCGCCATGGAGATCGATCCAAAGGGGGGCATCCAGGAACTTCTCGCTGGTGGCGACGGCCAGAGCGATGATCCCTTGGCGGGTTTGGGAGTTGGCGGCATGATGCAGGATCTGGCCTTCAGTGTAAGTTTTCACCCGGTCGAACGCGTGGTCACATTATAGACCTGTCTCTAATCAAGTCTGCTAACTTGCGCAGATACCCGGTGTCGATGAAGCCATGTCCTTCGCAGAGGTCCTGAAGCAAGTCAAGTCCATGTCCTACGATGTCATTGTGTTCGACACTGCGCCGACAGGCCACACGCTCCGCTTCCTGCAATTCCCCACCGTCCTTGAGAAAGCTTTGGCCAAGCTCTCCCAACTCTCTAACCAATTTGGGCCGATGTTGAACTCCCTTCTGGGTAATCGCGGCGGCCCCGGTGGACAGAACCTGGACGAGCTTCTGCAGAAGATGGAGTCTCTGCGCGGAACGATCAGTGAGGTGAACGCGCAGTTCAAGGACCCGGACCTGACCACCTTCGTTTGCGTCTGCATTGCCGAGTTCCTGTCTCTGTACGAGACCGAGCGTATGATCCAGGAGCTTGCGAGCTACCACATCGATTCACACGCCATCGTCGTCAATCAGCTCTTGTTCCCGAAGAAGGGAAGCGACTGTGAGCAGTGCAATGCGCGGAGAAAGATGCAGAAGAAATACCTCGATCAGATCGAGGAGTTGTACGAGGACTTCAACGTGGTCAAGATGCCGTTGTTGGTCGAGGAGGTCAGGGGGAAGGAGAAGCTGGAGAAGTAAGTTATTCCCTTGACCTTTCGTGCCGCTGGTAGTTGTGCAGCTCCCAGCGGAACGATCTGGTTCGATATCGATGACTAACCATGCTGTGTGTGTTGCAGATTTAGCGAAATGCTCATTCACCCATATGTGCCACCAGAGACCGATTGAGCGTATATTTAGAAACGAACGTGATGTGGATATCTGAGATACTACGGAGACGAGTCATGAAAGGATAGACATTAATTGATGAAAGGCGTCATTTGACGCAGTATATCCATTTTCTATGTTTATGCTCATTGCCTTTCCACACCTTTCCTGGTTACTCTGCAGTATCTTTCCTTAATGGAACAAGACCCGGCTGTGCATATCCTCAGCTGCGTAGCGGTTCCACTTTCCTCTCCCTTGCCCTCAAGTTTCTTCTCGCCTCATCTTTGCCTTGAAGATATATTGCCACCCCGCCTCACTCTGAACGGCTCCAGACAGTACATTACGCCAGCTGAGACTTCGCCCCGCAGAAGAGGCTGGAAATTTACCACTTTCAAACATTGTGCCTCACTCGATACCCATTTGCGGCCTTGAGACCCGACGATCTCACTGGAGAGAGAGATCAGGTGGGTCTGTTGAGGTCGATTTTGTTAGTTATTCGGAAGTCTTAAGAACTATTTATCATTTTTGCCCTGGTTTTTTAGACATAGGGCTGATCGTCTTATCGACTGGTTTCTGAGTGGCAACTGGAGTCTAGGGCCTCGTCCGTCATGAGAACTGTCAATGGATGGTGATCCTCAACACCAATCATCCCGTCTGACTCCACTCTATACTATGTACAGCATTGGACTTCTAGATCCAGGCTGAGCGGGGAAGTAAGGCTGGCTAGAAACATAGCATAGCATACGGGGAGTATATGTACATATGTAATTTGGAATTTTGGGAAGCCAGCCAGCCGTGATTTTTTTTTTCCCCCCTTTTTTTGCCCACGCCCTTAATTTTTTTTTCTCCTTCTTTGTCTCCCAGTTCAGTCTTTACAGTAATTTCGTAATCAGATTTGGTCGCGTACATGTACATACTTGACATCATAGACTGAGACGTCTCGAACCGCTCGTCCCTGGTAAATTAGGGAGTGGGAAGAAAGCGGATTGGTGTCTTGCGTAAAAGAGGATAGATAGGGCCCATGCGTAGGTCATGGGACGGACTGCTGTAGTTCTCTTGTGTTTGTGTAATGTCTTGGTCTTGGTCTCGGTATTGGATCCCTACAACTTTGGGGGGGATCCGGGGGATGATGGTGTGGGTTGTATATACTACCTAATATTAGCTATTATTCTATTTCTAATAGAGGCGAGACGAGAATAGGAAATAAAAAATTCCAATAAATCGCTTTCCTTCCACCTTAAATGATCATAATCTATCACCCATCCCGATATGATTTTCTTTTAAAAAAAGGAAAGACCAGTTGTTGTATGTATTCTACTTTCCTCTCTTCAAGAGTCCTACGCATACGCATGCCCTGGGGGCTCTCTCTTGCTCTCTACTACCTAGCGTTCTGCAACACTCGACAGACACTAAAGGGACAGTTTGTACATAAGATTACGTGGTATTAAGTAACTGCTACCTAAGTAGCTACTAGCTAGCTAGATACGTATATGCATATACAGCAAGATTCGGGTATGGTGTCTTCGCCTCGACTGGGACCTCAGAGGCTTAGGTAGCTAGTATGCATGCATTAGTATTAGTACTTGGGTAGTAGGTACCGGTACAGGTACAGTACATGCATGCATAAAACCCGATCCGATGTCGATAGAGAGTTGTTCACTACCATTGAACGCCTTATTTTAGGCATCTGACGCCCAAAGATCGCTGAGAATCATAGGTAGGAAGTACTCATACTGTACATACCCTCGGTTGAGGATCTGATCCAGCGCTACAGTCTAAGCAAGCACTGTACATTTCGTGAGATACACAGACTATAAGATGTACGGTACTATACATAGGTATATATACATACATACAAAGTACTTACCTAGCCCGGTTTCTTTGCTTCATTCTGTCTGAGTGGCTGAGGATAGTGTGATGAGCACCTTAAGGGGCCTTCAAACAGACTATTCGTTGTGATAGGAGAAGAGATTAATCTTGGTGTGGGATCCTTCCCACTGGATTATTTCCCCGGTGGGATATTCTTATATCAACCAAAAATAAAATAATTCTGCTTGACTACAAAAAGAGGTCAAAGACGCTAATTGCAGCGAGAACTGGTATTTTGCATTTTTTGGCTTTCAGTCTCGTCTGGTTTTCGACTCGCACAATATGCTGATAATAGAGTTTGAAAACAACCATGCCAATTGTTCCTTTATTTAGGTCTTACTCTGGTTCACGGCTCAAGGAGATTCAGTAGGTATACTAGAGAAAGGGCATCGTTCCCATGTCGACCTGATGTCGATCCAAAGGTAATGTACGTATCTCTTGGGGATATGTTCCCTCCATTTTTGATTCTCTCATCAAATTTACCCTCTCTGGACATGACACAAAAGCAGCCCGGAAATTGTAAAAGTGGCTTGTGACCATTTCTCTTTTTTTACGCACCGTGAGATTGGAACCTCGCCCTGTCGCACACCAACTTAATTTGTCACCACTGATAATAGAGAAAGAAAGAGAGGCCTGCTTCACCCGCGCCTGTGACGCCTCACTTCCAAACGTTGGAACGAGCAAGGAATGGTTACTGGCTTCGGTTTGCCTCAAGATGGCAGAGTCATGATGCATGTCAGATAGGATAGGGATCTGATTGTACATTATCAATCATTGCTTGCTGCACTACTCCCGTACATGTCAATGACGTTCGACAATGGCTGGCATCCTGACGCCAGGGTATGGGGTTAAAGACCTCATGCTGCGAGATAGGTTGAGGTTGGATTGGGAATAATCCTTTCTCTATTGGTGCGAGGATCTGAACTTATCATCACTGATCCGAATTCATGCAGGAATAGACATCAATAGTCAGATGCATACCTGAGCAGATAGATTGGTAGTAGTAGGTAGTATCCATCGGAATAGGGTAGAACCATCATCTGGATTTGTCTGATAGTACGCGCCTCTGGAGTAGACCGCAGGTGGCCCTCAATTGCCGGAATATGTGCTGACACTCTTCCTCGTTTGAGCCTCTTGCAGGAGTGAAGGATTGAAGAAATTCAGTGGACCGCTGGAGGAGATTTTAAGCTGAAGGAATTGCATACGACGTGATATGAATCGTCCAATAGCTTTGCTTCCCCAATCCCTCAAGTATCCGATTGGAGAATTGCAGAACATCTTCCTTCGGACCGCTTATGGGGCAGTGAATATTGTCATCGTCGTATTTCACTGAAATAGCGCAAAGCTGACTGTGAAAGGGACTGTCACGGGGACCTGCAGTTTCCTTTTTTCTTGACAGGGTTGAAGGATGAATGAGAGATATCCCGGCTAAGATGTACGTCCTAAATCCAACATACCGGGCGCGTCGTTTGCGACTCCAAGCAACGTGAGCGCGGAAATATTCAAAATAAACATTCATCAGCAAAATTGTAGGTTTCTTAGTCGCTATGTAGGCCAAGAGCTGCAGGGAATTTCTAGGGAAGACCAACTCGTCGATCCATGGGGCAACGACATCATCGCGGCAGAGAAACCAAATTCGGGCCGCCACAGACAGCCCCAAACAAGCAAAAAAGGAAAGGGAAGTCAGGGCATTGCGCATCCATGCTACATGGGAGTCCTGTAGTGACTGACCGAGGGCGGAGGCTCACTGCGGCTGCCCCTCAGGTGGCTCGGACGACTGCAGCCTCACTTTTCCACAGGACAATATCGTGTGTGAGAGTGAGGCGGAAAAGTCTCCGCGAGGAACATCTTGAGAAACGAAATCGGAGCGGCGCTCACTGGCTTAGGCCTTCGTGGCTATTGTCCTGCCCTGGTCATTCAAGATTCGCTGCTCTGTCAGTGTTGTTGCTGGGTAATATTGCTGTGGCTACTCTCAGCTCCCTGGCCACAACCCCCCTACATCACTATAAAGCTGACATATCTTCTTACCACCAAGTCTACAGAAGGCTAGACATTGGAATTTAATTTACATCTATTCTGTGATCGTGGCTGTCTCTCATGTCCGGCCTGGCCCAGAAACTCACTGTATCAAAAATGCCCCGTGTCCAAGAATATTGGCTTCCAGGATACGGACTCTCACGGCATATCGTACTGCGCCACATTCAATACTTCCTTGGGCCGTCTGCTACGGTCCGTCCGTACAGTTATCAGGTAACGTCGTCCTGGCGCGTCCAGCCTTTATTCCCCCCATGGTAGTTGGGTAGAGTGGGCCTGACGATCGATTTCAAAAGGGCCGCGAAGGATATCTGATTGTCGGAGTGCCTCTCACACGAGTAGATAACGCCCCTTTATGTTTTTAATTGCGATCCTGTTATTCCCTAACTTCGACACAGGAACAAATCGACGACCTGAAAGCCATGTCGCGAGAATATGAACGCCAAGAGGCCATTAGAATGGCCAGCCTTGCAAGCATCGACAGCTTAGACAGACGGTCAGGGCAGTTTGAAGAGCCATATATCAATGAGTTGGTGCCAATTGGCAAGCGCCCTCGAAGAAGACCGGCGGAGTATGATAACCCACGTAACCGATGAAAAATTATCAAGCAGCCTGGAAAAGGGGGAATTGTTCAAAAGTCCTCAGGATCAGTTTGATGATCCTGTCATTTAAGTCACTCTCGGTGGCTCTCTTGTTCATTGCACTGGCTAAGAATCACATTACGTGTTCTTAACCTTTCGCGTTTTTTTGCCGGGTACACAGAACCGCGGTCTCTCGTCATACGACGACTCGAACTGGACAAGGGATGTCCTCCTGGCCGAGCCACGGTGGTTGTCTCTGTGTCAGATCGAACAGTACGACTGAGACCGGCAGCAGCAAAACAGAGAGCAAAGTTTTGTGAAAGTTCTGTGGCTCAGAATATAGATGTCATTTCTCGTCTGTTTGTTAGTTCTTGTTAGGAATTGTGAATGGTGAAGGGCTTTGCCTTTTTTCGAATATATACAATCCTTTCAATCTCTGTTGTCATGCAGGTTGTGGATAGTCAAGGTTGTTTATCTCCTCTCCATGTCCTTGCAAGCGTCCGTCCATCAACTCTTGACATTGTATCTTCCTCCTCTGAAACCAAAAAGCCGTATTTCTTTTACCACGTGGCCGGCAGTCGTCCCTATTAGCAATCGTCCGAAGAACAAGACACAGAAGTTACCAACTCCGTATACAACTCGACTGGTCCCGAGGTCCGACTTTAGGGATACCATTCAGCGCCGGGCTATTGCCAAAGCAGACCTCGGAACAGAAGGGTTTAAGTTCTTAACTCCCCTCCTTACTACCATGGCTCTTCTTTCTCCCGCAGGATTTCTAGGGCTGGTCCATGTGAGATCATCTCCTGACCACCGCCTGACTTTGCTCTCACTGGCCTGGTCCGCCCAACCCCGCGCAACAACCAAGCAAACATGACCTCATTGTCGAGCCAGCTACGTCGTAGAGCTGGTTTTGGCTTGGTCTTGGTCTATCCATCTCCTTACTAAAGGACCATTCTACGGAGTACCTGCAGAAAAATCCTCAAGTATTTACTGCGGGATGACCAACCCTGGGCCACACTGCACGTGCAAGAAAGAAATGCCTGTTCTCATCCATGCGTCACCGCCAAGAATCTCTGCCAGTTTCGAATCTCTTTGCACTGACTTGTTGGAGAACCCCATAGTTTTCGGCATTCAATCATATTAATCAGATTGTCTTATGTACTACTTTTCTATATGAATTTCCATTGTATAGTAATAAGACGGCTAGTATGATTGCACTTTTTGCACTCTTGGTCGCACTCAAACTGTTTCTCTTCGGTCGTGCACAACGGAAACCTAACACCTCTTCTTCATCTCAATACGCTGAGACCAAGTCTGCATCTTCTCCTGGAGACGCGCAGGAAGCGTCTTCGACGCATTCAACAAGTCCCATAACCCAGCTGCCGACTGAAATCCTTCTCCAAATCAATTCTCTCCTTCCTTTGGCATCCCAAGCCTGCCTCGCTCTGAGTTGTCGGTCCTTTTTCGAAACCGTGGGCTCGGTCCTTCGCGCAAAGGAATTCCGTTTTCCACGGATAGTCTACGATGAGAGAAGTCGCTGGATGGTCGACAAGCCGATGATTTGTAAGGTGTGAACTTCTTCGGCTATTGGAGAATGACTGCTGGCGCTATTGCTCCAAATGTCTCAAGCTCCATCCGGTCGAGGAATTCTCCACCTGCGAACTCAGGACCTCTTGCAAATGGAGGTACTGCATCTTTGGGCATTGGCTAGGCATTGTCGAACTCTGCCCCTGTATTTGATTGACATTCTGAGATAAACTCCGACTCGTTGCCCACTTGGAGAATTTGAAGGATGACGACTACAAATTCGTCACCAGTGAGAGCAAACCGTACCTCTGGCATGAGTGCTCAATGACTTATCGGTCTGCAACGGTTTATATCAAAATCAACCCTCTTCTGCTAGACAGCGGTGACCTCCTTATTCGGACTCAGTACGACATAAAGTCCGAGAGCATAGAGCGGTCAGTAAAGGGAACGCCCATAAATTGCTGTCCTGACAACTCTATCGAGACCAGTCTCTACCCTCTATATGGTGACACGGGCCCGCCCTCCACCATACATTAAGTGCTCGATATGTGAGACCTTAATAACATACTTCAAGTTCACTCTTAGCGCACGTGGGAAACAATATTCTTTCAAAGTCATCAGGAATCTTGGAAAAGAAAATTCGCGTACTGACAGGTCCTGGTATCATCAATCAATATCAAACTATGAATTGCTGAGCAACGAAGATTGGTGAGCTCATTCCACCTTTGAAGCTATCTATCGCCAGTCACCAAGCTTACTGTCGAGATGAGGAACTAGGATGGCGGAAAGGATACTTTTAGGCCCTCAGCTATAGCGCGGCTCTGAACATGCAAAGAGAGGAGGAGAAACCCTTGTGAAAAGGACGTCAATCAAAGCAAACGGAAGCTGGAATATCACTAATTGTGGGATAGGCTGCCCAGGACCTTGTACGTGGCTAGCCTAAGTTGTCGACAAGACCTTCTTCTGGTATTTAATCAGGGAACCCAGTAGACCCTAACCATGATCTTCACTTCTTTGTTTCATCTCTATCCTGGATCATCGATCAAAATCAAAGACGCCGAAGCAAATTGCGCGGAGACAGGATTCGGAGAGGGCAAGAGCGCGACTGCATGTTTACCGGTTCTATGAGCTCGTCTTGACTTCACCCGGGAGGGCTACTAGTCACCAGCATTGAGAAGAAGTGCGAGCTCGTCTCTGGTGTCCCCTTCCGTGGCTTTCCATCGTGGTGAGCTGCCCCGAAGGAACGGAGGAGCCCGCGGTGCCCGCACACGCAATTCTATATTCCAGGAGTCAAGAAGCCACTCCACCCGGTCCTTTGCGGGTAGGAGTAAGCACTGCGAGTGGAAGAGTCCCATATGCGATCCAACGAGGAGAAAGAAGTAGCTTAGTAGTGCGTCCTGTGCAAAGATCCCTCCTTCTCAGAAAGTACCACTGGCCGCTGGGCTGGTATGTTCCAACCTGCCATATTAGTCCAATCTATAACACGTGGACCAGCAATCTATGACTCCCGGACCAGGTAGACTCCGGATGACTCTTAACAATTAATTTTAGCGTTACTATATACGATTTCCGACGTTTTACATAAAATTCTTTCTTTCTTTCCTTTTTTCCACTGCGATTTGTTTTGAGGTCACTAAAACTGCTGACTCCTACAACGATCAGAAAATGATCAGTAGACAGAACAGATGTATGAAAGAAGTGCATCCTTTTGAAGTAAAGATAAATCGATATTTCCCCCTATTCTCGAAAACGTGCACTGATTCAAACAATCTTCAGAAAAGCTCTTCAAACAGCAGTGCTGCTCACTTCTAAAGTCATAGAAGAGCAGGAGTCAGCTGCCGTGACTTTCGTACATGTATGTTCCGTACCTAGATGTAGGTAGGGCAAGCTGGAGGCCCTTAGTACTTAAGTACTGAAATTCGAGATTCTGCTGTGTATAATGCAATATACCTAGATAGATATTTGCCGCTTTGATGCTGCTAATTTTGTCCCTACCTGCGGACATTGATTTAATCAACAATGCAGAATCGAAACAGGAGTGGGAAAGTCTCATTCATGTATGTATATATCGAGACATAATAAACAAAATAAATAGACATAAACAATTCAAAAAGAAGAGTCGAACTAATAAACTAAACCACTGTCTTCCGTAACGAATCTACTCGACAACAATCATCACCTTCTTCCACCACGTATCCCGAATCCGCTCCGGCTTCTCCGCCGCAAGCACCTCCTCCAGCCCCGTCTGCAGATCGACCGTCTCGGGCGCCCACGCCCATGGCTCGTGCCG
>JGI26055J44792_1000454_pt1 | contig 10213 bp, 16 predicted proteins | sample HigsolmetaGSP17D_FD_44792 | JGI IMG/M metagenome (IMG submission 44792)
GCCACAGGCGGCTGTACCTGACGGTAGCCGGGGACGAGCTTGCGTAGGGGGATCAGGGAGCTTCTGCTGGGGGTGTCATTGAAGGGGATTGTGCTGAACAGGTAAGATATGGAGCCATCAATCAAGCCCACTGTGCCTAGGGTATACGTCGTCGCAAATTGGGGTGTAGCCAACGACGAGAGATGGACGCGCAGTCGCTCGGGAGTGGAGAAGTCGAGGAGCGCTAGAGGCAGCAAGCACACCTAAGTCAGTATCCACAATATGCACACATGGACATTAAATAATGGCAGAGCATTGATCAACGCACACTGCGCGGTGGCCGTCAGCAAGGAGTAGGAGTTGTCGCGGTTCCAGCCGGTCGCTTTGGAGAAAGCGAGCTGGATATAGTCCATGAAATCGAGCATTGTCGGCGGCAGCCCAGGCCAACGTGTGGCATTCGATCGATCATAGCAAGAGATATCAACGACACCGCGATCCCAGCACCGTCACCGCGCATCCTTCTTCTCCACGCCGTTGGCCGTGGTGATGTCGGCCGCGGTTGGCACGCATGACGTCTCCGCAAGCTGGTTGCCCAATGCGGCCTAGCGCGCCGGATAAGCGCCGCATCAACGTTGCTCCGGCCCCGCCGCCGTTATCAAGAAAAAATCCCCAAAATTCATTCCCATATCGGGCACAGCACTGCGGAACTCCAGTTTCAATCTATTTCATCCTTTACATTTCGGACAGTTTTGCTGGAGCGCTCTTTTTCAATCCCCTTCAGCGCACAGCCCCATCCGTCGAGTGACGGTCCCTTTCTTTCTCCCAGAACAAAACCAACAACAATAACAACCCGCGCGGAAGAACGCCGTCGCAATGCCTCGCTCCAAGCGTGCAAAGATCGTCCACGAGACCAAGACCGCAAAGAAGTCGCACAAGGAGCAGACCCGCCGGCTCTTCGCCAACATCCGGGAATGCGTCGAGAAATATGACCACCTCTTCGTCTTCTCCGTGGACAACATGCGCAACACGTACCTGAAGGACGTGCGCACCGAGTTCTCGGACAGCCGGTTCGTTTTACCCTTTCCTACCGAATTTGTATTTCTCTCATTTAGAGCAAAGCACTGACAAATGTATCTTGATGTCTGCAGCATCTTCTTCGGCAAAACCAAAGTCATGGCCGTCGCCCTCGGCAACTCCCCCGAGACCGAATTCGCCCAGAACCTCCACCAGCTGCACCCGTTCCTGACCGGCGCCGTCGGCCTGCTCTTCACCTCGCGCGACCCGGACTCGGTCATCGCGCACTTCGACGCCTACCGCCCGCTCGACTTCGCCCGCGCCGGCACCGTCAGCCCGCGCGACTTCATCATCCCCAACGGCGTGGTGTACTCCCGCGCGGGGGAGATCCCAGAGTCCGAGGACGAGCCCATCAGCCACACCGTCGAGCCGACACTGCGGAAGCTCGGGGTCCCGACGAGGCTGGTCAAGGGGAAGGTGATGCTCGAGATGACGGATGGGCCAGGGTACCAGGTGTGCAAGGCCGGTGAGGTCCTGGACTCGAGGCAGACGACGCTGCTGAAGATGTTTGGGGTGGCCACGGCGGAGTTCCGCGTCGCAATCAAGGCGTACTGGACCCGGAGTACTGGAGAGGTCAAGGTGCTGGAAAAGAAAGATGGTGAGATGGATGTTGATGGGGAGTAATATGGATTTTCACGGTAGATGAATTGGGTGGTATATATCATTTCTCTTTTCTTAAGCATATTATGGGAGTATGGCATGGGCGTTTTTGCTTTGATTTTTTAGATCCGGTCTGGGAATCTACATTTACGACCGTGTGACGGGAGACCCCAAAAAGAAATGCTACTTGCTACTTTCCCCTTCTTCTCATTACTGACTACTTAATTTCCTCCCATAATATAATTATTCTGCGAGTTCATCAGATGAAGACAACCAACTCGTTACCGTGAATGTGGTGATCAATGCGAAAAAAACGCCGTAGATCACGCTCGACCTTACCTGATCTTACCTTGACCTCTCAAGGACCTTGGACATGATGTGACTGAACCGACTAAAATACACTAATACTTACCCCTCATAGAGAAAAAGGACAGAATGGGGCAACAGACAAGGAAAGGGAAGAGAGATGAGGAATTAATAAGAGTAAGCTGGGGTCAGCCATGGACTCGTCGAGCCCCCTGGCGACATGAACCGGAACCATCGTACGTCATCGATGTCCGGACAGGTGAACGGTCGGCTCATTATTCAAGTAATAAGCGAACCACCTTCTGAATTCGGCAGGCAATTGAGAGAGGAATCGATGACTCTCCGGCTGCTGTGAGTATTTCGAGGCAATCCGCTCAGATTCGCTGGTCAAGGTCCGTCGACATTGCCTTCTTCCCTTTTCGACAAGGGGTCAAAACAGCTTAGGCAATCGAAGATACCCACCAACAAACCGTGCTAGGCAATTGAGAAGGCCGCTTAGTACCTTCTTTTAGCACGTGGATCGTCGTAGCCATCATCGTCATGGTATCTCTTCCTCGAGTAGTCATCCCGTCCATTGTACCTATCCCTGTCTCGGTCCCGATCACGGTCGCGGCCCCGATCACCATCCCGGTCTGAATATCTGTCTCGTTCTCGGTCTCGGTCTCGATCGCGCTCTCTGTCGCGCTCCCGCTCTCGCTCTCGTTCCCGTTCCCTCTCGCGATCATTTTCGCGTCGTTCACGATCACTAAGACTGTAACCTTCCCTAGGCCTTATCGGTTCTCGGTTACTGCCTGTCGCTCCTCTTGGATCACGATCAAATCTTCCACCAGTGCCATACCCCGCACCATAAGCGCCACTTCTTCCAGGACCAGATGGAGCATTCGGTGGCGGCTGGCCACCGAAGATTCCATTGCGTCCACCTTGGGATCCAGCACCACCTCTGGGTCCAGCAAAGGTATCACGACTACTGCGGTATCCGCCACGGAAGCCCCTGCCACCATATCCGCCTCGGAATCCGCCACCGTAGCCTCCGGGCCCTGAAGGAGCATTGAATCCACCAGGTCCCAGCGGACGGGAAGGCATCGTCTTGGTATATCCACGGCCTCCAAGCCCACCTCCGAAGCGGCGGGGCCTCCAGCCTTTAACCGTGCGACCACGTTCAACGTCCACTAATACCCGTCTGTCCTTGATCCGGATGCCGTCGGTTTCCTTGTAGGCAGCTGTTATAGCAAATGAGTTAGGCATATTAGCCAACTTAGATCACTACCGATATGATGTAAGGTGGATAATCAAAATCACTCCGGGGAGGCAATACCCTTCATATCTTTTTCACGCTCGTAAACAATAAAAGCATATCCTCGATGCGGCTTTCTGGGATTTGGGTTATGGGTGTCGGTCACGATACGGATCTGGGCAACATCAGTCATGATGGAATAGGACGGAATATGCGATAAGGGAAAATCTTACCCTCTCAATCGGTCCAAAGCGACCAAATTCGCGTTCCAGATCGGACTCCTTCACATCGTAACTGAGTCGCGCCACAAAGAGAGTCTTGTACGGATCACCCCGAACCTGGGGATCTTTATTGGGATCATCTGCAAAAAGAATAGGTTAGCAAATATCCATGGAATATAAATTAAATAAAAAACCTGCATACATTGCTTCACCCCTTCTGTCAGGAGCCACTCCAACTTCTCCTTTTTCTCCGCCTTGATGCGCGCCTTTCGCTGGAGCCAACTCTCCGTTGGATGGTATGGAACCTCCTCGCCATATTTCTTCAGTTCAGGCACATACTCTGCCACGCCAGTCAGTGTGCTTTTCTTGATGTCATCCGGGGCGCGATCAATCGGAGGAAGATATCGAAGTGGCGGGCGCGGCGCGAAGAGGGCAAGAAGGTTGGGAGGGAGCTTGTCCGTCATTGTTGTGCGCCCTCACTTAATGACGGCTGCGATAAAAATAGTCAGAGAGAAGATGGAACTAAAGGCGCATGAGCCAGGATTGGTCGAATCGATGTCGGTGCGATCTGGCACCGTCGAAGGCGCGGATGATCGTATGTTGTCCTCTTGCAACCGGAGCCAGGACAAGGGGCCGCTGGCGAGGAAGTTTCGCGTTTTCCAGCCTTCTCGCGGTCAGCCGCGATAGCCGCGCTAGACGCCCACCAATCAGAACGTCCGATTGTGCCCCAAAAGGTCCCGCCTCGCAAAGCCTCGAACGTCCGAGCTGACAAGCAGTTCTGACCTCCGGGACGGCGAGCAGAGGAACAGCAGCAATGCCCGTGCAAGGGATCCGAGCGGTCACGAAGGCCCGAGTACGTTCGACTGCAATTTTTCTATGATCTTGTCCTACGTTGGTACCCCCGAAAACTGACGTTGCAATGCTTTTCTAGAACGGGGTCGGCGCATTCATCCTCCAATGCAAGCGTATGGATTTCCATTACTGCGACTGGGCAGGTAGCTCACGGGGCATGAAGTGAGTCTTTACGAGTTTCGATGGTCCATACTCGTATACCTGTTCTGACAGTTTTGCTCCCCAGCGCCTTTCTCAAGTATTGTCTCCCCTCCTTCGCAAAGGCCAACCCCCAGATCGAGATCCACGTCTCTCCGCGACCGCACAAGCATCCAGTCATCAAGGGCTACTACATCAACGGTCGAGAGAAGGCCATCTGTGTCCGGAATCTGGAGAAGGAGCAGATCCTGCAGAAAGCGAACTTGCTGAAGGAGGCCAGCGGCGAGAAGCTGAAGAGGACCAAGAAACCCGTTACGAGTATGAACGAGAGTGTCAGAGGCATCTGGTCTCCTTACCATGGAGATCTCAAGATGGTGTAGAGCATGGAGTTATGGTCAACGAAGCGCATTTGACGAGCTTCCGATGTGGAGGTTTAGAATGGTTTTCTGGGCCGGCGTCCCTTTTTCTCTCGACTTCCCATGTATTTTGCATCTGCATATTTGTATATTTACGGGCGTAAAACTATATCATGGATGGTATTTGCATGACCACGTCCTCTTACGTTACGGGGCAGAGGCCTGTACAAGACATATTTGGATCATTGGACAATGGAAACTCAGTAAGCAAGCAATCGGATACTACACCCGGAATATCTGATTTGTAATACTTAAGCGCTTCCATCCATAGCAAAACTATTAGAAGGAATATAATACATCTATTTCATTATCCAGAACTCGTGATATGTTGAAAAAGGATGCCAGGTTAGCAAAATGCCTCAAAAAATATATCACAAACTGTCAGGGTATCAAATATGTCTAGAGAAGCAGAATGGTCATATCCGTCGCCGCCTAAGCATTTTCCATAAACAGACCGTAAACACCGACGCAATGCTAAGAATGTGCCGAATTCCAGTTCGACAATGCGGTTGCAGTTGTGTTAAGGTCACAGATAAATCTGAAACATCGCTTTTGGTGCACTGACTGGCTTTCCACAGTCGGCAACCAGACACTTCGCGAAAGGCTTCGTCTTTGTCTGGGATGACTGAGCAGCTTTCTTAGCTTTCGATAGCGAACGGTTCTTGGCACACTCGCCACAATAAACCTAGAGAAATATAATGAGAACAGGTTACCAGATCGGCGACTGGGGATACAAACATGACCACAAGGCTTGGCAACCCAGATCTGCTGCTTGATCTCATCACCTGTGCCAAGCTCATCCTCGCAATTTGGACACACCACAACGTCGTCCTCCTGTGCCGTTCTCGTAAACCCTTCAGGTGCCGGACTTGGCGGCTTGTAAGTAGAAACCGGACGTGCAGTAGTGTTGTTCATGTTAAACCCAGCGATCTGGTAGTCCATTCCCACTGGGACATCAACGTCCGGATCTATTGTAAGATCTATGCCTTGATTTGGCGCATCGCCGATCCAGAAGGTGTCGACACCGTGCTGTGGTCGTCGCGCAAGATTGCGTACCCTCAGCGCTACTTCTTGTCGAAATGCCTCCTCTCTTGATGTCGCCCCAGCAGATGAAAGTCTGGACGGACGGAGTCGTATCATATCTAGTAGATTGGACCGGCCCATGAACCCACGGCCCCTAGGGGGAGCCTCCGGCGGACGAACCGTAGCTCTCACGAACTGGACCTCAGGACTGCTTGGAGGTTGCGTATTGCTTTGGGGCTCTGGTTCCTCTTCCAGGTCAACGACATCGGCCATGATATTCCTCCCAAAGCGAGGTGGTCTTGAGCTGCGTGCCGGTCTGCGTCCAGGGTCGTGGTGGCGGGGACGCTGCGACGGTGGAGAATCCGGTTCGTTTGTCAAATCGATCACATCTTCTGTTTGAGGAGATGCAGACATGACTGGACGTCTAAAATCGAACCCATCACCTGGAAATCTCATCTGTGGCAACGGCGGGAGCGTTAAGTGGGAGGATTGCCGGCGAGGAGGGTTGGAGGAACTGGACGGCTCTGCATGTTGGCCCCAGGGAGATTGGCTTCGATGATTGGGTTCTGACATCTCACGATGTGATCGCTGGTGACAAAGAAAGGATCAGAGCGCTGCTTTATCTCAGATGTGCTGGCAAGCACAACTGCGAGAAATACCCCGCCAGTGGACCTTAGGTAGAGACCGGTCACGTACCTTTCTGGACCTGGCGGCCAGGAACTGGACGCTGGAATCCTCATTCATATCAGGGTCTGTTCGATGGAAGGAGCTGGATTGGGTGAATGGCCTCGGTAAGGGCGGGGAGAGAGGAATGTACATCAAGAGAGTCGATCTTGAAGGTCTGGTTTGCGGAAGTCAAGATGGTCCGAGTCCTGCTACCTCCGGCCGTCTAGATTGGAAGTGGCACTGTTGGTGGAGATGACATCCTGACCTCTCAGGAACTCGGACATGTCGGCTTTTGGCATAACAGGGCTTGCCAATCACACAAGCCCCTGCATGGTAAGGGAGGTCTTTGGACACAAAATATCTAACAGGTCTGAGCACCGGCGCAGTTTGCAAAGAAAGTAAGGTGGCGGTCATCTGATCATTTTACTATCCGCTCATCTAACCTTAACACGATAATGGTCTCTCGAAAATAACATTGCTAGAACTAAAAGTACAAAGACACAAAGAGCAAGGTATCATGATTTTGATGCCAACACCGTAATGACGCCCTCCTCGCTGAGTGCAACTATGCTCTGTGCATTTGGTCCCCATCCCACCGCAACTGCAGGTACCGCGCTCCTCAGCGGCTCCGACCATTGCTTAGTAGACTTCGTGTACTGTTGCACAGTTAAGCCACTGGGGCCGCCAGTCAGAAGGAACTGTCCGGTGTAGTCCCAGCTGATAGAATTGATCTTGCTGCCGGTCTCCAAGACCTTAATCTGCGTCGAGTTGCGCAGATCCCATACGGAGATCGTTGTCGAGTTCTCTGCAACTGCAGCCAGGAAGGTGCCATTCTCCGAGAAGAAGAGGCATTTGACAGGACCCGACATGGGATAGCTCGCGGCCACCGCGCCAGATTTGACATCAAAAATCTTGATCTGTCCATCCGTGCCACCTGCAGCAAGGAGATGACCGTCCGGGTGGAATTTGGCAGATATCAACGCTAGAGATCGTGAGTTATCCGGCCACACTAAGAAGCTCTGCCAGGGGTTTCTTACTTGAATCACTGAATATCTGAGTGATGGGGGAGGAAGTAGTGAGGTCATACAGCACGTAGCTCTTGTCAACGCCGACAGATGCCACAATATCACCGGTTGCATGCACGGCTAATGCAGTTGCTTCACCAGCATGCGACTGGAAGCTTGCTGTCTCAGCGCCATTCTCGAATACCTTAACGACGCCAGTTGAGGAAGCGACAATCGCCTTATCGCCAGTCCAAACGGCATCCGTAACTCTACCGCCGCCCACATCCAGTGTCTGGACAACACGCTTCTCAGACAGCGAATATACACTAGCTGCACCATCGGCACCACCAATAAGTGCAAGGTCCCCAGATGGATTGATAGACAACGCCTTCCCTCCGGGGAACAATGCTTCAGAGCTTTCGGTTGGCTGATACTCTTGAATGGCTTCACTGGTAGCCCAGCCTTCTGGCACCGGACGTTTGCGGCGGGTTTTGGAAAGCCTGCTCAGGTCAGCTGAGTTCGCAGAAAGAGACAATGTGATCTTGCTTGGAATACGTACGCTGCCTGCGTGCTCTCAATTCTAGCCAACACCGCATCTGGGAGTCCAGTAGTATCAACCTGCATTGCCTCGCCGCCGGCAGGAGCACGGGCGGCCGCAATCGACACCTTGGATAGTGCTTCACGAGCCTCGTCCCTCTCCTTGGTCAGTCTCGCGATGACTCGGACAGCTGCATCATGCTGGTATAACGCCGTGCTCAGTTCCTGTCTCGTCTGTGCAAGAGCCTGCCGCAGTTGGTATGTCTCCAGGGCTAGGGCATCCCATTCCTCCTGGAATACACTAAGCAGAGAGGGTATCGAGGTGAGCGTAGGGGGACGAGGTCGAACGATGCGTTGGGTCTTCAACTCCACGAGATCATCTGTTGTAAGCTCTTCTCCGGTCACAGGATCTTTGCCGTGCTCGGCAATGTAAGCTTCGATGAGTCGCTTTTCGAAAACATTTCCTGGTTGACGTTAGATCAGATGCGCTTTTCTGCTCCGGCAATGCTGCGACGTACCACTCTTGCGCGAGGCAACGGGCACCTGGGGTGCCTCTCCGGAAACTTAACACAAAATATCAGTATTTTAGCCCATATCAGCGACCGGTTGAACGGCAACTTACTTGCGCAGAGCATGGTGAGTCGTGGGATAGAGGTACTCGGGGGTTGCAGGCTCGACGCGAAAGCTGCAGCTCCGAGCTTTTTGATGCTCGTCAGGTGCCTGAAGCGCGCTGGGGCCGCCGATCTGGCTTTGCCGCGCCAAAGCTCATCGCCCAGATCTTGGAACACCCGCCGAGGCCTGAGCCTGCTATTAACCCTCGCCTTACGAAGACCTGGAACTGTCGCAGTTCCTATCTATTCTTTCAATCCCTCCTCGCATTTGCACTACAGTTATTTTGCTCCGGAATTTTCTGTCGCACTATAGAGCAGTGCTTTTGGGGTGCGCCTGGTCGCGTACGGAACTCAAGATCCTCTAGCTATGACCTGACTACCCAGAATGATCCGTTACCAGCTGCTGCGAATTGATCTCAATTACGCCGCTCTTTAGCTGCCAGTATTTACTGTCACCAAGTCTACAACGTACCGTGATACTGAGAAATCCCTCTTGACTCCATGTCCTTCAAGGCGAAGAACCTCACCTACGGTATGCCTGACTCTCTCGCACTCTACGGGCCCCGCTAATTAATTCTTGTTACAGAGCGGAATGAGCCATCATTTCTGCGAAAGCTGAGGAGCGAGATTGGCGGCGAAGACTCCGTTCGCCATGCACGATTCATTACACGTCCCCGCAAGCCAAGGGATGACGATGACGATGAGCCTACATACGTTGATGAGGAGAGTAATGATGTGATTTCCAAGGAAGAGTTCGAGGCTCTGGTTCGCGGTGACAGACAGGAGGAACCTGAAGAGGGTACGGAGCACACCGACCAAAGGCAACCCGAATCTCTGAAGGACGAGACGGTTCAGGAAGATAAAGAACCAGATGGATTAAAGTCCAAGCAGAATCTTGGTGAAATAGGAGGCGCGAAGAAGAGAAAGCAAGGAAGAGTGGTTGGAGAAGAAAACTCTCCTGAGGAGAGGGATGAAGCACGGCAGAGAGGCCCCTCGTCCCGCAGACCGAAACCGAAGAAAAAGAAAATCAAGCTCTCGTTTGATGAGGCAGAAGAGGATTAGATAAATGCTGTACAGTATACCATGTGAGTGTATACGAGGTATCCATGCTATTGGGTTCACAGTCTTGCTAGCGCGGACATCAATGCTCCCTATAGCATCACTAGAATATCGCTGTAGTAGTCAAAAATAGGACCAATGATTATATAATTATGACGACTTATAATATCAACTATTTGTTTCCTTTTGGAGAATAAACTGCTGCCGTCCGTAGGAGTGCGCGTGGTTCGAATGTCCTTTGCGCGAAACACTCGACCTCTGCGCTTTGATTTTCCGGGAATATAATTTTTCTCCACCAGCGGCGCGCCGAGTGACGGAATCATCTAACAGTACCGTATCGCGCACGACCAGCGTACTCGTGAAACGCGCGCCCTTTGGATATTCTGGCCCTTGAGCCAGGTTCCGCCTTTCAAAATGCCCGTCGTCCGCGTTGAGGATCTAGTTCGTCTCCAGAAAAACTCCGACGACATTCGAAATGTATGTCTACCCCTCC
>JGI26055J44792_1000456_pt1 | contig 10207 bp, 15 predicted proteins | sample HigsolmetaGSP17D_FD_44792 | JGI IMG/M metagenome (IMG submission 44792)
ATAGACACTGGAAAGTTGTCTGGAGTTTTCTCTCGAAATGGCTTTGTCGTGCTGGTGGTGCATAAAATAGTCTCTGGCAGATATAACAGTACCTTTGGTACCGTGGCCAGCAACTTGTTTCTAGATCTTGGAACGAAAAGCCATTCCTCTACCGGACAGTTTAAGTATTATGGATATCACGGCCGATCGATTGGAGGCGTACGCAGTACACCGATCGAGAGTCCACAATGCGTGACTCGCTTTACGGATAACTACAACCTCCTGTTCGCCTGTAAGAGACCAAGCTGTAGAGCTACATCAAGAGACATGGGATTCGGTAACTATGTTTCGTCTATATTACACGTACGGGGCATAGCCATTAAAGCGATACCCCCCATCAACATTCATGCCTAAACGGGCTAAACATGACAAGGCTGGTGTAACATGATTTTCTTTTCCAAAAGGAGTAGAAAATGACAAAAAAGGAATCCGGAGGAGAGAAGAGTGTGTGTAGGTCTGAGATTATCGTGCGAACATAGAACCGTGGGATATCCGTCCCAGCCGCAAGGGGGTCATGGAAGGGATTAAACCATCTACGCGGCGACGAAGTTCTTGACGTCTAGAGAAGACGTTAGTACCATTGATATATATTGAATCTGATTCGGGCGACTTACTCTCGAGCCAGCGGACGTATTCCTTCTGCTCCTTGACCTGGATGTAGTCCGGAATCACGTTGGCCAGCTCGGCGTTGATGCCGCGCTCCTCGAGGTAGCGCTCGAAGTAGTTCTGCAGGTCCTCGTCCAGGTTCTCGAAGGGAGGACCGGCGTACAGGCTCTGTCTGGTCCAGTCCTTCTCCGCCGTCTGGGCGTGGGCGAGGTCGGGCTTGGCGAAGTACGAGACCTCCTCGACCTGGAAGATGCCGTCCTGGGCGACGGTCTGGATCAGGAGGGCACCGGCACCAGGCTTCTCAATAGTCACGTTGACGCGGCAAGGGAAGCTGGGCTCAAAGTCCCTATCCAGGTCTTCGTCCAGTTCGCGGTCGGAGGGCGCGACGCGGTCCTCAGGGTGGGTGCCAACACTGCCGGTCTGGCGGCCCTGGTTAACGGGGTGGGAGGGACGTTGGTAGTCCATCTCGTCAGAAAGAGCAGGGTCATCCCACTCCTCCTGCTCGGTCAGGTTCTGGAGGTCGGCAACGGTGAAGGTGACACGGATGCTGAGCAGAAATGGATTAGAATGGAACTCATACCACCGTACGGTCTCGACTTACTCTTCATTGCCGAACTTTCTGGTGAAAACGACTTCCTGTTCCCCGGGGACGTCCTTGACCTAGAGACATTATCAGGACATCGATCCTTGGAACGAAGGTCCACGGCAACTCACCTCCCAAGGACCATTCTCGAGCACGTACTTGACATTCTGGACGGAGCTCTCGAGGTCACTAAGGCCGGAAGCCTTCTCATGCCTCAGCTCATCCTCGAATTTGGCGATCAGCTCCGCATCACCTGTGGAGAGAACATAATTGTCAGCAAAAATCTGTCCTACGGGGCAAAGGCCAAAAAAGTGCATGAGGGGTCAGAAGAAAAATTTTCCTCTTCTTCAATGGCCATGCTCACCTTCGCCGGCAGGCTCTCTCAGGATTCTGGCGGTGGAGAAGGCAGGATACGATGGTCTGGCAGCCTGCTTCCAAGACGACTGCAGAAGGCCAGATCTCTGGACCGTCGACAAAGGTCGAAACACGGCGGTCCGGGGCGCGAGAGCGCTCGAGCGGGAGAGCGTGCGGGGCACGGAGCGGGTGAATGCACGGACAGACAGCATCTTGGATGGAGAGCGGAATTGAGGAATTCCGGGGAGAAGGGGATGTGATGGACTGGGGGAATGAAGTGAGGATGTTGTCTGTTGGAGTTTGGGGCTGCGAGGCGAGCGATGATGTTAACCTTCCCTCGAGTTTGCGGCGCCAAGACCGCGCAGCAAGCTCGAGAAAACTCTACCAAACGGCAGCGTTACGCAGTGCTGTGGACGGCCCTACAGGAGCTTCTACGTCGACGGGCGCAAATTGAAAGCCCTGAAATTGTTACATTACCCGCAAGCTGAGTCTGTGTACTTGCGCTCTATAGACCGTCGAACTGCGTAAATTCATCGTAAATGCACATGCACAGCATGAAAAAGATCCACCTATCTAGAATTATTCATGACAACCCTTTTGGCGGGAAGCTCGAAGGTTGCTTCCCTCCGTCCCTGGTGAACCGTATGAATTGTATCGTGCTCAGACTAGACCAGTCGCCGTTCCACGATGCCAGCTTTGACCGCACCTCCTCTTGGGTGAGGTCTGGCATCCAGAAGCCTGTCATCAATTCTTTCTCCTCAACCTGCATCCGTTGTTTGAGCGCCTCTTCCCGCTTGCTCGGTGGGCGACCTTTCCGTCGCTCTTGTTGAAGCTCTTCGATCTCTGCGTCACTACGATGGATGTATCTGTTGACATGACATTATTAGCCGCGCCTTAATCAAGGCGTGGAGAAAAGAGGACAGGGACACGCACTTATTTATTAGATCCGCCAGGTCGGCGTCAGAAATAGGCGACGAAGCGTCCTGAATACATTCCTGGAAGAAAGTGACCCTGTCCACTTGCGATCGGTCAGCTCGGAGGAAAAGGGCTGCACAGGATCCGCGTATGGTCTTGGGTGTAATAATAACAAGGACTTGAGGCACACTCACAGTACAACTGTCTCCCCTTCGATATGGCGGCAGCAACGCGAGCAAGCCTCTCCTCCCGGGCACCAGCCCGGCGCAATCTCTTCGCGTCCCTGCTCTTCTCGTGGAGAGCTTCGACCTTGCCCCCGCGTTTCTTGGCAATCTCTTTCTGGATCTTGTAGAGGTTCCTCGTCATGGTGAACGCGCCTTAGCTGTGCCAGCCAGCCTCCCTAAACCGCGGCGCAGAGGTGCTGGAGATCCCTTGCTCAAGTGTTGGAATGGACGAGGGGTTCGTTACTAGTACTTTTTTTTACCAGCAGAATCGGCGGGCGGTGAGGGCGGGAAGCAGCGCTAGGCGCGGGGAGCCAATGGCCGCTCCGCTCGCCGGACGGTCGAGGCTTCGCGTCTCGCGCGTCGAGGATGCCTTGGCCATTCCCCAGACCCTGGGCAATGTAGTTTTATCCCCGTCGCCTGGGTCCTGGTGCTCTTTTTTATCCCTTTCTCACTCTTCCCCCAGGGATTGGGATCATATCATTTATTATCCTTGGCGTTCGAACCGGGTCCGTCGGCCGTCACCCCCCTGTGGATGCTCCTTTGCATGTAAACAACACGGCGGCCGCCCTGTCGCCAGGTGCCCACCATGGGTATTCAAGGTACGATGCATGCAATGGATACTAAGATACGAGCTAATCTAGCCCACAGGTCTTCACGGCCTTCTAAAGTCCATCCAGAAGCCAAGCCACTTGAAGAAGTACAGCGGCCAGACGATTGGCGTGGACGCATATGGTTGGCTGCACCGAGGTACGGTTGCGTGTGCCATTGACCTGGCTCTGGACAGGCCCACCAGAAAGTACAGCTGCTCGTCTGCCCCCGTGAGACGCAATCTGCTAATGCCGTTGCAGACATATCGAGTTTGCCTTGAACCGTGTACGCATGCTCATTTACTTTGGCGTAACGCCATATCTGGTCTTTGATGGCGACAATTTGCCGAGCAAATCTGGGACCGAGTCCGAAAGACGAAAGAGACGCGATGAAAGCAAGAAGCTGGGCCTGGATCTGTACCGTAAAGGACGAATTGCCGAAGCTCAGCAGGAATTGCAAAAAGCTATCGACGTGACGCCGTACATGGCCCGGCAATTGATCGAGGAATTAAAGCAGATGAAGATCCAATATGTAGTGGCTCCGTACGAGGCAGATGCGCAATTGGCGTATCTGGAGCGACAAGGCATGATCAATGGCATCATCTCTGAGGACTCGGATTTGTTGGTGTTCGGCGCGAAGCGTCTCATAACCAAATTGGACCAACACGGCGAATGCGTCGAAATCAACAGGAGTGACTTCACTGCCTGTCGAGACATCAGTCTGATCGGATGGACAGACGCTGATTTCCGGCGCATGTGTATTCTCAGCGGTTGCGACTATCTCCCCAGTATTCCAAAAATGGGACTGAAGACCGCTTACCGATACGTCCGGAAATACAAGAACGTGGAAAAAGTCCTGCGGATGCTTCAATTTGAAGGAAAATACCACATACCAGCTGACTACCTGGACAATTTCAAACAGGCAGAACTCACCTTTCTCTACCAACGAGTCTTCTGTCCCAAGGAGGGGAAGCTGGTTACCCTGACGCCATTAGAAGACGGCATCAAGGTGGAAGAGATGCCCTTTATTGGCGCTGATGTCGATTCAGAGACAGCAGTCGGGGTCGCTTGCGGAGACCTCGATCCAATGACGAAGCAGCCTATCAACTTGAAGCAATCGACGGCAGGGAGACTCACCACCGGCGTTACCCGGAGAAAGACTATATCCTCAACTGCTGACTTGAAGCCTAGCAAGCCCATCAGCTCGTTTTTCACTCCCAAGCGGGTCCCATTAGCAGAACTTGATCCGAACAGCTTCACCCCTTCCCCAAGCCAACAGCGTCTGCTTGAACGCCATGCCAACAATTCTTGGGAGCCAAGTCCAGCACCAGCGCAGCCTGGTGTGACCAGGTCTGCATCTTCCCTTCGATTGTCGCTACCAGGGGGAGGTCCAATGGTTAGGTCCGCGGAAAGGGAGTCATTCCTTGCCCGAGCAGCTAGGATGTCGACCTTTCAATCTGCGAAGCGCCAACGGCTGTGCTCTGATGCAGATGAGGAGTCTCCGCCAGACCCCAAAGAAAGCCGTAGTCGCTTTTTTGCATCTACGGACGAGCCAAGCCCTAGCGGACGGATAATGACGAGGAGCAAGAAACCGCGGAAATCATCATTGGGCGTATTCTCCGATGAGGTCGCCGAAGAGATCATGTCACAACTTGCAGATGTCGGTGCGTCGGTCGACTCTCCGAAGGAGGCTACCTCTGGCGCTCCGGGCACCAATGGCTCTGGAGACAACGCCTTGCCCGCAAAATCGCCAAATCCGTCGAACGACTCCGAAACGCGGCAAGAAAATGGACAGGATTCCCAGACTACAGTCTCCACTGAACCCAGCGACGACTCCAGCGCAGCCCAGGACAGCATGTCACAGACAACACCCACCACATCTGTGAGTGCTGACTCCGACCCGGAACTGTTCAACCAGGTTTTGGAGTTCCATGTGCAGAAGCAGAACTCTGCCCTGCTCTCCAAGTACGCGTTTCAAGGCAATGCGAATTCGACGAGCTCTGCCAGCAAGGGGGTCAGTGCGAAGAAACCCACCGTTGGGCAAAATCCAGGGTTGAAGTCCTCCAATTCTTCACGGGCTGGCACCAGCGGGGAGCCGCTGAGACGCCCACGGCTGACGCCTTTGCAGCGGCTCGGGCAGAGCGCGATGGCCAAATCGAGGTCCATGGAGAGACTCGGAGCAAGGACACCTGTCCCGGGGACGAGAGATTCTGGATATGAATCCGACTTCGCGGCGGGCAGGTCGTCCATGCCCATGCCTGCACCGAAACATCAGGGAAGCGAAGACCTGCTCGTCCCCAACAGCGATGACGAAGACGCTGATCCCCGTGAGTGCGAAAGGCCCAAGGCGGCCTCACTAGACCTGCAGAGGTTCTGCTTTACGCCGAAATAGGTATCATTTTGACTAGGGTATTACCATTGAGCATCGAATAGGCGTTGGGAGCAGTGGGTTTGGTTCTGCGTGTATGGTTTGAGTGTAAAGTCATTATTCATCTATCTGTATGCGCATATCTGCTGCTGTACCGTGTCCGAGCGGCCAGGAAAGAGAAAGAGGTAGACGCTATCAGGGGTACATGAACCATAGATGGGACTAATGCTATTCTTTTGCTCTGTGCCATGTGTTCTGCGGGCTGTTGCTGCAGTACCTGCGTGTCCGCCGGGATGTCCGTGTGCTGGCCCGGGCTAGGCCGTGGAGCGTTGGGCGACAAAGCGCGAGGCTGGCGATCGTGGAGCGGCCTGGAGCGGCCGGCGGCCCTGAGATCCCGCCCCGTCGCGCTAGCCCGATGCCGCCTAGCGCGCGACAGTTGTGCCGGGCGGNGAGCGGGCGGTTGCCGTGGGGAGCGCGCGATTATCGATAAACAACGCCCGTTGGCCCAGCCACCGGGAGACCAGCCACCATGAATATCATCCACCATGCGCTGGCAGCGCGATCGCATCCCCGACCTCGTCAAGTGCTTGCTTGCGTCTCCTTGTAGGGAGGAAATAGGCGCTGGAGCGTGCCCTCGTTTAGTCGTGTCTCCGCCTGACGTGGGCACGACGAATTCGCTGAGCTCCTCTCCTTCCGTCCTCTCCTTTCCTCACTCCTACTACCCGGCGTCCTCTTGCAGATTTCCTTGCAACATCGATCGTTGAAAGAAGATTGTTGCATCTGGCACCATCTCTACTTCCTTGCCCAACCTAAAAATATTCTTTTGCTGTCAATAATTGCGGGATCTACGAGAGGGACGCTCGGCCCTTTTATATCCGCCGCTCTCCATTTCAACCGACATTCCACACCAGCCTACCGACAGCATTCGAATTCCTCTTTCCCCATCCTCCTCTCCCACTGGCTGCTGGGATCGAGGTTTCTGGGAGGCGCGTTCCTCATCATACCTCATCCGCACCCCAAGTCGTCCGGTTGGCGCATCTCCTGCGGTACTGGGTGAGAACACGGTCGACGGAGGACTCCTTCTCGGGGGACCGAGAAGTGAGGTGACCCAGTACCACAGGGGAGAAGCCAGAGCGTAGTACCCTCCACTGGATGGTGGGTACCCATCGCCCAGCATGGCTACGCTAAGATTCGCTACAGGATGGACAAGTATGTATCTCTCCGCCACCAGACGGAGCCTTCCCCCGGCGGGAGCGGCCAGCCTGAATGCAATGGGACATATGCTGACTGTACTTCTCTTCCTCTTTAGGGTTCATCCCTATGGTGGGTTACCACCATATCCTGATGATATTCATCGCCATTGCCATAATCCTACTTTGTATGTCCCTTGACCCGGAAACCATTGTCATGGTTGGAAGTCTTGCTAACTTGTCTGATGTCCAGCCCTTTTGTTAGCTGGTTGTTCATCTTCATCGCCTCAAATACCCAGCATATTCCTCATATCCCTCTACTATGAGAGGTACGCGCCGACCTTCAACCCCTCGCAGGTGGACCCGGGTGTCACGACTGCCATAGCCAACATTGTTGCGGGGGCTGAGCTCGAGGTCCGCGTGGGCTACTTTGGCATCTGCATTCAGCCAAACACCGGCTCATTTATCTGCAATTCGAACGCCACGGCGCTGGCGGAGATTGTCAATGTCGATCAGGATCCATTGAATCTGATCTGGGTTGCATCGACATTCAAGGATGCTGTCGTCTTTCCATATCTCATGTGAGTGTTCTCTGCCCTCCAGACACGAAAATTGATGGCGAATACCGACTCTGCTTTTCCAGAATTGTTGCCCTAGTTCTCGCTTTCTTCTGCTTTGTCCTGCTTGCTACCTTCCCTGGATGGCACGAGGAAGTAGACTCTACTGGCTCAGAGAGAGAAGTGAAACCCTTCCCATCCCGGCCAGTGTCCCAGGCAGCCCTGGCGCTCATCTTCATTTCTTCAGTCTTCGTTCTCGTATCTGTGTTGTGGCAGCACACCGCGTCGGTAGCCGCCAGTACGATTGCGCAAGACATGGGAAATGGAAGCGTCAAGAGCGGGGTAGGCACTTCGGCCATGATTCTGGGATGGTTTGGCTTCGGATTCCTGGTCATCGTCACGATCGGACTGCTGGTCATGATCCTCAGCATCAGTCTCCTGAGACAGCTCACCGAAGATGAATGATTATGACGGATATAGCAACGATCAGAGGATTTATGCCTTGAACGACGAAATAATGTTACGGTATGGTATCAGTGATGGGAACACGATCTTGATGTGTTACGCGCGACGGAGGCACTGATTGTTATGAATGGAACTATGGATCTCGCCCTGATGTTTCGGCGGTCGACTCGACTCGATCTATTTTCGAAATGGCTGTGAACATTTGCGCAGTCACGTATTTGGGCTGAGAAATACGTCTTACCAGTGACTATTTTTTGGCACGTACTAATTCTTCTCCTCTACTATTCGTGATTTCTTTTTTCTCTTCATACCCATTCCCACTTCGGCTTTTTGGTATTCAGGAGGGATCATGAGACATTGATTGCCTTTTTTGACGTGGATAACGATGTTCTGAGGTTTCACTTCTTGGGGCACGGGCTTGTCATTTGGGAGGAAGAAAAGGGAAGACACCGGGGAACCGTGGACATGTACATAGTGAAAATATAGTGGAATAATCAAGAAGTACAGCATGGGATTCTTGTCCCTGGCGTTTGGGAAATATGAGTGGCAGCAATTTATTGAAATTCTTTAGTCAGAAGATTCTCGGAGAGACGAACACATATCGTCAGCCTTGATATCCCTACCATTGGATTCGGATGCGGTCAGCCTAGCTGTCAGTTTACTTGATGGTGTAAAACGATATATAGGCTCAGGTCATTGTCATCACACAGTCCAGACAGTAGACACAGCAGTCAGATGAGTCCAGTATCAGTACCTGTGGCATTTGCGGGGTCCTCGTCCTCACCTCCCTTGTGGCTTCGAGAGACGGATGGGCCGACCCGGCGGGGCATCTTGGTCAAGCTGAGGAGACTGGTATCCGGAGCATCACTTCCTCCTCAACTTCATCACCCGACGATCCGCCGCGAAGCTCTCCAGTCTCCGCGGGGCGGAGGAGCACTTCCAATGTGGGGCTGAACTGTCCAGGCCATCCACCTCAACTCCATCTTTGATCGGCAAGGAGCTGCCGGCGGGCCAGGTTCAAGCTTTATCCGTCGAGTGGCCTGAGACCGGGGCCTGTCTGAAGTCTCTTTGCTCTGTAATTCGGCTTTTTTCTTTGGCCGGTTGGGTCTCGTTCAACCGTTATGGTCTTAAGAATACGTGGTCTTCCAAGTCCCTGCTAAGGACTTGAGATACTGACTGACGCTGACATAGGCTGAGATTACTGCGTCTGCATCGTTTTCTTTTACTGTGGTCTATACATGTGTTAGGTCCTTGGTTAATCTTATTACCGTTTTCCTGTTCTTGTTCCCTGCAGCGGACGGGACCACCCTCACATTATTGCTTATTCATATACACACTCCCACGCTTATAGCTGACCGTGCTGGACACTGTCCTCGTCCCGAGTGCTCTCACAGAACTATCAGGACATCTTCTCAAAGATGACCTCCCAATCCAACGACCAGAACAAGCCCGACACCAACGGCGCAGGGCTGGAGGACCTCACGGCCGACAACCTGACGCAGCATGTGATCAAGATCAGCGCCAACATCAACAACGAGCGCGTCAAGTTCATCTTCTCCAAGCTCATCCAGCATGCGCACGACTTCATCCGGGAGACGGAGCTGCAGCGGGATGAGTGGGAGGCGGCGTGGAAGTTTCTGACGGATGTGAGTGTCGATATATCCATCCATCCGTAAATACCTCGAGATGTATACACTCATATTGCTGATTGGTATGGTATAGGTCGGCAAAGCCTGCCAGCCCGACCGCCAGGAGATGATCCTCCTCTCCGACGTCCTCGGCATCTCCGCCCTCGTCGACACCATCAACTCGCGCCAGTCCCCCGGGACCACCGAGTCCTCCGTCCTGGGGCCCTTCCACAACGAGGCCCACTTCTTCCAGAACGGCGACTCCATCTCGTCCACGGACGCGGGCGAGACTATGCTCATCCGTGGCACGGTCCGCGACCTGCGCGGGAAGCCGGTCGCGGGCGCGCTGCTCGACATCTGGGAGACGAACGGGAACGGCAAGTACGACATGCAGGACCCCGAGAGGGACGGGCCGGACTGTCGCGGGAAGTTCTACACGGACGAGAATGGGCGGTTCTTCATCAATGGCGTCAGGCCGGTGGATTACCCGGTGCCCTATGATGGGCCGGTGGGCGTGTTGCTGGACCTGCTGAATCGGCAGGCGTACCGGCCGGCGCATGTGGTAAGTTTTTGCCCCTGAATATCTTGTTTCTGTCTATTTCCTGTTTTGTACTGTACTTCCCTTTCTCTTTCTTGCTTTCTTTCCATATTTGGTATAAACACTAATGCATATCAACTAGCACTTCGTCAT
>JGI26055J44792_1000457_pt1 | contig 10206 bp, 5 predicted proteins | sample HigsolmetaGSP17D_FD_44792 | JGI IMG/M metagenome (IMG submission 44792)
GGATGGGAATTTCCCAGATCGGAATTCCCACTCAGTTACCTAATGTAACTACCTAGGTGCACCTATGGACACTGGCGCTGGTAGGTCTGTACAGTACAAGTTCGACTGACCATTCCAACCCTGCCTCTTGAAGGAAAACATTGAAGTTGATGCTGTACAGTACAGAACGCAGTGCAGGAATAAGCCAACATAGTATACTAGATAGATGCAGCCCTCCCTCGAGCTGAGCTGAGCTGAGCTAGTACGTCACGTCATGCTCGAAGGTTTTGTGCAACAACAGGCAAGAATAGCATGGAAAAAAGAGTAAGATAACCATGGAGTAGGTCAGCTAATTGCGTTTTTCTTTCTTTCTTTCTTTCTTTCTTTCTTTCTTTTAGGACACGCTGACGCAATCCGCGTAACATACCTCTCTCTCTCTCCCCTGCCGCCCTCTCTTGGCCGCAGTGGGGTAGGTGCTTCAGTCGTCGCTGGTTGTACCCTTTAATTTAACGATCAGATGATCGATCTGTTAATGTTTTGTCATGTCTGCTGCGTGAGCAGGCCGTTTTTAAATGTGGGGAGTGATGGTGCAATGTCCGTTTCTTTCAGACTTTTCTTTTATTTATCATTATTGGGAAACCGCTGTGGATATTTGGATATATAGCATAAGATACTATTCTTTGATTGGAGATGATGAGCGATGAGTTCTTTCGGTATTTGTTTCATTTCATTTCAGTTCGAAGGGCATCATTTTGATTTGATTGCTTCGATGCGTGCCTGTTGTTGAATGCATTCAACGTGGGTGTTAGCGTGTCGTTCTAGACTTAGTTGATGACAAAAAGGCGAGTAGATAAATTAACGATAGCATAATATTGGGAGAGAGTAAATTTACTTTTCTAAACTGCTATGTCCGGGAATATTTACCTGTGGATCCTTATATGCAGTCGATCCTTCTGACCTAGAGATATAGCTATAGGTTGAGACGCCAGCGTAGGTTCAAAGGAACAGACAGTTTGGCACCGTGCTCATCATTTACGGTGGGGTAATGTAGGTGGAAGCATGCGGCATATATGAGCTGAAGAATAGCAGCGTATGATTTACTGAGGAAGCAGTGTCTCTTGTTCGTTGGGTAATGTACATACACTGCTGGCTGAGCTGAAGCTTAACAGCACCGCTGAAAGGGTGGGAAAAAAAAGACTCAACTCGCCGTCGAGATAAAATCTCCGCTCTCTATCGTCAGTTTTCCCCAGGAGTATCTTAGTAGTTAGTCTACACGATAATAATCTGGCAGGTTATTCTGCTGCCCTATCATCTCAATCAATTCGATTGATGAGCCTCATAGTCGCACAGCCTCGCCTTGCGGGGATTCATTTTCAGCTGATCGGGGCTGTGCAGGAGCTGAATCCAGCTGCGGATTATTATCGCACCGTCCGTCGCACGGGAATTCTCTTTGATTTTGGTTACTCTCTGCTCCCTCGTTCTCACTATCAGTACAATCATCGGGAACTTCCGAGAAATCACGGAGAGTTATTAATTCCACTTTCGACATTATTTTTAAAGTTTCCCCGGTCTCACAGTGGGTTGCGTTTCCTTGTTTACTCCATTATTAGTATTTTTATAATTATTCCGTACCCAGTAGCATAAACGACAACGACGAGCGATTGCCTTCTACGGAAATTAAATAGATGCACCTGCATATTAAGATGATCAGTGACTAACAAGTAAAAAAACCACCGACATTGATGACTAAGGCGGGGTTGGCATCGATAGCGTGTTTCGGGAGACAAAGTTCCTAGTAAAAATATTCCGACGGAAGTGCTTTTTGAGTTCTCTAGGGCTGAAAGAGGGTTCTGAAACATGCCAAGTTGCCGTACGGAGTATCTGCCGCGGTGATGATCGGATCGTCAGCTTATGCTATATTAGTACTGTATGCTGTGTTAGCTAGGTTTTCGTCTGTGAATAACTCTATTTTTGGATGAAGATTATGGATTGTGATTGTGTTGTATAAACATTTGAAAGCATCGTAGGAAGATTCGTTTTGGTGGGCATAATGATGGGTCGTATTGAGTGCACGGGTATGCGGTAATCGTCTTAGAGAATTAGAACTGCACATCAGAACATAATAAGACGTGCATTCAATGGAGCATGACTACAGTAATCTTCACCCACTTTGGGTCCCACCCGTCAGCTTTCCCCGTCTCCATGACAGGAGCGCGGCAGGACCCCTGGCGTTGACGGTTGGCGCTAGTGACAAGTCTCAAAAGCCCAAAGTCTGTCAGTACGTAGAGTTAGGTACTGTTTTTCTACTGCGCAGTAGTGCGTACGGAGTAGACTAGGGATGAGACAAGAAGCTTGGGGTCCAGAGCTTAATTTCTCTGGTCGCGAATCATGGTGCTGTGCTATTCAGCAGCGGCTATGAGATCTCAAGACCTCAGTGATGAAAGACAGCACTTCGGTGCGCCACGGTTGAGTGCTCTATAAATATAGTATTTTTTAACCTTTTGGAGCAAATATGCTTGACGGGCGTTGAGGTTAGGCTGGATTTGACTGACGGGAGTTGTACTGCCCGTAGCATGCAAGATCAAGTGAGAAATCCAGCCTTCAGGGGTATAATATACTCCGTACCATGTCATTAGTGAAATGCGCAGGACTGCGGAGGTTTATCTGCTGTCAGGCTGTCAAGGTCTCGACCGCGGTGACTGCCGCTTTGTTTATGATTCCCTTGCCCCAACTTTCTGAGCTTAGGTATCATACTTCTACTCCATGGAAACAGATGACGTCCACGTGGGAGGTACTGCGTGCCACGGGGCACCAGGGATTTTATGCACTAATTTTGGCAAACTCATGATGAATGCAATGATTGAGTATTGCCCGGTGTGTCTGTCTCAGCAGTACGGAGAGCTCCATGCTGGCATGCAGATAATGCACGACAGTGATATTCGTCAAGGGTCATCTGAGCGCTGAAACCGGTACTGTAGAGACTGCAGAGATGAAACCGTACAAGCTGGGCACATCATTGGCAGATCTGAAAAGGAGACCTGCAGCGTCGAAGTAGTGTGCAGCGGGCCAATCATGATTATCATGGTGCAATTGGCACCAGGGGCTTGTGGATCCAGGGCGATTTAGCCGGGTCCTGCTTTTGGCTTTAACGGCGCAGAGGTCTAACGACTCGACGGGGTTGCGGTTCTTGCGAACGGCGGTGGGTAGCCAAGTCCACACCTACCCATCTCTCCTTGTTGCCGAAACAGGTCGCATCATTGATGGTACCTATACTTGGCTTGACTCGGGGCCTTTTGAACACTGGAACTGGATGGCTGCCGACAGAGTTACCACAATCCATGGAATCAGGCGGATGGACGGCGCTGTGGCTATCGCACGGACATGAGTATCAGAAGCTGTTGTGTCTGGCTGAGTCTGGACGAGAAACACGGTGGTCAGTTGCATGAGAAACGGAACTGACAGAACAGCTGCCCCTGACCTGGCCACGCAAAAACTCCGCTGCCGTGCACCGTTTCAACTCCCAACTTTCCAGAATCCGGGCTGGATGGGCTTGAGTGCAACCTGCCCCTGTGCAGTGGGTCAGTCCTCGTGCGTTATCTGCTGCATGAGAGGATCGTGCGTGGAGACTGCGGGTGAAAGCGAGGATGGTGAACTGCTGGTTGCGCGCCAACAACGTCCCCAGAAGAGCCGCAGAGGACAGAAACGGTAAAGGACGGTGGCCACACCCCACCACGGAACACTCCGTATGTTCCCCCTTTTCGCCGGAAGCTGTATCCTTCAGGGCTCCGTCGGTTCCTGGATCGACTGGTGGTCAGCGGCGGGGGGTCTTGCGCAGGCTCGTCCGCCGTGCTGCACACTGACCACAGAGACCCTCTCCAATGTGCAGCTGGACGGCAGTGACTGGTACCGCAGGAAGTACCGTGTCGATCTGATCGTTATATATTTGTTCTCAACGGGTCTGCGGGTGCTGCAACCCCCCCGCGGATGGCGTCCTGTCCTAGCTCGTGTCCGCGACTCTTCACTGTCCAGCATCTTCTCCACCAGCGACCAGGTAGAGTTTCAGCCGAAGCGAGCCATCGGCAGTCAATCTCCAGGTTCTAAGTCCCACCTCTCCTGAGTCTTGCTCTCAGGAGCAGAACGCAGTCGTTATCCTGTTCAGGTCCGCTCCTCGACGCAGTACTACTGCGCATTCTTTGAGCGCCCATCCGGGGTTTTCACACTCCGATTCTTCACGCCTGTGTTCGCATCGCCGCCGCTGAACGCAGCACCCTGGTTCCCTGCGCTCCTGGGACACGAATCATGGCGTGAGAATCTTACGCATGGTATGTCAGGAAACCCCCGCTTCATCCGTCAGATCGCCTGTTCTCCGTTTCGGTCTTCAGAACCTCGAACCAGCTTCTGGAGAGCTGAAATCATGTGCGCAGCTCTCTTTTTGTTGGCATGCCGTCGCATACTGCTGATCCTGCCTGTACAACCTTATCGATGTTCTCTGATAACACCAACATTGCAGGGACTGGTCTAATTGGGTTGATAGTTCTGTGCTGACCCGGTTCTAGCATGATCTAGCGCTCTTCCAATAAACTTTGTCTCTTGCGACACCTTATTCCATCACGCAGCATCACATGGTGGTGCCGATTTAGGGCTGGAAGCGATGCAGCCCGCTCATCGACCAGAGCCCCTCGAGCTCGGTTCACTCACCCGTTCCCGCAGCGCCAGTATATCGACAACAATATCGAGCGAGTTCCAGTTTCCAAAGATGAATATGACTTCGCCCCCACCAGTCACCCCCGAGCCCGCGTTCATCGCCGCTTCCGCTGCTTCTCAGATCATCGCCGCAGAGCTGGAGAGCAATGAGGTTCGTTTGGGTGGCGACGAAGGGGGTGCGGCAGTAATCGGAAGTGTCGTGGTCACTCCTGCATCCCTCTCCCTTCTGAATGGTTTCCTGGACCATCTGCTATTCAATATTCTGGCTGCAGCCAAGTCTACTCAATTAAGCTCCATCCGCCCCGCTGTCGCTGATGTTCTGAAGCCTCGACTCGCCAAGGAAGTGGTCTCTGCGGCGGACGAGGAGCTCAGTGAGTACATGGGCGGCGGAGAAGACGAGTCTGAGTTGAACGGCGACCAGGAACCACGCGGTGAGTTTGACCTCATTCGGTCATGGAAGCTCGCACGCTTGCGATGCATGGTCTACACCCGGTTAGGGGATATGGAAGAAGAGGAGGAGGAGGACTACATTGAACGAGAGGGGCTGGGAGACGGCCAAGGTGACCCTCGAGGGGTCTCGAGCCATGCGGGAAGCATTACACCCGCTGCAGCCATTTTCCTCACTTCCATCATTGAATATATTGCGGAGCAGGCTCTGTTAATCGCTGGAGAAACGGCTCGGTCTCGGATGTCAGCAAAAATGAGCAGTAACTGCGACAGACAGGGGGAATCCGCCGTTGAGCAAACCTGTCAGTTGGTCGTGGAGGATATTGACGTGGAGAAACTGGCTATGAATTCGACCCTTGGACGGCTTTGGAGAACATGGAAGAAACGCGTCAGAGGTCCAGCTTTGTCGCGCACGGTTTCGAAAGAATCCTTTATTCGTCGTGGTTATACTACGAGTAGCAGAAAGAGCAGCATCATTACCTTGGATGAACCGTTAGGGCGGGATGCTTCAGTTCAGACCCCGGTTGCGGAGGATCAAGAGCAGGTTGACCCTGCCTCAGGCGCGAATGACGTGAATGAAACTGAGCTGCCGGGTCCTGCTGCTGATGATGCTGAAGTCGAAACAGCGGCAATGCAAGCGACTGTGGCTCAGAAAGTACGGCCTCGAAGCTTGATGGTGGTGGCGTCGCCCACAGGTTTGCCAACTCCTACATCTCCGAACACTGGATCACCGAGCACGAGCACTGCTCATAAGGTCGGGGATTCAACGTTTGGTCATAATCGGTCTATGTCTCTACCGACGCCTACCTATCCTCCGCACTCCGCATCTTCAACTGAGGATCCTGATAACAACGGCGGGTTCGTCACACCGACCGAAGAACGGATGCAATTGGAGACGATGTATGAGCATGATGAGTCTGCCGAAGCAACGATCGACGGCGCTGGCTCCTCAGCTCAACACGGCACTACCGCGCCTGAGCGCCGAGATTCAATGGAACCAGAAGCTCGAGGACGGCCTGAAAGCGATAGAGACGTTGCGCGGCAAGTTGATGCATCAGTCAGTGTTCCGACCGCCGCTTCTGCACAGCGACCGCAAGGAAAATCAAGCAGAGAGGTTTCTCGCAAAGAGGGCGGGTCTACGTATTCTCAAGAAGCCAGTGATTCTGTCAGACAGTCACACATGCAAGGCACCAACTCCTTGCCTGAGCCGCACTCCGCCTCCACGCAGTCTACTATCAACCATCATTATGTCAATAGCTTCCCTATGCCGGCGCGATCTTCAGGTCCCAACATTTCAACTGCGACTACCTCAAAGTCGCAAACTGAAACCCCTGGTACCGCGTCTCGCCAACAGGGAGACGCCCCAGAGGGCACTCCAAGAAGGCCGCAGGCTACTCCTCGCCACGTTTCTCGTTCCTCTGAGAGCATTGGTGCTCCTCCTCCTTCGACTTCGGATGATAGTGATGGCTCCGGCTCCAGGACTCAATCTCGGACGAACTCCCAAAAACAGCAAAGTGGAAACCAGAATCGCCACGAACAAGTAAGTCCTGTGGTACCGCAGGAACCCGAGCGAGCGGCCGTTCAGCGGGTGTCTGGGAGACCTTCGATGTCGCGAGACTCGGGCGGCTCCCAGTCTCGCAGGTCTCTAAGCATCAGCAGCAGTCGTGAAAAGCGTCCACCTACTGCGGGATCAACCGCGTCTCATGTTTCAAGTAAATTAAAAGGTCTTATTGGACTGCAACAGGGGGCCGGCCACTCGCGCATGCGCAGCTCTTCCGAGGCAACTGGGAAGAGTGGTGAAGGAGCAGATGACGCCAAGTCAGAGTTGGACAAACTGGTGGATAGTGAAGAGACTATCCATTATACTTTGACGCCGCCGCGCATGAGAGAGATGGATGTAAGTATGATAGTATTGCCTGTTAACTGATGCGGCAGCTCATTTTGAATTTAGGTACCCGACTCGTCGCAACATGGCGCACCCCGGACTAGCACTTCAGAACAGGCTGACTTCTTGAAGAACACGGCACCGCCTGTGCAGGAGCAGCAGCGCCCACAATCACCCGGTAGAAAGCCGCTCAGAGGAGTGAATGGACTACGTGCTCATCCCCCGGATCCTTCGGATATACCAGACTTTTACAAAGCGAGGTACACGGCAATTCCACAATCATCTAAGCCGAAGCCACAGGCCCGGGATGCAAGACCAGCAGCCGAGTCGACTCGTGAAATTGCTGAATTTATCAGGTCTACCGGACCGCCTTTGAGCAAACTCCCCGGCAGTCTGCAAAATGATGCGAAACAGCAGCGCGGAGAACCTGGCTCCGCTGCCGGCGATGTTAGGTCTGGGACCTCGACAAATGTCTCGCGTCGCTCAAGCACAAAGGACACATCGATGCCCAAGAGGAACGGTCCACGTCTGGAGGCGCGACCTGCTGTCACTTCGAAAAGCGACCAGACGACCGCTCTTATCGATTTCATTCGAGAGGGTCCGCCGGTACCGGGTGGACATCGCATCCCCAGAACTGTGGCACCTTTCCGGACTACAATGGACTCGGACGAGCTACAGGCCCTTGGACCTGTCCCTGACGGGAACGATGCGGCGACTCGCAACTCCGTTGTCAGTGCCCAAGATGGATCAACTACAAACCAGTCTCTCTACTCCTCTTCCAACTCTCATACGGGACTTCTCGAGTCGACAAATGGCGCGAATGACCAAGCCAGCCAAGCCGTCCAGTCGTCTGCGCCTTCCGCTTCCTCGGACGTACTCCCCGGCAACTCTGCTCCGGACGATGACGTGCGCCCTGCCAGGAAACAGCGCCGGGTGCCGGATCCGTACGCCATTCCGGACTCTGATGATGAGGAGGATCTCGATGAGCTCCTTGACGCTCCAAAAAGAAAGCAAGAGCGAGAAGAGGAAAGCTTGATAGATTTCCTGCGCAATGCTCCTCCTCCCCCTGAAAATGATAGACCCCCACAGCCATTTTCAGTCAATTCCGCGCCTCCCAAGACCTCCAGTGGCCTTTCAACTGCATCGTCCGTGAAATCTCGTTTTATGCGCAGCACGTCGTTGGACAAAATACCCAGCCCCAAGCCCTCGAGGTCTTCCCTGCGCGCCCGTCGATATACGAGCGCCATAAATCCGGGATCAATCTCAATTCCTTCGTCGCCTGCAACTCCAGGTGTCTCAGATTTCAGCTCTCATATGGACAGTAACAATTCTACGGGACAATCTAACTATTCATCAAAACCTATCTCGCCCCGCAAAGCTACTGTCACTCCTATCACACAGAGACGAACTGCCACCAGTGATCTGGCTGACTTCCTGAGGAACACGGGGCCGCCGGAGCCGCCCGCGCCCAGAGCATCTTCTATAGCTGAAGAGGAGAAGGATTCCTCCGTTGCAGGCTCATTTTCAAAGCTATTTTCGCGTCGAAAGAAGGTGGAGGTCTAGAGCGTTGCGTCCCTTATGTCCTTGTTTCATTTCAGGCTGCTGGGTTTGCAATTTATGAACTGATCATTGGTTATGCGCGTTCATTTCTGGAGGCCTAAATTTTTGAGCGTTCTGAGCGTTCCGAACTAGCGTGATGATATCCCCATTTCTTGGTTTTTTTTTAATATTGTTGAGATTTTTTATTCTTCATTCAATAACGAGGCCCGGGCTTTTTTTTCTTTCTGACAGTGCCAAGGGCAAATGGCTGTTTGTGGGATATGTGTAACTTCTTTTCTAGCGAGAGACCATGTGAACATTCCTTGAGTGGATCTATTTTTTTTCCTTTGCTTCAATTCCTTCCTCTGCAGATGTCTTCCTGGATGACTGTGTCTCTCATATTTCTTCTCCGATATCTTTTTTCGTATTTTCTTTTCTTCCAGTTGGCGATCATGTATATGATTTTCTTACCTGGGGATGAAGCTCTATGGTCCTCATTTTATGTACATACATTCAATTCTGTGTCATCCTATGTGATTCACATTAGGCTGAAGTCTTTTTTTTTTTCTTTTCCTTGTCATGTATATGTAAGCTAACGGAGCTTAATTTCACTTGGTTGTTGACAACTGATTCTCTTAATGAAAGCAGCATTACCTGTCATTTATGTATGCTTTGTTTCTTCGAGAGGTCAATCGGAGAAATGGATATTTTCTGAACGGCTTCACGGTCAATGCATGTGACGGTTCGCCTCATCTTGCTGAATTTGCGGGGAAAGGCCTCATCTATGGCCCTCGCGTGATTAATCTTACTATACGAGCAGCGCACCGCGCTCTTCAAGCACCTACTTATTAAGACGGTAATATGGTTTGGATAACCATATATCTAGGATCTACGTAGCCGGTGCATGGGACTAGTCGGATTTATGGCATACCTCGCATCTAGCATGAGCGTATGACTTATAGATAGGAGAGTTGGAGTCTTTTCTGGGACTCCACTACAGATTACAGCATATGTAGACTTAGTAGGTACTTACGTAGTAGTTGTAAATGAGAATTCTCGTCTCTCAAGCTGGATCGCATGGAGATATTCTCAGTGGTGCTAAGGGTAGTCCGTGGGTTGAAGTGTTGTGCGTCGTGTTGACGCACGGAACATCGTTGATCCAGCCACTGCTTTCCGGACCGTCGAGCCCCTAACACCTAGCAGCGTGGCATCACCGGTGACCGGCTTCCAAGCCAAGGCTCAATCCTCCAAGACCTCACCGTCGGGCTGCGGGCGACAAATTTCATTATTCAAGATGGGAGCTTCCGCGTTCAGCTCGAGGTCTTTCCTCGGCCTCCTGTCGCTCCTCCTGTTCTTCCCCTTCTCCTATGCTCTCAAGTTCGACTTGCCCGCGACGACCGGGAAGCATGAGCGGTGCATACGGAATTTCGTCTCCCAGAACCAGCTGGTGGTTGTGACCGCGATCGTGAGCGGCCACCGAGGAGATGGGCAGGTTGTCAACATGCACGTATGTGGAATCTAACCTGCGATTGTCTATTATTATTATTATTATTATTATTATTATCGGCTTTCCGTAACTGACGAGAGATGCGTGGAACGACGACAGATCCGAGACGCCCTCGGAAATGAGCATGGCCATCCCAGAGACATTG
>JGI26055J44792_1000459_pt1 | contig 10205 bp, 8 predicted proteins | sample HigsolmetaGSP17D_FD_44792 | JGI IMG/M metagenome (IMG submission 44792)
TGATGCCTGTCGGGTGTTTTATGGCTCATCCAAGATCACTCCGTCTCTGCAACGGTCGTTGGGGCTCGGTGCGGAGGACTGCAGGGCAGAGGGGTACCCTTCGCCGCCACCGGGATCCTCCTTTTCGGCCTCTGCTGCATCCCAGATGCTCCACGGGTCAACCGCTGGTAAAACACGCGATGCTGTATGGGTGCTCGTCTTGATCGTCGCTTGTTTCTCCTTTCATGATCTTCTGTTCATGCGGAGCATCTATAGATCGGAGCATGGCAAAGCAGTGTGCGCTCTCCAGGCATGGAGTGTTATTTCTATCAGCTCTGTCTCACTCTGATTCTCTCAGCATAATTATAAAAATTCCGTTCTCTCTGTCTTACACTTCTTTGACGTTCATGGACGCTTCTAGACTTCTCACAAACATTCTTCCACTTGATACTTCATACTCCACAGCTTTGAACCTGGACGGGTTAAATCTTCCGAGAATGGATACAAACATGGGCAGTGTTTTCTCTCTGTTTCATGACTGCTAATTTGGGGGTCACTGACTACTGAAAATAGTCTTATTTGAGTAGATTAGTCTTCCCGCACATTCGGAATTCAGCTGTACATGGTTTGCGGTCTTTTCCCATCTTCCTTGCAGATCTCCCGACTTTTCTATCTACCAGAATAATCATTTTCACTTGAAACGTAATCCCTGTTGAATTCCACCAATTTATCCCAGTTATATTTGTTTTGACCGGGTCAATGGCGCATGGTATGCCCTGATATTTGCGAATTAGCTTCCCCGAGCCACATGAACGTTAACTTCAAGCCTTCAACAGTGGCATTTTCAAATGCCAATGGCTTAATGCGGCTCTCAAGAGGTCGTTATCGCTGGAGAAGAAATGATTGTTTTGATTCTTCCTTTAGCCGTAACTGGAGAATCTCGTGTTCACGGAAATGAAAACGGAGTCCCGAACCGTGAACATCGGTACAGCCCTCCCTCGATGACATCGGGTATCCCTTCTCTTAAAATACTTAAAATGGCTTCCTGGTTACTACCGTGCTGCTAGATACCGCGAAACTCCAACAGAAACCTATTTCCATGGCATTGTGCGGTCAAAGCCATGACATGGACTACCGGGTACCCCCCTTGTTTATCAGATAAGAACTATATAAGGATAAACAGATCCCTCATAATGTTTAAATAGAATACTGTACATTATTTCTGTTCCCCTGCGCAGACGTTATGGTCGAAAACCCACCCCCATTCGAAACCCCAGCGCGTGTCCCCGTCCCACTTCCCACACTCCACGGACTAGCAGAAGTACAACAACACAGAGTCACTTCAAGGTTTCTAAATGATGCGGCGGTTGCGGTTCGCCGGAAGTCCACGTCTTGGCGCGATCTAAGCTTGTTTGGGCCTTAGTGCGGGATAAGCGAGTCCGGCCGGCGGGCGTTCGGGTCCGTGGGTGGGTCCGGGCCTAGAGTCCGGAGCCTCAGTCACTCGTCGGGCACGTGAGGGCAGGGAGAAGGATGTCAAAGGAATCAAACCAGACAAACAAACAAATGCAGCAAACAGGTGCATTGCATCATACATACTCCAGGCACCTAGAAAGTCAACAGACTTGCATAGACTATAAGCGCAACATGGACTAATTTGGAACATTTTCTGAAATATAGTATTTACATGAAGTCGAAAATGTGAAAGAGTAAAAAAGAAAACAAATGTTGATTTTTAAGCAGTGAAGAACACCACCATGAAGCCAACCCAGCTGCCCACAACCCCCAGGGCGGAGTAGCTGCTCATGAACATAAGCGGCAGGAACTCATACCGTCCCCACCCGAAGACCAGTTGGTGTACGAGTGAGCTGTACACTATCAGCGGGATAGCTACCGTGATGTACAGCAACGAGAAGCGGTCGAGCAGGAACACACGCGGCCGCTCCGATGGAGGCGCCACCCGGTCAAAGGCGAACAGGAACAGCACCAGCCACAGGATGGTGTAGACAGTCTTGATCGGGAATTCGGCCGCCGTGAAGATCAGCGGGAAGAGCGAGACATGGCCCGCTACCGCAAGGGGACGGAAGGCACTGAAGTACCGTCGGTCCTTGAGAGCAATCATGCTGAAGGGGATGATTATAAGGAGAACTGCCTTTTCGTGGACATGCCACCCAAAGAGGAACGAAGCATACCCGCACAAGGTCAGCGCTCCTACAAAGGTGTCCCAGTCCGGACGGAACCAGAGCTTGATCAAGGGGAGCTGCGCACCAGTCAGCTCTGCGCATTTCGGACGGAAAATAGAGCTTACCAGTTGGAACAGGAAAGTCAAGATAAAGGTCTGCTCCTTCGACACTTCTGGAAGCACGGCAAAGGAAGTATCCCCAACGAGCCCTCTTGTTACGCTGTTTACCGCGTCAGGCTTGACTTGGAGCCCCAGACGGGGAGCGACTGTACAAAAGCAGGCTGTTAGCGTCTTCCGCTTCGAGTTCAGGGTTTATCACGTACGTGGAATCAGAACACGGTCCGTAAACGCATACATGGCCCATATGTTGGGCGCCCAATAAGCGTGACACAGACCCCTGGAGAATGGGAATAGTCGGTCCTTCAGCTGAAGCAGCTGACTCCAATACGCAAATGGGCCAAAGGCCGCACAAAAGACGCTCAACACCCCAACTCCAAGCTTGAAGATGTTCCCAAATCTCGGCCGGAATACCGACTTGGGGTCAAGACAATAAGCTCGCAGCAGATAGACAAAGTAGGCGAGCGAAAGGTACAGGTAGATGTGCTTCAGACACAGCAATATGGTAAACAGGATGCCACTGTAAAGAAGAGTAGATTGCTTGCGCGCCAGAACAATCGACAGCACCAGAATGCCGAACAGGAAGCCGTTGTATTGAAAATGAATATGGTCGATGATGAGCAGACCGGGTGACAGGAGAATCGAGAGACTGGCAATGTGCGCCAGCTGCTTATTAGCTAGAGGGGTTGACTTGACATATCTATAAAGCTGAAATTAGTCAGGCCATCTCTGGCAATCGGCATAGAGGCCATACCGGTGCAATGCATAGACGAGCACCAGCTCGGTGAGAATGACTGTAGCCCGTTGGAAATACACAGTCTGCCAAGAATCATAGTTGAGGTTCTTCACCACCAACATTGCAGGGTCCACATAGTACGCCAGTTGTGATAGGAGCCACTCGAAAGCGGCAAAGAACGGGGGATAGTCGAGTGTCCATTCCGATGTTTTCTATACCCCCAGAATCAGCGTGCGGGTCCGTAAAGCGTGTACAAGCTGCCATACCTCATAGTACCATTCCTTGACCGGAAGAGAATGCGTAATTGCGAGCCAATTGCGATGGACCTCGAAATCGGTTGATTTGCTGGAGTGCAGGGTACAGATCAGCACCCGCTGTAGTTCGTACGCGCACCAACGGAACAAACGTTGGACGGAGAGGAATAATTTAGGTAGTACGTACTATGCGGGGAAGAGAAGGACCTTAAAGGCGGCAGCAACAATGGCGCATTGCGCCAATGATGGGTAGAACTCAGTCATCGGGACGGAGGAGCATGGCGACCAAAAAAAGTGAGACGACAGCGCCAGCGATACGAGGCTGCGGAGCGCAGGACGCGGCGGGCTGCCACGGAGCCCTGTCACGTGACTATATCCTCGTGCGCTGGAAGCTCAGGACAAGCTGTCAGTTTGCAGCAGGGACAAACCCTCTGCATGGACCTACGGACGTGGGTGTCCGCCATTTTGTCGCCCTGTCCACCTTGAACATCCAGCACACTGTTGAGTTTCTGCTTCCGCTGTTGCTATCGCCAGGAGGTTCGGATCTGCGTGATTGCCATTGCAGTCGGGTGGATCACCACTCGTGTCGTCTCCGAGCTCTCCAAACGGAAAGCTCTTGGATCCTAACGGCGATATCAACAGTTCAATTGCAGACAAGCCGGAGATTCCAAGCTTCTTTGATTTGTTTGGTGAATTCCCGGAGTTTGGGTCATTTTGATTCCTCGAATTATATTGCTTTCTTCGCGGTAGGGTCTTGCAGCTAATTGTATCCTTGAAAACCCCTTGTCTTGACGATCTTTGGATTTCGCAACACCATGAAGCTCTTCCTCTCTGCTGCGTTGTGCATAGCTGCTGCGGAAGCACAGTCTATCATTGAAGCTTCCAGTTTTGGTTATGGCCCAAGGTATGACTGGCCAGCCCCTTCGGTAACCATCGCAGGGGTCTACCCAGTACCTAACTCGTATCCAGGATATCACCGAACAGAGACGCCATTCCAAGGTGGCGTATCGGGGGCGAGGGGCATTATCCACAGATTGTGAGTTCATTCTTAACTGTTAATCTAGGACCCTAATGCAAACGGCTAATGTGTATCCAGCTTTCAGATAAACTTATTCTGACGCCTCCTTATCCTGGAAATACCAGAGGTTACGCATGGGCAGAAAACCCGTAGGTTTTCGTCGTCTATCCCAGTGCTTTTTTTTCGCGTATCCTGATGTAGTTGCAGTGTTACCCAGTCTGAGTGGGCAGCAGAGTTCCAGTTCAGAGCCACCGGCCCCGAGAGGGCGAGTGGCAACCTCCAGCTGTGGTATGTAAAAGAGGGCCAAGAAAAAATCGGCTCGTCCAGCATCTATACTGTAGGCCAATTCGATGGCTTCGCACTAGTCATTGATACGCATGGTGGACGGGTTTGTATTTTCAACGTTCCTTTGATCCCATAGAAGAAACTGATAGTAGTCTAGGGTGGAAGCATTCGAGGCTTCCTGAACGACGGAACGACGGACTACAAGAGTCACGGCAGCGTTGATAGCTTGGCGTTTGGCCACTGTGACTACCCGTACCGGAACCTTGGCCGTCCGTCTGTCATTCGGATAAAGCACACCAACTCCATCTTCGAGGTCACTGTTGATGATAAGCTTTGCTTCAGAACCAACAAGGTGAGCAGTCTATGATTCTACAATATGTATGTGTACATATTCTTTCTGACCGTCGATCTAGGTGGCCTTGCCAGCTGGCAACTACTTCGGCATTTCAGCCGCCACCCCAGAGAACCCAGACACCTTTGAGATCTTCAAGTTCGTCCTGACGTCTGTCGAGTCAGGCGCTGCTCGTCCGCCTCCAGTTCCGCCGCAGCAGCAAGGCAGCCAGCAACCCATTTTCAACCGAGGCGCAGGCGACCAGGACATCGAAGACCACCCTGCTTCCTATTACACGACGTCGGAACAGCAATTCGCAGACCTGCACAACAGGCTCCAGCTCATTAACCATGCAACCACCAACCTGATCCGCGAGGTCACCGCGCTGTCCTCAAAGACGGACAGGAACCACAAGGAGCTCCTTCAAAACCTAGTCACCAGAGATATGCTCGCCAACCTGGACGCGCGACTGCTGCGGATCGAACAGGGCCTGCAGGCCATCAAGCGCGATCTCGAGGGCAAGGACTACCAAGACCGCTTCGCCCAGCTTCAGGAGACCCTGAGGCACTCGCACGTCAGCCTTGCTGAGAATCTGCAGGGCGCTGTCACCAACAGTAAGTCTACTGACCATAATCTGAGAGCATCCTTTTTTTCTTTTCATTTCATCTCCTTACTTAGTCACATACCGTTCCACTATATTTTTTGGTTACCCTAACTAACCCCTGTTTCCTCTCCAAAAAACAGTAATAACCGCCTCCACCCCTCGCATGGGCCTCTTCATCTTCCTCATCATCTCCTTCCAGCTGCTCCTGGCCGGAGCGTACGTCATCTACAAGCGTCGCCGCGCACACATGCCCAAGAAGTTCCTCTAGACCTAGATCTAGACTAGACTAAGAACTCGGTCGGGTCGGGTCATTCCTTGTTTGTACATCGATCAGTCAACTAAGACCATAGACCATTAATTATTTATATCACATCACTTGCCGCAATTGAATTTCTGGCTGTAGATCGAGTCTCCGACATGACATGACATGACATAGCATGGCATGGGCATGAACTGTGACTGTGACTATGGCATGAATTTTTCCAAACTTACTTAACCCGGATATATCTGTCTAAATCTGATCTGATCTAATCTGGGAGCGAGAGGGCGAGCGGTGCCACCGTCTAGAACTAGAGCGAGCAGAAATGTCTATCGGTCGGATGTACTGTAGTTAATTGTAAGGTATACATCTAGATATATTTTTTTCTTCTTTTCCATTTCCTGTTGTTTCCTCGACTGTGTGATAACAGTTCTACTGTGTCTTCGTATTTCAAAAACAATGTCGGAAGTGAGCTGGCCCGGCTGGCTGGCAGCCTCGCCTCGCCTATACAGCTATGACCCTCCTGCGCGTCTGTCCTGCTTCCTGCTTCCTGCATCCAAATCAAATCACATTCCAATATCATCATACCCACCACACCGATCTAAAATAATAGATAGATAGATAGATAGATACGCAAAAAAAAATGTATGGGGTAGCCCAATCCAGGTACTGATATACTAACCAGCACACAGTAAAATGATTTAATTCTCCGATCAGGCCTGCTCGTATCGTGTCACGAGTTGAGCGGCTTTTGCGAACTTGATTTTCCGCCCTATCATTTCTTTTTTTTCACAACTAGCTATGTAAACAGAGCTCGTTAGATCCTACTGTCAGATTCCTAGTGCTAGTGAGGACTACGAGGATTCATAATGAAAAGAGGAAGCTTTACAACCTCGCGATCTTAGGTTCAGTACCTAAGACGAGTAAGTCTACCCCGGGGGGGAAGCTGATAGATGAGAGAACAGGCTGCTACGCAAGTATTAATAACAGGTGAGGTAGGCAAACCCAAGCTAGAGGCTAACGTAGTCTATTTACCATTCATTCATTCATTTCTTCCCCGGCTGTCATCCATGGCTACTAACGAACAAACAATACATAATTCCCTCCCTTCCCATCCGAAAAAAACAGCACAGCATCTTCTATCGTACATAAACTATTCCCCCGCCAAAAGGAACCCAGCATAAAAAAAATAGAGAGAAAAGGAAAACACGTCTTATCCCAGTTAAACCACCTCATTCATCAGAAGGAAATGGAAGGGACAGAAGGGTGTCTAGGAAGCACAGTTAAGATAAAATACACCTTCCGAAGGAGAAAGGAAAAAAAGGCTGTTGTAACAGGCCGATCAAGGAAAACACGTGTCTCCGGGGGCTGTGACGTTAAAATTCAATTCGCAAACCGCAATGACACCAATCGACCGTATACCTATATGTCTGTGTGTAAAAAACAGGTAGGTAAACTGGAGGATCATAGGATGCGAAAGGAAGCCCTTGCTTGGCATGGAAAGACGCTGTGGTGCGAGCCCGTAACAACCAGAAGTCCCTCTGGGAGTGAAAAAAGCCCCTTAAATTAAAAAGCCAAATCCCGGGTACTAAGAAAACCTCAGAACGCTCAGATAAACTTGGAGAGAAATGCCCATGTCGCGTGAAGGCGAAACTAGCGGAAAGCCCAAAAGAGGTAAGGGTATCCCGACCGTCGCCATACCTCAGCCCTGCATGCACGAGGAGCTGGCTAAAAAATCTAGAAAAGGCGGTAACTGACACCGAACGCCGAAAAAGTTCAAGACTCCGAATGAATCCCGAGCCGACCCAATGCACGCGAGAAGAATAATGTGGCTGGTAAGAGCGTCATAACTGGATCTGTGCATGTGAAAAAAGAAATTTATTCTGCTCGTGCACACCGTCTTTTGAGTTCGAGCAGCCTCATAGCCTCATGGCACAAGATGAGCGAAATCCAATATGGAACCTGTCAGCCAGATTTGCCGGATTTCGGTTCTTTCGCTCTTGCTTCAGAGTCATTTGGTGTGGTTGTAAGACACAGTGAGATCGAAATAACGACCCTTGAGGGTTTGTGAGGGGAGTAAATGTAGAATCGCAGTTGGCGTAACGCATCAGTATCGTCATGAATTCCAATGTAATTATGGAGAAAAATCAGTTCTATCTCGTACTGAATGCTTTCATCAGATGCCTGGGGCTCCCAGACACTGAGCAAACGACAAATTCGGAGTGTTTTCAGAGGATAAGTGACTGGTTGACATGAGACCGATCAACCTGTCGAGAGACCAGAAGAGCAAGGACAATGCTCGAGAAAGGAGTAATGACGAGGTTCAGAGTGGTATCAGCTTGAGGTCCAAAACGACTAGGAGCATGTCATATACAGTTGCCATTCAAAGACCGTCCGCCCTTCCCAACAATTCTTGAAAGATCGGACACCGGTAATATGAGTATGTTTTTCAAAATGTTTCTCTAGCAAAGCGACTTGGATAGTCGACGAATTGAAGGGTGAATTTTTAGAAGCAGAGGGTAGACCGTCGCAACTCGAGGTGCATAGACAGCTCGATTGAAGCGGGAATTGCGAAGGGAGTCCCTTAGTTGGACGTAGCAGTTTCCGCAGCGCTCTCCGCAGTTAGTTTTTCAATCCGGCGGTTGATCAATTCCTGCAAAGCGCGGAGAGACTCGAGCTCAGTGCTGGGTTTAGGGACGTTCTTCGGAGCGTTTGCCTTCAGCTGATCGATCAGAAGACTGATCTTGTCGGGCTCGAGATTCTTGATATCCCGGTTCTGCTGGGCGAAAGAGACGAGGTTCATGGCAGCCTCGCGATCTGCAACGGAACGGGAACCTAGAATAGAAGCGGCTGCATCGACGTTGTCGAACACCTGGGGACCAGGTTCGTGGGAGGCATAGAACGCCGTCGCCTTGGCCACAAGTTCGTCCAGCTTCCTTTTGGCATACTCGCTATACTGCGCGGCTCCCCTGGCTCTGATCTCAGCTTCCAGGTTTTCCCTATGGACGATTTATCAGTAATAGAATCAGTGGACAGATGGGAGACGACAATAGACACACCTTTTGACACGCTCGATGAAATTGAGTTTGATTCCCTTCTCTGAGACACGATATACAATTCCCTGAGACTCTTGCTCTTCGAGCCTTTCCACCTCGCTGTCATCGGGCAAGACATCAACATCGATGACACGAGGATTGCGAGGACGGCGGATCCGATGTATCCGACCCTTTTCACCTTCCGCCGGTGCGACGCTGTACAGCTCATGGCTAGGGTGGTTTGGGCACATCCAGTTATGGTAGGTCTTGTCGCTGCCGGGTTTCTGGGTTGGCGGGATTGCCAGTGGCGGATCAACGCAGTCCATGTGCCAGGAACAAGGACAGTAGTCACATTGGATGATGGGACGAACTCCGTTGGAGGTGCGACCGCAAGCCACGCACACGATGAGTTTGCCTTTGGAGTCGAAGAGCCTCAAGAGATAGTTTTCGTCGGCACGGCCAGTTCTGTTCCCTCTTCCACGAGCACCGGCCTTGAAGTTGGTGGCGACTTCCTCATATTGCCCATCCTCACCAGTGCGGACACCCTCGAAGTAATTTCGGTCTTGCTCCGACAGTAAGAAGTCTCTCTGAGGTGCCTTGTCCAGGTCGTCTAGAAGAACACCCAGTGGGCCACTCATCTCACAGGATGGACAGAACCACTGTCCTTCAGGAGGATTTGCAGGATCCAGCGGAGGAGATAGGCAAGAGAAATGGTAAGAGTTGACACAACCGTCGCAGCACAAAAGCTGTCCGTTGCGACCGCACTGCCGGCAGAAGTCGTTGTTCTCCATGGTCTCGTTACGGGGAAATGCGAACCTGCGAGCTGGCCTCGTGGTAGTTCCTTCGCCGTTGGGAGACGCAGCCTCCGTCCCGTTGACACCGGCCCGATCAGGCTCCGCTCCAGACCTCCTCGTACTGGCCACAGAGCCAGTAGGAGATGGCAGATTGGAGCCGAGGTCCCTTGCCAACGAGGAGCGGAGACGGCTCTCACGAGGAACGACGTCGGAGAATGTCCGCCGCAGACGGGCCCGCTTCGCTGCGATCGCCTCGTCCGAGAAGTTTGGGTCTTCCTCCAACGCGCGCTTCCGCTGCTGAAGGGCAGCGTCACTGGACGGGAACGCTGAACGACGGGGAAGGGGCTCCGAAACGCGGCCCTTGTCTTTGCCCTCCTTGCCCTCCTTATCCTTGGCCGCGGGGGCCTTGGTCGACTTGCCCTTGGCACGGGCAGCGGGCTTTTCAGCCCCTGGTGCCATCCCGGGCGCAAAGGTCTCCGCGTCGAGTGACTTGGCCGACGACAACGAAGAGGTGCTCGTGGCCGACCGGGTACGAGCCATGGGGGCAGGGGCCGCCTGGGTTTCCGCCCGGACGCTCTTGAAGGCGTCCCGCATCACGGTCTGGAACACGGACC
>JGI26055J44792_1000461_pt1 | contig 10194 bp, 11 predicted proteins | sample HigsolmetaGSP17D_FD_44792 | JGI IMG/M metagenome (IMG submission 44792)
TTCTCCGGGCGCAGCCCTAAGAACCCTCGCTCGCTTAGCGAGCCACTAGCGCGGGTGCTGCACTCACTCTTCGGGCGGCCAAACCTCAGCGCGAATTTCGATATCGAATTCGAACCCGTCACGACAAACTCGACGCCCAGCGAGCGAGACCCTGTAACACCGCCAAGGTGAGTTTGCGACCGATATATCGATACCCTCCGGGCAAGCATTATGCTGACTGGATTCTCCTTGCCCAGATGGTCTCCGCGAAGAAGCACATCCCGATCGTCAAGAAGCGTACGTCTGCCCTTCCCACCCCGTGGCTTTGAAACGGATAGAATCCCACGCGATTTTCACGAACTATGCGGAGGATTGAGCTGGATATTTTTTCATCCGCGACATGGCACTATATTCTGCAGAGACGGACTGACAATGGTCCCCCGATGGGTATGCAGGCACCAAGCCCTTCCGGCGTCACCAGTCCGACCGGTTCAAGTGTGTGCCGGAGGCATGGCGCAAGCCTAAGGGTATCGACAACCGCGTCCGCAGACGCTTCAAGGGCCAGATTGCTATGCCATCCGTACGTCTACCGAATCCATCACATCTCCGAAACATGTCATCTTTCCGATATCCGCCTTGTGTTATCCTGGGCGGTGTCTCCGCGGAATGATCACCCATTGGAAATAATCAGAGACAGATGCTGACGGTCCGGACGCTGGAAATATAGATTGGATATGGCAGCAACAAGAAGACCAAGCACATGATGCCTTCTGGCCACAAGGCCTTCCTCGTCCACAACCCCAAGGACGTTGAGCTCCTGCTCATGCACAACCGCACCTACGCCGCTGAGTATGTTCCCCATCCGCCGAATATGCGTCTTTCCATCGCGGAAACGCTTTCCATCAAGGGACATCCAAAGCTGATATGATACTACTATAGGATCGCCTCCGCAGTCTCCTCGCGGAAGCGCGTTGAGATCCTCGCCAAGGCCAAGGCTCTCGGCGTCAAGGTCACCAACGCCAAGGCCCGCGTCACCACCGAGTCATAAATGCGATGAAAACGAGGTTCTTCCCCCCTTGTTTGCAGTTGCAGTCTGTCGGGGTCGGTCGGTTGTTTTCTTTTCCTATACGGGTCGTGAAATGCGTGGCGGTTAACGAATTTCGAATGTTTGCATGGCTTGGTATTATTCCCAGCGCGGACAAAGAAAAAGAGAGAAATCAATGAAATAGATTCGAAAAAACACAACGTCCTTTTTGTTGTTTCTCCTCGGAACGATGGGAGTTCTAACGTAGGGACGGGATAATTTTTCTACGCGCGGGGAAACATGCTGCGGGTATTCGAATGGATTCAATTGACCTGGCTGTGGACGTACAAAGGGATAAGCGTTGCCTAGTCCTGTTCCCAGCTTGAGTCATCTCTGTCTGCGTGCCTCTCGCCCTCTTCGTCGAGGGGAAGGGGACATGGTCAAGTCTAACGCAGAGAAAAATGAAATGAAAAATTAAAATATTTCAACCCTTTCCCATCCATTATCTACCTACCTGAGTATCTCTCTACATGTTTGGCTATCTCTGCCTATTTCTTGCGCCCCCTTCGGAGATCGTATATCGGTAGTTTGCAAGAGCGATATCTATCTATAAAATGGTACCGGGAGGTATTGTACTGCAGTACCTAAGGTACGTGTGCCATATCACGGTCAGCGGATATATTTCAGTTTGGCCTCTCGAGGGACTGGCATCAACGATATTAATATCAATCAGACAGCGATCTCCCGCTGATTGAACCATTGCATCCCTTTGGTGTCGTTCCCATCGAAGCAACACATCCCCGAAACTTGATTTCTTGCTTCTCTAAATTGTAAGCAGAGAACAAAGAGAACCTTCAATAAATGACATTCACACCGGCGAACTCAAGAAATATCCACATACCGGTATCTTACGCATCTGTCGTCACAGCATCTAGATATGTACCTACGTAAGGTACATACATACAAGGTATCTCCATCAACACCCCAGCGCACTCGTATAAAATCATACGACCGAAAACATTCCTCGTACCTCTCCTCCAGAAATCTCGGAATGTAGACCCTCTCCCACTCACTCCCCGGCTCCGTCGTCAGAAGCGCTTTGCGGTACCCCAGTACGCGGGGAGCCAGCCCGACTGGTGGAAGTCGACGAGGGCGCGGATGTGAGGCGGACCGGCACCCTCCCCCTCACCATCGTCCGAGGGAGAAGAGACGATGATGTTGCTCGGGTGAAGATCGCCGTGCGTGAATCTGATAGGGACGTCATCGGGGAGGCCCCTGTGGAATGGATCGTCGAATTTCACGTCGGGGAAAGGGCGCAGGTGAAGCGAGGAGAACCAGTCGTGGAAGTCCTTGACGGTTACGAAGGGGCCTGTCTCTGGCGTGCAGGAGAAGGAGACGTCGGAGAGGGGTCGGCGGGCTATGCGGCCTGTAGAGCTGCATATCAGTAGCCGTATATACCTACGGTAGGTATCTAATCTATCTAATCCACATTGACACTGTATATAGTATACACTGTCCGAAGGTCCAAGAACAACGTTACCTACCAACGAACCTCTCCTCCGGATCCTGCTCCAGCCGTCTCAAAGCCGCCACGATCCCACGCAGCTGCTCACACAGCACGAACTGATCCTCCCTCGACAGAGCCCCCATCGCTCCTTCATAGGCCCATCCACCAGCTCCATGCAGATAAAAGTCTCGTCCCCGTCTTGACACCACCCGTAGACTTCGGGGACGGGGACTTCGTCCCCCCAGGAACTTTCTGATCGCCCACAGGCATTGGCCCTCCGCGATGGTGATCTCCCGGCCGTATTTGACGAGGAGGTTTAGAGGGGCGGGGAAGCGGACGGGAGGGGGAGTTCCCGAGCATGAGGAAGCATTGTTGTTGGAAAGAGCTCGGACTTGGGCGGGGGATGGTAATTTTTGGGCGTCACCGTGTCGGGTGAAGAAAGATGAGTCGTGGAAATAGATCTCCGTGGCGGACGGGAGGATGTGGATGGGGAGTATGATTGGGGGTTTGTCTGGGTGAGGTAGTCCCATGGTATCTAAAGCATGGAATAAGATTGTGTTCTGATTGTTTATTCCCCCAATAATCAGCTTTCAATGTCGTAATTTTTCTTTTCTGATCAATGCATTGCAGCCTGCATGTAGGTCTTAGTAGTAAGCGAGTAGGGAAAGCTCTAGAGTAGATGAATGCTAGTTGGACGCGATGAAAGATTGGACAAACATAACAAATATTAATGGTTGACTCTTACCTGCGATCAAAGGACAGATTATTGTTATTATTATTATTAGTATCAAGGCAGTTTACATACTAACCTCCTGAACAATCGATTGTCCTAGTATACCTACCTATTTGCCCCCCGCACCTCCCCTCCCTCTCTTTGAGTTATCTATCTATTCTTTCATCAGATCCAGCCGAAATACCATGACGACGACGATGATGGTTCTCTGACTTGAATTAAGTTGAATACATCAGGTGTTAGCACTTTATCTGGAAGCAAGTAGGTGCGGCTGACCTCGCCCAGATCATGGAAGATGTACATACAAAGATTAAAAACGAAATAAGGAGAATTCCGACGCTGAATTGCGTCGAGCACCTAATCTCTGTGTGTGTGTGTGTGCAAAACCCTTTTAGTTCATTGTTGAGACATTAGACTAAGTACAGTACTTCCTAAGTACAGTACATAGAGTATTCATTCAACCAGATTAACCAGCTTGGGTAGGTATCCAAAACCCGTTAGTTATAATGCTGGAATGACTAATTAGAATAGCCAGACTTGTTAGGTAGGAGCAAAATCTAATCTCTCTCAATTGACTTAGACATCAATATGCATGTATTAGGTTTTGAGCATATATGCAGGTTAAGTCATGCATGTGATTCAAGAACAGACCCGGTCAGTGCTTGCCTAACTATGGCCAAGGTTGAAACCCTAGTGATGTAGGTATCAGGTAGCTAATCGGTTATCATGGTCTCTCCAAGGTTGTCTTACAATGTTTCACATGAAGACGATCCCAGATGTGGCGCACAGCACAGTGCCAATGTCTGCCAAGCAAAGGCTACAGCTACGGAGCATACTATGGCGTATGTTAAGTTTGGAAGCCTGAAACCGAGTTCACAATTACAATTTGACATCAGAGTTCAATTAGATCGGAGTGGATAACTGCTGTGCTTGTAACTAGAAGGAGATGGAAACACGGAAAAGAAAAGAGACCGCATGCAAGACATACTGCGTAACTAGGCAGATATATGTAAGCCAAGGTATCACGGAAGATCGGAGGGGAGGAAACCAATAAATAAAACTATTAAAAGCGATATGAAATGCAAAACTCAGCACGAAACGACCAATTCCGGTATTACCGTACGTGTCATTAATCCCAGCCAGCCGAATCTCACACCTCAGTGGAGGAAGAGAATGCCAAAAATTAAACGACCAGACGCCTCTTTTCACTTTTCCAGTCCAGCCATGAATTCAATGCCTCAGTCTAATGCATCCATGCGCCCAGAGGAAGTGACCCATGCAAGCCAGTGCGTCAATCTCGTAAGTAGATGCAAACATCAATGATAGATGGAAAGATGCCTGACAAAGAAAAATTCCCGGCTCCTATGCACGAAAAGCCGCAAATTAAAAGGGATATAGGAATGAATAAGATGCAAGGGACAGATCTCAACGAGAACTGTCCAGGTAGATACCAGCTCTGCAAGGGTGGATCTCACCCAACGAGCGTCCGGACTCTTTCCACCCTCTCGATCGCCTTCTCCAACCTATCCAGCCGCTTTCTCTTCTCCCCATCTCTGCGCTCCAGTATGGCCACTCTCTCCTCTAGTTTGGCTCGCGCTTTTCGCTCCTGGGCAACCATCTCGTTGGCCTGGCTGAAGAGCTGCGCTGTCAGCTCCTCCAATTCGGAGTTGGCCTGAGAGAGCCGTGATTCGGCTTCCCTGCGTAGGTGCTGCTCGCGGCTCAGTGCGAGCTGAAGCTCTTCGGTATCGGAGCTGAAGCTCGACGACAGGTTCGGGGCGGGTTGGGAGGAGTTGTCTTTGGCAGCTGAACGACGGTAGGGAAGAAGGGAGGCGAAAGTAGAGAGGCGGTTTTGCTGAGGTTGTCGTTCGGGTGAGGCTGTAAGCTTCGATATCAGGCCACTTGGCGGAGAGCTCTCTGTTGACACTATTACAGGGCCGGAGGAAGTGGAAGACACGGAGCTGTTGGACTTGTTGTGTTCTTGCGCCTTTGAGCGGAGAATGCGGATCTCGTCCTCGTAATCTGCGAGTTTCTCGGCTTTAGACAGAGGAATGTCAGCAAGGATTACCAAGGCATTGGTTCACCAAACACGAGCCATGCTTTGTGTAAACAGTACGTAGCAAAGAAAACTCCGGGTCATATAAGATACTTCTAAAAGCGCCAGAAGGGTTCCACGTACCTGTCTGTGCCGCCCTGGCGCTCAGGAACTTGACCTGGGCCTCGAGCTCTTGGATCCTCTGCTGGGCCTCACGGGCGGCATGGTCGAGAGACTGGGAGACATCCTGGCCACAGTGCGGGCAGAAGACTTGGGAGCTAACAGCCGCTGTGCCGGTCATAGTTGGAAGAGCCCCAACGAGGGTGGTGGTGGTGGTAGTGGTCGTCGTGGTCGTCGTTGTCGTGGACATCTCCACATGCGGGAGAGGATGGTTGGTCAGCTCAGACGGGCGTGTCTACGGGGTGCTCTGCTGTCCGAAGGAGGAGGGTATACGGAATCGTGGAAGAGCGTTTGCGGACCTGGGCTCCTGGCCGACGGAGGAGAGGTGTTGGAGTCGTCGAGAAGCGTCGAGATGGAGACGTTGCGGGTCGCTAGTCGATCTCCCTTGTCTCAGGCAGCGCTGGATGGCAGCCTGCGCCACAGCAGATCCCCGCCACGATGGAGCCGCCATCACCGCTTCTCCACGATCTCCACCGCCTGCCAGACCGTTGACAGTCGATCGAGATGGCGCCGGGGTCCAGCACCGACGCCGTCTCTTCCATCCGTCGACCGCCCCTGGACCCCTTCAGCACCCCGTCCGCCGGCCTCTCTCCTTGCAGATGCACCTTGTCTTGAACTCTCGACTCTCAAAGCGGCTTCCCAGGAGACGTGGCGGCATCCCTTGCGTTCAGTCCACATGGCAATGGACCTCTCGACAACTGCCGGATATGCTGTTTGCGAGACTCATTTCTGGAAATGGCATAGCTCAGCGCTCGTGCCTATGAACATACGAATTGCTCAATTAACTAACAGTAATACATACATGATTTGATGCTGTTTTGCCTGAAGTATAATTGCCCTTCACACATGACTTTGTCCAGCCGTGAGTGGTGACAATTGTCGCCTGCTATCCAGTAACCCTACCCTCCACGTCTCTATATGGTCTTTTTGACATTCCAGCGAATATATACTGTACCTATGAGCTTTCCTTTTCAAAAACTCCCCCAAATCCTTTCGTCTGTGCAACCCAACAACATCGCGGTTGCTGCACTGATTACTCGCAGGACCGTCACCGTGACCCGCCAGCCGGCCGTCTCCGCGAGGCCCCCTGAAAGCAAAGGCCCGATGATCTGGCCACTGGCATTGGCAATGTTCAACAACGCGTAGGCCTGTGCCGTCCCCTCTCCCGTCCCAAAGATGCCGGAGTGCTCCTGCTCCTTTTCCCCGACGACCACGCCCACGTCGACCATGATCGAGACGACCTGGGTGAGCACGGAGAGACCGGCGAACAAAAGGCAAGCAAAAAAGCAACATTTCATGAGCTGTCGAGCCGCTAGCGACCAGTTGAAGGAGAATGAAGGTAGGGGCCAAACCCCACAAATGCAGGTATGCGCAGACCATAATGGAAGGTTCTCATGAGGAACAATGGTAGGACCTGGTATTGCGTAAGCGTTATCAGCATGTCTCTAAGCCATGGTTACGTCTTGACAAGAGGATCGTACAGTTTCAAAGGAACTAAACAAGATTGCATTGGAGACGGCAGCTCCCAGAACCACAAGCGTCTTTGGGAATCCGACCAGCCTCACTATGGGCGGTATAGTGAAGCGTCGCTTGGATGATGCAGATTCTCCAGGTTCTCTATTCTCCTGGCTCTGTCGCGACTCTACAGAAGAACGTTCTGGATCACCGTCCGGTGGCAGGTGTTGACCATTCTGCCGCTCAGTGACCGCTTGATAATTTGTCAGCGTCTCCTTCCCCGAGTTGTTCAACTACTAGACTGATACTGCATGCAGTATATTTCATTTTCCAGTCCAGTGGACCGCTCTCGAGTCCACTCATCGCCTCCTGCAGTCGGTTAGTTGATTGACCATCGACATCCGTTAGCTGCTACTACTACTTAAGATTAGTCTTACGTATTATAGGATGTATATATATAATAATAATAAAGGAAAACCAAGTTGGAAATGATACATGAAAAAAGGTCGCATGATTTTTCGTAATACCCACGCTCGATCTATCGACTCTCCTTTGCTCAGTTCAGTCATAATAAATGGAAAATGAAAAGAATAAGGGACAAAACCTACGAGCCAATGCGCATACAGAAGAGAGAACACATCGGAGATAGCGGCTAGGACCGATACTCAAACGCGGCAAGAGTTGACATTGAGAGGATGGACACAAGACCATGGCAAGAATGAGGGGAAGGAAAGGCAAAAAGAAAAAAAAAAGGGGGGGCAATAAAAACTGACAGGAAAAAGAAAAGCCGTGTTGTGCGTTTTTCTATAGCCAATTCTTCTGTTCAGTCTCTCTCTTTGTTTTTCTCTCCTTCCCCCGCACCCTCCCATGGTCTTATCTTGACAAGCTGTCTTGTCAAATAAAAAGAAAGGGAAAAAGACTTCCGTTAGAACAACATGACATCATCAACAACACTTATAGACTCCACACTCCATCCTACATTCCCGACGAGACAGGCAGTGAGAGGGAGAATAAGTGACATAACAGACCCTATCCTATATACGGGAACGTGAAAAGAGAAAAAAGAGAAAACACAAAGGATTCTTTTTTCAGCTCTTCACAATACATCTTTCAGCATCTGACCATAACGGCCATAGATGTATGATAGATGACCCGCATATGGGAAAGTGGTAGGTGATGGGAATAAGAAATCATAACAAACTTTTGAAGGGGGCAGACAATGACAAAGGGGCATTAAGATGCGACAGGGAACTAACCCGAGCAGATAAACATCATAAGCCAAGAAGGGGAGGATATGGAGAGGCGAGGAGGATGATCTAAAAACGAGCCGAAACAGCCACCGGGATAACCAAAACCAGCTGCCTCCGGAGAGACTTCTGAGAGTCATGAACAGGATTGCCTTGGAAAGAGCTTGTGGGAGGGGGAAAAAAGGAAGAAAGGCTTGTTCTCTGTAACAGCATTTCCGAAAAGATTCATTGACCGAATTGAGGCTTCGATCCTACAGTGAGACCGGATATAAAAGCCCAAGGACTCGAAATTCTGAAAGGAAAGTGAGAATAAAGCATCCCCTAGACTCCACCGCGTCGGAAAGAGCACGATGTTTTGAACCCGGCTGGCTGGTTCAAATGGGTATTAGTACATCTACGCGAATCCACGACCAGACTGTCCTCGACGGTTGTTGCGCTGCTTGCTGCTGACTGTGCTCCAACCTTCCTCATCCTCAGCGGTAGCCGCTGCGGGTTGAGGGGCTCCGCTCCTCCAGTTTCCATTTAACTTGCTCGGCAGGTTAGATGTCGTCTCCTTCGGAGCTGGTTTCGTCTCGGCAGCACCCGACTCTTCAACCTGGTCTTCTGGCTCATGGTCGGCGGTCATGCCATTCTCGTCCTCGCCGGCCCGCCGGAGGATCTCGAAATTCTTCCCGCCTTGAGGGGTCTCTGGACCACTATCTTTCGAACCATTCGTATCGGCCGCCGGCGCCGATCTCTCAGCTTTCGCCTGCTCCCTCGCGAGTCTCTGCCTCTCGGCCCTCTCGGCCTTTGCTCTTTCTTCGGCCTCCCTCTTTAGACGTTCACGCTTCTCCTCGACCTCTCTCTCCCTAGCAGCGGTGTCAATCGGTCGTGCGCCACCAAATGGGTTAGATTTGGCGTCAGCTGGGCGAGGTGAAGGAGCAGCAGGCTCCACGTCGGTAACGGTTCTCTTCTGCAAGTTCAATTTGGGTCTCACAGCTGGTGCAGGCGAAGGTTCCTTTGGTGGGTCTGGTCGCATCCGCGCCCTCCAGTTGTCGAGTTCGGCTGCAGAGGGAGTTCGCTCCTGGAAGTCGCGTCGCGGAGGCCTTGATCCATCCTGAGAACGCCCTTCACCCCAAGCGGGAGAGCTTCTCCTAAATCCTGATCCTTCAATGCTTCGGGGACGACCGCCTTCCCTGCCTGGTCCACTGATCGGGGACAGAGGTCCTTTCCGCTCCCAGTTGTTCAAGTCTCTGACTTTCCCATCTCGCCCAACACGCTCACTGCCAGCGTCGGACGCATTGTCGAGGTTGCGCCCGAATCCAGGGCGGTCAGACACGCGGCGGGGGGGAGGAAGATCCGGGAGAGGGCCCTTGCGGGTCCAATCACTCAAGTCCCTAGTCGGTTGAGGTTCCTTGGCTATAGATGCTGTCAACGAAGAAGTTCCTCAAAAGGCCAGAGAGGGAGAATTGCATACGTGGTTCTGCAACGCTGACCCTGATTGCTCGTCCCTGCAGAGTCGCGCCAGAGTACGTGAGGGCCTTCTTGAGCCCGTCCACTGTTGCGAACTCCACATAACCGAAGCCCTTGGGGGTTCTGGTTATTTTGTCCTCCACAATACGCACATTTGTCACCTGGCAGTCTGCAAACAGGTTGGCAATATCTCCCGAGGTCGCATCAAATGACAGGTTCCCGATATGGGCAGTGTACGGCGGACGAGTTGGGAGGGGAAGCTCCTCTCTGGCGCGCTCTTTTAGATTCAAGAATCAGTATCACACGACATGCGCTCACCAGGGTAAGTCCAGATTCGTACCGAAACTTGGGCCGGATGTAGTGCGGCGATCAGTCGTAGTGGAGCTGGGTTGGGGCTGGGGCGCTGTTGGTCGTTAGACAGGGCGATCAGGATCGATGGGAGATGTCGCAGGACAAAGATAACCAGGCATACCGGCTAGATTCAATCTCATCAGCCACGGCCCAGACTGTAGAAAGGGAACACATGCGACTTACAAGGCAAAGGCATGTCTTCCATCTCATCTGCCCACGAGCCATAACCTGCAC
>JGI26055J44792_1000465_pt1 | contig 10160 bp, 10 predicted proteins | sample HigsolmetaGSP17D_FD_44792 | JGI IMG/M metagenome (IMG submission 44792)
GTGAAAGGTATGCGTGCAAAGAAAGACTGACATACCACTAAAGGGGTCGATCTTCCACGTTCTCATCCGCACCAGGTCTGTGCGTGCAGTATGGGACATGTGACTTTTCAACGCCGAGACATAGTCTTGTGCTTAGGAACGAGCGATCGTGTTGTGACCTGGAGCAGCGTGTTGAGGGCCCGTGGGTGGTGGGATGAAGTTGAGGATAGACGAACTGCGACGTGCGTACGCGTATCAACAAATAACAGGGCCAATGCTCTGAATAGCAGTCTAGAAAGATCAAATACAGTATAAAAGAAAGTGGCAATATGCGCAATCAGAACGAAAGCCAGGCCCGGCTTTTTATTTGGGCATAATGACAGAGCATCTCAAGAAGCAGGAGTCTGGGACTGGGAAAGAGGGCTGCCCAGCTCCTGATGTCAGCGCTGCTGTCGGGGCGAGCTGGCGGTGGTGCCGGAAGGACATGGCCCATGCACGCCAAGGGCGGGGGCTAATAAACCGCCCCGGACCATCCGGTCGCTTTTTGTCAACCCGGACTCATCTGTGTGCCCAACGCGTTACACAGCTGGAGGTGATATTGGACATCCAGATTCAGACGCTCGTGGCTGGACAACACGGTAGCCTGGCATGTGGCCCCAGAGCAGATGCTTGTGGCCTGGGGCTCCCATGGATCGATGTTCTAGCAGTGACAAAGGACCGTCGTTCATCTGAAATACACACTCACTACAGGTATCTTCACGGGATACCTTGGGACTCTAGAAACTCATAGGATGATTGCCAATTAATGAGCGTCATATTTCTGGAATTATACATGTATAGTCTCTTCTATCCCCGAGGGTAATGCCCTTTCACAGACTCGAGCATGGTTTGTATACATACAATGGTGATGGGGTGGAACACTTCACAAGCCTATGTACGGAGTACAAGTGATAAACGCGATATCTTCTCATTCAATGGAAATTGCCCTCCGGTCCAGCTTCCCTCAGAGCTGAAGACGTCAGTCGGTTGAATTGCACGAGTGAGGCCCGCAGATATGCGCCATGCTTGGAGGATTTCTATGACCATCTAGTTGAGATACACCAGAAGAATAACAGCACAAAGGACCTGTGCCAGAGGTCTGGTAAGAGGAGCAGCACCGCCCTTCTTAGAAGTCGGTACCGCCTTTCCGGCCTTGGTGGAAGTTGGTGAACTGGTGGGAAAGGCGGTATGGCCAGTCGGGCTGAGTGTAGAATGGTGGAAGGGGCCGTTCCGCGGTACCGAGTTGGGAGCGGTGCCCAGCGTCGAGGATGGCTTGACGGCGATGGTGCTGGACGTGAGAGTGCCTGAAGCAGACATCACCATAACGCCCGAAGATGAGCCAGTGGCCGCAGTAGGCCAAGTTGGAGAGGGGGTACCGGAGCCTCCAAAAATACTGAACCGTCCTGAATAGTTGATCACTCCACCCTGTGTGATCTGAAGAGCGTAGTCAGAGCCTTCCGGGATATTCGAGTTGGGTGTCCACTCGAAGGTGCCGCCCTTGGCTTCGGTGGTCAGGACTCCGATGTCGTCCAGGTTGTCCGATGGGCCTTTCCGCAGGCTGATGATGGCCGGCTTTCAGGATGATCCAGTTAGCAAAGCAGGGCGTGGGAAGGATTGGAGACCCTACACGGTCAGCTATTCCGCCAGTCCATTTGAGAGTTACGGGCTCTCCAACTTTCACACTCGAAGGCCATTCTGTGAAGGCAAGTCCTTGTGCAATGACTAGGGTAACCAAAGCCATGCCGGCAAGGAGAGACTTGAAGAAATGCATAATGGTTATGTGTTATGTCGTGCTTCGATAAACTGCAGAATAATTCAAACTGTGGATTGGTGGATAGTAAACAGAAGAAGAATGAAACGAATGGAATATATGGATATCTTGTATATTGGTCTCAGGAAGGAGCGGATAGGCATGCATCACTCGCGATTGCACTGCCCGATGGAAGGAACGAGAGACGGATGGGAGAGAGCGAACATGAATTCTCAAGTAGATAAAAACAAGGAAGGCAGTCAGCAGGTTGGAGTAGAGCAGAACAAGCAAGACGACGGTTGTGGCAGGCTCCGATTGAGTCCAGGCGATGGGAAACCGATTCTATTTCTGTGTCTCGAGCGCTCAAGAATATCAATAGCAACGCAGTCCGACTAGTTCAATCCCAAGTTGTCCTGTACACAGCAATCGGATCAGCTTTGATCCAGGGACGGAAGCCTTGATTTCCCTGTAGACCATGGTGTCTGAGGATAGCAATGGACTGTACGCAGAGGGAGCGTTATCATTCGTGAGAAAGAGGTCAGAGCAATGGTGTGATTTCAAAAACTGTGGCCTTGCAATGCTGCATTCCAGGGGCTTTGCCTCACGTCCTGTTGTGGGAATGAACCTGACGCCCTTCGATTAGTAGCAGACTGGTAGTGCAGCATGGGGGAAAATAAATGCATGCCGACTCCCTACTGAAGAGCAGCGGCTGAGAGCTCGTAAAACCGCATTCTCCAATTATCACATGGAGAGGTCCTCGAGGACTCGCATATACCCGGGCTTCGGGCCTCCAAATGATGTGCTTAGCCGGCTGAGAGACATGGAGCACCATCAGGGGGTTCAGAAAAGACAAAAAAGAATCCTAGCAAATAACAAGTCACCTTGGTTGATTGCCACAGAACTGGATGAATGCCTCGCAGGCTATCCATTTTTATTTGCGTTGCAAATTTCTCTAGAAAGATACACCTATCCTCACGGACACCTCACAATGAAGTTTACGTAGCAGGTAAGCCTTAGTATATTGAACTTACTACCGTTACTACTGATGCAATTAATTCCGGGATAGTACTCTACCAACTTGGTAAAAAGCTTGTGAGAGATTCCTCGAAAGTGAGATTAGTAAGTACAAGGGGAAGGCAAATTTATCTGCTCCTTTGTAAGGAGCAACGTTGGTTCCCATCGGACAAGCTCGTCCCCCTTTCAGAGTGTGAAGGCAGCTTCCATCATTACCCTCTCATGTGCTCTTTCCTGGACGGTTGAAATGCTCTCGACAGCCTCTCGAAGGTGAACACGGGTGAGACGACAATGGTCCGGTGCAAGCATTCCTTTTGTCCCCCAGCCATATCCACAGTCGTTTGGGGACACTCTGTTTATTTATCTATCTCTAGAGTCTATTCCATCAGTCACTCGTTTTTCATTAGAAGGTCTCTTTTTTTTATTTTAACATAAAAAAGTACTTACATACATCTCATTTCGCCTAATTCAAGCAGCCACTCGTTCCGCACTACACTCCGACTGCTTGTCCTCCTCGAATGCAGAGACGTCCAAGCCTTCTATCGAGACGAGGAGCCACGCTTTCGGGACAGGAGCACGAGACATACGTACCACCGCAACAACAACAACTCACCGACGACCCACGGAGCTTCAAACTGCGCCGCTACTACCGCTCGAGGAACGCAAGCACCGGCTCCTCCGTCACCCACCCGGACTCCGACTGGGGCTCGCAGCGGCAGCGGCAGCGCCGCTTCACGCCTCTGCCCTTGCTGCGCGCCCGCAGCGATGCGATGCAGACGCTGGCGACGTGCCGCACGGTGATCCTGTCCCTGGAGCTGACGCGCATGCGCAAGTCCCGCATCGGGTTTGCGTACTGGATGGCGTTCTGGGAGCGAATATACGAGCGTCGACTCGCGCGCGCTCTGTGCACCCGCGTCTCGATTGCCCTGTCCAAGGTCGACGGCATCTTCCAGGACGCGTCCAAGGAGCTCAATGAGCTCACGTGGCAGGTCGGGAGGTCGGTCACAAAGGCGCAGTCCGAGAGAGAGATTCTGAAGTTGCTGGAGCAGATGGAGATGGACGTGGCCGCGCTTCGGAGGCGGAGACGGAAACGCGCGCAGGGACTGCTCAAGAAGCTGAGGACGAGCATCGAGGACATCCCCGTCGACGTTTCCGACGAGCTCTTCGACGACCTCAAGCGCGGGATATTTGCCCTGGATGTGTTCTGCGATTATCATCCCGGGGATCCGGAAGCGGAGGAGCGCGATCGTCAGCCGAAAGACGAACCGCTGGACGTGGACGGCTTCGTCGAGGCGGACCCCCATCTTGCCTACCGGCCTGGGTTTGGAGACGAGTTTTACGACGCCGTTGAGAGGGCCACGACGCGGTATGAACAGAATGCCTACGCGGAGCATATCGAGCACTGGGTCAACGAGTGTGACGATGACTCCGTGCAATGGACACCGGATGAAGTCTACGAGGACAGCTTCTGGTGAAGAAGTAGAGGAGTTTGGACTAGGTCTGCCTAGGTCTCTTATTTTGGATGTTTCTTAGTATGTGAGCGGTAAAATATCCATTATGCTCTGGCGGTTAAGGACCGGTAAATACCTAAGGAGTTAGATAGTACGCGGAATGCACTCTTTGGAGTCTCGGGACGTAATTTCGCTGAAACAAAGACATCCATGCAAGAGGTAGTTGTAGTTTTGTTTGTGATAAATGAAGCTGAAGGGTTTCGAATAGTACTGCATTCTATTAACCGTTTGGAAATCTATTTCCTAATCGGAGAAGGCGTATATCGTAGTTAGGTACTATACATTATGCTCTAGGTCGGAGATTATAGCAAAATTAGCTGCCCTGATGGAACGGAAACGATGCAAGCAGGATAACAGGCCATCTGGAGAGGAGCCAGTTAGTTGATGCAGCTTCCACATACATACATACCTACATCCCTGTGCTGTATGTTGTATGCACAGTACATGTGCATCACGGAAGATGTGGGCAGGTAGGAAACTTGGAACCTGTGGAGTTATTACCGCGAAATGGTCGTGCGATGGAGGAATCCTTATTCATTCTTCTCTGGATTATGTGTGTATGCACTTGTATATGCGTCGCAGGTGATAAAACTCCCTGCGAGCCATTGACTCGGTCAATCCACCGCCTGACAAAGGGAGAAAAAGTGCTGATCTGTCTGAGTTCTGATATCATCAGCTTTTTTGATATTCCTTTTTTTCCCTTTTCGTTGCGTGATATACCTGATAGAGCACGGGGGCAAGAGTAACCTACGTAAGTCATGGTGGAAAACGGATGACTACCGGTTTCAGCAGTAAGTAGGTGGGGATCTCACGTAGCTGAAAGTATATAAAACGGTAGGGAGCCAATGTTTGATAATCACAATCATACGAACTCCAGGAAAGTAAAGGTCATCTCAACACAGCAATTGACGCCCAAAGCAGGATGTCCAAGTCTCGAGTTGCAAGTTGGATGTTGTGAGGTTGGAAAAAAAGTGTACAGACGCAGTCAGGTACCACTACACTACACGAGCAACCTGAGACCAGGATCTCGATTCTCGAAGAAGGGAGGGCAAGGCAAGGCAAGGCAGGCAGCCAGGGGCTCTTGAAACCCATCCAGCAGAAGAACCCCAGGGCTGTCCACAGGGGATTGTGACTCACACGTCAATCTCGAAGCCAAGAAATGTCGTCTGCATCTCAAGGCTCTTTGTGTCCAATCGCCTCGCACTCCGCGACAAACTTAAGCGAGCCGTGATGTACGTACATACTGTACGGAGTTGATGACTTTTAACTCAGGACAGTTAAGACAGGCAGGTAGATCTGTACTTGCGTGCAGCAGCAAACGTTGTTATCACCTATGTATGATGTAGTCTAGCAGCTAGGCAGCAAGATAATTTAATGTCCGATTCCTCCAACAAACTACTGTAAGACGTGCAATGGATCAACGAACAGAGTTCCAGACGACGAATGCGGAGGAGAGAACCCACTCAGATATTGCGGGCGGCGGGTTGCGTTCCTAATGGCCGCACTGCGTTTTCTTCTTGCCCCTCCAGCTTTCAATTCCCCAGGTCAGCGTACTATGCTTGGTAGTAGTAGTAGTAGTAGTAGTAGTAGTAGTAGTAGTAGTAGCATGTATGTACGCATGTCCAAAACTCCTGGTCTGTTCGTCTGACAGTGCGGAGGAGAGTGGACGTCGACACGGTCGAGTCAAGTCTTTTCTCGACGTATAGGGACAGGGCAAATCGAGAGAGTTGTTAAAATGGTGAGCCGCGTTGGGCACGCAAACCCTAAACGGCCTCGAGGGATTGGGGGAGGGATCCACGCGCCCAACGGAGGAAAGCGCCGGTGCAGGGAATAATAATGCGGACGTGCACCCCTCATGCACATACACTCTTAGGTACACTGCTGTGTATGAACGGGCGATTGTCCATGCATGTGTGTCTCTCGATATTCTCGCGTCACCGAATTATCATTTTTCAATCCATGACACAGCGAGGCTGCCGTCCACCGGACGACGAAGAAGGGTGGCAAAAAACACAGCGTACTTCCGATACGACTGCATACAGGAATGTATATGTTGAGAGAGAGTACCTCTGGCTACCCCACTTGGCTCCCGCGCGGGCCGTCAGACCCAAAGGATGGACCCGACGGTCCGAGCTTGGGCGGTTTTGCAAGCAGCTTTAGTTCAAGCCCTAGCAGAGTCCGGAGTAGGTCTGGTGCAGGCTGATAGATGGCTGGTGCGGGCTTGCAATTGGATCGAGTCGGCATTCTCACCGCCGGAAGAAAGGGCAAAAAAATGGACTTGCCCTGGTCATCGCCCTGTGGACACCGTCTCTCCTAGGAGATCTCGTGAGGGCTGAAAGATGATGTTGCGGGTTTTCCCATTTTCACGTGCTACATACATGCCTTGGTAAACCTTAGCTAGATATCTGCATTTGTTGTTGCTGTTGCTACCGCTGCTGCTGCTGTCGCTTGTCCATTATTGATGGGTTTATTTTCCTGTTGCGCGATGGCTCCTGTCAGTCGTGTTTCAGGACGCAGGGATCCTGATCCGATTCGTCGTGCACTGTTTACTTCCAACACCCCTCGAGCTTTGTTTGGCTTTTACCTGATAGGTGACGGTGCAGATCGCGTCGTCGACTTCTGTGCCCAGATAAATCGCCGTCCGAATCGCCATTGGAGTAACGTGGCACAGCGTCGCAGTATGAAAGGGGCCTCAGGTAGGGCTTAGATCTTCGGAGTCCTCACTCTCCGAGCTGCTCGAAGGGACTCCAAGAGTGAGTCACAGCACGATGGAAGGCTATGGGGCAGTCCATTGGTCGATAGAAGCGTCGTCCTTATCCTGACTGAGCCCGAGTCCCGCCAAGTAGGTACCTATGTCCCTAGACACCATTTGGTATGTGCGATGCGACCTCCGCGTGGTTATGATGTCGAGGCGCATCGAATTCCAGAATGTTGGTCCGACGAAGTCTGCAGGAAGAGTAGCTTGTCCATAATCAACTGAAACATAGTAAATGATGTGCATCTTCATCTTTGGACTCTCCCAACGCGACGAGCCGAGCAATTAAACGCTTTGACAGACCGGTTACCATGTCTGTAAAACAGCGATGACATTGAACGCATCTTCCGTTTCACGCGGAAAATTCAAGCAATTGCTCGACCACAAGACCTTTCTGTCTGCCTTAGGCACTTGCGCACAAGCCACATATTGCTCTGATGCCAAGCAGGAAAAGAAACATAGGGCACAGGGTGCGTCAAGTAGTCGAAGAAGAAAAAAAGAAACAAAAATAGAAACATGGTCTTTCGTAATCCAGGAAATACGACGGACATATTACATATTGTGGTGCATATAGTTCTACTAAATTCAGGAGAAGTACGATGAAAGCATGTCTTGCTAAGCGTGCCTCGTGGTTGCCGTTGATACGAGCATCAGTCGTCGTGCTGTAAGGGGAGAGAGGTCCGTGCTAGTGGGCTCTGTCGAAAAATGTGTATAGCAGCTTCCCGCGAGTGCATCAAGACGACACTGGAGGAATTTGGCAAAACATCGCACCTTAATTTCTTTTCGAAAACTTGGCTACAAGTTATTCGATAACTCCGTAGTGTCTGAGAGAAGCAATCTTACTAAAAAAAAGCACAATGCTTGTTCCCATGGGTGGTATGACCCAAGGCCGCTTCTGCATTCGAACATAGCAGTAGTTGACCTCGATTGGATTTCTGACGTTCCCCGTCTCTAGTCATAGAAGAACGGTAAGAATGGCAAGATGAAAGGAAGAAGCTCCTCTGAGCCTCGACAAGGCGAGAAGGGCCCCGTAATCAGATTCAGAAGGCTTGGACGACTGGCACGGTGACTATGGTGTATCTCAGGGGGATTTCCTGGGGCTTCCAGCAGGCCTCTATTCCATTTCAATGAGGTTACTGAAGCGACAGCATGGGTTTCGGAGTCCTAAACGGATGGAGCAACCCGTATTGCCGTCATTCAACTGGGGATATCGATGGTATTGGCGTTCTGGAAACTGCAAGTCACCGGTTAGACTGTCATTCCCCGTCGCTTCTCTCTAGTCCGTGACGACAGCTGGACCCCGCTATTTCCCATCTGAACTTCGGCAAATCCGTCTTTGCAGATGGAGACGACTCTTGAAAAGTGGCGTCTTGTCTCCCGCCTCTGCTTGGAGGGATCTGCACATTGATGCCCCTGGGACAGTCCAAGATAAAATTCCATGAACGCGTGGTCTCCGTTGACGGGAATATCGCTGGGTGCAGTGGTTTGAGAGGTCGTCCGATCCACCTGGCAAGGTAATCGGGCCGGCCTGCGGTCCACTGAACGAATCAGGCAAGATATCGTTAGGCGATCCACGGACTCTCAGAATCAAGATCGCCTGGACTTCTTGCAATGCGATGAGGCGTCTCAACTAGAGGGAACTGAACCTGACCGGGGTGTCTGGGTGCTCTGAGGAGCAAGAAATTCACGAATGCCTCCGATGTCTGGTTTGATGCCTTGGGAGAAGGCAATGGTGCCTTACGAGTGAGGAGTAGAAGGAGTCCCTGAGCAACGCCGGCGCACAAGCAAAGCAGCCAAAAGACGGGCCGGCCGTTGAGACGCCTGTTCGTCGAGGAGCAGATGTCAGATGACGACGAGCACCAATGAGGCCGGAGAAAATGCGCCTGCCTGAAGCTCTCCTCAGTCCCTCGGTGCGCCGTGACCAGTCGCTCGCCTGTGTCTGCTTCCGCATCGCAGCATCCACGGCGTCTCCAGCGATCCGTGGGTTCTAACGCTTCCGGGAAAAGCAGATCACCAGCAGGGCCGATGACTCGCTGCCGTGGATCTTCCCCGCGGGCCGGTCCTTGAGGATCCTGCGATGGACGAGACGGCTCCGCGATCGTGACCGTACCGTACGGTACCGCGCGCCGTACCGCGTGCCGGTCAGGCGCGGTCTGGGACGCCGGTAACGGTAACGGACCGCCGGCGCCTCCCCAGCCTCCCTTGGCCCTATCGAGCGTCTCGGATGGCGAGCCCGCACGGGCTTCGTTCTATTGTTATCACCAGAGATCCCATGTTTGGGGTCGATCCGGAGCACGCGCCAGCCGCCGGCCAGTTCTCAGATACCGTCCGGACGACGGGAAGGGATGGCTGACGGCCGCAATTGTGGGATCCCGGGAGGAGAGCGCCCATGTATCACACTGTCCCTCTGCTCGGGAGACGAGGTCACGCAGGCGGAGCGTCTGAAGGGACGGACTCGCCTGTCAGACTCCGGAGACGGCCATATGATCGCGGGCGCAGATGGCCTATCGATAAAGGACCCTAGGAGGCGATCATGGACCCATCCTGGACCCTGGGGGGTGTCCCTGCACGGCCGGCCCTACGCCGTATCCGGACTTGGGCATCGTCGACCGGACCCTGAGGCTGCTCTTGGAGACCAGCAGGCAGAACCATTCGATCCTTCACGGGAGGCACGACGCGGTTGGGCTGGGTGTGTCGTGGAGCGGAGAGGGCCCCAGAGCAAACGGCCGAACCGACTGGATCTCTCATCGATCACCGTCGCGGGAGGGGGATACCAGAGACCGGCGTTGAAACCTGCCAAAAGTTACGACAAACATTGGTCACTCAGGCAAGAGTCGCCGTGGGGCGCCTGTAGATACGGCCTCCCAGCGCTCCAGACGCAAGTCTGCCCAAACGCCTCGCAGCGCATCCAATGGCCTCTGCGCGCCTCACCAGCAAGCGTCGCCTCGTCTTTGACGTCCCGCAGACCGCCGAGCCCTGCCTGGTCGCGTCTCCCCAGGCCTGCGCTGCCGCCGAGGTGCGAGCTCTCGGCCCGTCCGCCCTCGCGATAGACAGATATATGCCCCCCGGTGCGATACCACATTCCCGTCGTTCAAGGTACACAGCAGTCTGC
>JGI26055J44792_1000470_pt1 | contig 10117 bp, 15 predicted proteins | sample HigsolmetaGSP17D_FD_44792 | JGI IMG/M metagenome (IMG submission 44792)
AGCTGGAGCTTTCGATATAGATACGGCAGGAGGAAGACAGCGTAGAGGACGACCACGCCTCCAGCGACACCGAAAATGCATCCAGCAGTCTGTCCGGCAGTCCAATCGTCTACCTTCAGGATCGGAGCTGCGAGAATAATGAGTATCAAGGCAAAAACGGACAGAATCATGGACGACTAACCTCCCTTCCAGACGATCACCATGGTAAGAATGCCGGCTGTGACAGCAAAGTAGATGGGAATCATCCAGAAGCCAGCGCGAAGCGAGTTCTTTCTCTCGAGCACGCCGTACTTGGTGATCAGGAAAATGACCGCGGCAAACCCGCCAGCAAGTGCGGGGGCAACGAACCAAGCCGCGATAATAGCGGAAACACCATTGGCATCATTCCAGGTCCATTGGACGCCATCCTTGCCAATGGTCGCAATGGCGACTCCGATAATAGCACCAACAATGGAGTGACTAACGCACGATTCAGTCAGACTCGATCCATCTCACTTGCAACGCGCTTGCCCGGCGGCACTTACGTGGTGGAAACAGGCATTCCCATCTTGGTCGCAAACGTCAGCCAAGTTGACGATCCGACCAGAGCACACATCATTCCGAGCATCAAGACGGCAGGGTCCTCCTTGAACTTGTCTATTCCAATGATCCCGTTCTTGATGGTACTCGTTACACGAGCTCTTGAAAGGAAAGTCAGCAATCCTCGCTTGTTGACGACATCGTTCCCACTCACCCCACAAGGACAGCACCGAGGAATTCTGTGCAGGACGCTATCATCATGGCCTGCAGCATGGTCAGGGACCGCGACGAGACGGACGTCGCGAAGGAGTTGGCGACATCGTTGGCACCGATGTTCCACGCATCGAGGAAGGCCAGGATCAGGCCAATGGCGAAAATATAATCGAATTGATGGAGGACCGCCATCTTGGCAGATAAGGCCGAACAGTCTCTGACTGTCGAAGACGAAGGATAGGACCTGGTGCTGAGCTGGGTTTGTCTCTTCGACCCTGGAGCGGCCGTCTCAGGACCTTATATCTCCGTGGGCTCAACACCACCCACACCCTCCCACGCCGGCGGGCAGGGACTGAGCGCACAACGGAGCCAACGGCTGCAGCGCCTGCAGGGGCGTGCTTTCTCACGGCCGGATGCCAAGATCTCCGCCAAGGAGGAGACGTGCCAAGCCCGCCATGGCTCTCGCCAAGAGCGGGTCTTGACGGCCGGGAGGCGGAGGCCTCGTGCTGCAGGAGCGACAACGTGCTCGACATGGGAGATTTGATTTGAGCTTGGCATGGCGTGAGATCTCGAAGGGCTTGGCATGCCGTTCCGCCGAGACTCGACTTCGCGGTTTTCTCTTTTCACGATGGACAGCAGAGAGCCAACGCTTCCGCCGGTCCAGCGCGCAGCTGGCGGCGGGCTGTGTGAGCGTTGCAATGAGACCGTCTAGCCTGCCGCCCTACCAGAGCACATCGTGGGCTGGTTTTTGTCCGTTTCTGACTGCGTGTGTCGCCATCCCACCAGTTCTCGTATCCCCACATCGGGCTGGCTCTTTCGGTCTTTATCTTCCCACATTCTCACTCGGACTGCTTGTCGGTCTGTGAAAACGCAGATAAACGGCTGGGAGCTGTCTGGCGCTTGGGTTTGCGGAGCGTCGTGGTATACAACACTAGACACCTCAATATGACTCTGGTCAACTTGGAGAAATAATACCTCAAGCAGAGTTGTGTTCAGCCGCAGTTGGGGCACCGTAAGATTAGCATCGGGTCTACCGTCAGCACCTGACATAGCAATTTCTCGCATGCATGCAATCCAAATCGGGATATTTCCCAGTCACGTTAGGAGGACGTGCTACCACCATGGAGGGAGCCAGCCGGCACGCAGGTGAACGTCTTTGAGTTGGCCAATGGCCTCTGATGGCGGCTAGTGCTCGTTCATCTCCGTCGAGCTAAGATTGGAGACCGCGTCTTTTGGGAAAAGAAGCTTTTCGAATGTCACCCATGGCTCTAGGCGCGCTGTGCGCTCCCGGTTGCAGGTTGCACGACAGCACACGTGCATCAAGAACCTGCTCCATGTCGATCAGACTTGAATTTATAACGATCGACTGACATCACAGAATTATGGTAGTGGACTTCCAAGACCGAAAAGAGCTTGCTGGTGGGTGGCAACCACGCTGGCAACTACGAGAACAGACTGCTCCCGTGCCTTTTTCGTTCCTCTCTGTCCGTCCTCTTGGCCTGTTGCCCATCCTGTCGTAGGCCAGGCCCGATCCATCGCTGGTAACCCAGCAGAATTCTCCTTCCTTTTCTGTGCACTCTTTTTCATCAACCCCACCGATGGCCGCTCCGATGACCTTTCGAGTCGCTGAAGTCAGGTCGCCGTCGTTTCAGGTCACGGATACACCCGATGGGGAAGGGCGATCTGCAAAACATGCGGCAAGAGCATCCTATCCTTTGCCAACCTGGTTGGGTTGGATGATCGAAGATGGGTTGCTATGTGTACTATATCTCCGGCTCACAGAGAAGTCCCCGACAGTTTCTCCAGGGTCTCGAAATCGGGCATCCACAGGGGTGATCCCTCGTCCTGGTCAATCCACGGTGCGAGCTCCATCACCATGCGCAGCGCATCGTCCCTGTCGTCGACGTACCCCGTTCCTTCTGGTGCCGTCTCCGCGAATGTCCCTGCTGTCCGAGACGCTGCGAGATTTTCAGTGTCGGGCATATCGTGAGTGACCCGGTCGAATCTGACACCACTGTGTTGGGCGTGCGCAGCCATCATCTCAGCCATCCCGGTGGTCCCAGCACCGTTGCCTTGCAGCTTTTCCATGGTCGCGTTGACCAGAAGCTCAAACGCATCCCGATATTTCTTGACCCACGCAGCCCTCTCACCCATGACGAACAGCACCGCCGAGCAGGCTCGGATGTCATTGCTCATCCGCACTGACCAGACCCGGTCCGTGTTGGTCCACAGTGCATAGAGCATGGTGATGCCCGCCACGAAGACGGTCTGCACGGCCAGGAAGGANTGCCCGTACTCAAGCGTCTGGTGCAGCCTCTTGTGGGTCTGACAGATATCTCCCGCGGCTCGGAGACAGATATGGTAGTACGGATCTGTGATCGGGAGTAGGGGCAAGAACGGCTGGATAAGGAGCCGCACGGCCCGGTTATAGTGTAACATCGGATAATCGAGCTCAGAACCGCTGAACAGCGAGGTCACAGATGCTTTCCACTCCTCCAGCTCCCGATACAGCTTGTCCATCTTGGGCCGGAGTGTATGCAATGGCCGGTCTGCACGGTAGATCGAGTGCTGGATCTTCGAGTCAAACCGGCGCAATTGAAAGAGGCAGATAGCGAAGGTAAGAGAGGTCCTGGTCGTCATCGGCTGAGGTGAGGTCAGGATTGCCGGATCGCGCACGTCGTCGTCCACGTTGTATGGCAGCTCGAGGTCGATGTGCCGGTCTGAGATGCTGACCGGCCGTCCTAACGAGATGGCAATCACCCGTTCGAGGTAGTACACGGTCCAGAAGAGCCTCCTGCGCATCTGTGCCGTGAATGGATCGAGATTGGTCGAGTTTGCCTTCCTGTGGAGTCCAAGGTCGATGCAGGTCCGCATCGCAAGACCGATCATATACCACATGCCATGACTGGATGCGGAGCGGAGGTGATAGATAACCAGGAGGGTCATGGCCTCAATATTCTGGATCGACCGTGCCTCACGGGCCGCAGAGACATGCTGGAGCGCGGTCATGTAAAATCGCTTGGTTGAGTCAGCCAATGGAACAATTGACAGCAACATGACCGGACTCACCTCTGGCGGCGTATAGCAATACTTCTCGCTCAGCTGTATCATCGTCGCCCCAATAGCATAAACGAGATACAGCTTGAAGATACCAAATCTTTCCGCCTTGGACAAATCCTCGGGTTTCGTGCTTGCCAACCGCCACCGCTCCTCATGCAGGCGCCATACCTCCGCCCGGTCGAGGAATGGATAGCGTGGATGCAGCCGTGTGAAATACGCATTGAGAATCCGTGCTCCCATCTCGTCGTTTGGCGGTTCCGCACTGTTCGCGAGCAGATCCTCCATTTTGATGGGCCGGTTGTGGATGGCACCGGCTGTACTGGAAGAGTCGCCTCGTTTTGCCGCTGTCCCTAGATTGGCGTTTCCTCCGCACCCGCCACCCGCAGCTTTCGACTGGTCTGGGGATATTGGCAGGATCTTGTTCCACACAGTTGCCTGCACCATCTCGCCCAGATTGGCGGCGAGGGAGAGCCCGGAGCTGGATCCAACGTACGCGGGGGCTTCCGAGGAACCCAGTGTTAGGAACGCCACAATCTCTCCTACAGCATTGCTCCCTATGCCGGCTGTCCCCGTCTGCATGGCCGGTTGGCTCTGCTGCGACAAGAAAGTCGTCGCAGGGTGAGCAGTGCCGGATGCGTGGCTGTCAGCGGCCCTCGACTCGAACTGAGCGATTCTGCCCTCGAGGTAGGCAATGCGCTCTTCGAGGGCGCGGGTGTACCTGTTAATCCATTAGCTTTTCTGCGAGAAGAGAAAATCAGGACCAATCAATTGAAGAGAAACCCTACTCCGGTGGATATTCGCCCTCTCGTCTGATCGAGGACTTGTCACATTCAGCGTTTGCCTTGCGGCAATTGGAGCAGATGGGGTACGCATTGTCGCACTGCCAATGTTAGTGACCGGCCTCGTTTAACAGGATGTTTCAAAGATCGACTCTTGGACTTGACTCTAGAGGTTCGTGGAGTGCTTGCTTACTCTCTGCTTCCGCCTCTTACAGCGGGTACATGCCGTCCGGCCGCGCTTCCGCGGATTACACTCGCTCGAGGCGGGCGACGCGGTCGAGTGCTGAGGCGTGTTCATGCAGGGTACGTCTCTGTCGACTATACCAACAATGAGAGGATTGTGGGAATACCAGCTTCCCACACTCACCACCTCTCCCGAGGGCGCATCGAACGGCGGGAGAGCAGCTCGAGACGTCCCTAGCGATTAAGCTAGCTGACTAAAAGAAACTTCAGGACAGCCAGACCTGGCAGACAGCTGACACAATCTTTTTCAACGGTGAGAGAACGCTAATGACTGCTGACAAACTCCACAACGCTCTCTAGTCCATGCGTGATGGAGAAAGATAGACAAGATGGAGACAGGAACTGCGGATGGCGTGACGGACCACAGCAAGAGGCCCACTGGGGCGACGGGCCCGCTCGCCAGGGCTTAGCGTTCGGCACGCCGTCCCGAGATGTATGTAGATACCTGAATCTCCACGGTATCCAAAACCCACCTGGAGAATTTCCGGATTTCAGATACTTATTCTCCGATCGAGCTCTGTCCCACCGTATGACTGGTACCTTGGGGGTTCTGTGTACTGTACTAACTAATCTCGTAAGGCGACCAATCACATTTTGAGGAACACTAATCACTGGATCTAAAGCGATACAACTTACCTAAAGTACCTATGTGGATAGGGAATGATAAGTGATAAGATAAGTACCTAGGAAGGATGAGTATGATCCGGGTAGGTTTGTGTCTGTCCTATAACTCCTATCCTATCCTATCCTGTCCTGTCCTGTCCTGTCGCCAGGGGTCTGCGGTGATATTCTACGAGAACTGGCAACTATTGGGTTTGGAAGATGATGGAGTTCGGGCACGCTGTCCTATGCGTCTGTTTGCTTTAAGATCTCGGTAGAAGTGTAGATGTGATTATTGGGAAGGTCCAGGAGAAGATAGGATCGGGACTGCGGTCCACATCCTTTGGAAAAGGAAATATAAGGAAATATAAATACCATTAGTCTAGTAGAGGTCTATAATAGATCTATCATATAACAGCACCCATCCATTGCGTACCGTTTTTTAGACGCGTAGCGGTAGCTTGGAAATGAAATGAAAAGAAAAAAAAGCAGCCCGCCCATGCAATATATATCACCCGTCGGAGATGCCTCTAGAACAAGAAGAAAATCCACTTAAAAAAGAAAAGAACTGTATAATCCACCGGAATTCATCATCGTCATCATCATCGAATTCCCGCTCCGTCCGCGTTGTTATCTTCTGATGCAGAGCATTGCTTTGATTCTGCTCGAGACAGCTGCGGCGTCGAATCACTCTCTTCTTCATCTTCCTTTCCTTCCGGTTCCACCTCAAGTTGCTTCTCCTGAACAGCAGCAGCAGCTGCTGCTGCTGCTGCTGCGGACGTCTCCGTCTCCGTCGCCGCATTCGCCGCATTCCCGGCCTCCGCCTGCTCCCCAGGCTCCTTCGGCCTCTCCAGCCCCCGATCCTTGATCAACACACACCCCACCAGACACAGCCCGATCAGCGGCGTCTGCAGGATAAACACCGCCCGCGACGCGCTCATGTACGCGTCCAGGATCCCCTCCCAGTCCGCCGCCGGAATAGAATCTTTCAGATTGGCGGGCACCGCGTACGTCAGGTGCGCCAGCTGCCCGTAGTACCCCGGGGGCAGGTGCGAGCGCAGCGTGGCCTGCAGGACCGCGGCCGAGACGGCCAGCCCGACGGCGCCGCCCATGCAGCGGAAGAAGTTGCGGTTCGAGATGACGACCGCGCGCTGGGACTTGGTGCAGTGGGCCTGGAGCGCGACGAGGGAGGGTTGGAAGGTGAAGCCGACGCCGATGCCGATGAGGAGGAGGAAGATGACGATGACGCCGTGCGGGGTAATGCGGGAGAAGAGGATGGTGAGGCCGGTGCCGCTGTATCAAGTTAGATTCATGAAATGAAGGAAAGGAGAGGAAGGGGGTGTTAGGGTTTGGGATGACTTACAGAGTCCAAAGAGTGAAGCCGGCCCAGATGACTTCGCCGTACCGCTTGCGTCGCGAGATGTACTGCCCCGAGAGGATGGACGCGATGGACTGTATTGCGAGCATGGGGATGGTCATGGCGGCGGATTCGAGGGGTGGCCACTGCCGGACGTTTTGGAAATATAGCGGCAGGTAGTAGAGAAAGGACTGGTAGACGGCGCCGAGCAGGAAGTTCTGCAGGAAGAGCGTCGAGATCACTCGGTTCCGGAAGAGGGTCACTGCGTGATGTCAGTCCCAAGCTACGTCTCGGGGTCATAGGGGCGTTGGGTTACAACTTACTCGGTAGCATAGGCAGAGTCGCAACTTTCCACTCGATCAGGATGAACGCAATCAGCGCGCATCCCCCGATGACCAACATGCTGATCACCATGGGCGAGTCCCAGGGGAAATAAGCCCCGCCACCAGAGATCGGAATCAGCAGGAATATAATGGCCACAGACGACGCCAGTATACCGAGAAAGTCGATCCGACTGGCATTCTTCCGCATCCCTTCCTTGCGCATATTGTTCGGGAGAAGGAAGTACGCGATAACCGCGCAGCATGCCGCGAGAGGCGATATGAGCCAGAAGTACCCGCGCCACGTCGACTTCTGCACGAAAGCCGCCGCGATGAACGGCCCGATGACATTGCCTATTCCGACGCAGGACCCCAATATCCCCTGGTACTTGCCTCGGGCCTTGAGCGTGACGACGTCCGAGACGATGATCATCGTCAACGACGATGCGCCGCCTCCCGCGACGCCCGCCAGACCGCGGAAGACGTAGAACATGGCCGCGTTCTGGGACAGGCCGCACAGCAGATCCGCGATGCAGAGCAGCGCCAACGCCGCCATGAACACGACCTTGCGGCCGAAGATGTCGGACAGCCGGCCGTAGAGCACCGTGAACATGGTGTTCGCGATCAGCGACGACGTCCCCGCCCAGGAGATGGTGCTCTCGGCGTGGAGCTGCCGCCCGATGGTGGGCAGCATGACGCTGATGCCGTTCTGGTCCATGAAGCAGATCAGGACGGACGACGCCAGGCCGGCGAAGACGACGAGCAGTTGCCCGCGCGGGAGGAGGTTGGTCTGGTCGTGCAGGGCTTTCTCCGCATCTTGCTGGCGCTTCATGGTCCAGCGGTCTGGTTCAGATAGGAAATGCTGGTTGGATTAGTTTGTAGAAGATGCAACGCGTTAGGAATTGCGAAGGGCGTTGAGGCTCGAAATTGAAAATAGAATCATAGAGAAAATTTTATGTTCTCAAAGAGGGAAAGGAAGAAACAGACAGAAGCAATATATGAAAAACAAGAAGAAGCCGTCAAGCTCCTTCGAATCCGATAGCCTCAGTGCCTCGCAGTGGTCAGAGCCCCCGCGCTGCAGACCCCCCGATAAAGACACATCAAACGGCAAGGTATTGCCATGCTCATCATCATCGGAAAATTGTTTCCTATCATCTCCGTGGCAATCAGCTCAGATCCAGGCTCGGAATATGTGCCGATAACAAAAGGGGCCGTCGGGGCACAGGCAAGAAGACGCCCCGTGTCGAGTCAAGCTTGATGGCGAGATTGCCGGCGCCGCGTCAGGTTTGGGAGATCGAGCCCGGGATGTGGAGCCCGTCGGTCGGGAAGTGCCGACCGCGTCTTCGGACGTCCGATGGAAATTTCGGAGATGGTCATGGCGAGCACTGGGCAAGAGACGATGGCAAGAATCGTGTTCTGTTGGGAAAAAGGAATATTATTCTTTCCCGCCTGTCGGTTGAGCAGCCGTAATTGGTTCCGCAAGTATGTCATACGTCGTCCTGCCCGCCAAAGCACCATTGCCTTTTTAGGAATTCGGATGGTGCCCCGGCCACCTAGCCCAGTCAGGTTCTCCTAGGCATTGCGAAGATACTGCATGCTGAGATAAGATACATCTTCGATCCACGTGCAATTTGACTTTATCTCCATCTATCAGATGCTAGAGGCTTCCATTGAGAGTTTTTATTGCCAACTCTAACCCGTCGCATGCATGCATAGAACTATATATCGACCCAACAGATTCATCGCAACCTTGTTGTCGAGGGTTCCCCGTTCATTTCATCCATATCGTATTCTGCAGATGCAGTGTATATATTACCTCTAGCAGTTTCTGAGCGTAATCCTCCAGGCTTTTGAGGTTCTCTCAGCTAGAGTCTATAGAACCGTTTTGGAGAGACTTCTCGACAGACTAGAGGACGTGAGAAACAAGTTCCAAACAGAGCAGCAGTAGAGGCGGCCACAGCCTAGAGCTTATATCTAAAAGCAGGCGACCGGTCACCCATCCTGCTCAGCTCCTCCTCGGTATACATGCCCGTCCCCTGCTCCTCCCGCCTCTTGTTGATCCTCTGGTACGAGACTCTCAAGATAACAACCGCAATGAAACCGGCCACCAGGAACCCGAGTTCAAGCGAGTGGCCCAGGATATATTTTGGGCTGTCCTCTGCACGATAGAAGTTCGAGGCCATCGCTGGACGGGAAACCCAAATCAGTATTTACGTTCTCGAGACGGTTTGAATTGACAGGTAAAGTAAGTTAAGTAACTCACCTCCAGCAAGGTTGCCAGCACCGATGTGGACCGCCATTCCGACAGCCCGTTTGTAGCTTCCGGCAAGGTTGTTGCTCAGCCAGGTGATATTCCCGGGGAACGCCGGGTAGATACCTGAGAACACACTCGTGTCAGTGTCAATTATAGATAGAGTTGAAATAGGAGGATACCCACCAACTACGGCAACGAAGACTCCAAAGTACACTACTCCGGGCACACCTCGTCCAGAGGCTGCCAGGCAGATGATAAAACCAACTCCGATGAGGCACATGAACCCCAAGATAAATGGGGAACGCTTGCCCACTCTGTCTGAATACCAGGCGGCGATGACGGACACTGCGGCTGCGGTGACGTAGATGGGTACCTGAGCGAATTAGCAGTACATAAGTAAAACGAGGAACAGTGTATGCTCACAGTCAGAAGCTGCGCCGTCGAGGATGTGTATCCGAGCTCCTTGATAATTGTAGGCAGGAACAGAGACGTTCCATAAAGGGGACAGACAATCCCCCAGAACACTAAGTCCAATGTCAGTCTGCAGTTCATCTCCAGCTGAAGGTCTGGTGGTTAGGTACGTACTAACGACGCCAAGATAGATCTGCCAATCAGTGAAGGCGTCCTTGACGTATTTCCACTTGAATTCGTCGTTCTCCGCGACCTTGCGCTGGCCATCCGACTCCTGGTACCGCAGACGATGGACCACCCAGGCCCTTTCCTCCTCCGTCAGGAACGACGCGGTGTCGGGAAAGTCGTACAGGACGAAGTA
>JGI26055J44792_1000478_pt1 | contig 10026 bp, 10 predicted proteins | sample HigsolmetaGSP17D_FD_44792 | JGI IMG/M metagenome (IMG submission 44792)
GGACATGTGGGCCTGGGATGTTCCTATCGTCGTGGACGGCAAGGAGTACCCATGGGCTGACGGCCAGGTGTTCAAATAAATGATTCCATTGCATGACGGTCTCCATTGACGTCGAGCTTCAGTTGCGTCATTGGACTCCGAGTTTGGATCTTCTTTTCGGGCACCTCCACTTCCGTCATTGTACCCATCCAGTGACGGCGTCGGCGGTTGAGATGAGGGGCAGGTGATCGGTTACGGGTGCTGACCTTCCCGCCGTCATTGTCTACCTGCCCGCCCATTCCCACAAACCCCTTTACTCTCAGTGGTAATTTCTTCCTGCCCGCCCTAACCCCTTACATGTTTCGTTTGTCAGGCGAACATAGTTCCCGCCTTGATGGGTCACGTTATGTTTATGATATGTCGAGAAGATAATGAAATGAATAGCACTAGTTATGCTAGCAAGAAATAAAAGCATTCTGAATGTATCAACACTTGAAACTTGTTCCTCTGTAGTGTAGTGCTTGGTGTGCCGCTTTCGGGCCGTATTTCCACTTGGATCATCATTCTTGTGAGTTGATGTATTATCCTAACGGCACATCCTGTCACGAGGATCCGTAGAAGTTAATTAGAAGCTTTATTCTTCTCTTTAGAATCTTGCTCTGCTCTTTAAACTATACTCTGTGCAATCTCTTCGCAATGTAAAGTAGTGTCCAGGACTAGGTGCCGCTCACCGAACATGGCTACATTGTGAATATCAAGTTAGCTACACTATGTGAATATACCAGATACAAAGCAGCTGTGAGTGTAAGAACTTATTCGTAATATTTGAATGGTTTGCTGATCTCCAGAATATCTGGAGATTAGGGGTTTAAAATAGATTCATCTACGTGACTCAGTTCGGAAAGGTTTCATCATACATACCTCATTAGACGAGATATGAGAGCTTAGCTGAAAATTGTCATATGAGTAAGTAGCCAGAACTAACTGGGACTTTACTAGTGTACATGATAAGAGCCTACCTTCTCAAAAGGCGCATCCTCAAGCAGTCATGCGGGTAATATAGAATCGGATCAGATTCTATAAAGATGGGTAGATGTGATAAATAGTAGTAACATAGTGGCTTCTCCTTTGACAGATAGTGTATTGGAGCGTTCTGCCGGGTAAGACTCCTGGGTCCACCGGGGAGACTAATCCTCGGCCATATACTCTTTCTATGTCATCTTCTTTCATCCAGACGGACATCGTCGTTAAATCTTTGTGTGGTTGTGAGTTCTTCCTTTAGGGGGATATTCGACGGGTTCTCGCTGGGTACACGACAGGCCTAGGTAAACCCTCGAGACCCCCTCTTCATTTGCTTGTTAACTTCTTTGTGCATATATGTTGAGTTAGTCAATATATCCCTTTGTCCTTTCCCTCCTAGGTCATTACGGCTATGCTCCTTCAGCCTGCTCTCCTACGTAGAGGCTTAGCGAGTTGCGGAAGTTCAATGGCAGTATAGAAAATGACAGGCTAGGCAAGTGGTCGTACTACATATCTTTATTGAAGAATGCTGACTTCTAGAATCTTTCACTATTTGGTCATTCAGACTGTTTTGTTTAGTAAGTATATAAAGCAGCTTTGGGAGTCAATTTCACATTTGGAGATAGTTAGACCGTGATTATAAGTATGCTGACAAAGTATAGACACAAATCTACTCCTCTTTTTGTCCTGTATTAAGACCTTTCATGATGATATTGTCCTATGTTTGCCGGTAAGGCTTGACAAAGGAATTACACAGATTATGGAGTTTTGTATTTTTCTGTCAATCCGTAACAAGAGTTGCACTTGAAATACATTCTTTGCTCTATATTCAACATAAGCCACGTATCCCCATTCCGAGAGCTTTTATACATACTGCACACCCCGCTGCGGAAGTGTTGTCAAGTCCGGATAAGCCATCTGCAACCTCGCAAGCACAGTTTCTCCCTCAACTGCTTCGTCCGGTGAAATCATCTTTCCGCCTCTATACTTGACCTCCCCGTAGCGAACGGGACGATTACCAACGACATCTAGCAGCTCGTCCAGTTCACAGTTCGACCCCTTGCCTTGCAATAGCGGCGCATTAAACGCTTTGGCTATCTCAATGGGGCTCAATGAGATTGGACGGCCGATTCTCCACCACCCGTAGAAAGTAGATGCAACAGGAACAACACAAGCTATCATTACGGCGACTCCAGCAGCGAGATACCCGTAATGTACCTGGAAGGCGGGCAGAAGACTCACCTCCACGGTATTCATGGTTTGATTTGTCTGTACATGGGATGCGTTCACACCAGAATAGTAGTAAAACGGACTTGAATCATTTGAAGCAGACAGAGCAGTGCGGAACATTATTTCTTGCAGCGAGCTGATCACTTCTTCCGTCGGATCGCTCCATGTATCTTCACAAGCTGTCATACTGTTGATTGAGGTGACATAGTCCTGTGCCAAAGTCCCAGATATATTCAACGTCCATATATGATCAACTTGCCAGATTGTTGCTTCGGAAGTCAACAAATCTGATGCGGCCAAGTAAAAACCGCCTAGAGTACTGCCTCGCACAAAATTATCTTCGGAGATAGAGTAAACTGCAACCACAGTTTCCGGGGTCGTCCCAAGGCTTGATAGGGACGAAGAGAAGGTCACCGTCCCATTTTCGATGTTGACTGGGTATTTCAGAGTTGCAGGTCTGAAAGTGCAGTGATTAACCTGCAACTGGCTTTTACAGGGACTTTTGTCCTTGTAGGCCACTGTGAAGTTGATAGTGGACGGTTCGCGTACATCAAAGGTGAAATTCGATGAGAAAGTGACTTTCATGACATTTGCCATAGCCGAGAAAGTTCCGTTGTAATCTGAACCAACTTCAGTGCCATTTGGAAGGACATAGATACTTCCAAAGTCATAAGGCAAAGTAATTCTGGAGCAGTCCACTGCGAAGCCAGCAGCCTTTATAGTTCCTGAGCAGTTTCCGGTCCCACATCCGCTGTCGTTCAGATACATGGGAGCTCTGGAATTATATCCCTTCATGACCTCCTCGAAGATTGTGGTCATTCCAGACAGCACAGGAGACGCATAACCTTGTGTCATGCCGGTATAGCCCTCTGGGATCTGCTGCGCGATGGGCACAGATATAGCAATGTCCTTTCTGAAGGGCTGGACTGATATAGTCAACGCCCTCTGGAACAAAGGGTTGTCGACGGCAATAATAACCGATGCGATGCTCGCAAGAGTTATCACGTTGAAGAATCTTATCTTTTTCATGGCATCATAGATGCTGTTTGCGAAACTCCAGTACCGATGGAGATCGTTCACGGTGCAGCCTTCGATTGCTTTGATCCACCAGGCGATGACGGCCCCTTCGGCCATGGCAAACCGAAGCAGTCCGTTACTTGCGGCCGAGGAAATGGCTAACAGGACTGACGGTTGAATTTGCCATTTGTTCGTGGGCTGCTTATTTGAGATGATGAGGACGACGACGTTGAAGGCAAGGCACAAAACGACACCCAGCAAGGCCGAGATTCCTAGCCAAGGAAGTCGATTCCATACTCCGGTTTCCCATAACCTGGAGCCATTGAGGGTGAAATATTTGATTTTGTCTTTCTGTTTTGACTCTGTTGATGATTGGTCGACCATTCTGCGAGGGAAATTGGACAAAAGTGCTCCGTCTTATAGATATCAACAAGAATGCAACTTCTTTCAAAGAGGTGTCTTTGCTTCCTATGGGATTTAGCACCACAGAGGCCAAGGTACATTTAAGCGCGCAAAGTTTGGCGTGTCAGTCTCGCCATAAACAACATTGCCACTATCAGGGCGCAGTCTCCATTCCCGTTTGAGCGGACATGGCTGCTTAAGCTGTGTACTATGTACTAGTCTCGGCGCTTGCACGAAACTACTCGCAGGAAACCAATCTCAACAAAGTTGGAGTGGAGACTCTTAAATAAAACGAATTGAGCTTCTTTGCTGCTCATTGGCACACTGGCAATAGGCCACTGTCACAGGCCAACAACTGATCTTCCAGACGTCCTGTGCGGCTGAAAAATGTAACGTTATCTTTGAAGTGCACGGATGCCATGGGGGGCCTGACGAGTGGAGCAGTATGTAAACCCGCCACGGATACTCCACAGAGACGTCTCCCAAAACTTCAACGACGATTACAAGTCAAGATTTTTTATCGCCTGAGTCTCTCTTATTACATGTTCCTGTTATATGCTAACAAAACAATGCCATCTTCGCTTCGAAGACTGCACGGTAGGATGGGTTTGTGCGCTCCCGATTGAACTTGCCCGTCGCACAGAGATGCCCGATCAAGAGGACAAAGACCTATCTCACGATGATTCTAGTGACCCGAACTTGTATACACTCGGCCGTATCAGAACCATAACGTTGTCATTGCCTACGCCCCAGTTGGCCAGATGGGAGCCAACACTGCTTAGTCGAAGTTCAGATGAAGCCGAAATTCCCTTCAATTCTTGTGCCCTTTTGGGGTGTTGGTTTGTCAGTACAAAGAATACTGAAAATCTCCGTTTGCAAGGAACGAAATATGCCATGCCAAGTTGATTCTGGAATTCATACAACTCTCGAGGCAGGCCGGCCTGCGAAGCTCTGTGTCTTTTTCGACCTTGATACCTGCACTTGTAGTCACGTCGTGAGTATCGCCCGCATATTCGATCGCTCCTGCTGCAACGAACCTTTTTCCTGCGGGTTCGTGTGTGCTCAGTTCCACGCTCGCCCAAATGTTGGCAATATGTGCATGATCTGAAGTTTTTCTCTTTCTCTACAGATGTCAGACGCCAGTCGCCCGGTAGCGTTGTTGTTATTGGCGCTGGTACCGGACTTGCTGCGATCTCCTTCATTGGGACTTTTGTTGTAGAGTTTAAGGAATCTATACCTACATTCGGCGCCTTGGGAGATTGCGAGAGCAAAGTGGTGGAATACGAGTTATCAGATTGACATGAACCCTAAAAATAGCAAGTGTGCCTGTGTAACTGACTGGGGTTTTACACCTCCTATGGGCCCTCAGGTTACTCGTGGAACATATGTAGAGTGTAAGGAGCAAATCTTCATAGCGAAGTACCCGTCAGTGACTTTTATTTGGACTTGGGAAACGACTGCGAAGCCAATGAGACGGCATGTGTTAGAGTAGGCGGTGTACTGGCACAAGACATCTAAGTGCCAAATAGCTAGGTGGAGATAAGTACTGAGCAGGCTTATAAACACAACATGTCAGAGTTACAAGACAGAGACGTGATCTAAATGAATGGTCTGTCAGGGACCACATAGATGCAGCTGCTCCGCCTCAGAATATGCAGATGTGGCCCAGGGAGAAATGCACCAAGAGTACAACACCACTACAGGGATGTTCATAAAAAGGATAGACAGCGCGTTTACTGCATGGCTATACATGACAAGTCTACAGCAGTTTTAAAAATGTCAATATAGAATAATCATTGTGCAAAGGACGAGAGAATAAATGGACAGCATAAAGTGGACAGTTCAAACTTTCAATTCAGGGCAATGTTAGTCCTTGGCATGCTTGATGATATTGCCTTTGGCACCATCTTGAGAAAGAATCCCAAAAAGGCGGCCCTGCCATTCAGTCACATCAGGGGATATTTTGACTAGATCATCTTTGCTGTGCTGGAAATCAAAGTAAATGAGAACTTTTTGTGTTTCCCATGTGACACTAGATAGTATAGTTTTTTACATAGTTGCGCACATGTTCTTGCTTCACAATGGGAGTTAATAATGATGATTTGTACACGCATTTCAGTATCCAGTAAAGAAGCCTGGTCTTTCCTCTAGTCAGAAATAATAGGCCACACACTGCAAAAAGGCCTGCCAAAGTTTCCCACCTCAGTCACAAGTATATTGATGTTGTGTAAACCTTCACCTAGCCACGCCCAGAATGAGCCTTGCTGTCGAGATTGAGAGACTCCGGTACAGATGCTTAGCTTTTTGATGAAAAGGCTTGTGGCTGGCTCCCGTACGCAATGATTCTAACCATATGCCTTCGATCCCCATCCTCGAAATCCGGAATAGCGGAATGAGCAGCCGTTCGCTATGAATCCATCCAGTCAGCACCATGAGATCACTATTTATGATGCCCTTACCTGGTCCCACACAACCACGGTTCCCGGTTCCCATGATACTCGACAGGAAAAGTCCAGGGACCGAATATGATCGTGCAAGAATCCCAACAGCAGATCGGACTTTGATGGCTTAAGACGAACGATCTGGCGGGCAATTGTAGGGTTGACAAAAAGGACTGGTTCCTGAGTGACTGGATGAGAGATGATCAGAGGATGTTCGGTCTTGACAGCCTCCTTGAGCGCCCTCTCTTGCGCTACTCGGGCAATCTCTCCGACACTGGCGCTGGTATGGAGGAGCTTTAAACGGTGCAGTCCTTCACGGAATGACGGAGAAAGAGCTTTATAGGCGGCAGTCAAGGACGTGAAAGCTGTGTCCCCACCGCCTGAAGCAGGAGTCTCCAGAGCCCAGTAGAAGGTAATCCCAGGCGTGTTCGGGGTGAACGTTTGGTCCACGTGCCAGAGCTCATAGTTTGTGCGAGGGCCCAGAAGATCGCGCAGATTTCCTCTAATATCAGGATGAGCAGTGAACCAAACTGCCAAAAGGTTCCAGTAGCGTTTCTTACGCTTTCTCGTCAGCATATATAAGTTGGAATTCCGGACCGGTCCCTTTTGGATATCCCATTGTCAGGTGCTAGACTCGTGTGAAAACACGGTAGGTCAGAAATCACAGTTCAATGTTACTACTCCCATGGGCCAGTCAAACCTGATGAAGAGGCCCATACTGACGGACGATCTCCCTTTACCTGTCGGGCCCAGTGTCGGCAAAGTCTTGTTCCCTCTGTGTTGGTCAGTCCTGTTTTTCGCAGGCGTTGGATGATGACGACTCACAAAAACAAGCACCCCACGCTGAGCGGCCAAGAGAGCGACTTGGTTCAGTCCCTCCTTGCTCAACTGGCTGAGTTGAACACCCCGTATTTCCGTTCCAATTCGCGGAGTGATGTTCTTCAATTGCGCCTTGGGGGTCCGGATATCTGGAAGCGCTGGATCGGCTCGACTTCCAGCTTCAGAGATATCCATCGGAGGGACATCGAGAGTGGGAGTAAAGCCCTCTGGTCGAACCGGTAGATAGTCAGGGTAGAGAGGCTCGGTACGTTTTGCGGGCATGATGGACAAAGAAATTGCTTTCTGCACTGAGCTGTGTACTGTATACCTCTTAGGTACCTAATCTACTGGCACCCGGTTTTTGACGGATTCACAATATTTACAAGCCCGCTCGTTCAATCTATATTCTTCTCGATATCTTTTTGAATCTGCCGGAAAATTATCCATCCGTATCGGACACCTCTCAGGTTCGTGTTCAGATATCATGTCATCAGGCCAAGAAAGGCGTCATCTGCAACTTCACCAACCGCCTGCACGCCAAGGCACCAGAACAACATTCGACTCCCCCATAGGATATCATAGCAAAAGCTGGGTACATTGATAATGCCTCGTTATCCAATAGCATTGCTGCTTATCACGTATCTGATCTCTCTGTTAGTGCGGGGTATAATAATAATAATGGCCCGTTTTCAAGATACCATGATGTCTTGCTTAGATCTGTATTCAACCGGTTTTCGGCTACTACGAGACAAATCATAAATCTCCCGCTAGAACAGGGAGTCAGGGATTCCAATCGACCGTGACAGGCAATTATCATGTTGTACAATGACTAACCAATTAGACAATGGTAGCACTGTTGTTCACCAAGTGCGTAGACTTCAAAAGTGGTGACATGATATTCGAATTCTGGGCTTTTTCATTCTTCGGGGGAAGGAATTCTACAATAAATAATTTTTAGTTATAGTACTGCATATGCAATCTGCGTTCTGAAGCACGTCATTCTTCAGCTGTTTCAAAGATGGCAGGCGCACATCTTTCGTAGTATGAAGGATTTATCTAGTCTTGCCGTCGCCGGCCCTCTATGCAGGTGCAAAACAAGAGCAAAACATACACCAGCTGCACAAACATCTAAAGCAGTCTGAAGATGACAGAGTTGGAACAGCATTATTCGGGCTTCAGTCGGTCCAAAATGCGCGGCAGTGGGAAATGGATCAAGTTCCTAATCAAATTGCGGAGCGACAAAGAACGAGTCCTTGTCCTGAAGCTAGACCTCCTACTTCTGGTTTGGGCATTCATTGCTGGGTTAACCAAAGTAAGATGCCAGTCGGATGCCGATGTACAATCTTAGTACTGACAATCCGTCTGGAACGGCAATAGGATATGGATCAGTCGGCCACGACCCAGGCATATGTGTCCGGGATGAAGGAGTCACTGAGTCTTAACGGCAACGAGCTGGTGGAATTCACCACCTACTTTTCCATCGGATACGCCATCGCAATTGTGCCATCGCAACTCACACAGACCATGGTCCGGCCATCCATATTCTTGCCTGCTTGTGAAATCATTTGGGGATGTTTGACTCTGGCGTAGGATCCACCGCTGTGAATGTCCTTGAAAATATCCATCTGACACCCCGGTCAACAGAACTTATGCAGAGCAAAATGCGCGGACCGTTTATGCGATTCAATTCTTCCTCGGCATCTTTGAATCGGTGGGTACCAATAATTGTCCAGAAACATCACGAGCGTTCTCTAAACGGTACCAGACGTCCTGGCCTGGATTAGTGAGTCTGATCTTCAACTGGTGTACGTCCATCGAAATAGCCACTGCAGGCAACAGGTGCTCATCTGACGTTCCAAAGATACTCCGTCCGGGCAATCTTCGGCGTCAGCGGCGTTGCTGGGAACATGTTTCTAGGAATTCTTCAGGCAGCGCTATATAAGAATCTGAATGGCGCCGCTGGTCTCCAAGTGAAGCATCTCTTATGTAACAAAGAACATTGCCAAAATGAAGAGGTAGAAGGAATATTTATAGCAAATCAAGTAGAAGAAAATCATGACTTGAACTGCCATAATCTAACAACTCTTCTAGGGATGGCAGTGGCTTTTTATTGTCAGGTGAGATCCCATATATAGATTATATATCTTTTGCAAAACTCGACCTAAACACTTTATCACAAACACAGCGGCTGTATTACCATCTTCTGGGGAATCCTTGGGCTCCTGATGATCCCCGATTCACCCGCCATCACCAGAGCGCTCTGGATATCCAATGATGAACGCAAAATTGCACAAGACCGCATGAAGATCCACGGAACCAATACAGCGCGCCTCATCGATCGTCGCAGGCTTGTAGCAAAAATTCGCTCCACCGCTGCCAGCCCTGTATCCTGGCTGTTTTTGGCTGCATACCTCCAATTCGCCTGGAGTCAACGGGCAAACTCGTATTTCCTGCTCTATCTCAAAGTGAGTCATCTGAGTCTCCTATATATAACTCGCATTCTGTCCATCCTTGCTAATACCATTATTCAACAGGGTTTAAAGAACTCACATGGAGAGCAATGATATAGGTAGGTACATATACGATCGTAAGTACATCTGTAGATATACAGGACTGATATCATCCTTTCCATTACAGCACATACAAGGTCAATTTAATTCCTTTGGGTGGATACGGTCTCTCCATTGTAAGCAACATTGACCTGAACGCTCTCAGCGACTGGAAGCAATGGCGATTGCAGATCTCCACTGCTACCGCGGTGAGTTCTGTGACTGAAATTCGAGAACCTTTGTTTGCGTGTAGTTCCTAACTGGAAATCAAATCCAACAGGCTCTCCAAGTTCTATGCTACCCTGTACTCGCCGCGTGGCCGAATTCAACCCTGACGATCATGACCTTTTACTTCTTAAAATTTGCAACGGCCGCCTGGGGGTATATATACATAGTCCCCTTCTTAACCTTCCACTTGCTAATGTCCAATGATAGCTACGCACTGCTCGCTTGGATCGCCGAAATCCTCAGAAAAGAGCCAGAAGCGCGATCGATGCTCGTGGCTGTCGCAGTCACGCTCGTCCGTAAGGCACCCTCCCTCACAGATTCAGTTTGCAATTCCTCACTGC
>JGI26055J44792_1000479_pt1 | contig 10026 bp, 5 predicted proteins | sample HigsolmetaGSP17D_FD_44792 | JGI IMG/M metagenome (IMG submission 44792)
CAATAAAGAGCCTATCACGGACGCTTCTTGCTTGCAGCTCCCCAAATATGAGCCACAGGGTAAAATAGCTGCCATTCAATATCCAACCGACCGCTCCCAGACCTAGCAGTGCTAGGCAATTATTAGACACCCTGCTGAGCAGCTCTCGATCTGAGACGTCCCCGGCTCCGAACTTTGTGAAGTATTCGAATAGATTCCCGAGGAATATTGCAAACGCAGGGGTAATTATCCCAGCTGCAATGGTGACTATCAATGTCGCTGCGAGCGTTAAGATATGCTTTCGAGTCGTGAAGTTGAACAGCGATTTCCAGCTCGCTTCGGAGTGCGCCTCATCATCGTCTCTAGGACTCGAAGCTGACATTGCTTCTTCATGTTCTGAGATCTCCTCAGAGCTTAGAACAGCAGACTTCATGTTTCCCAAATTGTTGACTGTTGCACTTCAAGCAATGCGGACCACAGCGGATAAGGAGATAGTAGGGGATAGCATATTATCCAAGAAAGTGCCCACTCGAACAAAGTAAAACCCACGTTGTAGCTAAGCGAACGACAATATGAGGAAAATTCTAAATTCGGTAGCATTGATGAGGATACAGTCCACAGATGGTTGAAAGAGATGAATGCGTTTCCTTTGTGTTGTTCTCACCGGCTGGGAGAGCCCGTCATGTGACAAAGAGTATTCACAACCGTCTCCGATCTAACATCCACAGCCATTTATCTTATTTCTGTATGCAGATGGAATAAAGAATTGAACATAATTCCTTTCCTGATTCTGATCTATTTCTTATCCAGAAGATGTGGAGGCGGGGTATAATGCCGGTGGTGCGGCTGAAAACTTCCACTATCATGACCCAAGAAAGCGATAATATCGCATTTCACTAAATCATTAGGGTCCGTGGAACAATCCTTTGAGGCAACTGTTCCAGTTTCAAGTTCTGTCTAACACACACACTGCATCGCAAGTCATTCGAGAAGAGCCACAGAATCGGCTGCAAAATGGAGGCCGCGGCAAGCACCCAGGGCTAGGTATTATGCTGTGTCTTCCAAGACGCATCCGGCTCATATAACAAAGACACTCCAGAGTCTTTGATACTTTTGGGATATCATCGAGGGTCTCGATGGAAGATGGTAATGATGAATACGCTATCAGCGTTACGAACTCGACTTCTTCTCCTGCTGGGCCTTCTCATAGATCCAGTCGTTCAGGCCCGCGCGGTTTCTGATCCGTGTCAGAGAAGCCCCAGAAATTGCGCGACTGGCGATATTTCCCTTACCTTGCGATCTCAATGGCATAAAACTGCATGCGCATACCTATAAAAAGCTCGTCAGCTCCGCCACCGAGCCACGCCACCATGCAACTCCAACAGCGATAAGCCAACTTACCAAAAATGGTCGTGTGTTGGTCGTACTCGAATTTAGGGTTCGTCCGTATAATCGTCCCGAAATTGTAGTCTTTGATTTTCTTCTCATACTGGTTCATGAAGTTGCGCCACTTCTCCTTGCCCTCCTTGCTCTTCATCTTGTCCTCATCGATGGTCTCCGCAGGGTCGAAGTCGGGGAATTCCTTCTTGAAATGTTCGTAGATTTCGTCGTCGATCTTCGTCAGGCGCAGCTTGGAGCCCGGCGTCTTCTGAAGAATCGACCAGTACGTCTCCAGATGTTCCACGGCTATTGAGATGTTAGGGACGTGTTCAACAAATAGGTAACTCCCGTAAGCGCAGGATCGGAGGGCTAACCCTTCACCGCAAACTGCTTCTCAATCTACAACTCAGGGTTAGTCGTTTGGGAATTTTCAGGTCGTAAATTGGCTGGACGCTGGAACATACATCTTCGAGGTTCTCGGCCTTCTCAGGGTCGAATGGTTTAGACATGGTGGATGGGGAGTGTGCGCCAAATGACAAATGGCTTCCCGAATGATATTGATTCAGAGAATATGTCAGAACGATGTTCTGGTGAAAGCTGTTGCTTTTCAGTCTTGTGGATGCCGGTCGCGAAGTTGTCCCGCAATAATTAATTTTTCGGGCGGAGCGCGCTTGGTCGCGAAACCCCGCCGAAGCTCCAACGCTCCCGGTACGTCATCAGTCAACTTAAGCTGAGGCCCCGCAGCAGAAGTTTCCATAATTCTAGCACAGATAAGATAACAGCGCCTCCTGGAATAACAACGCTGATATGCCATGTGATTAAAAGAAGATGTAGAAGATGTAGTATTGGAAAGGGCGACAATATCTACAGTCTCGACATTCGATCAAGATTTAAAAAGGCCTATTGCCATGCTAGCTATGCAGACATCCTGTCCAACATGTTCGCCTTGCTGAATGCAATATACAGAATTATTTACCCGAAAGAAACAGAATGATAATCAGCAGAAGCCGCCAAAATATTTCAATCACTATCTGAGTCGGAATCCGGAAGTTCCTCAAGTCTTCCTTCGCGGAGGGCTTGGGCCACAGGATTCTCGACATTGATAACGCCATTCGCCTTCGCCCTACATGTAAAGGTGAGTAAGTGTTAAGAGAATCGACAAAAGCTAGGGACAGGTACCTCTCAAAGAGAACAAACAACCTCTCTGCTTCCCTTTCCTTCTCTTCTTTTGTCATAGGTGGGCCGGTGTCTTTCGGTTCTGCATCCCACCTTTGGCCGGTGATAGGATTGATTTCCGGATCCATGTTTGTAGCAAATGCCTCGTTGGCATTTTGCGGGATTTCCATGCCGCGGGAAGCAAGGAATCCCGACGCAAATCCGTACCCAATTTTCCTGGTGAGATTCTCCGCATTTTTCCCGGAGAGCACGAACAGCAGCTCCGAGATTGCGGTGGTCAAATTTTGACAAGGTGAAGATGTTAGTTTCAAGAGCTTGGAGGAGAGTGTGTCGTCATGGCCAATAGGCTTGCTGCGGTCTCTGTCCTCCGGCAGAAGCAGCCACTGCATATACTTTCTAGGACCTTCTGGGGCTAACTCGTGGATCGTGATAAGCAGGTGCAGGAGCGGTAGAGCGCGTGCCTCAAGTTCTTCCGGCTTGTATATGGCAACCGCTTGATCCAAGATGTTGATCAGTTTGTCCACATTGCAATTCTGGTTGAATTTCGGGAAAAGCGGGTTGCTTTCAAAGGGCCCGCCATTCTTTCCTTCGAGATCAAGGACAGTTAGAGAATTAATAAGGTAGCTGATCAATCCATCCAGAGGCTTCTCTGGAATATCTATGCGACTGATGATCTTGAGGATATGAGGGATCGAAGGAGTGAATGTCGCTGCTAAGTCCGGATAAAGCTTAGCAACATTGAAAATCAATTTCAGGGTGTCTGTCAAGGCCAGTTCGTCGATCTGAGGCAGAGGCTTCTTGCTCCCCTTTGGGAATTGCTTTGCGTGCCGTGCGAGTTGCTGCAACAGTCAGAAAGGGCTGCGAGTGCACAAGTCCGAGGCTTCACTTACGTTGTTGATATTCTCTCCCAAAGAGTGATTATTGATAAGTTTTTCGAAATCCATGGTAGTGTCATATGTGGAGAGGAAAAGAATCCGACTTATCACCATTTCGTCCTCTGAATTATCGGTCTTACACGGGCGGTCAACATCAACCCTAAGGTGCAGGGCCTTGAACTAGATCGCATTCGTACCTTGAGCCTCTCTGCAATTTTACCGCCATATCCTGTATCCACAAAAATCTGGCGCATCTTGGGATCCAAGAGCAGCGCGTTCGCAACGCATCGCAGGGCAGCGCGGCGTATGTCGGGGGTCTCTCCATCAGCGCCATATTTTACCAATGTCTCCATGCCCTGCGCGCCTGTCAGACATAGCAACGTAATCGATGTCTCGGGAACAGCGTACTTTCTTTGAATAGATGGGGTCCGCGTTCTCCGGGTTTGTTCCATGTTGTCGTAACTTCAGAAGGATCTGGACCCGTTCTGCATCAAAAGGGCCAGGTCAGGTGTGCCCGCTGACGTTCCAGCTCTGTCCTGTGAGACGTACGATCGGGAGAGAGAAGTTTCCCTTCCAGGTCCCTCTCAAGGGAGACCATCAGTTGGGTGACCTCCTTAAGCTTATCTGCAGATAGATTGATGCGATTAGTCCCACCATCCCACTCCCATGCGGGGACCGGTTAGCGCTGGTGCATACCTGGGCCATGCAGCGGCGTGATATCCATGTTGCCGGAGTGTAGAGCAAGTTCTGTGAATCGTCGATCAGCTGTTCCTGAAGGTAGTGTTCGCGAAACACGGCGATCTTAGTGCTCAGAGCCAACCGCTGATTTATCAGGGCTGACGCAGCAGCTAGGCATTCATGCGAATGGTGACGCTGGCGGAGGGGGAACGAGGAAACGATGTATGACAAAGGAAGCAACTTGGTGCAACGACCGGCTATCCTGCCAGGGGACGTCAGCGCTCAAAGGACTCGATGCTGACCATCCGCGGGCTCCAAGCAGCAAGCAACGGAGCCGAAAGGCCCCACCAAGGCTGCTTCGACGTGCTTCCCCGCAGAATTCTTAGTCTGGAATGCCGTCTTTCTCACAGACAGGATGGACTTTGGGCCATAGATATATGTAAGCTACGAGTCAATGGTCTACAGGGTGACATGATGCGGAACAGGGCTGGGTTTCCAACACTCTCCCTGTGTATATGGCTCAATAACACCTCGACGCGCCGCAGTCGCCGCAGTCCATGTTCCCGTGTCGGGACGGCGGACGGGCGCGCTCCTTGTTGATGCCTCAGGCATCAGACGCGCCCCCGACCACTTTACGCGTGCACCAGCCACACTGTCGCGATCGCTGCGCCCGAGCTCGATGCGCGTCAAAAGTGCTGCGTGGGCGTGGCTCTTCTCCAGCTCGCCGCAGTGCCAGCTCGAGGGCTTCAATTGCTCCAGATCCCCCTGTTCAAGCTGAACATGGGTGCCACCCTCTGAGCGGACCTGTTCTCACACAGCAATGTTTCTTCGTTCCCTGGATTCTCCGTCGACTGCTTCCACTTCGCTCTCCCGGTCCGAAATATGGTGGAGGTTCTGAGCGCGCTTCCTGCTCGTCCGCCAACTCCGCCTAGGGCATCGTCTCGTGCCTTGTCGCTCGACGGCGAAGGAGATCAGTTGCAGGGAAATCAGGCTCTTCTCGAGACTCCCGGTGATTCTCCGTCTTCAGCAAACGGATCGACGAACCCCTCCGGGAGACGCACCAAGCGAGTCAATTTCTCCCCATGGACCAACTATATCAAGCCCCCGACCTTTACCAACTCCGCCTCGACATCGCAGACGGATCTGAAAGCCTTGCGTCCTTCGAATGAATGCAAGCCGTCTAAGTCGATTCTCAAGACAACCCACAGCCCTGTCCCTCTTAGTCCTTCGAACAATGCTCCTCACACCCCAGAGTCCTTCGTCATGCTGTTGGAGTCTGTCACCCAGCAGCTGGCCGGAGAGTCTCCGAGCTCGCGGCTAGATGCTTATATGCATCTTGTGGGGGCGTTAAAGGCGTACGAAGGGATCCCCGGTGAGCAAGAAATGGCCGGGAAGCTGGGTCTACTCGCGCAGTTCATACAGCGGGACCTATGCAGGAATCTTGAAGGCCCCTTGGATGTAAACATAGTCATTCATGCGCTTAAGCTGTGCATGGCCCTTCTCTGGCATTCTGGGCTAGCGGCACAGCTCTCTGATGAGTTTAGGACTTTCATCATCGACCACTCGATCAACTGCCTCCAGGAGGCCAAAATAGCCAAGTCCATCTTGACGCACTATATGCATGTCCTGGCAACACAGAACTTCCCTCCGAAGGTCATGACGAATACTAGAATAACACGCCTTCTTACCGTTCTCTACGACGTTACCGATCGTATCAGCGGAAATACCATCGTCTCCCAGCGATTATGCATCTATCAGCGGATACTCAGTCAGTCCAAATCGACTATGGCCACCCAATCAACACTATGGATCGAACACCTGATTTCCGGGTTACTCCATCATATCAAGGACACCAGATCAAGGGCAATATCTCTCGGCATTCAGGCCGCCATGGCCATTGGACCGAATGCCACCGTGTCAAACACCATCCGTGATATCTTCGACAGATCTCTCGATAAGGGTAGAAAGCTGGTGTCGGAGGTATGCGAACGCATGTCACGAATGATGGCATCAACGGATAGTGGGGTGCACGTTCCACAAATCTGGAGCGTCATTGTTCTGCTCCTGAGAAGCAAGCGCTTCAGTATCGATCAGTGGGAGCATTTCAAGGAGTGGGTGCTCGTCCTGCAGAAATGCTTCAACTGCAGCGAAGCTGCCATCAAGGCACAAGCTATCGTGGGATGGGATAGATTTGTCTACGCCATTGGTCCCAGCGAATCGACGAGCCTTTCCATGATCAGGATGCTGAGCAAACCGATTTTGTCCCAGTTCGAACGAAGGAAACATGAAAGAAGTGGGATGCAGGTCAATCAGTTGGCACTGTCAAGCTACCACAACCTCATTTATTATGCATTCCGTCCCTCTGCGTCTTATCAGCACCTTGACGTTGTCTGGGAGGAATACATTGCGCAGCCCTTCGCAGGTATCTTTAGCTCGGCCCCAAGCCTGAATGACCGAGCATCCCAGATTCTTTCTGCTTTGCTGTGGAGCTCACAGCCCAAAGTCTGGACTGAAAATAAGGTGAATGAAACTAGCAGGCTCGATCCCGAAGAACTGCCTTCGCTGGACTCCAAATGGGTTAGGTCACGGATTGGCACGATTCTGAAGACTTTTGAATGTCTTTTTAAATCATCTGTTTGGGTCGATGATGCTATTGACAAGTCGAACATTGCTGTCGCCTGGATAAGCCTTTCCAGAGCATTGTCCAACGCGTCGAGCAAAGAGATAAAGCCCTCAACTGAATCGATGCAAGCTGTCGCCAGCGTGCTCGCATTACTGGTTCGTCTCTGGAACGGTGGTCCTTCTTCGCTGAATGCTGTCGGTGATAATAGCACGGATAGATTCTTTGATCGGTTTCGCTTCCTGTCCACCACGATGATACTATCCTTCGGTACTATACCGTTTACCGAAAAGCTTCTTTTGAAGACTGCACAGGAGAGTTTCCAGGCCGCCAACACACCTACCCATCACCGTTCTCATGACACCAATCTCGACACCCCTATCATTCATTTCCTTCGGCTGATAAGCTCTTTCTCTGGACCTTCAGAAGTCAGCCCCTCCTATCTTCGCTTAATCGACGGTATTCTGGAATCTGCAGCCCACGGGCGATTATCTAGAGGGTCACGTCTGGCTCTCTTCCGGCAGTGTGCGGATATAGTCCCGGGTGATGCTGGGATTCATACATCTACAGCCTCTACATTTGCTCGGTTTATCTGGCAGTCGACTGCAAAGTTGACCGAGCGTTGCTTATCTTCATTCCCGGTCGAGTCTGCCAGAGATCGAGATGGATCTGTCTCTCGCGACTATGACAACGTGATGACGATCCTTCTGTCTGGGCTGCAATTTCCCGATGCTTATCTAGTGTGGAGCCAGCTTCTCAACGCGTTTGTTCGTGTTCTGCGAACTGAACAAGGCGAGCGCGCGATTGCATCAATTATAATTGAGCCTCTAGCAGAAGTTTTGATACGCTTTCGGCTTGAGGAAGCCTACTCGCCATCGGCAGCACTTCTTAATCATGCCTTGTCTCTACCATACTGCCACCAAGGGATGTTGAATCAAAAACGAGCGGGATTTATGTCCAGCTCGTCTGCTGCTTGCCAGAAAGATCAATTGCTCTTTCCTCACAAGCTTCTAAACTTGGTCGATAGGATGCTTCGAGACTCTTACAAAATGTTTAATCCTGCCGAAACCGCTGGTGTTACGGGTTTTATTGAATCCTTGACTTCGTTCCTTAGCAGCGGCATTCTTGCCTTTCGTTGCGCTGTCTTGGAAGCCCTGCAGACCCCGCTCTCTTTGTGGTTGAGGGACGAAGTACGCCAGTTGACCGCCGAATACTGTGCGGATAGCAGGATTCTGATTGCTGTAAGTGCGTTCAATTACTATTCTTAACACAGTGCTGACATTGGACAGGTCCGTGCACTCTCTCTAGCTGTTCCAAATATTCTGCAAACGTGTGTAACTCATGATACGTCAAGCCTTCATAAATTCGAGGTTATCGTCTCTTCGGGTCTGGAGTCGTCACATAAGTCGACAACGAACAGATTCATCGAGATGTGGAACAATACCTTCGGCTTACAGGAGTCCCTCGAATATCCCGAATCAGTGGTGCGGGCACTGAGAAAGTTGGAGCCCTTCGTGGAGCTACAACTACCATGCTTGCCTCCGCTGAACGATTCACAGGTGTGTACCGGTGAGACTAAAAAGGGTATCGTCGTGGCTAATAGGTTGCAGGCAAATCAAACCAGCCCGGACTTCATTTCACAGGATGATAGCATTGGTCCCGAAACGCAAGCTAGAGTGCGTGACGAGTCTCCTGGGAGATTCACATTGCGACATAAATCAAGAATCTCTCGACCTACAAACTTCAGCTCTTCTCCAATTATCAGGGAATATGAACCTGCAATCGCGTTGCCGGAGAAATCAATGGATCTCACTCCGAAACAGCGACTGCGCCATGATGACTCTCAAGTCCAATTCATTGCCGTCGAATCGTCACCGGCCCTTCCATCTGAACCTGAGAGCCAGTTGCTCACTGAGCATCAGAAAGAAGTCAAGGAAAGACAGCGTAATGACCCGTCAATGATTTTGAACGGAATCCGACCTTCTTCTCCAGTTTCCTCCAACGCTCGCCGCAATCACGTTCTTCATACACCTCCCCAATTGCGCGACTTGCGTAGCCCGGAACCAGTCGCTGAAATTCCGCTAACACCTACAATCCCGGCCGCGTTGGCCGAGAATGATGATGTTTTCCTCGGGTCGTCTCCTACCCCTGGTTCGAAAGGTCGAGCACGGCTCGGTGGATCCAAGCTCCCTTCGTCTCTGTCGGTCCAAGCTCTTGATACTCATGAGCATATGGATCCGCCGTCTTCCCCGCCAGAAGTCGCACAACCCTTGCCGAAAGATCTCAAAGACTCGGAGCCTGTTCCATTATCATTACATGCAAACCCTGGGTCCGAGCAGCTGCCGGCTGCTAGCTCAAGCGGCATCGGGGACGGTGATCTCGAGAGGCCGGCTAATCCTGATGCATCGCAGGCTCCATTGGAAGGCGTCAGAGCGGAGCAAAATGCTCGTGAGGATGAGAAGGGGCACCAAGATGCTGGCCAGAATACCCTGGGACCTGGGGATGCGGGGGGAACTTCGAATGCGCCGATAGAGGCGACTACCTCCGGCGATACGAATCTCCCAGAGACCACCTCACTGGATTCAGGACCTCTTACAAAGGTTCCTGAAGCCGATAACGTGAACCCGAACGCCATAGACCCTCTTCGGACCGCCACAAGTCCTTCCGGACAGGACGTTGCAGTCTCAGAGCCTGCGGCGAACGACCCTATGCCGACCGAGGGCCCAACCGACCACGGCGAGTCAAGCTTCAAAATGCCTGTTGACTGCATTCCAGATTCATTCAGTGATGACATGGAACTGCAGATCGCGTCTCAGCTGGAGCAAGATCTGGAACTGGCGGTGGATTCGAAAAAGACGACAGATACACAGCAGTCCCCGGATCTTCCAAACAGCTTCCCGATGACCAGGAAGAGGAAGAGGGAAATGGAGGAGGCTTCCGCTACTCCTGAAAAGGGGAAGCGTCGCTCCACGAGAAGCTCTTCCGTCGTCACAAGGGGACAGGCCAAGGAAGAAGCCCAAGAACGACGGACCATTCAAACCAGAAGATCTGCTGCTGCTTCAGGCGCAGTTGAAGAAGCCAACGTGCCCTCGCTGGCAACCCCTGCGTCTAAGAAGCGAAAGGCCCAGCCCAATAAGCCAGAAGCGGAAGTGGCTGAATCATCAAAGTCTAGGAAGAGAAGTCTCCCCGGGGATGTTGACAAGGCTTCAAACAGCTCGACTCAGTCGCCCCAGGTGAAGAGGAGGTCGCTCCGCCTCAGCGTACACCCAGCGTCTCCTCTTCCGGAGACGAAAGAAACGACAAAAGAAACTCTGAGCA
>JGI26055J44792_1000484_pt1 | contig 9993 bp, 9 predicted proteins | sample HigsolmetaGSP17D_FD_44792 | JGI IMG/M metagenome (IMG submission 44792)
CCGGCCTGGATACCGTTCAAAACTTCGTCCGCGGTAGGTCGCTTATCAGGGTCAACCGACAGCAGCCGCTTCAGGAACGTATACAGCTTTTCTGGCAGATCTGGCCTCAGCCTCCGTGCGTCATCGAATCCGGTCCACTGGCTGATCTCCTCGCGGAGCTTATCAAGGTCCTCCTTCTCTTCGTTGATTATATCAGCGTTGCGGTAAGGGAGCTGCGCGAAACAGAGGAAATGGAGGATCATTCCCAGAGAGAAGATATCGGACTTGAAGGTGAAGTTCCCATAGGGGCCGTTCGGATACTCCCGCCGCAGGACCTCCGGCGCGCAGTACGATACGGTCCCTGTCGCTCCTGTGGATTTACGGACCGTATTCTCGTACTGAACCTCTCCGAAATCGCTCACCAGAACCCGTAACTCATGCCCGGTTTCATGCAGCAGACAGTTGCTGGGCTTGAGGTCCCGGTGGATGTAGCCGTTCATGTGGAGGAAACGCAAACCCGAGGTGATATCCTTGAAGAAGGAATATATCTCCTCGAAATGGAGTTTTCTGGGCCCTCCGAGTTCCGCTGGAGGGTCGGGTTCGCCTTTCGACCGTCTCCTCAGACGTTCCTTCAACTGCTGCGTCGTAGTGGATGTCTGGGTTGACCCATATACGTATTTCTGAAGATCTCCCGCGTTGCAGTACTGCTGGAGGATGAAGGCGCACGGCACGCTGGGACCGAAGTTGCTGAGCTTCACATCCTCGAGCCAGACGTGACGGTAGGACACGAGGTTCTGGTGCGAGAGATGCTGCAGCAGCTGCACTTCCGCCAGCACCTTTTTGAGCCATTCGTGATCGTCGCCGACGGGGACACGTTTGCACGCAAAGTGCCCGAGTTCGACACCGTCTAGCACATGCTTCACGAGCAGCACGACTCCCTTGCCACCTCTCCCAAGCACCGCTTCTTCGACGAAGAACTTCTTGAAGTAATTCTGGCTGAACGCCGCAGACGATATGCCCTGCGGGGCCGGAGTACTTCTCGAATAGTCCGAGCCGGTCGTCGGGCCGTCCGCCAGGGCGGGTTGGACGAGCCGTCGACGCGGGGAGGGCGGAGCGGACGTCTCTGCGGAGCTGGGCAAGCTGTTATGGAGCATACGGAAATACTCCGGATTGACGAATTCCGGTTGCGCTGGACCCGGGCCGTGGCGGCCGTCTCGTCCCGTATCTCCTCCATCTCGCATGGGACGGTGGCAGTAGGGGCAGTCGGTCAGCTCAATGTCATTGTTGCTGCTTGCCGTACTCCGCAGGACGAGCTGCTGGGACTCGCGGTCGAGCACGACGATCGCATCATTGTGGCGTCTATTTGCGCAGGGACATTAGAGATATCGTCCATTGACTGGGAGCTAAGTCTTTGGGGAGAAGAGGAGCAGCCTTACAGGACAATGTCACGGTTAGACGAGTGGTAGGGTATGATGGACATGCCGTCTTCCGCCATGATGGTGGCAATGGTCGGGCATCTCCGGCAGGATTGGAGACGCGGCGGATATTTATCATCTTCCTCGAGAGCAACGAGGCCCCGGAACGACGGGCAGGTTGCTCTGCATGGGCCAAAGGGCGTCGCGATGACTCGTGCCCGCACCGGTCGATCTGCGTGCTGGTGATGGGCGAGGCTGCGAGGCTGGGATGCCGCCGGCCCCACGTGAGGCGGCGGCGACAGAGCTGCCGCTGCGCCGCCAGCGCCAGACCACCCGGGGAGTTCATGGGAGAAGGGCTAGAACTTCGTAACGGAGTCTACCATTGTTCCAGATATGGCATTGCATCATTACTTGCAGTGTTTCGTCAAGATATGCTGGGGTATCTAAGGTACGATGGGCAAAACCGACGCCTATCCAAGTATATGACAACATGGGTGCGCCGGCAGATCGTCCAGTCGTCCAAGACCGGGCGTCCGCCTGGACAAGCTGGAGACACTCGACGCGCTGCCATTGAGCTTCGACACCAACTGCAAATCCGCAGGTGGGTCACAAACAGCCTTCGTCTGTGAAACACGCGGGCGACGTGGCTCTATGATAGAGCACGCCCTCCGGGTGTTCTTGTGCGACGAACTGCCACCCCGGCGTCGTGCAGTGGTCGGAGTGCCCCATTTGTGTTTTTTCGAGGGAGAGATCCCTCCCCATGTTCTAGATGCAGCAAGATCCACAGGAGGTATCTGGTTGGACACAGACTCAATCGCTTTCCTGAGCGCTCCCATCATCGCTCTCTTCCGCGATCTCATCTCCATCGCTTCCTTCTGCGTCACTGTCACTGAATCCTTCGAACTCTTCCTCTTCCTCGTCCTCGTCCTCATCCTCGTCCGACCCCTCGTTCTCGCTGTCAGAACCCTCATTTCCAGACTCCTTGGAGTCAGAAGTCGCCGTCTCATCTCTCTTCCGCTTTCGAGTAATCTCTCCTAGTCTACCTTCTCGCCCCTCCATCTTTTCGTCTTCTTCATCGCCCGATCCTTTGGGCGGAGGAGTAAACCAAGGTAGCTTCCCGCGAAGAAAGTCGTTTATGACCATCTTCGCAACGCCGTCAAGATCGGGCTCTCCGCCCTTGAGAAGTCTGCCGCCTTTGCGTGCCAGCTTGCTCAAGAAATCTTGGGCATCGGTGAAACCCTTGATCTCATAAGTACGTTCAAGATGCCGAGGCTGAACTCGTTTGAGGATGGCTGGGATATATTGCTCAGGGTTCTGAACATTCTCCACCCGAACCACTCCCCGGAGCAAGATATCCTCTTCAGTATCGTTGGGATTCGGAGGGACCACACCGGGGCAGTCGATCAAGTATATTCTCCTCATCAGAGTAATATACTGCCACACCTTTGTCTCACCAGGAATAGGCGCTACCGTGCACACTTTCTTCTTTCGAAGAGTGTTGATGATCGAAGACTTCCCCGTGTTCGGATACCCAATGAATCCACATTGGATCTGCTTCCGCTCCGAGTGAAGCGAGGAGAACTGTCGGAGAAGCTGAATCAAAGATCCTTTGCCGAAGGAGTTATTGATAGAAGCATGGAATGCAAGCGTGGGATATTCTTTGGACAGGTGCCGTACCCAAGATGCCTGGCAGCAACCAGTTAGCAACCAATAACCGGCCATAACTTCGATACTGTGTGAGAATAATGTGTGAGATGCTACTAAGAGAACTGCCACGAAGCCACCAAAACGGCAGAGGCAGTACTCAACTCTAAACAAAACACGACTTGGCCCTTTGCGACAACGCTTTCAAAACGAAAGGATGTCAACCCAAACTTCAGAAAGAAGCCGGGCGGCGGGCAAGTGTTGATCTACCAAAGCTGTAACAGACAAACTTCCATGGAGAAATGTGCAATGGATTGCACGGAAGTAGCCTTGACTTAGCAATGGAACGGGTGACGTTGGAAATGGGTCGGAAAGCGAAAAATGAAGATATTATAAGTAGCAAACAACTTACAGCAACGCTCGTCGGTACGAGATCACATTTATTGAGCACAAAGACCAGGTGCTTGTGCGGGGCTTCCTCACGGATATACTTCTCAATGCTTCTGCACCGTGTGCCTTCGGGATCACGGGCATCGAGAACATGGATTACCACGTCCGATGAGTCAATGACCTTGTAGAGTTCATTCCAGATCCGCTTGCTCTGTCCCTTGGAGAAGACGGGTTCTCGCGCTGTAGCGAGAGTGCCGTCGTCACCATCGGCGTCGTTGCCAGCGGAACCGGAATTGCCATTAAGAAGCTTTTGCTGATCCAGTCTTTCGACATAGGAATCGTGCATCTTAACGGTCTCATCTGCAAGGTCTTCCAGAGTACCTACTCCCAGCTTGACTCGCTTCCTCTGTGCCTTGGGCCCGAAGGTTTCGCTGAAAGGTTCCTGTTCCACGGTCATCTTTGCCTTGTGCTGTTTCAGCCCATTGATGCCCGGACTATCTCTGATCAGGCTCATGGGCAGCTTGTTCGTTTTCAGGAGGACTTGGTAAGGATCCGAAGCCTTTTCAGCAACTGCCTCCCGGAAGGCGGCCAATGCCTCCTGAGAGATCACTCTGGTATTCGAAAACCATTTACGGTTCGGTTCAATCCGAGCCTTTGGGATCTCCTTAGACTGGTACGAGGCAGCCTTGATGATCTTCCCGGAAGCGTCCCGTTTGGGCTTGCCGTCCTTGAACATGTTCAGAGTCCTCAATTTCTTCGCATCTCTACAGGAAGTTAGCGATAGATTGACTCAAGCAACCCTCATATAAAAAAAGAAGGCTTTAGTATTGCCAAAGAACAAGGCAGGCTCACCTGTAGAAGTTTTCACCTTTGACCCGAACATTGTTCATACCATCCCCAGTCTTCCCCTGCCGCTCTCTGCGAGCGGCTTCCTTCTTGCGCGTACCCATGGCGACGCCTACCAGGTGTCCAAACCTGGAACTCTCTTTGTCAAGGTAGGGTCGTGGTGAAGGGAGTGACAGAAGGCTGTGTTTATTTCACAGCACTTGGAGGAGAAGATGGGATAAAAAAATTCGAGAGGGAAATATTTCGAGCGGCGGGCGCCAAGCGTTGTGGTGCACGGGCCACACGCAAGAAAATCGCTTCAGCCTCTTCCGAGTCCCCTCGCAGCGAACTCCGCGTCGTCTTCTGGCCCATGTGCAGACTGGCCGCTCTGCACACCCAGTGATGCGCTAAATTGAACCTTCTTACTTTCAATTCAATCTCTCTTTTTCTTCACATTCGCTGTGTTACGGTTGCCTCTTAGTCCACACGCGGGGCCCAGGATGTCTCTGTACCGTCGCTGTTGGACTGCCGCAGGGCAGGTCCGCGGATTCGCATCGTCGGCCAGTCTCAGAGTCGGACCAGAATCGCCGAATTTCATTGATATCCCAAAGCCTATCCAGCCTGATCTCCCTTCCAAACCCCGTGTCAAGGGTACACTCCCAGTCCCGCGAGAACTGTTCCCGGCTCGTCGGCGGGACAAGCCTTCGGAAGCATACATCGCTGCTGCAACCCCACCGCCTTCGAAGGAGCCGGAGATCCAGCGTGACGACCCCAACGCCGAATACAATGAGTGGAGGCGGAAAATGGCCGAGACGCGGCGGCGGAACCTGAGAGAGGGTCTCCTTGAACTGTACGAGCGGAAACAGAGGACCGAGAGCTTTATGAGACGGCGGAGTCGTGCGAAGCAGGCCAGGAGGGAACGGATTCTGAATCAGCCGGAAAGGGAGGATGAGCGCTTGACGAAGCCGTCGATCATCCAGGCAATGATGCCAACTAAACAGGCAGTGCTGCCCGACCCGGACCGCGAAGAGCGTCTCGCTCGATCCAAGGCGCGCCTGGAAGCCCGGGAGGCCAAAAAGAAGGCCGAGCGACAGGACGCCCTGCATACGCTGTACGTGAACGCGCGCAACTTCATCACCACGGAAGCGCAGCTTAATGCCGAGATCGAACGCGTCTTCCCTGAGGGTGACAACCCGGCCTGGCGCAGCGACCACCAGCAGGGAGACAACATCTGGAACTTGGGTGTGCCCCCAACGGTCCAATCCATGGTCAACCACTCGAAGAAGAACGAGGTCGCTCGCTGGGATATCATCCAGGACAGGGTCAAGCAGCTTGCGGAGGCGATCACCGGCGGAAAGATGTGACGGACGATGTGAGGTCTTGTATATTATTCGGAGATTTGAAGACTTGTTCTCGGAGATGCGAGCTTGTCTCATGTATCTGTCTAGGCGAAGAGTCGCCCTCTGTTTTGAGAAGGCATGTATTATGTGTTTATATGGCTATCAAGAGATTCTCCTACCTCTTGTTAACGACGGTCCGTTCGGTCTGGTTGACCGGCACATCCGGGTAATGTTCTGACCGGTTAGAGACGGTCACTCTCTTTTCCAGTCTATGCGTTACGGCTCACTCTGTCGGAATGTCAGAGTAAAGTTTTCATTGAAATAAGAGCGGCTTTTGACTAGGCGTGCAGCTGAGATGAAACCTAAGGTCTAAAGCTAGGCGCTCGCTACGAAGTTCTATCCATCTCTCAGCGTCTCTGATGAGAAGCCGCCTTTTGCTCTCTACCAATATATGCCATAGATTAGGTATCTATCTAAGAAAATTCCATGTCAAAAAAATATAGCATTGGGTGATCTTAGACCATCCATCTACTGCTTCCTGCATACATAGATCTGCTGCAGAGGTCATATATGTATGCCTGGATCTGAGAGATTTCCAGTCATCCTATCAAAGGGATATACTCTGAGCTAATTTCATTTATTAAGTGGGTTCAGAAAGTAGGACTCTGTTGAGACCTATAATAGAAAAATACTTTTTAAGGAAAATTCGAGTGATAACTTCTGAAATAGTTATACAAGCAGATTATTAAAGAAGAGAATGTAATATAAATATAAATATATTGTTCTGTAGACTTCTTTGGAGCTCTTGCTTTTTTTTCTCATATCACTCTTTATCACTTTATTATAGATAGGTAGCTAGATTTTCCTAAATTAATCCGTTCATCCTGAAGTCACTCTGCTTATTCAATTGGCGTTCTTCTTCCAAAATGTCCGCCCTTTGCTACTGAAGCTGTCTGGAATCCTATCAGTGTATGCTATCTATCTGTGAAATACATCCCGATATTAATGCAGCGGTCTTAGTAATGATCCGTGTGCTCTCGGGGTGCGGACGCCGAAGACTCCGGGCTGCTGCCCGAGGTCTCCGAGGTGCTTCGAATACTTTTTAGTCTAGGCATTTAGTAATTTCACAACAGGGCTTCAGTGAACGTTGGGTCTGGAAACTAAATTGGTTAACTTGGCCCGTAAGTGCAATTCCGTCTACCCTTGTTATGAGCGCTTCTGGAGATCACGCGACGGCATAACCGTTGCAAAATGGCAATCGTCTCAAGAGGACTTCAACTGAGGTGATAAGTGCTTTCCATCACCGAACACATGTGGAAAACGCAAACTACTACTGTCAAAGTGAAAGACTCCTCCAACAGTCTGCATTTCTCTGATCCGATAAGAGACTTAGCGCTGCTGTTTCCCCGGCTCAGTCGTCTCAGCAGCAGCAGCTGTAACAGTTCAAGTATCAGGTCGACCGGCGGTTCTACGCCCGTTTAATTTCATAGAAAAATGCTCGTTGCGTTCTTTTTCCTCTATGGTTCAAACAATGCAGAACAGTTTCCACAGCGAGTAACCGCCGCGGTCTGCGTCCCGGCCTCTGGGGAAGGTGACGCGTATTCTCCGAAGAGGAGACGTTTAGAGGAACTGGAGGTTTCGATCGGCGAGAGACCCGGAATCTGGCTGTCTCGAACGTGAGGGGCATCGATCGGAGCGATGATATCCATGGCCAGAGGGCTCGTCGTGGTCCACCGGACGCGGTTGGAGTGCGGCACGGCGTCGCTGATTCGCAGAGGCGCTAAGAATAGCAGCGCTCGAGGTCCTCTGCACGGGCATCCCAAGCTGCCAAGCACGAAAGGAAGCGCCGGCGCCACGCAACGCCGCCCTAGCCGAAGCTTGTGTCGACCTCACGTTTGCCATCAACGTTAGATGCAGACATTCTTCGTACGCGGTGAACTTGGCTTTGGCACTGTGTATATTATTTCTTGGCCGCAGGACATGGCCGCTTCAAGGTGCGAGATTCTCAGTCTGCTGGTTATCTGCTCAAGTTCCAAGAATAGAAAAATTTCCATTGTCTCCCGCATCTTCCGAAAAGTCACTGCCTGTTCCAATGATCCGACGTTAGGGTCCTGGGTCGCTTCAGGGTCGGAACCAGCAGTTGGGATCACCAGCCCACGGCCTCCTTCAACATTGGAAGATGATTCTACGAGGTTGATCTTGCAAGCCATGGCCTGCGATCCAAAAAACCCGCTACGCCAAGTTCGACAGATATGGAGTGCCACGATCTGCCTGCTATCTGCTCCACACTGTGATCGGTACCGCTGATATGGCCTACATCCATCAAGTGACTTCTAGAACTTGCCCTGTCGGTAGAACGCATCCTACACCCAGCGTGGGTCGCTTCTCCAGCTTCTTCGGTGGGCACAGCCTCGCAGGGCAACTCTTGCATGTCATGTTCGACCTATGACGCTTATCCAACTGCAAGGGACTTACCCACTGTTTCCAATTTGAGCCCCGGCTGTGCCGGAAGAGAAGACTGAACTCTGGCTCGGAATCCCTTCCCCCCGTCATGTTCCTGCGATCATGGTCCACATCGTCGTCTTTTCCACATACAACTGGTTTCTTTTTTCTCTCAGATTCTGGTGGGACTGTTTCTTTTCTTGATCGTAATGTGGGGTTATCGGGCCATATCGGCGTGGCTTCTATGGCAGATTATTCATCGTGCTCTGTTACCCACATGGGGTTATAAATACAAGATGCATTCCTCGTCTCCAGGCTGGATTTGAACCAAGTAAGAAAGACTTGTCTTTCTTTCTGGTTTAAGCTCTTACACTCGCTTTCTTCCCTTGGACCAGCGTCTTTCGTTGCACCGTCTCTCGTTGCTGGGTTTCCCAATTATGAAAAACGTTGTCGCTGTCGCAGCCTTCGCGGCTGGCGCGAAGGCTCTTGTAGGCAGAAGCAACACATGTTGCTTCGGCCTGACAGCTTCTGGCGGGGTCTCCGGCACAGTTGGCCAGATTGGTGACGGACAGATCCGCGTCCTTGGAGGACTGCCTCCTTCGCAGTTCTGCATTGATTCCAGCGGCGCCATCACCGACAGCAACGGACGCGGATGCATCTTGGCCGGTGCGTGAATCGGTGCCATGAAGGATCAACGATCAAGCCTCTGCTAACAGTATATCAGGTGCTCCTAGCCAATGGCAGTGTGATCAGGGAGCAAAGCCCATCCCTGGTTTCTCTATTGGACCGGAGGGCACTCTCCAGTACAACGGCAGTTCCCATTTCGTCGCTTGCGAGACGGGTGAAAATGGCGGAATGAACGTCTACACCAAGGAATCGGACGCCGTGACCGGCTGCAAAGAGATCACCCTGATGGCCGACTCTTGCAAGGGGCAGGGCTCTTCTTCCTCTTCGGCTTCTCCCGCTCCAGAGTCGAGTGCTCCAGCGTCGACCGCTCAGTCCGCTCCTGCTCCAAAGTCGAGTGCTCCAGGTTCAGGCTCCCAGTCTGCACCAGCCCCTGGGTACACTGCCCCTGGCTCTGGTTCTCAATCCTCTCCCGCTCCTGGATCGACTGCTCCAGGTTCGAGCTCGGGCTCTCAGCCTGTTCCTGTTCCTCAGCCATCTGCTCCTGGCTCGGGCTACAAGCCATCACCCTCTGAATCGTCTGCTCCGGGCACTGGCTCCGGCTCCGGTTCTGGTACTGGTTCTGGTTCTGGTTCTCAGCCAGCATCTGTTTCTGAATCAAGCGCACCGGCGTCAGGCAGTCAGCCATCACCCGCTCCTGGCTCTGGCGCTGGCTCTGGTGCTGGCTCGGGATCGTGCTCTACTCCCGGAGTTGGATCGAGCGCCCCAGGCTCTGGCTCTCAGCCCGCTCCTGCCCCGGGATCGTCTGCTCCAGCTTCAGGCTCTCAGCCTGCCCCGGCTCCTGAGTCGTCCGCTCCGGCCTCGACTTCTCAACCTGCGCCTGTTCCTAAGCCATCTGCTCCTGGCTCCGGCTCTGGTTCTGGCACTGGCACTGGATCTGGCTCTGGATCTGGCAGCGGCAGTGGCTCTGGCTCTGGCTCAGGTTCAGGTTCAGGCTCTGGCACTGGATCTGGCTCTGGATCTGGCAGCGGCAGTGGCAGTGGCTCTGGCTCCGGCTCTGGCTCCGGCTCTGGTTCAGGCTCTGGATCCGGCACTGGCTCTGGATCTGGCAGCGGCAGTGGCACTGGCTCTGGCTCAGGTTCAGGTTCAGGCTCTGGCACTGGATCTGGTTCTGGCACCCAGTCTGCACCGGCTCCTGGCTACACTGCTCCAGGCTCTGGCTCTCAGACTGCCCCTGCTCCTCAGTCGACTTCTGCGGGTTCCGGTTCCCAGCCTTCCGCCGCGCCCAAGTCGTCGAGCACCCCGGGTTCGGGCCCCCAGCCTTCGCCATCCCA